>WUUC01131387.1_pt1 | contig 18154 bp, 6 predicted proteins | sample 6278441 | NCBI WGS metagenome assembly WUUC01 (sample SAMN13675441, study PRJNA597444) | soil metagenome | isolation source: soil | place: USA: Washington | collected 2017-10 | reverse complement strand
GTCGACGAACTCGACCTTCATCGCGACGGACGGTCCAGCTCCGCTGCGAAGAAACTGGCCGCTGACTTCAAGATCTGGTTCGCCCGCCGCAGCTCACGCACCTCACGTTCCAACTCCGCGATCCTGGCCGCCTCGGTCGAGGTCGTGCCCGACCGCACCCCGTCGTCGGTCTCGGCCTGCTTCACCCACGTCCGCAATGCCTCCGGGTGCACACCAAGCTGATCCGCGATCCGCTTGATCGCCCCACCAGCCGACCCGGGGTCCCGAAGCGCCTCGACCGCCAGACGCGTCGCCCGCTCCCGCAACTCGTCCGGGTACTTCCGTGGTGCTGCCATAACAGTCGATCCTCCGGGTGTTCGATGTCTCCATCAAACCCGGGGCGAGACATGTTGCCGATGCGGTTGGTGCTGGTTGGCTATGGGCGCTGGTGGGCCTGTTGGTTCCGGAACTTCGGGCTCGTCCACGAGGCGGTGGGACGGCGCCAACGAAGCCGCCGGCAACACCGCGTGATCGAACGACGATTTCCTGGCTCATCTACTACCGGCGGCTCTTGTCACGTCCACCAGATTCAAATCCCGACCTACCTTCACATGAGCGTGCGCCAAGGCCCGATGCCCACTGGAGTTGAAAGCATGGCCCTTCGCATGCAACTCCGCCCAGATGATCCAGGTGGACAACCTTCTCCTTCATGGAGCAGCGAACGTCGAGCCACCACTCCCCGGGAAAGGGCTACCATGTGGATCAGGACCTGGTTGTACAGCGCCGCAAGCTTGGATCGGCGTCGAGGAACCAGGGCATCTACCTAACGGTGCTGTGGGATTCGGGCAAAGGCATTGCGTACGTCCTCGGCCAGGATCTCGCAGCGGGACAACGGTTTACTCGCGCGCACCTTCACCTCCGGTTCCACCTCGCGAAGCAGGTCGGCGACCGCGGGCGAATGCCCGGCGATCTGCTGGAGCGCCGCGATCTGCCGGAACGTCATCCGGCTGACCGCGTTCCGCAACACCGGGGCCTTCAGGTCGAGCAGCTCCTCGCCCAGACGGTCTTGCATCACCGTCATGCAGAACATTTCCGCCGGCTTTGTCGTCTCACCGTGGATCGAGCTTCGCACGCGGCGCAACTCACGGTCGCGCCACGCGGACTGCGGGAACGCGCTCAATGCCCACCCCATCAGGTACGGGCGGGCCATGTTCGGGGTCACGTCCATGTCCTCGAACGGGGCAACCTTCCCGACGTCGAGCCGGTGGGCCGCCCAGCCAATCGCCTGCCAGTGTCGGCGTTCGTCGTACACCAGCGGTTGTCGCACCGCCGCGGTGAGCCTGTCCGCCAGGGCGTCCGTTACCCACGACGGAGCCGTGCGTAGCCTCTTCACCACTTCGGACAGACGCACAAGATGCCACAGGTCGAGCCGGTCCGCCGCCGTCTCCTCACCGAGGTCGACCGTGAGCTCGGTCAGCTTTCGCGCCTCGGCGACCTGGTTAGCCTGTGCGAGCGCCTCGACCAGCAGCGGAACGCCGGCCAGGTCGGCCGGACGTGCCCGTGTCAGCCTCCCGCGCACCTTGTCGTAGTTGATGTTGTGCGTGATCGTCTTCGTCCACGCCGTGTGGTCCCAGATCAAGAACAGCCGCACCAGCTGCGCCAGCCGAACGGGGCTCGTCAGTTCGCTGATCCGGTTGCTCCACCGGAGGTACACCTTGTTCATCGCTCCGCCGGTGTTGCTGGGCAGCACCCCGACGGTCGCCAGGCCCCGCAACGCGATGTACAGCTCCAGCGGGTCCTGCAAGTGGAACAGCTCACGCTGAAAAATCCGCCAGACCACCTGACCCTTCGTCGTGTCGACGATTTGCTTGCCGGCACCGGGAAGCGTGTACTCCACCGCGGTCAGTAGCTCCGCGCCACTGCTCGGACTGTCGTACATGGCTTGCCGGGCGCGGCGTTCCAGTAGTGTCGTCCGGCGTGCGGGTGTTTCGTCCTCCGTTGGCTCTGGCTCCGGTGGTTTCAACATGTTCCGCACCACGTCCTTGGCGACCACAGGATCCAGACGTGCCAGGTGCCGCAGGACCGTCGCGAGCTCCGACGCGCCGAACATGCGGCCCAGCCTCGTCGCGATCTCCTCCGTACTGCCGAACACCGCCGCCACGACGCGCTGACCCGCGTCCGGCACGCCGTACGTCAGCATGGTCTCCGCAGCTGCGACCGCGCCTTGCGCCATGTCCGACATGGACGAGCTGATGACGTTCGTCGCCAACGGGGTGTGGTCGAACTCCCGCGTGAACTGGGCGGCCAGGTGCGGGAACAGGGCCCGGCCCAGTCGGTGGTAGTGGATCTGCGCTTGCGCGTTCTGCAGGCCCACCATGCCGTTCAGAATGTTCTTGTCGTGCAGACGTTCGCGGAGTTCGCTGAGAATGTCCCAGCCGAACTCCGGGTGCTGTCCCAACTGCAGCGCCAGCTGCGGTCCCCACGAGTCGACGCCCGTGTTGGTCGTCTTCGTGATGATCGCCAGCGCGTTTTCCACCAGGTTGGTGCGGTACGAGGCGTCGCTCGCCCAGATCTCCCGCAGCAGGTGGTACCGCGTCGACGTGCGCGAGTCGAGGCGCATGCGCTCGGACATCCACTCGAAGCCGAGCCCTTCCGCGATCAGCGTGCCGAAGCTCGGTCCGGCCGTGCGGAAATTCTCGTCGATGGCGTTCACAGCAGCCAGCAGGAGCCCGGCGCCCTTGCCGTCGTTGAGGTCCCGCGTGATGTCCGTCAGGTCCTCGGCCAGCTCCTCGTCCGGGTTGCCGTTCGGCCGGTACAGCACCTGGTGCGCACGGTGCAGGTGCAGCCGCCGGATCGTGTTGAGCAGGTTGGCCGTCTCGGCCGGTGAGGTACCGGGGGTGCGGATCAGCTCGGCCACAGAGTTGCTGAAGCCGCTCACCTCCTGGAGGGCCCGGTTCACGAACGCCACCCGGATGTCGCCGGCCTGCGCGAGCGCGAGGTGGAGGTCGTACGCCGTGTCCTTGGCGATCGCCGATGACATCATCGACCGCGCGGTCTCGAACCGGTCGTCCCAGTTCTCCGGCTTGTCGAAGTGGACCCACAGGACCAGCCTGATCAGCGTGAGCGCGAAGCTGTCCGCCGACGGCGGCAGCGCCAGCAGCTTCCGCACTTCGGGGTGCTCGGAAAGCGGCGTGGGCTGGGCGACGTCCGGCGTGCGAGCGGCGCGTTCGACGAGCTGGTCGACCCGATACACAATCAGGGAATCCCTCAGGGAGGTGTGGTCCAGCCCGAGGAGCAGGTTCTGCGCGCCGGCCACGACGATCTCGTTCAGCTTGCGGTCATGCAGCCGCACCAGCAGCCGCAGCAGCGCGTAGACGTCGAGCCTGCTGGTGAAACCGAAGCCCAGCGCCCGCTTCGCCGCGTCCCGCAGCCAGGCGAGGCACGACTCGAAGGAGTCATCGTCGATCTGCGTCCGGAAGCGGCGCAGCACGTCGGCCAGCACCTGCAGCGTCGACTGCGGTACGTCCGGGCGCAGCTGGTTGATCTTGTTCGCGAGTAGCTCGCACAGCTCCTTGACCGACGAGCCGAGCAGGCTGCCCGCCGCCTTGAGCGTGGTGGCGATCTCGTCGGACTGCGCCTTGTCCTTCCACCTGCCCAAGTCGGGGCTTGTCACGAAGCCCTCGACAGCCTGCTGCGCGACGCGGAACCCGTACGCCCTGGCGCTCCTGATCGTGATCGCGATGGTGTGGCGGGCACCCGGGTCGTCCGAGCACGCGGCGAGGCTGAGTTCGCGGGTCACCTGACGGGTCACCGCCGCGTTCACCGCTTGCAGATGCGTGCGGCTGGCGTCGGCCTTGCCGTCCATCCTGTCGTGGGCGAGCAGGATCTCTTCGCCCACCGACGTGTCGGCAAGCGCGACGTAGCCTTGCCGAACAGTGGGGACGAACCCCATGGCACGCAGGTCTTCTTCGGTGAGCGAGGACAGATCGGCTCTAGGGGACTCCCGGCTCAGCAGCGACTGTGCGGCGGCGAGCGCGACCGCGTCCCGTTCGGTGGGGACGAGGTCGGCGAGGAGCTCCAGGTTCGCGTGCGCACCGCCGGAGTCCTGCGCGCGCCGGAGTAGCTCCTCGCAAAGCTTCCGCAGGTTGGCCGGGTACTGCCGGGCCACCTCCTCGACCACGTCCTCTGTCAGCTCGCCGAGGACGGTCGGCAGCTTCGCCACCAGCAGCTGGGCGAACGCGTGACTTTCCGCGAAACCGCTGATGGAGTGGACGAGCGCGAAGCCGTCCGTGTCCCACTCAACGTTCGCGCCCATCTCGTAGCGGGGCAGGCCGAACACGGACACGTCCAGCTCCTTGCCGATGTCCGCGAGCATTTCGCCGATGTTGCCGGACTCGAACGGGCGGACGCCCAGCAGCACCAGCAGGCGTTCGGCCTTCTTCTTGGTTGGCGGGAGGAGTGCGAATGCCGCCCGGCCGGCCTGGATGATCTCGTCGCGGGTGGTCAGCATCTGGTCGAGCCCGCATATCAGGGCGACGCACTGCCACTTCAGGTTGGTGAGCCGCTCCACGACCCTGGTCGCGGTGACGCGCTTGCCCGATTTCACGCCACCGCCCAGGACGACGCGCTTGAGCTTGTCCCGGTGGAACGCCTGCACGATGGTGTTGATCTGGGGGGTGTCTATCTCCGGGAACGGGTCGTTCCTCGGCGTGAGATCGGCGAGGGACCAGCTGCTCGTGTCCAGCACGTGCTGGAAGCGCTCGCGGCGCCAATCCTCCCACGCGTCCCCGAACAGCAACGTCGCGGCGCCGCGGAGGCTGTGCTTGGGATCGGGGTGCGTGCGCTCCTCGCTGCCGACCTGTAGCGACCAGCCTGCGACCGTAGGCACGAGGAAGGCGCCGAACCGGCCGTCGTTCTCCCACGCCTTCCGGTGGGCGTTGATGTCGGCGGTGGACAGCGGCTGGAACCCGGCTTGGGTCGATGCGCCCACGGCGACTACGCCGCCACCCGGCAGCGGGAGCCCGGTCGTCGACGCCAGCAGCGACACGCACTCGGCGAGGGCCGTGGTCGAATGCGTGAGCCACCCGGGGCGGAGCAGCGTGGCGTCGGGCACTCGGCCCATCTCGCCTGCCCCGAACTCGCGCAGCGCCAGGTGGACCAGCCGCTGCGCCGGCGACGGCTCACCGTCGGTTGGCTCGGTGGGGAGTACCAGGACGACCGGTGCCTCGCCGTCCTTGTAGTGGGCGGAGACCGGCGTGCCGGCAGGGGTGGTGCCGGGGCCGGTCGCGGCACCGAGGCCTTCTGCCAGGTCGTAGATGCTCTCGAACATCTCGTCGGAGAGCGTCTCCGACTCCATCAGGCGATTGAGCAAGGCGTTGAGGGTCGGTGCGAACATCTTGGCCGTCGCGGCCGGAATGCTGTCGATGGCCTTCGGGTCCTCTGTCAACAGCTCGGCTATCCGGACGAGCTCCGGCATCGCGGACTCGTCGTCGAGCAGGGCAGCCTCGATGAGGTAGCCGGTGAACACGTCGGGCAGGGACACGGGCGCTCCTCCAGTAGAGCAGAGCAGGGTCTTCCTAAGAGGTCGTATCCCTCCCTGCCGGTGTGACAGATGGGCCGAGGTGGAAACAGGCGAGTCCGGACGGCATGGCGACCAGTAGCACATCCGGTGCGGGGAACGCGGCCCCGACACCCAGGTCGTCGAGCGGAATGTCCCAGAACTGTCCTGTTCGCAACTGCCAGATCCGGACGGAGTCCCGGTCGCGGACGTTGACGGCGGCGACCCACCTATCGGAGATCGCGACGTGCGTCACCTCCTGCAGCTGGCCGAGCGATGTCTGGGGAGTACCGGGTCGCTCGGTCCAGATCCGTCCGCGGGCCGCCCACACCGTTCCCGTGCCGTCACCGCACAGACCGAGCGTCGGCGTCAACCCATCGGGAAATCCACCGTAGACATACGGGGTGGGGCGGTTGTCCGGCCAAACTTGGAGTTCGCCTGCCATCGTCGCCACCGAGGTCGTCCCCGGCGTGATCCGCACCGCCGCGGCGTCGGGCAACGGGACCGGTTCGGCGAGGGCGCTGCCGTCCCGCCCGTCGATGATTCGCAACCGCCTCCCGTCGACGACGGCCACGCGGTAGTCCGCGTCGACCGCGACATCGAGCACGTCGGCGGCGTCGGTCGCGACCAGGGACAGCATGCAGGCGGCGGGATGCCACATGATCACCTCGCCGGTCCAGCGCGCGGCGACCACGACCGGGTTGCCGTCAACGACGGACATCCCGAGGCCTGTCACCGCGCCCGAGTCGTCGGCCGGCAACCGGTACACCTGCTGCCCCGAGTCCGTTTCCCAGACCGTCAGCGCGCCGTCGGCGTCGGCCGTGGCGGCGAAGGCCGCCTCGAAGCCGTCGACGGCGAGGCGGGCGAGATCGAGGTCGGAGGGCCCGTGCCGCCACCGCACGCGGAACGGAAGGCCGGCCACGGTGAAGCGTCTCGCCAGGTCCGCGCGGCCCGAGGCGTACGCGCGCAGGGCGAGCGCGGCCGAGCGGCTTGCCAACGGCGCACCGCTGTGCCGGACCTGGCGCCACGCTCCGAGCAGTTCCCTGTCACCCTGCCGTTCCAGCGAGGCTTCGGCGCTCGCGCTCGGGATGGTGAGCAGGAACGCGGGATCCTCGAGCAGTGCCGCGCCGGGCCCGGTCGCGTGTTCGGCCAGCAGGTCCAGGTACACAGGCTCGGCACGGTGCCACTGCCGTGCGCCGTCGACCGTGGGCACCATCTCGATGAGCGCGGTGCGCAGCATGCCGGGGTCGACCTCGTAGTCGGAGCCGTACGGGGTGAACCGTAGCGCCCAGGTCCCGGTCGGCGCGTCGTGGGCGAGATAGAGGCTGAGCCGTTCTCGTGCGAATCGCACGTCGTCCACGCCGGGGGAGGTGGTGGACAGGGCCGAGGCGAGCGCCGCCCACTGCGCCTCGGTCAGCGGCCGGCCGAACACGAACGGCCGCAGCATCGCTACTGCCCAGGCCCGTGACCCGGCCGGCTTCATCGCCTCGACGCAGTGGTTGGTCAGCACATTGGCTGCCTGGTCGAGCGCCTTGGAGACCTCGGCGGTGCGCACCAGTTCCTCCGCGGCCCGTGCCGCGGCGTCGAAGCTGTCGCAGCAGGCGTCGGCGAGTTCGATGAGCCGGGCGTTGAGTTCGCCCGGTCGGCTGCTCCTCGGGTCCTTCGCCACCCGGAAGGTCAGGTAGTCCAGCAGCTCGGCCGAGGTGCTTGGCTCGGCGGTGCCGAGGTCAACCGTGCGTGCGGCGGGCAGGGACGCGACCGATGCGTGCGGACCTGCCAAGACCACCCGGAGGGTCGGAATGCTTGCCAAGGCGGACAGGTACGCAAGGGTCTCCTGGTGTGGCGGCTCGGTCGGCGCGAGATCGACGAGGAGACAGGCTGCCGGCGGCTGCTCGGTCAGTGCGGCGATCTCCGCGGACGGCACGCCGAGGAGGTCCGCCACCACCGGCAGCACGACGTCCGGGGTCTCGTCCTTGACGTGCAGGTATTCGACCGGAGCGTCGACCATGACATGCATGGCCCGCTGCCGCGCGATCGGCGGTACCGCGGCCCAGAGCGCCGGGGTGGCACTCAGTTGCGTCCACCGGAGTAGGGACGTCCGCCCGCTGCCCCGGTCACCGGCGATGACCAGCGGTCCTGGTTGTGTGCTCGCCAGGTGCTCGTTGATCGCCGTGAGGGTGGTCTCCCGGCCGCCGAAGAACCAGCCCGGTGTGTCCTGGTAGGCCACCCCGCGTGCGTAGTGCGTCCAGCTGGGCAGGTCGGCGGGCAGCTCGGTCGGCATGTACTGCGGATCGAGCAGCAGACCACACGCGCTGTGGGCCACGCCGATCAGCTCCGCCTGCTGGCCGCCCGGCCCCAGCTCGGCGTTGAGAAGACCGACGAACTCGCCGATGTCGACCTGCGCGCGGTGTCCTTTGGTCTTGCCGAGGCAGGTGCTGAACGCCGCGGCGAACCTGCTGACCTGTGCCGACTCGAAGTCGCGTGCGGCCGAAATGATCCAGAGGTTCGGCTTCTCCAGGCCGCTGTTCGTCCGGGCGGACTCCCTCGCGACGATGTCCAGCCCACCCTTGCTCGACCGGCACGTGTCGAGGATCAGCAGGTAATCATCGAGCACGTGGGTGTTGAGCGCCTTCGCCGCGAGCTCGAAGGCCTCCACGTACGACTCGCGGTCGACCTCGTCTTCGTCGCGTTCGGCGTCCGACTCCGGAAGGTACAGCGTCCTGCCGCCGCTGTTGTGGATGATCCCGTGCCCCGTGTAGTAGACGAGCAGGCTCGGCTTGTGCAGACGCGGCGTCGGGTCGTCGGCAAGCCTCTTAAGCCACTTGCGTAGCACCCGGACGAGTTCACGCGGGCCGCGCCGGTCGCCCTCTGGTGGCTCGATCTCTGTGTACCCGACGGCGGCAAGCGTCTCGCGCATGAGCTGGATCTCGCCCGTCACCGCGTCGGCGTCGAGTTCCTCGTAGTCGGCGTAGTGGGACAGTCCGCCGACGAGGAAGTACCGCTCAGCCGAGGGCATCGCGGAGCGCCTGGGCGGTGTGTACGGTCCGCAGGTATTGCGTGGCGTCATGGCCGCGGATGATCGTGTTCCGCGCGGACCGGTCCCGCACGCGGTTGTCGTAGACCGGGCGGAGGTGCTTCACGAGTGCCACCGGATCCTCCCTGGCGGCTACGTTCACCCACGTCGTGACCGAGCCGGGCCAACGGTCATCCGGAGCGAGAGGAGGTGAGAGGCGGCGCATGATCCCTGGCAGCCCAAGCGGCGAGCCTAGTGTGATGAGGGTGCGGGCCGGCCATTCCGGGTGTGCGCGCAACGCCTCGTACGCGGCGATGCTGCCGAGCGAGTGACCGATGACGACCTTGGTGTCGTCGGCCATCGCGGTCTCGATCTCCTCGTGGATCTTCCTGCGTAGCTCCGCGTCGCTGAAGTACCGGCGCACCTGGCGGATCAGCCAGATCACGGCGTCGGTGGCCCTCCTGCCGAAGTACGGGGTCTTGGTCAACCCCAGCAGCAGGGCCTGCACGCCGGAGGGGAGCCCGAACTTCGCGTCGCCGGATGTCGCGACGACACCCGCCTCGGCCGCCATCGCCGTGAGGATTTCGAGCTCGAACTCGTCCAGCTCGACGTTCTCGGCCGTGATTTCGTCGGCAATGCCTTTGCCGTCGGTGTAGAGGTGGCCGTAGTACGCGACACACACGCTGACGGAGTCGGGATTCGGGTAGTGATTCTCCGCCAGGCCGACACGTATGCGCCGTGTCCACGTTTCCAGAGTCTTGGGACCGGTGGCCTGGTCGCACCAGATCCCGTGTACACCGATGATGTCTGCCACTTTGCCAAGGTTACTTGACCAGTGTGTCTACTGCTTGTTCCGATCAGTTCTCTCACAGTCGGGCGAGTCTGATTGCTGCGGTGGACAACCAGTGCCACCGGTCTGGGTGCGATCGCCGCCTGCCTGTGCAAATTGGCGAGGGACGAGCCACTCGTCTGCTCCGGTCAACGGGTCGGCGTCGCAGCTGGCGCGCTCACCCACATCCGCTCCGGCGTGAGCCGGTCGGTCGTGTCGTTGTCACCGACCTGGCCATGACCATTGTGCCCCACCCCAGCACGGTGCCACTGGTTGTCAGCGCCAGGCCGGCAGTCCCAGACCCTGTTCTGGGATCGGCCGGACCGCCCCGCCCAGCCGGTCAGTGACGTTGCTGCCCAGGGCACGGCCGTGCTGTTGGCCCGGCGTGCCAGGTTGTGCGCACCACCGGCCGAGAGCGTCGTGACGTTGGTCAGCAGAGTGGCAGCACAGTCAGGTGGTGCCCACCGCGCAGGCGACACCGGATGCCGCGGTCGGCGTTGTCGCCGATGCCCAGTGCACCCCAGCCGTTCATGCCCCAGCCCGCCACGCCGCCGTCCCCCGCATGGCCAGCAATGTGGGCAACGCCGGACTGTTCCGTTTGCTGGTGTCACCGTTGCTCAACGCGCCATCGCCACGACTTCCCCACGAGAGCGCGGCCGAGGAATCGTCGAGTGGTTGAACGGCCACTGGAGGTGGAAGTCCCAAATGGCCACGTGACGGACAAGATCGCCACGACGGTCAGGGAAGGAATTATGTGCGTGCGAATTGCGATCACTCCCCCAAACTATCGTCCGGAGTTGCGTGTCGAGCTCAGGTAACGGTTCGAACGATGTGACTGGCTCGCGCAGCGGGTCGCTTCTGAGGCGGTGGCGTTACGTCCGGCGCACCCGTCTCGGATACCACCGAGGTCGCGCCGACAGCGATTTCATGTCCGCCTCGAGCCGCCTCCGATTCCGCGTTTCTGGTGTCGACACGACGTGTTACTACCGGGTGGCGACGTCAACCCGTCCTGCACGCGGTGGCAGCTTGATGACCGTCGGCGCACTGCCGATGGCTTTCGGCGCCAAGGACGTCGCCGTCGGCGCCATCACGCTGGTCCTGCCGCCAGTGGCTGAGGCGCAGGAGACCAGCAATGGTCCCGTCGTCGGCATGGACGCGAGCTCGCAGTTCGCACTCTGGCATCTCGGCACTCGCTACGACCGTACGGTTCCCTACCCGACCCGTACGGTCGCCGATCTTGAGGCCTTCGGCACGACGGCCCCGGTCTCCGGCTCCTGCCGCCACGGGTTACTCCAAGATTCCGATCGTCTGGCGCCGGCTGAGATCCTGACCGGGAGCCCCGCGGGACACCTCCCGCGTCGGGGGACGACGCACCGTCCCCTACGACTTCATCCGAGCAAGTCGGTTGTGAACCTGTCATTCGGCAGCGTCGAGTTCACCACTCGGTCGATGATCGACTTGATGTTCTCCGTGACCCGTCCGTAGCCCAGGTCCCGGGCGACCTGGTGCACCTCGTCGGCGTTTCGGGCTCGGCCCTGGCGGCGTGCGGCCAGGATGGCGTTCGCGACCTCCTCGGGTGCGATTTCGTCGAACTTGCGGTCGGCGCTGCCCTGGGATCGGCGGAACCCGCGCCAGGTGTCGGGGTCGAGGTGGGACGGCCAGTAGAACCGCGTACCACCGAAACGTGTTACCTGGCAGCCCCTGGGCATGAATCTGAGTATCGCCTGTTTGCGGCTCGCCGACACCCGCTGTACGCCGAACCGGCCGTGTACCAGACGAATCAACCTGTCGATCTCGATCGGGCCTTCGGACTCGATCGCTTCCTCAAGCGAGTCACGCACCAGCTGTTGTATCCGGCGGTCGCGTGGGAGTGCGTCGATGTCCTCCGGTGTACCGGCCACGGTGGGGCGGTGTGGCACGAAGTCTCTTGGCGCCTCTTCCGGTGGCGTGGTCCGAGTCGGACTGATCGCGTGTTGCAGCGCTGTGACCGGTACTCGTAGTGGAACCACGGAGACGGGTTGCTGCTCAGGGCGGCTGCTGAACTCCGGTCGCACCGCCACTGTGCTGGGCTCGTCGCATGACGAGCTGTCGTCGGAGTCGGCCGTGGCCGGCGGCGGCCCGGCCGGTGCGGTGAGCGGCTCGGCCGGTGCGGTGAGCAGCTCTTCGATGTGCGCCAGCACGGCTTCCCGGTCGGCGATCCACTGCGGCAGCCAGACCCGGCACACCGCGGGCCAGCCCATGACCTTGTCGAGCAGTTGGGGTGCGGCGTCGCGGTCGGCGACGGTTGGGCGCCGCGCCCACGCCTCCCCGTCGAGCAGTACCGCCACCGACCATCGTGCGGAACCCGCGCGCCGGACCGCGAGATCGACCGTGAAGTGGGAGAGACCGAAGTGGATCGCGACCTCGTGCCCCCGCTCGCGGAGGGCCGCGGCGATCTCCTCGGCGACCCGGTCCCTGCGCTGACCCTTGCGGCTGATCGCGTCGCCCGAGGCGCCGAGACCGTTCGCCGCCTGCTCGAGGTAGGCGCGCAGGTGGCGCGTCCCCAGAGCCTTGGTGCGGGCGAGGTCGATGTCCTTCGGGTCGAACGAGCTGAACAGGATCACCTGGGTGCGCGCTCGGGTCACCGCGACGTTGAGCCGCCGCTCGCCCCCCTGGTTGGACAGTGGCCCGAAGTTCAGCGGCAGCTGGCCGGTCTTCGGGTCGATGGAGAACGCCAGGGAGAACAGGATCACGTCTCTCTCGTCCCCCTGGACGTTCTCGAGGTTCTTCACGAACAGCGACTCCCCGTCATCACGGGCGAGAGCGGCCTGGACGTGTGGGTCGGTGCTCTCCTCGACCAGGTTGAGCAGGAGGTCCCGCTGCTGGACGTTGAACGTGATCACGCCGATCGACCTGCTCGCGGTTCGGGGATCGGCGAGCAGCAGGGAGATCTCGGCGACGATCGCCTCCGCCTCCACCTGGTTGGTGCGGCCGGCCCGGGTGCCGCGGTCGTAGTGACCGTCGACCCGGCGCCACGAGACGCCGGCGGTCGGGTCAGCACCGGGGGAGGGGAGGCTCGCGAGCTTGTCGTCGTAGTAGTGCGTGTTGGAGAAGGAGATGAGCGACTCATCCGTGCTGCGGTAGTGCCAGGTCAGCGACTCGCGGGGAAGCCCGGACTCGACACATTCCGCGAGGATGCTGTCGAGGTCCTCCGGCACGGCCGGGTTGTCCTCCTCGTCCGCGTGGGAGGCCTCCATGACGCTCGTCGGCGGCATCTGCTTGGAATCGCCGACCACGACCACCGACTTCGCGCGTCCCATCACACCGATCGCTTGCGCGACCCTGATCTGGGACGCCTCGTCGAACACGACGATGTCGAAGTGCACCGAGCCCGGCTCGAGGAACGCCGCCACCGACGTCGGGCTCATCAGGAAGCACGGCGTGAGACCGGTGACGATCTCGGGCTGGTTGGCGCACGCCTCGCGGAAGGACAGCCGGTCCCGGCGGCTGTTCAGGCGCCGGACCAGCTCTCCCGCCTCCGCGCGGAAGCGGGGATGGATCTGTTGCCGTCGGGCGACGAGGCCGGCCGCGAGGCGTTCGGGCAGTTGTTCGCGGACACCGGCGCCGAGGCGGAGGTAGTCGGTCACGTCGTCCTGGTGCGCGCCTGCGTCGAAGTACTCCAGGTCGTTCGCGTGCAGCCGTTCGTCGAGCGCCGCGGTAGCGACACCGCGGTGGAACGCCTGCTCGATGTCGGCGGCGGCGAGCGAGCCGTCGAGAACCTGGCGCCGGAACTCGTCGAGTCCCGCCGCCGCGAGCACGTCGGTCTGCGTGAGGACCGCACCCCAACGCTGGACCGGCCGCGGTCCGCCTGCCGTGACGTCCGCGTGCCAGACCGGGCCATCGGTGTGCCAGGCCGTGACCCAGTCTCGTCCGGCCGACCAGCGCGTGAACTCCACGTCCGTGGTCGCGAGCACACGGAGCCAGTTCGCCCACAGAGTGGCGAAGGTGTTGAGGTCCGGCACGGCGGGACCGAGTCGGTGCACCGAGGCCCACAGCCCTGGCCTGGCACGCTGCAGGTCACGGGACACGACGAGTGCGGCACGTGCCGCCGCGATCACGTCTGCGGCATCGGGCGCGGTGGGCCACCAGCCCGACGGTGGTGTGAGGCCGGGAACGGCGCTGACAACGGCGGCGGTCCGCCGTGCGGCGTCCTGTGCGGCGACGGCGGCCGCGACCATGTCGAGCACGGTGGTCTGGTCGACGGCGCCGTTGACGAACGGCCGGAGCGCGTCGGCGAGCGCCGTCCTGCGCTTCTTGCGCCCGAACATGCCCTTGTCGGCGACCGCGGCCTGCGCGGTGATCGCGTCGAAAGCGGGGTCGGTGAAGAACTGCGGGTTGAGCGCGGACAGGATCGCTCGATGCTCGGCGTGCAGAGCACGCACCTGCTGGAGAGCCGCCTCGGCCGCGCCATCCCAACCGGGACCAGTGGCGGCGGTCGTGGCGGCGAGGTCCGGCAGACGGTGCCGCACCGCGAGCCGCGCGGCGGGAACCGCCTCCGCCACCTGACCCGGATGTGGCAGCTCCGTGATGCTGCGGCGCAGCTGGTCGGGGTACCGCTCGAAGTCCGCGCGGAGCCGTTCGAGATCCGCCGCCGACTCGATGAGGACCTGGGCGGACAGGTCTGCGACCGTGCGGCGGCCACTGATCCGCCACGGGTGCCCGTGCCGCAGCCGGGCGGCGCTCGCAGCAGCGGGCAGAGCACGTGCGGCCTCCACTACCTCGGCGCGCTGCTCCGCGGACAGCGTGAAGAACGCGGCCGGTACGACCGCCCGGTCACCAGGCTGTTGAGCGAGCAGAGCGGAGTAGGCCGACCATGCCGAGAACCCGGCCGGGTTCTCGGCATGGAGTCGTTCCGGGTACTCCCGCAGAGCGGCGACTCGCGCTCGGTAGGCCGCCTCGAGGGACTGCCAGGCGTGCTGGTCGTCCACTGCCAGCGCCTCCTGCGCGGCCTTGAGCTGGGCGTGGATGCTGCGGGCGGTCTGCTTGCGACCGTGGAGGTCCAGGCAGAACGGCTCGAGACCGATGGCGGCCAGCCGTCGTTTCACCACGTCGAGCGCTGCCTGCTTCTCCGCGACGAACAGCACCGACTTGCCTGACACGGTCGCGTGCGCGATCAGGTTGGTGATCGTCTGCGACTTGCCCGTCCCCGGCGGACCTTCCAGCACGAAGGACCGTCCACCGGCCGCCAGCTGGACCGCGCGCATCTGTGACCCGTCCGCGGCGATCGGCAGGAGCAACGCGCTCTCGTCGACCGTGATGTCCTGCTCCTCGGTCGACAGGGGTTGACCGGACTTCTCGACGAGGTGGCGGACGACGGGGTTGCGGGTGAAGACCTGCCAGTGCTCGGTGAGATCGCGCCACATCTGGAAGGTGGAGAACTGGAGCAACCGCAGGCTGGCGGTCTCGTCCACCCGGTAGCTGAGGTTGTTGTCGACCAGTGCCTTCTTGATCGCCCGGAACGAGGCGTCGATGTCGATGCCGTCGTCGTCCAGGATTGGCTTCTCCAGCTCCGCGATCCACACGCCGTGCTTGACCCGAAGCCACTGGACGAGGCAGTGGTTCGGTGCGGCGACCTCGGCGCCGTCGATCAGAACCGTGTAGGGCCGGTTGCCCGCGCCACCCTCGATGCGGACGGGGAGCAGGAAAAGGGGCGAGTGTGCCTCTCCGGACGGAGTCGGGTGCACCAGTGAGCCAAGGGTGAGGTAGAGGTAGTTGCTGCCCGTCTCCTGCTCGAGGGTCCGAGCGTCGCGCTGCAGGCCCCGCATCCGGGTCACGTACGACGCCTGGGTGACCGCGCCGTAGATCCGGCGGTCCTTGGCGAGCTCCTGCTCGGTGACCGCGTCGGGCAGGTCCTGAGCTCGGCGCACCCCCTGCAGTTCGTGCACCCCGCTGACGTTGTCCTGCGCGACGATGTTGATCGCCTTGCCGCTGTGGACGAGGTCGTCGAGCACTGCCAGCGAGCCGGCCGGGACGTGGAGGTCGAGCCCTTTGCCCCGTTTGGGTAGTTTCAGCAGCGGGTTGCGCAGGCTGAGGTCGAGCAGCGCCCGGCGCCACGCCCCGATGCGGGCGGGTGCGCCGTCGTCGACGGCTTCGTCCTCGAGGTTCTCCTCGACGTCGAGTGCTCCGCTCGACTCCAGGTCCGCCGGCAGGGCGAGTGTCGTACGCGGGGTGGGCACCTGCTCGGCGGGTTCCGCCGTCGGCCACACCGGCCTGGGGTCGGCCGACGGCAGCGGCTGGATGCCGGACCTGTGCGCGAGCCGGATGTCCACCATGCCGCGGAGGGCGGCCGGACCGCGCAAGTGGGCCTTCCCGAGCCTGGCCGCGTCGGCGAATGCGACAGAGTTCTCGCCGGGGCCGATTCCCGTCAGTTCCACCGCCACGGCCTTGTCCGCCTCGACCACGTTGATCATCTGCGCGGGGTCGAGGGAGACGGTCTCCGGGAGGCGGTCCTCACCGAGGAAGAAACCCGCGAAGGCGTGCCCTTCGACGACCCACACGAGAGGGTGCAGCCCGGCTGCCTCCAGGCACGCGGCGTAGGTGACCGAGAGATCGACGCAGTTCCCGAGGCGTTCCCGCAGCACAGCCGCGGTGGTACGGATCTTCTGGCCGGTGTCCTCGAACGATGCCGGGCTGCCGACGTAGGTGATCCGCTGCTCGCGCAGCGCCTCGTAGATCGCGGCTCCGATCTGGGCCGCCCGCCGCGGCCCGGCCTGGTAACCCTCGAGGGACCCCGACCCGGTCTGCCCGGCCAGGAGCGCGGCGGCGGCACGGAGCACGACGTTCACGGAGTCGGTGTTCGGCTGTACGAACGCCGCGAGCGAGTCGTAGAGCGCGGGGGAGTTCTGCCACTCGTTGTGCGCGAGTACCCGCGACGGAACGGCCAGCCGCGTGACCTCGCCGGCCGACGTGGCCGCCGTGATGCGGTAGGTGACCGGGAAGGCCTCGTCGGCGTGCGCGAGGGCACTCGCCACCGGTACGAAATCGCCGAACTCGTCCCAGCCGACGTCGCCCCGCCCGGGCAGCCGGGCCACCTGACGCGTCCAGGGACCGGCCAGGGGTCCATCCGGACCGGCCAGTTCCATCGTCACGGTGACGTCGTGCAAGTCCTCTGGCGTGCGGTTCTCCACCCGGAGGTGGTGTACGACCGGCACGTTGTTGTGCACGAGGGCGTAGAACATAGCCGGCGGGTGGAGGAGTTCGACGTGCAGCCGCCCGTCGTCGGACTCGGCCAGGTGGAACGCGGAAGTCGTCATCATGCTCTCAGCGGTGTGGGAATCGCGGACCAGTCGGTCACCAGCGGGTCCGTCGTCACGGAGCCGTCCAGTGTTAACAACACCAAGGTGACGTCACCCGGGAGGTAACGTGACGTGGCATCCGACCGACACGAAGGTGGTCTGTACATACCGGAGCGGATTGGTCGGATGAAGAAACTCGAGGCGCACGAAGTCCCGCTGTCCAAGGTGTTCTCCAGCGACTACGAGTTCGCCATCCCGGACTACCAGCGGCCGTACACCTGGGGCACCGAGCAGGCGACGCAGCTGCTGGACGACTTGTACGACGCGGTCGACCGCAATCCCGACGAGCCGTACTTCCTCGGGTCGGTGGTGCTGGTCAAGGACGCGAACGCGCCGCAGGCCGAGGTCATCGACGGCCAGCAACGCCTCACCACCCTCACGATCCTGCTCTCGGTGCTCAGAGAGCTGAGCGAGGACGAGAAGGACTACCTGGACAAGCTCATCTGGGAGCCAGGAGACCCCATTCAGGACCTGGCGTCGCGGCCACGAATCCGGCTGCGCCACCGCGACGAGGACTTCTTCCGCAAACACGTCCAGGACCGCGGCGGACTCGCGGTGCTGGAAGCAGGCGTGGCGCCGGCCAACGACGCCCAGGAACGAATCGCGGAGAACGTCAAGGCGCTGCGCAGGCTCCTCGGCCAGAAGAGCCCGGGGGAACGTCTCGCGCTCGCCAAGACCATCGTCCAGCGCACGTTCCTGGTCATCGTCAGCACATCCGACCTGGCCAGTGCCTACCGCATCTTCTCGGTGATGAACTCGCGCGGTGTGGAGCTGTCGTCGGCCGACATCTTCAAGTCCAAGGTGGTCGGCGCGCTGCCCGACGACCTGAAGGAGAAGTACGCGGGCAAGTGGGAGGACCTGGAGGTCGACCTGGGCAGGGACGCCTTCGCCGACCTCTTCTCCCACATCCGGATGGTCTACATGAAGATCCGGCCCCGGAAGGAGCTGTTGCAGGAGTTCGAGGCAAGTGTGCTCAGCGCGTTCCTGCCCGACCGGCCGACGGAGTTCGTCGACAAGGTGCTCGAGCCCTACGGGCAGGCCTACCGGGACATGCTCGCGAGCGACTACCAGTCGGTGGACGATCCGGGGGAGATCAACCGCTGGTTGCGGCGACTGCACAGGCTGGACGACTTCGACTGGCAGCCGCCCGCGCTGTGGGCGTTCACCAACCACCGGTTCGACGCCGAGTGGCTGCAGGAGTTCCTCCGCAGGCTCGACCGACTCGGCGCGTCCATGCTGCTCCGGAGGTTCAACGCCCACCAGCGCGGCCAGCGCATAGGCCAGCTGCTCCGCGAACTCGATGAGGGCATGGGCCTGGCGTCCCCGGCCCTCGACCTCACGATGGACGAGTGCGCCGAGGTCGTCGACAGGTTGGGTGGCGAGATCTACAACCAGTGGATCGTGCGCAAGTACGTACTCGTCCGCCTCGACGAGCTGCTGTC
>WUUC01115070.1_pt1 | contig 18154 bp, 13 predicted proteins | sample 6278441 | NCBI WGS metagenome assembly WUUC01 (sample SAMN13675441, study PRJNA597444) | soil metagenome | isolation source: soil | place: USA: Washington | collected 2017-10 | reverse complement strand
TGTACATCGGCTTCCCCGACAAGATCCCGTTCGGCGCCCTGATGAACAAGGGCCTCACCATCAAGACCGGGCAGACGCACATGCAGCGCTACATGAAGCCGCTGCTCGAGAAGGTGGAGAACGAGGAGATTGATCCGTCATTCGTGATCACCCACCGCGTGCCGCTGCGCGACGCGCCTCAGGCCTACAAGACCTTCCGCGACAAGCAGGACGGCTGCGTGAAGGTGGTGTTATCGCCCTGAACCGCGACTCTTCATGAGCCGCGCCTTGCGCCGGGGTTGCCTGCACCGCGCGCCCGCGTGCTTCGAGAGCAACGGCATGCTTGTTGCGGGACTCTCGAGCGGAGGGGCAGCTATGAGCATGCTGAAGTTCGAGCTGGGCGCGTTGCGCGGCAAGCGCATCGCGGTGCTGGCGGCTGACGGATTCGAGTTCGTGGAGCTGAGCATTCCGAAAAAGGCGCTGTGGTTCGCGCGCGCGGAGGTGCATGTGGTCTCGCTGCACGCAGGCCGGATTCGCGGCATGAACCTGACCGAACCCACGCGAACCGTGCGCGTGCACAAATGCATCGAGGACGCCGAGCCTGCCGCGTACGATGCGCTCTTCATCCCCGGCGGCTTCGTGGGCCCCGACTTCCTGCGGCAGAGTCGCCACGCACGCGAGTTCGTACGCGCATTCGATGCAGCGGGAAAGCCGCTCGCTACGCTCTGTCATGGCGCCTGGGTGCTCGCATCCGCTGGTCTGGTGGCCGGTCGCAAGCTGGCGTCGTGGCCCGGGATCCGCGACGACGTGGTGCACGCAGGCGGGATCTGGCGCGACGAAGCCGTGGTCTACGACCGGAACTGGATCAGCAGCCGTGGCCCGCAGGATCTGGCGCTGTTCATCCCGGCCATGGTCGCGCACTTTCGCGGCGAGGCACCTCCCGCAACAAACGCGCAAGAGGGCGCCGCCGAGTCATCTCCGGCGCCTGACGACCCGCCCGCGCTCGCGGTCAAGACAGCGCGCCTCATGCCGGGCCCGGCTATCGTCACACTCGCCTCGGCGATGCTCGGTACGAGCTTGCTCGGCGCACTGGCGCGCCGCGCGACGAGCTGATCGAAGGCCGGTACCGGCTGCGGCCGTCCCCTCCCGGGTGGCCGGCACGGCTGCGGCCGTCTCCGCGTGGAGGTACAACCGTTGAGCGTGGAGGTACAACCGTTGCGCCGCGACGACGAGATGCTGGACGTACCGCTAGGCTCGAAGTTGTTCGGTCACAGCTTCCTTGAGCTCGCCGGCGCCCCGCCGAACGCTGCGACCCAGCTCTGAAGCGGTCTCGCGTGCCGAGCTGAGGAGACGGTCGCGCGTATCACCCACCAACCTGTTCTCCCGACTTGACGTCGGAAGCAGTAGCCCTGTGCCGATGCCCAGTGCCAGCGCCAACAACCCGACGGCCATGGGACTGTCTGCGCCGAACTCGCGCACCCGGGAGCCAGCTCGTCCCAGCTGTTCGTAAGCCTCATGACCCAGCTCCGCAGCGCGCCGCCGCACGTCCGATGCGCCCTGCACGACCCGCGAGCGAACTTCGCCAGCACGCTCCATCACTGTGTCCCGTGCCTCCCCGAGAGCATCGCCCGCGCGGCTCGCCGTCTGCTGAATACGGTCCTGCGCACCGTTGCCGAAGTCGGATTCGTAGGGGTGCCTGGCGCGTCCCATCTTCTGTCGGCGGCCTGAAGCGAGCATCAGCCAACCCAAACCGAGCCCCATCAGCGAAAGTGGCAAGGCAGCATTGGCGGAGATGAAGCCCGACGCGCTGCTGCCAGCGCGGCGCATCCGGTCCCCCATATCGCTGATGACCGCTCCAGAGACCGTATCGACAGCCTGCGCCTTCACCCGTTGCAAGGAGCCCACGGCGGCCTCCTTCGCCTCACTGAGCATGTCCTTGGCGCCCTCGACCACAGCATCCTTGGCATGCTGGACGGTTTCGATATTCGATTGCTTGTGCTCCTGGGACTTCTCGCCGGCCCCGACGGACTCTCCCGCAGGCATGGGCGCGGGCGGTGCTGCACTCTCGGTCACGTGGGTTGGCACTTTCGGAGGCATTTTTGGAACTGACGCCGCCTCCGGTCCGGAAGCGCGCGCCGGCGTGGGAGGGGGAACAGGCAGTTTTCGACCATTATCGTTGGGCTGATCCATGATGAAGCTCCTCTTGATGGGGCACTCCTTGCCCCGGCCGGCTGCGTGCGCGTCGGCCGTGCCAACACGCCCACGAACGTGAGACACGGGTACCGTGCCCGCAGCCAACGCACGTCGGTAGAACGTCAGCACCCGTCCCCAGACATCAGGGCGCTCGTTCTTCCTTCTTCAGTACATGCACCGGCCGTGCCTTACTTGAGTAGTGTGCGGGACTCGAACCTTGAGTAGCGTGCAGGACTCGACCGTTGGCGCCCTTGCCCGGGGCAACTGCTGCCGCAAGCAACCATGCAGAGCCTCAGAAGAGCGCGTGGTCTGTGCTCACGTGCGCGGTGGCGATTTTCGTCCTCGCCCTCCTCTTCACGGTCTTCTTCCTGCTCCTCTTCGTCCTCTCGTCGTCGCTGCGATTTCCTCGAGCACGGCAGCGACTCGAGCGACGTACCGCTCATCAAAGCGCAACCCCCGCACGCACGGCACGGCACGCTGACATTTTCGCAACGGGCGGCTTGCACCGACACGGACAATTGTGCGCCCGTCGCCGCGACGGGCTTCGGCGCTGTGGCTGCCGTATAACCGGTGAAGGCGGAGCGACCAACGACCTTGGCTGAGTCGCTGTCCGTGTTCCTCCGGACGTTAGCCCGCGGCGCGCAAGCGCTCTGGATTGTAGGCCGTGACAGCGAGACTATCGTGAACCCGGACCGCCATGGTGCGCAGCTCCAGCTCACCATAGTCGGTTACGAACGCAACATCGGCTGCGTCACGGCCATAGCCAAGAATGATGCGTCCGCCGCGCAACTGAGCCTCACTCGGGTCGAACGCGTACCAGCAGCCCCCGACGTGAGCCTCGAACCAGGCGTGCATATCCATCGGCTGACGACCGTGCAGGTAGCCAACGACCATCCGGGCAGGGATGTCGATGCTGCGACACAGGCTGATCGCAACGTGGGCGAAATCTCTGCACACGCCAGCGCGCATCTGCAAGGTCTCCAGTGCGTCCGTGGAACAATTGCTCACGCCATATTGATAACGGAGCTGCGTGTGCACGTAGTCTCGGATCGCCTGAACCTCGGCGTAGCCCGGCGGGCAGCCGTGCGTGACCTCGCGGGCCAAGGTACGCAGCCTGTCGGCCGGACAGTACCGACTGGGGAGCGTAAAATGAAGTGCTTCGGGAGACAGCTTCGCAAAGGGGGTACGCGGCGCATCCGCCCGCGTCGCTACGTGTGGTGAGACCTCGGCGACAATCTCGCTACGGACGACCAGCTCGCCTGCAGGCGCTACGATGCGATCGCAGTGGTTTCCGAGCATATCCCGGAATAACGTAGTCGGCAGACTCGGCGCGACTCCGAGCGCGTCGTGAACCAGACGCTGCGCGGCGTCGGGGCGGGCACGCAACATCAGTACGATCGGGGTCTCTGCCCGGCTCTCGAACCTCAGTTCACAACTGGCACGCAGACGCATCACGATCCTTCCTGTGGACACACCCTCTGCAGACACGAGCAAACAACGTGCCGCCAGCCGCGGCCCAACTCTCGCTTGCACAGGTCGGTCATGGAGAGAGAGAACACCTCCGCGCCGCTCGACATCCCGCCGGGCACGCGCGAGCTGCTGGCGCGCTTCGGTTTCGATCTACAGACCTTCCAGCTGCTGCAGGAGCGCTTGAGAAGTGGGCAAGCTGATGAGCGGAACAACCGTCTACAGACACCGCTTTCGCCGCCCGCCACCGAGGACCTGATCACTCTGCCGGCGCTCGGCAGTGAAGAACGTGCAGCGCTGGCGCGCCTCGGCAACGCGGCCATTGCGCGCAATGAGATCGCGGTCGTCGTGCTCGCGGGCGGCATGGCCACGCGTTTTGGCGGCGGCGCCAAGGCCTGCGCGTCGGTGCTCCCCGGGCTGAGCTTTCTCCAGCTCAAGATCGCCGACACGCGGCGCGCAGCGCAAGCGGGCGGCGGGCTGGTCCCTCTCTACGTCATGACCAGCTTCGCGACCGATGACGCCATCAAGGGAGAGGTTCACCCGCTCAGCCACGCGGACATGCCAGTACTCACCTTCGCGCAGTTCGCTTCCCTGAGACTCACGCCCACGGGCGCGCTGTTTCGCGAGCGCGACGGAACGCCCTCCGTGTACGCGCCCGGCCACGGCGACTTCGCGCCGGCGCTGCGCCGCTCCGGTGTGCTGGCCGTGCTGCTGGCGCGCGGCGTAAAGCAGCTCGTGATGACCAACATCGACAATCTCGTCGCCACGCTCGACCCGGCGCTGCTCGGCCTGCACGTCAGCACGGGCGCGGCGCTCTCGTTCGAGGTCGTGCGCAGCCAGCCTGGGGACGTAGGTGGCGTGCCCGCGCGGGTCGACGGCCGGCTCCAAGTGATCGAGGGCTTTCGTCAACCGCTTTCCTTCCATCCCGAGAGCACTCCGCTGTTCAGCACCAACTCCTTCATCTTCCAGGCGGACGCGCTGAACGCGAGCTTTCCACTCGACTGGTTCGTCGTGTCCAAGCAAGTGGATGGCCGTCCGGCGCTGCAGTTCGAACGGCTGGTGAATCAGCTCACCGCGTTCTTGCCGAGCAAGGGTGTGATCGTGGAGCGCACAGGGGACGACGCGCGCTTTTTGCCCGTGAAGAGCCGGGCAGAGCTGGAGGTTGTGCGCCGCGACTTGGAGCGTCTTCTCACACGACGTGGCGTGCTTTCCTCGGGCCCACGTCAGTGAGCGCGCAGCAGCGCGACCAACGCGACCTCGCCGACGTGGGCAGCCACGCCTGTCAGCCGCGCGCACCTTGAGCTCGTCTCAGCGCTGCGCAAGCTCGCGCTCCCCTTCGGATAGGGCGAAGTCGCCAAACAAGAACCACTCCTCACCATGGGAGGCCACTCAGCGCTGTGAACGGTCCACGAGGCGTAAGCCTGCTTGGTCCGGGGCGCGGCTTCGACGCGCACGCACTCCGCAATCGCAGGGCGGCAGCGCGCCATCTTCATAGGCGGCAACTATGCAGTCAGGATCGTGCACCAGGCAGTCATGCTGATGCGGACCCTCCCAGTGGCACCAAGGACACGCACACTCTGTCAGCATGGCTGATCACTTGGCCCAGCGCTTGGCTGAATCGACGGCATGTTCGTGAGCACGCAGGACGCGTGCCGTTGCTTCGTGGCTCCTGCCGCGGGGAACCTGGTCCTACTGTGGCTCGCCCACGGGATAGGAACTCGCGCAGCATGAGTCTGGTCCTCCGGCGCAGCGCACCTCCCATTCTTGGCTAGAGCTGCGCTTCCCTTCCCTGCTGCGCACTGTTCTTGCAGCGTGCGGCGCAGTGCTTCGCGAAAGGGGAACGAGATGCGACAGACCGTAAGAAGAATTATTCTCATCGCAGCCATCGTGGGCGCCGGGGCCGTGGCGTGCGACGACACTGATGATGGTACGACGACCGGTACGAACACCGCCGGCGCGGGTGGAGATGGCGGCGCGAGGGGTGGAGGCGGTGACACATCCGGCGGAGGAACTTCCAGCGCCGGCGGGGGCACTGCTGGCGGTGAAGATTCGGACGCTGGCGCAGGCTCCGCTCTCGATGGTGGCACCTCCAGTGGGGACAGTAGTGCGGAACAGGACGATGGCGCTGCCGGTAACGACGCGGCGCCCGAGATCGATCTGACTGACGCTCAAATCGGCGCAGTCACCACAGCCGCCAACACGGGCGAGGTGGCACAGGCCAACGCGTCGCTTCCCAAACTGACGGACTCTGACGCGAAGGCATTCGCCCAAGAAATGGTGGCCGCCCACACGACTGCGCAGACCCGGCAGGCGGCTTTGCTGCAAAGCAAAGGCATCACGCCAGTCGAAAACGAGGTAAGCATGGAGTTGCGGAAAGAGTCGGATGCCATCGTGGCCGAACTGATGACCGCGACGAGTGAGGTCGACCTGCTGTACATGCAAGCCCAGGTCACCGTCCACACGAAGGTTTTGGAGACCCTCGACACCATTCTGATTCCGAGCGCCGACGACGCCGATCTGAGGGCCGAGCTCGAAGCGACTCGCGGCGACGTCAAGACGCATCTCGACCACGCGCAGGAGATCCTCGACGCGCTTCAGAGCTAGACAGCTGGTCACGAACGTTCGTGAAGAACCGCGTCGAAGACCTCCTCGTTCGTCGACAACTGGCAGTCGCCCTGGCCGCCCCCGGCCAAACCGGCGTCGGGGCGATACAGCGTGAACTCACAGCGCATGCGCGTACCGTCTCGAGCCTCCAGGTGAGCCAGCGCCGTCCCGCCGTAGTGCGTCGTGAAGTGCCCGCCCGACCAGGGATACCAGGGCGAGGCGGCGCTCCACGGCCCACCACCGGCACCCCAGTAGAGATCGTAGCTACTCAGACGCTGCACGGTGCGTGGGTGAACAAACGAGCCCCGAAAGCGGCGCCCATCCGGCAAAAACGCTTCGATCTTACCCTTAGAAGGATCGGAGCCGCTGGCCCAGACGAACTCCACGTGACCGTTCCTCTGAAGAATACCCGGCGTTTCGGGTACTGGGGCCCGAAGCTCCCCAATGCCGCCGCCCGCGTGATGGCAGCCCATCCATGAGGCTGCGGCAGGCGCCAATGCCCAAATCATCCATCTACCCCTGCGCCTTGAAAGTAGGCGTCTGCCCGCGCGACTGAAGCTCCCCGTTCTTGGCATGGCTTTACTCCACCAAGTTTCCAAGCAGCTCTCGTGCCGGGGTGTTGCGGGCTCTCACAGCAGCGCCCGCTTGGCATCTCGCAGCGACGCGCGGGCGATCTCCAGTGTGCGATCGATGTCGCCTTCCGCATGAGCGTGCGCGATGAACCACATGTGCCGTGGATGAAGCAATACGCCGCGCGCCAGCACACCCCGATAGAACACGTCACCGAGCTTGACGTCCAGTTCGCTCTGACCGGAGTCGAACCGAAAGAAGGGCATGGCCGGCAGCGGCTCGCCGAAGGCCTTGGCAGGAACGGAGAGCTCGCTGACAATTGCGTTGAGCCCGTCGATCAGCTGCTGCCCCAGGCGCTCCACGTGAGCTTGAACGCCGTCCCGATCGACGAGCTCCAGCGTCTTCAGCGCCGCGGCCATGGCCGCCACGTCGCCGTGGAAGGTGGCGGAGTAGTGCATGTCCGCGCCGGCCTGCATCACGTCTCGGCGGCCCACCAGCACCGCAATCGGATGGCCATTGCCCAGACCCTTACTCGCGCAGAGCATGTCCGGAACCAGACCCACGCGCTCCGCAACCGAGTTCGGAGCGATACGAATCGCGGTCTTCACTTCGTCCATGATGAAGACGGCGCCATGCTCGCGGGTGATGCGCGCGAGCTGCTGGAAGATGGATGCCTGGTGGGGCACGACCATCTCTGGGGCAATGATGACGGCAGCAATCTGGCCTGGGTAGGCGTCGAACAGCGCCTGCAAGGTCTTCAGATCACGCGCGCGAAACTCCAGGACCTGCGCTGCGAGTCCATCAGGCACGAAGTCTTCCTGCGGAAGACACCAGTCGTGCCAGCCGTGGTATCCGCAACGTGCGACACGCCGGCGGCCGGTGGCTCGGCGCGCGATGCGCAGCGCCGCGGTCGTCGCTTCGGACCCGCTCCGGAAGAACGTTCCCATCTCGGCGCCGGGAAAGCGGGCGAGCAGCGCCTCCACGAAGCGCACATGGGCAGGATGGTTGAGCGGCAGTAATCGGCCCCCGCGCGCGCCCAAGAGTGCCGCTTCTTCCACCTCTGCGTTTGCATGGCCGAGCAGCACTGCACCGTACGACATCAAGAAGTCGATGTACTCGTGACCGTCCACGTCCCAGAGGCACACGCCGCTGCCGCGCTCGAAGTACATGGGCGTCGTGTCCGCGTCGACCAAGGCTCGGCCAGACAGGTGAATGCCTCCTGGAATCAGCTCGCAGGCGCGCCCAAAGAGGGCGCGTGACCTTGCGTATCGCGTGACCGGCGTGGCGCCGGAATCGGGTGGTCTGCTCGACTTCATGGGCGCCATCAGGTGTCAGCATGACATGTCTTGAACGCTCCAGTCGAACGCAGCCACCACTTTGCGCTGCGCACGATCTGACACACGATAGAAGTCCCGAGTGAGGCGTGGCAGTGTCAGCTTGACGCGGTTCACGCCCCCTCCGACAAACGATGTGTCCTCCCTGCCGTCGAGCCACGGCATTTCTCTTGCTAGGCGAAGCTCGGAGGCGCCACCACATGCAATCGCAGGACGTATTGTGTTTCTCCCATCTCCGCTGGAACTTCGTCTATCAACGGCCAAACCATCTGATGATCCGCTGCGCGCGCGACCGCCGCGTCCTCTTCATCGAGGAGCCGATGCCCGACGCCTCCGATGCGTGGCTCGAACGGACTGCCATCGCGGAGCAACTGCAAAGGGTAGTGCCACACGTTCCTGCACAACTTTCAGAGTCAGACGAAAATGAGCTGGTCGCTCGCATGTTGGCGGCGCTATGCAGCGAGCTTGGGATCGAACGCCCCGTTCATTGGCTATACACGCCCATGATGCTCCCCATCTCAGAGGCGTTGTCGCGAAGCGTCGTGGTCTATGATTGCATGGACGAACTCTCGAGCTTTCGTTTCGCCCCGCCAGAGCTCAAACAGCGCGAAGAGAAGCTGATGGCGCTGGCGGACGTGATGTTCACGGGCGGCATGGCCCTGTACGAGTGCAAGCGTGCACGCCATCCCAATGTGCACGCGATGCCGAGCAGCGTCGATGCCGCGTTTTTCGCCCGCGCCCGTGAAATTACGGACGTGCCGCCGGATGAGGCGGCCATCCCACGGCCACGCATCGGTTATGCCGGTGTGATCGACGAGCGCATGGACCTCGAACTCATCCAGCGCATGGCGCGCGAGAACCCGTCTTGGCAGCTGATCTTGATCGGACCGGTGGTCAAGATCGAGGAACAGGCGCTGCCGCGCGCGGCCAATATTCACTACCTGGGGCCAAAGCGATACGACGATTTGCCGCACTACCTGGCCGGTTGGGATGTCGCCATGCTGCCTTTCGCGCTCAACGAGGCGACGCGCTTCATCAGTCCGACCAAAACTCCTGAGTATCTCGCAGCGGGCCGCTCCGTGGTGTCGACGGCCATTCAAGACGTCGTCGATCCTTACGAGGGCCTGGGACTGGTGCGCATCGGGCGCGACCACGCGGGGTTCATCGCCCACGTGCAGGCGCTGTTGTCGAGCAACGAGCCCTATCTTCCGCCGCTCCGAGACACCTTCCTGGCGCAGAACTCCTGGGACGCCACCTGGAAGAAGATGGACCGCCTGGTGCGAGAAGCCGCGCTGCGCCACGCGTCGCACCGCCTCGAGGCGCGCGCAGTGAATGAGGGACAGTATGTTTGACTATCTGATCGTCGGTGCCGGCTTCTCGGGAAGTGTCCTGGCGGAGCGCCTGGCGTCCAGGGGCATGCGCGTGTGCATCACCGATCGCAGGCCACACGTAGGAGGAAACGCCTACGACCACTACGACGAACACGGGATCCTCGTGCACAAATACGGCCCGCACATCTTCCACACCAACTGCGAGCGGATCTACCGCTATCTGTCGCGTTTCACTGCGTGGCGCCCCTACGAACACCGCGTGCTTGCTCACGTGGACGGCAAGTGTCTGCCATTTCCCATCAACGTGAACACCATCAACGCGTTGTACGGACGCTCCTTGGATGAAGCGGGCGTCCAGGCGTTCTACGAGGCGGTGTCGGAGCGCATCTCCGACGTACAGACCTTCGAGCAGGCAGTCGTCAGCAAGATCGGGCGCGACTTGTACGAAAAGTTCATCATGAACTACACGCGCAAGCAGTGGGGTCTCGACCCCTCCCAGCTCGATGCCGCGGTCGCAGCGCGCATTCCCGCCCGCGCCAACCGCGACGACCGTTATTTCACGGACACGTACCAGGTCATGCCGCTGCACGGCTACACGGCCATGTTTCAGCGGATGCTGGCGAGCCCGAACATCACGCTGCTTTTGCAGGCAGACTTCAAAGACGTGGAGAACGAGCTCTCGTACCGGAACCTGATCTTCACCGGTCCCATCGACGAGTACTTCGGCCACTGTTACGGCAAGCTCCCGTACCGCTCCCTTGCTTTCGAGTTCAAGACCGAGGACACGGCGCGCTTCCAGCCGGGACCGGTGGTCAACTACCCCAACCAGCACGCCTACACGCGCATCACCGAGTTCAAATATTTGACCGGTCAGGAGCACCCGAAGACCAGCCTGGTTTACGAGTATCCCCAGGCGGAGGGCGATCCCTACTATCCCATTCCGTGCCCCGAAAACGCCACCCTCTACGCAAAGTACAAGGCGCTTGCGGACGAACTCCCGAACGTCCATTTCGTGGGCAGGCTTGGGACCTACCGCTACTACAACATGGATCAGTGCGTCGGGCAGGCCCTCGCGACGTTCGAGCGCATCTGCCGCGTAGGGGCTTCCGCATCCGTCGCGGTCGCAGCAGAGTAGCGAGCGGATTCGGAGGCGACACGTGTCAGCAGCAACGGCAGGCAACGCGACCAGAGGCAGCGGGGGCTGGGAGCTCACGAGCTCCGCGGATGGAGAAGACCCACATGGCTACCCGCGACCTCAATTCAGGCGCAAGACTTGGCTGCCGCTGAACGGCACGTGGCTGTTCGCACCCGACGAGGCCGGCCTGCTACGGAGTCCTGCCGAAGTCTCGTGGGATGGCCAGATCGAGGTTCCATATTCCCCCGAAACCGTACGCAGCGGAGTTCACGTGACCAGCTTCATGCGGGCCTGCTGGTACCGGCGCAGCTTCGCGGCGCCGCCGGTACCGGCAGGCCAGCGCGTGATCTTGCATTTCGGAGCGGTCGACCACAGCGCAAGCGTATGGATCGACGGCGCGTTGGCGCTAGAGCATGAGGGCGGCTACACACCATTTTCGGCGGACATCACCGATCTGTTGCGGCCCCACGCGCAGCACGAGATCGTGCTGCGCGCCTACGATGACCCTGCCGATCTTTCGAAGCCCCGCGGTAAGCAGGACTGGCAGCTCGAGCCGCACTCGATCTGGTACCCGCGCACCACCGGCATCTGGCAGACAGTATGGATCGAGCTGGTCCCGGAGACGCGCATTCTGAGCGTGCGCTGGGCGGCCAACCTGGAGCGCTGGGAGCTGTTCTTGGATGCGCGCGTGGCATCGCAAGAGCGGAGCGACCTGCGCATGGCCGTGAAGCTCAGACTAGGACAGGAGCTGTTGGCAGATGATACCTACCGCGTGATGGCAGGCGAGGTTCATCGACGTATCAGCTTCAGCGACCCCGGTATAGACGACTCACGCAATCGGCTGTTGTGGTCCCCCGAAAACCCTACCCTGATCAGCGCCGAGATCGAGCTGTGGGGAGGCCGTGGTGAGCTCCTCGACACCATCTACAGCTACACCGCGCTGCGCGCCGTCGCCATCCAGGGCGACCGCCTACTGTTGAACGGCCGCCCCATCACCTTGCGGCTGGTCCTGGACCAGGGCTACTGGCCGGAGACCGGCATGAGCGCCGACGACGCAATGCTGCGCCGGGATGTCGCGCTGGCAAAGGCCATGGGCTTCAACGGCGTGCGCAAGCACCAGAAGATCGAGAACCCACGTTATCTCTACTGGGCGGACCGCATGGGTCTGTTCGTCTGGGAGGAGATGCCCAGCGCGTACCGCTACACACCCGAGTCGATTGAGCGCGTCACGCGCGAGTGGGTGGAAGTCATCCGGCGTGACTCCAGCCATCCCTGCATCATCGCCTGGGTACCGTTCAATGAGTCCTGGGGCGTTCCCAACCTTCCGGACAGCCGCCCCGAGCGTCACTACGTCCAGGCGCTCTACCACCTCACCAAGACACTGGATCCCACCCGCCCAGTCGTCGGCAACGACGGTTGGGAGAGCGTCGCCACTGACTTGATAGGCATTCACGACTACGACGCCGACACCGAGCGTATTGCCCGCCGCTACCATGCAGATGAAGTCAGGCCCCGGCTCTTCAATCGGGAGCGGCCGGGAGGCAGGGTGTTGACGCTGGGGGCGCACTTCGAGGAGCAAGACCATCCGCTGGTACTCTCCGAGTTCGGAGGCATCGCGCTCGCGCTCGACCGCACCTGGGGCTACTCCACGTGCAAAGATCCTACGGAGTTGCAGCAGCGCTACGTGGCGCTACTGCGCACCGTCAATGGGCTGCGCCTGCTGTCTGGCTTCTGTTACACGCAGTTCGCCGACACGTATCAGGAAGCCAACGGTCTGTTGTACGCGAATCGGGAGCCCAAGTTCCCGCTGGAACAGATCGCGCAGGCCACGCGCGCCGAAGACCTGCACGAGCCGCAACTCGGCGACCGCCGCCACAGTCTCGAGGGCACGTGAACCGGCGGGGTCCCAGGAGCACGCCCCCTCCCAGCGCCGCGCTCTACGGCAGTGCGCCGGGACGTGTGAATCTGATCGGAGAACACACGGACTACAACGAGGGTTACGTGTTGCCCGTGCCGATCCCACAGCAGACGCACGTAGAACTCGACCTGCGTGAGGATCGACACGTCAGCGTCCGGAGCGCCGAGCAGGCGGTGGCAGGCGAATACGACCTGGGCGCCGAGGCGCGGCGCGGCGGCTGGCTCGACTACGTACAGGGGGTGACGCTCGCCCTGCACAGCGCAGGCCATGTGATCTCGGGTTTCGAGGCGCGCATCAGCTCGAACGTGCCCATGGGCGCGGGCCTCTCGTCCAGCGCCGCGCTGGAAGTGGCGCTGCTGCGTGCATTGCGCACGGCCTTCTCGCTGCCGCTGAACGACGTCGAGATCGCGCGACTCGGACAGGCGGCAGAGGTGGACTTCGTGGGCGTGCCCGTGGGCATCATGGATCAAATGGCCTGCAGCGTGGGTCGGCCCGGACGCGCGTTGTTCCTCGACACACGCACGCTGCAGACGCGGGACGTCCCCATCCCGCAAGAGTTCGAGCTGGTGGTGATCGCCTCGGGTCTGGTGCATGCACATGACGCCGGCGACTACCGGACGCGCCGCGCAGAGTGCGAGCAGGCCGTGCAGCGGCTGGGGCGCCGCTGGCTGCGCGACGTGAGCCTGGGCGAGCTCGAGCAGCACCGCGAGCTCGAACCCGTGCTGCGAAAGCGCGCGCGCCACGTGATTTCGGAGAACGCCCGCGTGCTCGAGACCGTCGAGGCGCTCCAGATGCTCGACCGCTCGCGGCTGCGCGCTCTGTTCGCGGCTTCCCATGCCTCCATGCGCGATGACTACCAGGTATCCGTTCCGGAGATCGATCGACTCGTGGCCCTGGCCGAGCAGACGCCGGGAGTGATCGGGGCGCGCCTCACGGGCGGAGGCTTCGGAGGCTCGGTGGTCATGCTTGCCGAGCGCGATCAGGCGGCTCGCGCAGCGCGCAACGTCGCCAGGCTTTACGAGCAGGAGACCGGCCGCACGCCAAGCGTGCTGTTGCCGCTGGAGAGAGACGATGCACCGCACTGAACGAGGCGAGCTCCCCGAGCTGTGGGGCGGCGTGGAATGCACCATCAACCGGGTCGGCGATCGCTACCACGATCAGCTGCGCCGCTCGAGACACCTGGAGAGGCCAGAGGACGTGGAGCGCTTCGCTGCCCTGGGTCTGCGTGCCCTGCGCGTCCCCATCGTGTGGGAGCACGCATGTGAAGGGGACCGGCCGCCGGCCTTCCATCGCGTAGAGCCGATGCTCGACAGGGTGAAAGCTTGCGGCCTGCGCGCTATCGCGGGTCTGGTGCACCACGGTAGCGGCCCCTCCTGCACTCAGCTCCTCGATCCAGCTTTCGAGCATCGCCTCGCCGACTACGCGGGTACGGTGGCCAGGCACTTTCCCTGGATTTCAGACTTCACCCCAGTAAACGAGCCCCTGACAACGGCACGCTTCAGCGCGCTGTACGGCCACTGGTATCCGCACGCCGCCGGGACCGCGCCGTTCCTGCGCGCGTTGGTGCATCAGTGTCGGGCCGTGGTGCGGGCCATGCACGCCATTCGCGAGATCAATCCGCACGCTCGACTGGTGCAGACCGAAGACCTTGCCTGCGTGCGCAGCAGTCCCGGGCTCGCCTACCAGGCCGAATACGAAAACCAGCGCCGCTTTCTCAGCTTGGACCTGCTGTGCGGCAGAGTGGACGCGAGCCATCCACTCTACGAGCACCTGCGGAGCCATGGCATTCAGGAGCGCGAGCTGGCGTTTTTCGTCGAGCGGCCGTGTGCACCGGACATTCTCGGGGTCAACTACTACTTCACCAGCGATCGTTACCTGGATGAGCACTGGCAGCGCTATCCGAGCTGGTGTCACGGCGGCAATGGCCGCGCTCGCTACGCAGACATCGACGCTGCGCACGTAGCGGGCGTGGGTCTGGCCGGCCATGCCGAGCTGCTGCGCACCGTGTGGCAGCGTTATCAACTGCCGCTGGCGATCACCGAGGTACACGCCGGCTGTACGCGCGAGGAGCAGCTACGCTGGTTTCATGAGGCCTGGCAGGCCGCGCGCAAAGTACGGAGCGAGGGCGTCGATCTACGCGCCGTCACCGCCTGGGCGCTGCTCGGCTCCTTCGATTGGAATAGCCTGGTGTGCCGAGACGCCGGTGTGTACGAGCCAGGTGTGTTCGACGTGCGTAGCGAGGTCCCGCGCCCTACCGCAATCGCGCGCATGGTGGAGAGTCTGGCGAAAACCGGCAGCTTCGATCATCCCGTCCTCTCGTCGCCTGGCTGGTGGCGCCGCATCTCAGCTTCCGCTGCTGCAGCAAGCGGCAGTGCGCGGCCCATCGTGATCACGGGCGCGCGCGGCAGTCTGGCCCGCGCCTTCGCGCGTGCCTGCGAGGCGCGGGCGCTTCCCTACGAACTCCTGACCCGACAGCAGCTGGACATCACACAACCGGAAGCGGTCCGCAGCACACTGCAACGACTGCGTCCCTGGGCAGTCATCAACGCCGCTGGCTTCATGCGCATCGATGAAGCGGAAGAGAAGCCGCACGCTTGCCAGCGCGCCAATGCCGACGGGCCGGCGCTGCTCGCCGAGACCTGTGATCGAAACAAGCTCCGCCTACTGACCTTTTCGTCGGATCTGGTGTTCGACGGCAAAAGGCGCGAGCCTTACCTGGAGAGCCACCACGTGGCGCCGCTCTCCGTATATGGCGCCAGCCAAGCTGACGCCGAGCGCCGCGTCCTGGGCAGCTGTCCCGACGCGTTGATCGCGCGGACCAGCTGTCTGTTCGGGACGTGGCAAGCCCCAGACGCGCTGACCAGCGTCCTCACGGAGCTCGCCCGCGGCCGCTCCGTGAGGGCCCCGCTCTGCGCCATGGTTTCCCCCACCTACGTGCCGCATCTCGTAGACGCATGCCTGGACCTGTTGATGGACGGGGCGAGCCAGCTCTGGCACCTTACCAATGTCGGGTGCGAGAGCTGGTCCGGGCTGGCGCGTCGCATCGCCACTGCCGCCAAGCTGCCGGGCAACCTCGTGTACGACGACCCAGCTCACCCGGTACCGAAGGCGCTGCGACCTTCCTACAGTGTACTCGCCAGCGAGCGCGGGACGCTCATGCCAACGCTGGAAGAGGCGCTCGAGCGCTGCGTGAAAGACATTCCTATTACCGCGGGCTTCGTAGCCGCCTGAGACGGCGAGGCGCGCTGCGGGCAAAAAGAGGGGCGGCGTCAGGCCACCCGGGCCTGCCTGTGGATGAAGCGGGCGTAGGCTCCGTCCTGCGCCAGCAGCTCCGCGTGCGCGCCGCTCTCCACGATCCGCCCGTGCTCCAGCACGAAGATGCGGTGCGCGTTGCGGATCGTGCTCAAGCGGTGGGCGATGGTGAAGCAGGTTCGGCCATCCATCAGCCGCTCCAGGGCTTCCTGGACAATGGCCTCACTCTCCGCGTCGAGCGCGCTGGTGGCCTCGTCGAGGATCAGGATCTTCGGATCCTTCAACAATGCGCGAGCGATGGACAGCCGTTGGCGCTGCCCGCCCGACAGGTTCACCCCGCGCTCGCCCAGCCAGGCCGAATAGCCGTCAGGAAGCTTGCAGATGAACTCATGTGCATGCGCTGCGCGTGCCGCCAGCTCGACCTCCTCCTGGCTGGCTTCGGGACGACCATAGGCGATGTTGTCCCGAATCGATCCCGTAAACACGAAAGACTCCTGTTGCACGATGGCGATCGCGGAGCGCAGCGCGAAGAGAGAATACTTACGTACGTCCAGCCCATCGACCAGCACGCGACCCTCGTCGACGTCGTGAAGCCGCGGGATCAGCGACAGTAAGGTCGTTTTGCCCGCGCCGGATGCCCCTACCAGCGCCACCCGCTCACCCGCTTCGACGCGCAAGGACACGCCGTCGATCACCCAGTCCGGCGCGCGGCGGCCCGCTTCTCCACCCACGACGCGCAGGCGTGGTGGGTCGTCATCCGCGCGCGCGCCGCTCTGCCCGTAGCAGAAGCGGACCGACTCGAAGCAGACTTGCCCGCGCGGAGGCGAAGTAGGTTCTGCGTCGGGAGGATCGGTCACGCCGGGCTCGAGGTCCAGCGTGTCGAAGATGCGACGGATGGCCGAGAAGCTAGACTGGTAGGTCACGTTGAGCTCAGCAAAGCGCCGCACCGGTCCGTACAGAATCACGACGTAGCCCAGAAAGCGCGTCAGCGTGCCTGGTGTGAGCTCACCGTGCAGCGCGAGCCAGCCGCCGTAACCCACCACGATGCTCGTACCCAGCTCGACCAGTAGCTCACCGGAGCCGGCGACCAGATGGCCCTGGTGGCTCTGGTCGATGACCAGCCGGTGGTGTTCGGCGACATCCTTGCCGAAGCGCCGCGCCTCGCGCTGCTCGGCCGTAAAGATCTTGACCACGGCCTGCCCCGCGAGGCGCTCGGCCACGTCGCCGGCGATGCGGGAGAGCTCGGCACGCACGCGGTCGCTGGCTCTTCGCACGCGCGGATTCATCATCACGAACAGCAATCCGTACAGCGGAAAAATCAGCACGCACGCCAGCGTAAGCTTCGCGTTCAGTCTGGTCAGCAGGACGAAGGCCACCAGCAGCTGCGCGGCGTCCATGACGACAACAACGATGCCCATGTAGATGATGGAAGCGGCGTCTTGCACGTCGTGCAGAATGCGGGACAGAATGCTGCCTGTGCGCTGTGCAGCGTAAAACCGTACGCTCAGCGTCTGCAGATGCTCGAAGAGCTCTCTGCGCAGGTCGGCGACGATGGCGTCGCCGAGACGCACGTTGTAGTGCCCCCGACCATAGACCACGATCGCATGAACGATCCCGGTCAGTACCGCCAGCCTCGCCAGCGACGAAAGCTGCTGCTCCCGGTCCGCCACTGAGCCCTGAAGTGGGCTCGTACCCACCAGATCCACGACCATGCCGATGATCCAGGGATAGACGAACGAGAGCAGAAAGCCCGTTGTCCCGAACAGCACCGTCAAACCGGCAGACTGCGCGTGCGGCCTGAGATAGCGCAATAGCCGCAGCAGCGGCTGAACGCCGGCCAGGCGTGGCTCCGCGCTGACGGATGACGCCGCCGGCGCAGGCTCTCGCCTGCCAGGTCCAGTCTCATCGCGCAGAGCTCCTGGTGCTCGCCCAACGTGTAGCTCCTGCATGCACCTGCTCCTGCGCAGTTTGCTCTCGTAGTGCAACGGTCGTGCCCTTTACCGCAGAGCACACACGAGACCGGGACCGTGCTCGAACTCCCGCTGCAGACACGCGAAGCGGCCGCGGGCGATGGCTGCGTTCCGACACAGGCTTTTTTGCACGGGCGTGGCGCACGGGAGATCGATCTCCGCTCAGCTCACGCCGCGCAGATCGCTACTCGCCACGGAGCTCAGGTGTACAGGGGGTCGACGGCGACGGGCGACCGACGACGAAGAGCAACGACGAGGACGGGCGACCACGACAAAGATCAGAGACGAAGACGGGCGCCGAGGACGAGGAAGGGCAGCAACCAGCTGCGGCTCGTATCGGCCCAGCATCGCCAAGGTTGCGTCTCAGAATCGGGCTCGGGCTCGGGCTCGGGCTCGGGCTC
>WUUC01241355.1_pt1 | contig 18156 bp, 9 predicted proteins | sample 6278441 | NCBI WGS metagenome assembly WUUC01 (sample SAMN13675441, study PRJNA597444) | soil metagenome | isolation source: soil | place: USA: Washington | collected 2017-10 | reverse complement strand
CGTTGGCCGACACATCGACCGCAACGCGACGCATGACCACCACCGACGCCATGGCCCACCCAACCGCAGCCGTTCACGTGGCCGCCGCGACCAGCCTGAAGATCAACGAAACCGGCGGGCTGCGCCCACAGGCCGACGAACAGCACCAACACGCCGGCAGACCCGATGCCGCCCACGACAACGTCCACCCGCTCCCGACCACCCGGGAAGCCCGGCGGTGACCACCACGGCAGAACAGTCCGGGCTGAGGAACACGGGCCTCAATCCCATCCGAACGAAATCCAGGCCAACGGCTGAAATTGGAACCGCGGGCGCGACCACGCGATCCGACCCACACGTGACCGTAGATCCTCGCCACCCGCCGAACCCTCGCACTATCCCCAATCCCTACCTCGACACCGAGCCCCCCGACGACACGGACGCGGCGACGAGAGCTCCGACCACCGTGCGCGAGCGGTGGGCGCGAGTCTGGCCAAGCCTTCTCGCTGTTACCACCCTGACCGCCGTCGGTGGCCCCGCAGCAGTGGCGAGCTACCGCCACGCCCGCGACGTCATCGCCCACCACGGCGACCCCGTCATGGCGCCCTGGCTCGCACTCACAACCGACGGGATGCTCCTCGCCGCCCTCGTCGTCATCTGGGTCCGCCGCCACCGCGGCCAACACGTCGAAACCGGACCCTGGGCGGCCTTCTGGGCCGGCATGACCGCAACCATCGCCGCCAACCTCGCCGCCGCACAACCAACCCCAATAGGCATCATCGTCGCACTCTGGCCACCGATCTGCCTCGCCATAACCCTCGAATTGGTCGCCGTCGTCGCATACCCAGCCAAGCAGCACCCGACCGTCGCCGCCGCTCAGCACACCGAGTGGACCTCTCACGTGCCCGCCAACTCCCGCCGGGCGCCGAGGCACGCGCCCGCCGAGCCAGCTCACGAAGATCGGGCACCGTGCCCGCTCGAGACCGGGCACGACACCGGCACCCACAACGCGTACCCGGCGGGCGAGATGCCCGCCGAGGCCGCGACCGACACCGGGCACGCGCCCGCTGCCGCCTCGGCGGGCACGAACCGGCACGGGCCCAGGCTCGAGTCCGCTGAGCGCGCCCCTGATCTGCCGGGTCTCTCGAGCCCGGCTAGGCCGGCGCCGACGCCCACCGACATCGCCCACGGAGGCTCGGGCGTGAAACGCACCCACGAGGCGCGCCAGAATGGGCGCCACAGCCCGGTCCCGGCCGGGCCCGTGCCCGACGGCCACATCCTCGCCTGGCTTCGCGAGCGGGCACGCACGACCGGGCACGTGCCCGGTCGCAGACAGGTGATCGAAAAATGGGCACTCGGCTCCACCCGGGCCGAACGCCTACGCGGAATCGTCATCGACGAAGCCACGAGCACGTTCCCGGCATCTGCAGGTGCCACAACCGGGCACACGCCCCCACAATCCCCGATTCGACCCGGGCCGCCGGACATGGCCGACCAGAACTGGCCCCATCCAGAGGCGGCAGCGACCGACCACCAACATCGCTAACGTCCCCGCCGCCATCAACGAACTGCGACGGCGGGGAAAGATCCTCATAAGCCCGGGCCTGACACCAACGATCGAAGTGACCTCGCACAGGCCCATTCGAAGAACGCGCGGTGGAGACCAGCGAGGCCGGGCACTGCACGAGCACCGACAACTGGCACACCTGAGGTACCTGACGTCGCGCCCGCAAGGGGCGACACGCGGCCGGTAGACGCGCGAAAGTGCCTGCTCATGGCGGCGACGTCCGACTTCATCAAGAGGTTGCTGGCACGAGCACCTGTACCTCCATCGGATCGAGGCCGACGTACAGCGCAGCGGCCTCACCCTCGCCCGTCTCTGTGTCATCATCAAAGAATCGTGCTCGCGGGATCAACCGGACCAGGTCTGAACCGGTGGTGCCAGCGTTGCTATATGCAACAGTCATGCCCCTTGGCGTTCTATTCAGATCTGGGTCCTGTAGCACGATCCGGTGAAGCGTCGCGTCGTGTTGCAGTTCCCGCACCGTGTCGTCCCAGCTGCCACTGACGGCGACCGATCGGCCGTCAAGCACGGTGGTAGTCACCGTGGAAACGACGTGCCGATGCCGGCCAAGTGCTCTGCATGTGATGGCATCCCGCGCACCCAATGGGGCCGCCACGGACTGAGCGGACCGATCTTGCAGTCGATGCCACGCAGCTTGGCGGCGAGGGTGAGCGAGCTGGCGTCCGAGCGGGCGAGTCGGAGTCCCAGTTGTGGCTGACTTGGCGGAGAACCGGGAGAAGTGACAGGGCGGTGTGGCTGGCTTGCAATGAAGGCTCGTGCACGCGGGAAAGTCAGCGAAGGGAAGGAAGCTCGCCGGCAGGGTGGCTCGTTGAGGAAGTCGCCGGCCCCGCATGCTCGGCGAGATGACGCCGCACGTAGGCCGCCGGCGGGATGAACCGGTTGCCGACGGCCTCCCTCGACGAGCTGGCCGAGTCGGCGAAAGTGTCGGCCCTCCGCCGCCGCGGGCATCGTTGACGGCCAGTCGGGCAAGGTCCTCGCCCGAGTGGCTCTTGTTTCCTCGTGTAGCGGACGCGGCTGCGGCGGGCGCGCCCGCAGAGCTATTGACACACCCCTTAGAGTGTGATGTTCATCACTCGATCGAGGGGTGTCACGATGTCGAGTGGTCGGTACCTCAACGGGCAGGTGACCGGCGCTGCCCCGCAGTCGTTCGAGGTCGCACCCTTTGGGGAGACCCTCGTCCTGGAGGCCGACCGACCGGAGGCGTCCGAGTCGGCGCCGGCCCGCACCGACTCGCCGTTCCTCATGGAGTACTTCGCCACCGAGACCGGATCGGATACAGAGGCCGACGCGCCCGACCCGCGTGCGTCCGAGGCGATGGAGCTGCTCGCGGAGCTGCACGATGCCGAGTTCGACGAGGTCGTCGGCGAGCTCGTGCAGGACGCCGCGGAGGCGTACGCGGAGCAGTACCGATTCGAGACCGCCGACGACGCTACCGGACCGGTCGCCGAGCGGTTCCTGAGCGAGTACCTGGCGCCGCTGCAGCAGCAGGCCCAGGCACTGGTCGAGCAGCTCGCCGACGCGGCGGCCGAGCACGATCCCGCCGCAATGACGGAGGAGGAGCTCGACGGGTTCCTCAGCCGGTTCGAGGTGGCCGACACCGGCATGCGACCCGCCTTCGAGAACTTCCTCGGCGCGTTCGGACGCAAGCTGGCCGGCGTTGTCAAGAAGGGCGTGCAGCTTGCCGGGCGGTTCCTGCCGATCTCGGCCATCCTGCGGAAGCTGGCGTCGCTGCCGTTCGTACGCGCGCTCGTCAAGAAGGTCCTGCGCTTCGCCCTGGGGCAACTCCCACCGCAGCTGCGACCGGCAGCGAGGCAGCTCGCCGCGCGGCTGCTGCGCAAGGCCACCGCGCAGGAGTTCGACGAGTACGGCGAGACCGACCAGCCCGCCGCGCCCGCGGTAAGCCTCATTCAGGAGGAGTTCGATGTCGGGGTGGCCACCCTGCTGCTGGCGCGCGACGAGCTGGAGGGCGAGGTCGCGCTGGTCGGCATGGCCGACACCGAACGCGGCGAGGGCGACCAGCTCGGCGAGCTGAACGCCGCCCGGGAGCGGTTCATCGCCGAGGTCGGCGCCCTGGGCGAGGGGCAGGACGCCACGCAGGCGACGGAACGGTTCGTGCCCGCGCTCCTGCCGGTCCTGCGCTTCGGTCTCCGCCTCGCGCGCCCAAGGGTCGTCGCGGCGCTGAGCCGGCACGTCGCCCGCATGATCGCACCCTACGTCGGGGCCCAGAGCAGGCCGCTGGCCAGGGCGATCGTCGACGCGGGTCTGCGCATGCTGAGCCTCGAGGCGAGCGAGGAGACCGAAACGCACGTCGCGGGCACCGCCCTGGCCGGGACCGTCGAGGACACCGTGCGCCGCATGACCGAGCTGGACGTGGCCATCCTCGACAGCGAAACCCTGCTGGAAGCGGCAGTCGCGGAGGCCTTCGACGAGGCCGCCGCGGCCAACTTCCCGCCGGAGCTGATCCGGCCCGACCTGCGCGAGACCGAGCTGCCAGGCATGTGGGTACTTCTCCCCACCCGGGGCAGGCCGTACTACCGCGGTTTCACGCACGTGGCGCCGACCCGGATCACCCCGCAGCTCGCCCGGGCCGTGCGGACATTCGGTGGGGGCACGCTCGCGGACGTACTGCGCGACCGGTACGGCATCACCGGTCCCGTCGAGGCCCGGTTGCGGATGTACCAGGCGGTTCCGGGGACAGTGCTAGCCCGGGTGGTGCGCGCCGAGCAGGAGGTGCCGCAGCTCGACGAGATGTCGCTGCACCCGCTGACCACGCAGGCCGCCGGGATGCTGCTGCGCGAGCCGGGCCTGGGCCGGGACGTGGCGCCGGAGTACCTGGCCGGGCCCGACGTGATCGCCGACGGGCAGCGGTTCTACCACCTCGAGATCCCCGGCACGGCGGCGTCGACACCAGCGGCCAGGCAGCGCGACCGCTTGCGGCGCCCGCGCTCGACGGGTCTGTCGGTGCGCGTCACCCCGGGCCGCGACGAGGTGCGGGTGCGGCTGTACCTAAGCGAGACCGACGCGCAGGAGCTGGCGACCGCGCTCGGCCAGGGGCCCATTGGCGCGCGCCGGCTCACCCGCCTGCTGCTGCGACGCGTGGACGCGGGCCTGCGGGCCGTGCTGCGTGGGCGGGCGCCCGGCCGCGTCCGGATCGTGCACGAGGCCGTGCCCGAGGACCACCTGACCGGGCGGGTCGCGCAGCGCCAGCCGCAGGTGCGCCGGTGGCTGGCCGGCTGGTTGCCCGCAGCGCTACACCGCGCGGTAACCGACCGGTTCGCCGCCCGCCACGGCCGGCAGTTCACCGAGGCGCTGGCCAACCCGGCCGACGGAGTGACCGTCCGCGTCACCTTCCGGCGCCCGCCCGGCCTGGCGCGGCTCACCCACCTCTTGCGGGGCGGGCCAGTCCCGCCCGCGACGGGCCCGACGTCTGCGCCCGCCGACGCGGTGGTGGAGATCCTGCCGGGGTTCAGCCGGTGACCACCGCGGCGCTGCGGGCACAAGTCGCCCGCCAGGTCACTCACTGGCGGGCGGCCACGGCCGGACTCGCCGACCTGGAGGGCTTCGCCTCCGCACCGGCGTGGGCGAGCCTGGAGCGATACCTCGGGCTCGCGCTGCGCCGGCACCTGGACGACGCAGTGGGACGGCTTGCCCGCGAGTCGGACGCGCTGGCCGAGGACCTGCGTTCGGCCCGCACCGCGGCCGACCTCGAACGCCTGCGGCGCCGCGTGGTCGCGTTCCGCCGACGTTACCTGCGCACCGAGACGCTGCTCGACTTCTACGGCGACGCGGTCAACACCCGCACGAACCCGCGCCTGGCCGCGCTGCTGTCGGCGTGCGACGTGATCGCCACGCAAAGCATGGCGGCCGCCCTGCGACCGCTCGACCTGGACGTGCCGCCGGCGCTCACCTACTACGACAAGGGCATTGGCGCTGCGATCACTCGGTACGGGCTGCGGCTGTGGGACGAGGGCTCACTCAGCCCGGTCGCCGCGATCAAAATAACCCGGCACAACATGCGTCGAGGCACGGCGCTCATCCACGAGACGGGCCACCAGGTGGACGCCCTCACCCGCTGGACCCCGGAGCTCGCGGCCGCGTTCGCGCGCGAGCTCGGACCGGGCTCGCCGGTCGCGGAGGCGTGGGCCGGCTGGACCTCCGAAGTGAGTGCGGACGCGTTCGCGTTCGCGCACACCGGTTTCGCGGCGGTGGCGGCGCTGCACGACGTGCTCGCCGGGGAGGAGAACAGCGTGTTCGCCTTCCCGATCGGCGACCCGCACCCCGTCCCCTACCTGCGCGTGCTGCTCGGGGCCCGGATGTGCGGGCGAACCTACGGCCCAGGACCGTGGGACGACCTCGCCCTGGCGTGGGTGCGCACCCACCCGCTGGACCGCGCGCCAGCCGCCGTGCGTGAGCTCGTCGAGGCGTCGCTGGAGCGGCTGGACACGATCGTCAACCTGTGCCTCTACACGCCGATGCGCGCGTTCGCCGGCCGGCCGCTCGCGGCCCTGGTCGACCCGCTCGCCGTCGGGCCCGAGCGGCTGGACCGCCTGGAGCGCGACGTCGCGCGCGGCATGGATCTGTCGACGCACTGGCTGTGGCAGGAGTGCACGCGACTGATGGCGCTGACCGGCTCGCGGCTGGCCACCGCGCCGGAACGGGCGCCGGAGCTGGCCGCGCGACAGGAGGCCTGGATGGTGCGGCTAGGGAGCACGGCCACCGCGGCGGCGTGAGGACGGATGAGGAGCACACGATGACCGACCATGACGGGCAGGAGCCGGCCTGGGTGCCGCACCTGATCCGGGCGCTGGAGGGGCTGCGCCCCGGTGTGCGGGAACTTACCGACGACCAGAAGGCGATCATCGCCGAGCACGGGTTTCTGAAGGACCATCTCGCGGGCCCGCTGCTCACCCCTCCGGGTCCGGTGGTCACCCGCTTCAACCCGACCACCGGGCCGGCCGGCACGAACGTGACGATCGTCGGCGAGCGGTTCGGCACCGCGATCGCGGTGCACTTCAGCGGCGCCCGCTCGGATACGCCGACGCTCAACGGCGACGGGTCGCTGACCGTCGCCGTCCCGCCAGGGGCCGCGACCGGCAGGCTCACCGTCCTGACCGCGCAGGGTGCCGGCGCCAGCAAGGACACGTTCACCGTCCCCGACCCCTCGCCGCCTCCGGGCACGCCGACGGCCGCCCCCCCGAAGACCGGCGCGTCCAGGTCCACCGGCCCCTGATCTCCAACGACCCGAGCCGAGGGAGCAGCATGTACCGGCAACTGTCCAGGTGGTATCAGGAGCAGGCGATCGCCACCATTCCGAGCCCCTCGGCGGCCGACCTGCAGAACGCAGCCATGCAGGTGTTCGAGAAGCACCCGCTGCAGCTGGCGCGGTTCCTCGACGAGGCCTGGCTCGCGTCGCCCGTCGGCGCCGACCAGCGCCCGAGCCTGCGCCTGCCCCTCCGGATGCAACCGCAGCTCGACTCGTTCCTCGACGGCGACCTCCCCGGGGTCGTCACCGACATCTACCCCCTGGTGGGCGCCAGTGGCGTCGTCAACCAGAGCGCTGCCTGGCACCACCTGATCTACGCGTACATGATCGAGAACACCCGTGTGCTAGAGATCGTCCGCCGGGTGCTGCACGAGTACCTGCACGACGAGGCACTGGACGTGCCCTCGGTGGCCGGTCAGCACTGGCTGCGCGCCGTCGAGGACCTGTTCTTCAAGGACACGCCCCCGTACCTGATCCATTCGCTGACCAGCTGGATCCGCCCCAACATCGACACGACCGCGCTGAACGCGTACTTCCGTATGTTCGCGATGCTGCTCAACCACGTCAGCAAGGACGGGCTGAGCCCCCAGGTCAAGGCGAAGGCGGCCAATGTCGACTTCGTCCCGACGTTCGTCGCGTGGCTTCGCGAGGTGTGGCGAGGAATCGAGAACTTCACCAACACCAGCGGCCCCAACTCCACGGACGACACCGGCATCGCCAACCTGTCCCAGCAGCTGTTCGACATGCTGGGGGTGCGCAGGCGGAACGGGAACCTGTCTCGCGAGGAGTTCTTCCTGGTGGCCCGGGCGGAGTTCGTGCACCTCACGCTGGAGTTCAACTCCCCGATCGTGGTCGACCTCAAGGCCGAGGCCACTAGCCCCGAGGAGCGGCTGCGCAAGATGGGCGAACGGGTGGGGGTGCCCGCGCACGTGAAGTCGGAGAGCTTCTTTCTGATGGCCGAGCCGCTCTCCCGCATCCTCATCTTGCTGGAGCGGGGCGTGTTCAACACTCCCAGCGGCGCGCAGACGCTCTACATGCAGCCCCCGGGCACAACCAACACGACCCGCGACGACATGATGACGATCATCACGCAGTGGTCGATCGCGACTGACCGCGACATCAAGGCCAAGGAGGTTGCCGTCCAGCCCCGCGCCACCGCCCTCGCACCCGCCCGCTGAACGGCCGCCACCGTGCGCGTCGAGCAAGCGCCCCCCGGCGACCGCACCGTCGTGGGGTTTGCACGCGGTAACGAGGAGACGCCCTGGGCCTGGGAGGCACTCGGCGCCGTCCCGGCGGCCACGGTTGCGGCCGCGCCCAGCTGGGACGACGAGAGCCCGTTCGTCGGGCCCGCAACGTTCGCCGCGGAGGTGGAACCGGCGGGTCACCTCGTCGGCGCGGTCGACCTGGGGGCGGCACCCAGCGAGTGGGAGAGCATCGAGGGCGAGGTCACCGAAGTCGAGAGCACCGCGATCCCGTCGAGCGCCCTGGAGTGGCCCGGCGCGTCGGCGGAGAAGCTCGCGTTCATGCGCGCGGTCTATGACGCGCACGTACAGCGGTCCACGGCCGCCGGGGCGAGGTTCACCGCCGAACTGCCCGACGACGCGCTCGACGTGATCACCGGCGCGCATCGTGCGCGCAAGGACGCCGCGGTGAAGGCACGCGCGCTGCTCGCCGCCGCGCGGGCGGCGCTCACCGCCGATGGCCTCGCCGCCCGGTTGCGGATCGGGGTCGTGAGCGCGTATCGGCCCGCGATCCAGCAATTCGCCATCTGGCAGGGCAAGGGGCGCTCCGGCGGGTTCCCGCACTACTACGAGCAGATGGTGCGCCAGGGCCGGCTCCGGGCCGGCGACTACGGCCCGCGGGCCGTCGCGGCGGTGGCGGCCGAGATCGCGGGGTGGATCGCCGTCCCCGGCTACAGCAACCACCAGGACGGGCTGGCGATCGACTTCGGCACCGGCGCGGCCGGGAAGGCCCTCGGCGCGATCGGGCGACGGGCATGGTTCCACAAATGGCTCGAGGCCAACGGGCACCGCTTCGGGTTCCACCCGTACGAGAAGGAGCCCTGGCACTGGACCTACCGTGGCGCGCCCGCGCGCGTCCCGCCGAGGCCCTTACCGGCCTCATCCGGGACGCCCGGCGGCCCCGCAGCGCCCGGCCCCGGCGCCGACCGCGGAGACGAGGGGGCGCAGCAGGAGGCCGACGACGCGGGCGCCGCCGAGAACGTCGGCTCCCAAGAAAACTCCTGGGAGGACGCGCGGGAGGACACCGAGCTGGTCGCAGCGACCGCGGCGTACGAGGCCCTGTCCTCAGCGTTCGAGGCCACCGAGGTGGCCGACCCCGGCTGGGAGACCGGTGCGGACGGCGAACTGCTGGGCGTGGGCATCGAGGTGAGCGACCTCGACCGGGGGCTCCGGCGGAAGGAGGCGGGCGAGGACACCGAGGCCGAGGACGAGGCGGACGGCGAGTTCGGTGGCGAGGACGAGGGCGAGTGGGAGGGCGGGTTCACCGGGGAGGACGAGGCAGAGGGCCGCGGCGAGGCCGGGGACGCCGACGTGGACGCCGAGTCCGGCGAGGTGGAGCAGGGGGAGGCGGAGGCGTTCCTCGGCGACCGGGAGTCGGGCGCGGCGCCCATCTCGGAGGAGTCGGGGACGGCCGTGACTTTCCCGAGCGGTGCGACTCTGCACGTGGTGTCGGCCCCGACCGGACCAGGCGAGGCGCATCACGACCCGTGGGCCACTGGCAACCCGGTCCTGGACACGAGCGAGCCGCACCGCTCGACCCGGCTGTCGGCGAGCTTCACCGTCGGCGAACTCGCCCGAAGCGGCGGGGAGAGGTTCGACCGGGCCCGGATCGACCCCGCGCTCGTTGCGTGTCTGCAGAAGCTGCGCGACCACGTCGGCAAGGCCGTAACGGTCACGTCAGGCTACCGACCCTACCGCTACAACGAGGCCCTCTACACGAAGCGCTACCGGGGCACGCCGACCCGGAGCCGGCACTCCAGCGGGCAGGCCGCCGACGTGCGCATTGGCGGGATGTCCGGGATGCAGGTGGTAAAGGCGGCGATCGACGCCTGCGGTTCGGACCTCGGCGTGGGCATCGCTGACACCTACGGCCACATCGACATCCGCGGCTCGTGGGCGCGGTGGACCTACTTCGGGGATCGTACGGCGAAGGGCCGTGCGGCCCTCGCCGAGATTGACGCTTACCGCCGGGAACGCCAGCAGGGCCAAGCCCGTCCTGTGATCGACGCCATCTCGACGACGCGGTACGTCGCGGTGGCCGTGCCCAGCAAGAAGATCGACGAGGAGTGGCGGGCGGAGGATCCCCAACGCACGTGGCCGCCCGTCCAGAACGACTACGCGCTACTCAAGGTCCTCTCCACGTTGCGCGTGCAGGGTGTCGGCAAGCCGCACGCTCGCGTCCACGCGCTGCAGGTCCAGGAGCCGCTGGTCCCGCTCGACTTCTCCGGTCTCCGAGACTCGGATGTGATCTTCATCGCGGCCCACGGCACCGCTCACGGGCTCTACGCCATGGGGCCGGACGCGCCGATGGGGCTGGACCGGCTCGTCGACATCCTGACCGGCGACGGGAACCTCGGCAGGCTCCGGAAGGGCAAAAAGATCGTCATCGTCCTGCTGTCCTGCCGGGCGGGACTCGGCCTGCACAAGGGGCTGGCGCGGCGACTCGCCAAGCGGCTGTCGATCGACGTCACGGTGGGTGGCGCGCAGGGCTTCACATTCGGTTCCGTCAGGTCCACGTGGACCGCCCGCAACGAGGTCCTCATCCGCGGCATTCCCTGGGTCATGGAGTACCCCGGTTCCATCAAGCTCGCCGACGCCGAGAGCGAGACGTCGGCGCGGGAAGGCAAGACGATCACCTACGACGGGAAGAGGGCCGAGATCGAACAGTTCCTGAACGAGAAGAAGGCCCTCGAGGACTCAATGACAGCCCTCGTCAAGAAGCTGCGGAGCACCGAGGTCAACGGGGCGTTGGACGAGATCGACGACCGATTCCGCGCCCAGTGGACCGGCATGCTCCGGTCGCAGTTCGAGCTCTACAGCACGGCGAAGCGTCGCAGCACCCTGGAGTTCGACATGTGGTTCGATCACATCTCCGACGGATACCTCTGGGCCGATTCGAAGAAGACGACCGATCGGGAGGCCAGTGCGCTGACCACCGGCAGGCTGGTGCCGGCGGGCGCCGGGCTGACGTCCACGAGATGAGCCGGGAGATGACCACACCGGACGCCACCCCCTCGCGCGGCCCCTCCGCCGCCTTCGCTACTGCCCCGAGGCGGTGAGCGGCATGGCGCGGGACCTCGTCTTCTACGGGTTCTCCGGCGCGCCCGAGCCGACCGGGACCGTCGAGCGGGACAACTCGTTCTTCCTCACCGCGCACACCCTGCAGCTGCACCTCAAGCAGCGGTTCTCAGGTGACTCCGTCGACGTCGTCTGCGCCTGGCACAAGGACACGTTCGTCAACACGCTGCGCGCTCCCGGGGAGAAGATCCGGCAGATCCACTACGTCGGGCACGGCGCAGGCGGCGGGCTGTACTTCGGCTACCACAACCCGGTCGCGACCGCGTCGCGTCAGACGATCATCGACTTCCTCGGCCGCCAGACCAGAGGATGGTTCGCGCAACCGGGGCGGAAGCGGCTGCTCGCGCTGCTGTGGGACGCCGGCCTCATGTCCGGGTTCTTCTCCGACGCCCTCACGTCCACGAAGCTGGCCGAGATCAGGGCGCAGCTGCTCCCGGGCGCACTCATGCACGTTTGGGGTTGCTTCGCCGGCGCGCCCACCCACACGTTCGACACCTCCGATCCCTACTGGGATCTGTTCAACGCCGGCGGCGCCTCGGTGGAGGGCATCGCCCGGCACCTCGCCAGGACACTGCAGATCGAGACGACGGCCTGCCGCGATCCCGGCGGGGTGCACGGCATGGACTTCTGCCACCGCACCGCAAAGGGGCGGCTCAACTGCACGGACCGGCGGCCGGGGCGGCTGCCGCACTGGCTCTGGCCGGAGTCGCGCAAGGTCCGGTGGATCACCCACGACCCGACCGGGGCCGGCGACGAGACGACGATCAACTTCCTCGGCACCCGGATGCCGGCGACACGGATACCGCCCGGCCGGCCGCCGGACTGGCTGCTCGCCGAGATCCCAGTCGCGACGGCGCGGGCGACGGTCCCGCCGGTCCCCACGTGCTCGGCCGCGCGGACCGGAACCTAATCGGTGGCCGCCGACGTGGTGCGATCGGCGGAGCCGACAACGGCGGTGCCACTCAGCGCAGGAAGATCACGCATCAACCGTCAAACACCACGCCAGCGGACTTGACCGTGCGTTCGTTTCCACTCCTGATTGCAATCCCTTGTACATCCGCGGACGGATCTCAGCGGATAACGCAGTCCTGACGGGCGCGGTGAGCCGGCCGAAACCCAGCGGATAACAGAAGGGTGCCATGGCTGGCAGGTAGTCCGGCTCCATCCAGGACCGCCGGGGGCGAGCAGGCCCTGGCCGCGGTCAGCCGTCATATCTCGACCGCTGCAAGCTCGCCTCGAACCCCGCCTTGGCAAGGTGAGGACACCGGGAGCATCTCAAGTATCGAGGCAACCACCAGAACGACCGGCCGCAGCGATCAGCATCGCCGGCTTGTTCCGCCGCCCCTGTGAGACGTGGTCGGCTCCAGGCCGCTTTGCGTGCTGATCCCTCCACCATCGGTGGCAGCGGCGCTACGCTGCCGGAAAACGACCGAGTAATATTGCGGCAGACTATAGAGCGATGCATGGTGGCATGGCCGCAATCAAACAACATGAGCGTGGAGGAAGCAGTGGCAACGCAGGCAACCGTGACACTGGTTGACGACCTGGACGGCCGCACCGCCGACGAGCGGGTGGAGTTCACGGTCAACGGCGTCGCCTCCACCGCGGCGCAACTGCTTAATCCTCGCAAAGAGGATGCATAGGTAAGTGTCATCTTCGTGGATATTTTATACACCTTCATCCGTCATAATTTCTACCGAGTCCTCGCTCCTCGCTCCTCGCTCCTCGCTCCTCGCGCCTTACGGCCGCTCGGTAGTGACGACGAGCGTGCTTGCCCAGTGACCAGGCCCTCCGGATATACCGACCGCCAGAGCATCGGCGTAAACCTCAAACTTTCCGCCGCCATAGCAGGATTTCGCTCCGAGCGTGCCACGCCAGTTCTCGTCGGCGACTTTCTTGACTTGGTCGCTGGCGGTCCACCGCAGGTAGTCAATTCCATCCCGCCAGGGCTTGCTGAAGACGAAGACGAACTCGGCGTCAGACGCGTCGCCGTCGATGTTGCGACTCAGGTGGTAGCTCAGTGGAAACGCTGGTGCCGGACTGATAAAACCCTGACGGATTTGTCCCGAGCACGTCGCCGCCCCAGCCGATGTCGCCCCAGTGATCGAGAACGCGGCGACGAGCACACACACGGCGAGGCTCGTCACGAGTCGCCTGTACTTCGTCATCATGACGATCCTTCCGCCTGCATGCGAGACAACTCTGCCGTGCGTAGTCTGCGGGCGGAGGAACCTAGATCAAGTGGACCGCACCGCAGGACCGCAGGCGTGAAGTCGCGGACTACCTAGGGAAGCAGGATAAGACAAAGGCAAGGAGTTGTGTCTCGCCTAACAGCCCAAATACCACGCGGATGGCGCGGAATGGGGTCCCGGCGGCCGGCCGGCATCGCCAGCCCAGTCGCGGCCGGCAACAGCCGGCGTCCTCCGCGATCTGCTCCTCGACGGGCGCGATGCTCGCCGGCATCCAGTCCGCGGTGTGGTGATCACCGTCCGGCGCCGCTCCCGTCGCACCCGACGGGTTCCACTACCGCAAGGCCCGCAACGTCTACACCCTTGAGCGCGATGTCTCGTCGCGGAGACGCCGCGCTCCACGCCAACTACACGCCCCGGCAGCTGCGCCAGGCCGATCCCGATGCCCTGGTCGACGAGCTGTTCGGGCCGGCCGATGCGTCGCGGCGTCGCCCGGCCCGGCCACCCTTGGCGCCGCCGTTGCCGCCCGTCGGCCGGGGATAAGCCCAGGGTGGCCGGGGTCGCTCGCCCGGGTGGTCAGTGGCGTGCACCGACACCGACACCGACACCGACACCGACGAGCGCGTCCCATTACGAGGCCGACCACGCGCCCCGGCCGCCCTGTTTGATCAACTGCTAGCGTCCGGAACCAACCCGATGTTGTGATGGCTCCTGGAAGCCGTCGCCGACATGGGTTTAGAGTGCGACACGGTATTCGATGACGAGGAGCACATCGAGGAGCTTCCGGTCGTCTAGGGCTCCTGCGCCGTCCGTGCCCAGCGACCCGCCGGCAGTCACACGAACGGTGTGTACTCCCCGTGGATCGTTCGCGAGATCGACGTCGGCCGCGAGGAGCTCGCCGAGGTCGGAGCGGGCGTTGAAGGACGTCAGCTCGGTCCCGTCGATCTCCAGGTGCAGTCCGGTCGGGTTGGCTTCCGGCGCGAGGCGAAGCGCGACACGAGCGGCCCGGACCGACAGGGCGCGGCCGCGGAGGTAGGCCGGGAAGTGCCGCTCCGATATCTCGAACCGCGCCTCAGTGCCCTCGGCGCTCCCCACCAGCCGAGCGAACGCCGACGCGAAGTCCCCGCGCAGGCCCAGGATCCGGTACGCCGAGGTCGATTGCAGGCGGTTCGAGATCGTCCCGACCACCGCGGCGTTCGCGTCCTCGACCGCGTCCCGCAGCCCCGCGTCCTCCGCTGCCGTGTACGACAGCGCCACGACGACGTCTGAGATCGTCTGGTAGTCGAACGGGCGGTGGGTGCGCGGGAGCCGCAGGTGCCACCGGCTCGCGCCGCCGTGGCCCTCGAACGGCATGTACCGCTCGTCGCGGAAGCTCATCTCGAAGACGCCGCCGTCGGCCTGCGCCGTGCTCGCCGCGATCGTGACGCTGCGCCGGCGCGGCACCGGCACCGGGTCCGCGGACAGGTCCGGGTCCCTACGGATCTCGCTGTCGAGCAGCGTCAGGTTCGCCGAGACGTTCACGTACGGCCCCGTCACACACGGGACGGTCAGCCGCACTGCCTTGATGCGGCGGCGGTAGTGACCCGGGTAGAACAGGTCGAACGCGAGCTCGGGGATCGCGAAGGTGCACTCCCCCGTCTCCCGCAGCGACAGCAGCGCCGCCGGGTCAAGCTGCAGCACGGAGAACGGCTGGGTGATCTCCAGCTCGCGGTGGTTCGTCTCGATGTAGCGCCGCTCAAGGGCGAGCAGCCCGACGGTCAGCCGCTCACCGGCGAGCAGGCCGGCGCGGGCGGCGTCCCACTGGCCGGTGCCCAGCTCCGCGCCGACGTCGTCGCCGCGTTCGAAGCGCAGCGCCTGCTCGGCGAGCCGAGCCATCGCCAGCGCCCCGTTGAACGCCTCGCGGTGCAGCCGCTGTAGCGACGTCGCCAGCTGAGTGTAGAGCCCCAGCTCGGAGAACTTTGAGCGGAAGAGGTCGAAGACCTCCTCGGCGTGCGCGACCGAGCGGGCGTGCGAGTCCTTCGCGCGAGTGGCGATGCGCTTGCGCAGCTCGGCCGCCGCGAGCTGCGCGTCGAGGCCCTCGATCTCCCGCTTGGCGAGCTCCTGCTGGTGCTTCCAGTCCTCGTCCCGCCGCAGGAACCCGGCCTCAATGCCGGCCGATGCGCTTACCGCCTCCGCGATCTTGGCTGTGGCGTCAGCTGCGTTCGCGAATCCGCTGAACGACTGGCTCAGTTCCGCTCCGCCCCACTTCATCGCGAATGGAGAGCCGAGCTGGGGCAGCAGTCCGAGCGAGCCGACGAGGATGGAGAGCACGCCCTCGGCCGCGTAGATCGCCGAGGCGGTGTGGCGCGAGATCGCCTGGGCGTGTTCCCACGGGATCCGTCCGGTCCGGCGCAGCGCCTGGTAGTGGTCCCGGCGAAACGCGACTGTAGCTTTCTGAGCGGTGAGGGCGTCGACGGCGTCCTGCGCCGCGTCGATCTCGAGCTGGAACGAGTTGGTGGCGAGCGCGAGCATCGTCTGCTCGTGCACCGCCCGCAGCCGCGCCAGCTCCTCGGCGTCCTTCTTCTCCAGCGCGGCCAGCAGCGCCGCACCGAAGGACTGCACCGCCGCGGCGTGCTGCTTGGCGCGCTCGATCAGGTACTCGAACCGGTACGGCGGCAGGTTGCCGGCGGACGAGGCGAGCACGCCCTCCAGCGGTATCCCGGCCGCCCGGGCCCGGACCAGGACCCGGGGATCGATCTCCGGCGCGAACGGTGCGAGCGCGCGGCGGTTCCCGTCGATGTCCATGCAGTTGCGGATCTTCTGGAGCCGGTCCCGGACCCGGCCGCGGTACCGGCGCAGCTCGTCGTTCGCCGGCACGCAGAAGACCGGCCCGACCTGCTGCAGCAGGCTGGTCCCGAACGCCGCCAGCCCCGCCGAGGGCAGTCCCGAACCGGGTCCTGTCAGCGGCCGCGCGTCGGCGCCGGACCGGTCCCCCAGGCTCCTGGGCTGCCAGGACTCTGTGGTGGTGGCACGCCAGTCGATGCGGAACGGGCGGGCAGCTCCCGCCGGCCAGAGCGCGTCCGCCGCGGTCACGGCGGCCCGGCCTAGGACCGCCTCCACGGCCGGCGACCGACGCCGGGCGGGCACCGCCGCCAGCGTGAGCGACTCCGCCTCGAGGAGGAACTCCGATCCCGCGGCCATGAGGGGCGCGATCTGCTCGTAGGTCCGCGCGCCGTCCCCGCCGTCCCCGCAGTCGCCCAGCTCGACCGGCTCCGGCCCGAGGATCTCCGCAGCCGTCACGTACAGCAGCGCGGCCTCGTTCACCGTCTCCGTCTCGAACTGAGTGAACAGGTCGTCGCCCCAGTCGAGCAGGTTGTCGACGCTCTTCATCACGGTCGACTTCTGGTACGCGGACAGTCGCAGCCGCGCGATCGCGTGCGGGTTGAACGGGTCCTGGCGGTAGGCGTCGATAGCGGCCTGGTCGGACAGGGTCTCGCGCAGGCGCGGAGCCTCGCGGCCGCGGAACTCGCGGTAACGCCAGGCGCGGTCGCGCTCCGGCTGGCGCCCGTCGTCGAACGGCCGCCAGGTGCCGTCCGACCGCCACGTGGCGTGGCGCAGCAGCCCGCTCGCGGTGACCACCTGCAGGTGCAGCTCGCCGCCGTCGCCGGAGGCGGAGACGGCGCGGGCCCGGCCGGGATCGCCCGCCGCGGCGGGGATCGGCGCGAACGGGCTCCACGCCCCGCCGGCGTCACGCACGGCGACCAGCACCCGGCCGTCCTCGGCGACGCCGAACACCGCCAGCCCTGCGGCGTGGGCCCCGCAACCGACTGCGCGGAACGCGGCTGCGCTACCCGCGAGGGCGCCGACGTCGTCGAGCCCCTGCTGCCAGCTGCCGTCCGCCGCTCGGCCCGTGTGCCAGACCCGCCCATCGCGGGTGAGGGCGCAGACGTGCAGCGTGGTGGCGACGACGGCGCAGGTGGCGGCCGTGAACGTCCTCGATCCCGGATCGGCGAAGTCCGCGACCAGCACCCGGCCACTGGTACCGCTGCGGTTCATCAGCAGCACCTGGTCATGACCCACCCCTGTGAAGTCCCCCGCCCGCATCAGGTCGCCGTCGTCGAGCCAGTCGTCCAGCAGCCCGCTGTCGCCCCAGTTCTCCCAGTACGCCGCGGTCGCCGGCGGCCCCCCGCCGGTCGCGAAGTCCGCCACCAGCACCCGGCCACCGGTACCGCTGCGGTTCACCAGCAGCACCTGGTCGTGGCCCACTTCGGTGAAGTCGCCGACCAGCACGAGGTCGCCGTCGTCGTCCCACCCGTCCAGCAGCGGGCTGTCGCCCCCGCCCTCCAGGTAGGCGACGGCAGGGGTGCCCGCGCCGTAGTCGACGACGAGCACGCGCCCGCCGCCCGGCGCGCGGTCGAGGAAGAGCACCTGGTCGTGCCCCACGCCGGTGAAGTCCCCGACCAGGCGGCGGGTGAGATCGTCGTCCCAGCCGTCCAGCAGCGGGCTGTCGCCCCAGTTCTCGAGGTGGGCGACCGCCGGGGCCGCGGGGCCACCGGCGAGGTCCACGACCAGGACGCGCCCGCCGGTGCCCCCGCGGTTCAGGAACAGCACCTGGTCGTGCCCCACCCCGGTGAAGTCGCCCACGAGCTGGAGATCGCCGTCGTCGTGCCAGCCGTCCAGCAGCGTGCTGTCCCCCCAGTTCTGCAGGAACGCGACGCCGGCGGGCGGGCCACCGCCGGTGGCGAGATCGGCAACCAACAGGCGTCCGCCGGAGCCCCCGCGGTTCAGGAACAGCACCTGGTCGTGCCCCACCCCGGTGAAGTCGCCCACGAGCTGGAGATC
>WUUC01092485.1_pt1 | contig 18157 bp, 13 predicted proteins | sample 6278441 | NCBI WGS metagenome assembly WUUC01 (sample SAMN13675441, study PRJNA597444) | soil metagenome | isolation source: soil | place: USA: Washington | collected 2017-10 | reverse complement strand
TCGGTCTCGCCATGTTTGCCGGAGAGAAAAGTGTGAAAGAGATCGGCATACGCAAAGTTCTCGGTGCATCCGTTATCAGTATTGTTATAAGGTTATCACGGAGTATGATGTCGCTGATCCTGGTGGCCTTCATTGTAGCAGCACCCATTGCATGGTACATTATGGATCGTTGGCTGGAAGGTTTTGCCTACCGGCCACCGTTTGGGATCTCGGTTTTTGTGATCGCGGGCGGGTTAACTTTCGCTATCGCGTCCCTGACGATCGGCATGCAGGCAGCCCGTGCCGCGCTTACCAATCCGGTCGACACGCTGAAGGCGGAATAGCTTTCTCCACACGTGACGGGTATCGTCACACGCGGAAGATGAGCTTCCCGACTATTCTGTTCTTAGACTGGTTACGGGGTTTGTCCCTGCTGCATTTAAGGTGTGCCAGCTTACTGTGAGGATTGTGATCAGTAACGTCGCCCCCGTCGCCGCCAGGAATGTCCAGATCGGAATACCCAGGTGATAAGAGAAATTTTCCAGCCAGTCGGTGAGGAGAAGGTAAGCGATCGGAACGGCGATGACACACGAGATGATCGCAAGAACGACAAAGTCTTTCGACATCATCTGCCACAAGTCATACGTAGACGCCCCAAGAACTTTCCGCACACCGATCTCTTTGGTTCGTTGCTCTGCCGTGAATGACGACAGCCCGAAGATGCCCAGGCAACTGATGAATATTGCGAGGCATGCGAAGGTTGTGGCGAGAGTACCGACGCGTTCTTCGTTGCCGAATTTTCTCGCAAAGGCGACGTCCGTGAACTCGTAATTGAAGTCTCTGTCGGGATTGTGCTTTTTGTAGAGCGATTCGATCAACGCCAGCGATTCGGTTGCAGGACGATCGGGATTTAGTTTGAATACGAGGAAATTTGAGCGGCCCGTCGTCATAAAATAGACCGTAGGTCTTGGTTCGGCGTATGGCGATGTGGTAACGAGATTATCGATCACACCCACGATCTCGTAGGGAGTATTGCTCCAGCGGACGGTTTCCCCGACCGGATCCTGGAGTCCCATATAATCCGCAGCAGATTTATTTAGTATCATCGCGGAAGAGTCGGACAAGCGAGCGCGTTCAAAGTCGCGACCCGCCAGGATGTTCCAACTAATTGCCTTCCCGTATTCCGGTGAGACGTGGTAAAACGGAAAGTCGACCGATAAAGCCGGATCCTTCCCCTCCCAGTCGAACCGGCTGCTGCTGGCATACTGCTCGGTGACTGGAGAACTGGCCTGGGCCATTTCCACGACCGCGCCTTTATCTTTCAACTCCGTCCGGATCGCTTCAAAGTGAGTGTGGAGCTCATTCGAGGCTGAGACCGAAACCAGTCCATCTGCATTGTAGCCCAAAGGACGATTCTTCGCGTGTTGTATCTGCAGGTAGACCACCGCCGTGCCAATGATCAGGACCACTGACACGGTGAACTGAACGGTTACGAGAGTTTTGCGCAGTATCGACGACGAACGTCCTTGTTTGCCAATTCGATCCGACCCCATCCCCGAAAGATAGAGCGCAGGATAACTCCCCGCGATTATGCCGATCAGCAATGTGAATATTAAACCTGTGCTTAACCAGAGCGGGTCGCTCCATGGTATGGACATGTTCTTTTCAGAGATGAGGTTGAAAAAAGGCAGTGAGACCTGCGTTAGCAACAACGCAACTACAAGTGATATAAGTACCGTGATGATCGATTCACTGAGAAACTGACTGACCAGTTGACTTCGCAACGACCCGATGGCTTTTCGGATACCGACTTCTTTCGCACGCTTTTCAGATCGCGCCGTACTAAGGTTCATGAAGTTGATACAGGCCATCAGTAACACGAACGCACCGACTATTCCAAACAACCAGACGTATTGTATTCTTCCGCCCGATTGTTTCCCGTTGGTGAAATTGGATTTCAGATGCCATTCACTCATAGGAAGAATGAACAACTCCGGTTTTTTCTTTTGGAGCGCCGCACTGAGCTTTTTGAGCTCAGCATCTTTGATCCGTGCCGATGCCTGTTCAAAAGTTGTGTTGTCGTTTATCTGAACATACAGGGTAAGCCAGTTCGGTCTCCACGGATCTTCCATTTTTTCCACCTGCGCATTTTTGGCAAAACGTGCCCATGAGCCGAGGAACTGCAATTCGGTAAATTCGGAATTCGCGGGAATGTCTTTGAATACACCGCCAACGGTCACGTCGAACTCGCCCTGCAGCTTCATGATCTTGCCGGTAGGGTCAGCGTCGCCAAAGAATGCAGTAGCGGTGGATTTGGAGATGAGTATGGAAGACGGATCATTGACAGCATCGGCCGATCCGTAGACGATCTCCAGGCTGAGCATTTTGACGAGATCGGGTTCAGCGAATACTCCGCTCTTATCAAACTTGATGTTGTCGATCGCGAGGGGCAGCTTATTCATGCCTGTCGTAAGCGCGATGTAAGTGAAGTCGGCGCCATAGTTTTGCCTGATCTCATCGGAAAGGGGCCAGGGAACACTGCCCCAAGTGTTTACCTGGCCGTTATTGGTGACATTCTTAATGATCTGCCCGATACGCGAGTAGTTCGGAAAATTCTTTTCATGCGAGATCTCGTCGGTAACCCAAAGAGTGATGACAATCGTCACCGTGAGTCCCACCGACAGTCCAAGGATATTGAGCAGCGCGGACATCTTGTTCTTGACCATATTCCGGATGGCCGTGACGAAATAGCTCTTGTACATAGGAAGGGGATTTACGTTATGACGTTGATTTCTTTGCTTGATGGCGAAAGGACGGAGGTAATTCAGAACCTGGTACCAGGTGATCACGTTGGCGATGAACCGCGGACGTGTTCGTAATGTCTCTTTGTGCATTTCGTGCAAATCCCCGGTGACTTCATCGAGCAGGTCGTTGCGGAGGAATACGCGAAGAAGGCGTTGAACACCGGCCGGCAATATGGGATCTCTCCGCCGCACCTCAGATGCTGAAGTTGAATGCCGAATTGATGTTGAACATGGAAGCCATCTCGGGATATTGCCGCCACAGGCTGGTCTTCATTTCCATGGACTCCCGGAGCACGCGTTTGCCGAGGGCTGTGAGGTGATAGATGCGTTTGGTCCGCTCTCCGCGGTCGGTAGTGCCCTCACGTATCTGCGATTTGAGGAAACCTTTGTCTTCGAGCCGGTCGAGTGTGCTGTGTGCCGCGCCGATGGAAAGAGACCGGCCGGTTTGCGCTTTGAATTCTACGGTGATCCGGTAGGCGTATGCATCTTCTTCGTTGACGATGCCGACCAGGAGCATGAGGACTTCTTCGAAGTCGCCGAGGCGTTTTTCCATGTTCATCACTAATTTGTAGAACTAATGTACGTAAAACACTTCTGATTTGTTCTACTTTTTAGAGAGGAATAAAAATGCATGCTTTTTGCGTCACGTCGAACTATGCCTGAGGGGCCATCGATCGTCATATTAAAAGAGTCTTTGAGAGACTTCAAAGGAAGACGGATACTGACTGCCGACGGGAGTACTCAGAAGATCGACGTGGAGAAACTAATAGGCCAGACGATCGTTGATTTCAAGTCCTGGGGCAAGCATTTCCTCATTTGTCTTCCGGAATTCACGATACGGATACACTTGCTGATGTTCGGAACCTATCGCATCAACGAGCGGAAAGATACGGCGCCGAGATTGAGACTGGTATTTTCAGATAACGAAGAGATCAATTTTTATTCATGCGCGATCGAGCGTATCGACAAGGCCCTTAACGAGGTATATGATTGGTCGGCCGACGTCATGAATTCCAAATTCAGTACACGTAAAGCGAATGCAAAGCTTAGCGCTCAACCGGAGACTCTCGTTTGTGATGCCATTCTGGACCAGAATATTTTTGCCGGAGCGGGAAATATTTTCAAGAACGAAGTGCTGTTCAGGATAAAGGTGCATCCGCTGAGCAAGATCGGGGCGTTGCCCGACCGAAAGCGCCGGCAGCTGGTGAAAGAAGTGGTCCATTACGGAAAGGATTTCCTTAAATGGAAGAAGAAGTTTGTCTTGAGAAAGAATTGGCAGGCGCACACGAAGCGCACGTGTCCCCGCGATGGGAACAAATTTATCAAGGACTACCTCGGGAAAACTCAGCGAAGAAGCTTTTTTTGTGAGGTATGCCAGGTGCGATGGGAATGACTTAGATCTTAAAGCTTTGTTCCCTGGATCAGTATCGAACTTGATCGACTTCTCCTTCAGGTGTAAAAATTTCCATCTCTTGTATTTTTGATAAGATACATTTCGGATGCATCTCAATGCATCTCAAACACAGAGAGCACATAGTAAACAGGTCCTGTACTTGATCGCTACTACCCTATGTGCCCTAGAAATACGCATTTAATCAGCGCGCACTACGAGGGCACACAGCAGTACCGATCAGGTGACGGGTCTATTCCCTATGTGCTCTCTGTGTTAAGATGCATGTGTTGAATTGTATTCAGGACCAATGTTAAGACCAACGCGTACATTTCAACACCTACACTCAAAATCAAAAAACCCGGATCCTTTCGAACCCGGGCTTTTGGTAGAATACCTGAACGATATTCAATTAATTGTTTGTCCTGTCGTTCGGACGCTTGGTGACTTTACCATTCTTGTCGAAGTAGTAAGTCTTTTGAGTATTGGAAGTCTTATCCATTATTTGAACTGAATAAGTATCGCCAGCGGGGTTCTTGTAAACCGATCCGCTTTCCCAGCCCTGGTACTGTGTACCACTGAGAGTTTGACGAAGTGTCGCCGGTACCTCGGTAGTTTGTACAGTGCTCCAGCCCTTCATGTCATCCTTCATCCTGTCTGAAGGCTGTGATTGGGTAGGAGTTTGCGTAGGAGTTGTTTTTGTCTTGGTAGTGTCTTGTGCCATTGCAGTGCCTGCGCCAATAAGTGCGAAGCAAGCAGCCGCGAGAATTAGTCTTTTCATAGTTGTTTTTGTTTTAATTGTTTGATAGCCCAGAGGTCAAAATTATGCCAGCGGAGCCGGGCTTGGCGGGAGAGAGCATATTCCTCCAGGGAGAGTCGTGAAGCCCATGAATTAACCTCTATTAAATTTACAACGGAGGTAATATTATCAGAACGTGTGGAGTAGAATGCACGGGGGATCGACTTGATTCCACAACCTTGCCCTTTTGTCGCGCAGCCAGTCTCATCCTCACCCTGTCTCAGGTATTTAAATTATAAAAGCGTTCCACGCGAAATATCTCCTACAAAAGTGAAACATATTTATTACTTTCATGTTTATAGAACTAATTCCTCAACCCCCGCTACACAAGTGAATCCTCCTAAATGGGCCAACCGGTTTCTCGAATGGTATTGCAGACCTGATAAGATCGAAAGCATCCAGGGGGATCTGCAAGAGCTTTTTGAGCGGCGCTCGTCGAATGATCCGAGGATTGCTAAATGGTTGTTCGCCTGGAACGTACTCAGGTTCTTTCGGCCTGGTAACATGAGGTTCACTAAAAAATACCAAAACTCCCCGTATCAAATGATGTTTAAAAGTTACCTCACCGCCGGTTTTCGAAATGCCATGAGAAACGGTGCGACCAGCCTCATCAACGTATTAGGATTGTCGGTCGGAGTGGCAATCGCGATCACGGCTTTCATCTTTATGGATTTCATGTGGCACATGGACGACTTCCATACAAACAGGGATAGAGTTTATGAAGTGATATCAGAAGTCAGGGAGGAAAACCGGGTAGCCCTTTGGGGCGACTCGCCGAAAATGCTCGGACCTGCGCTTTCGGAAAGCAATCCCGCGGTGGAAGCGACTGCCCGTATTAAAATCGGTAAAGCATCGGTACGGTACAAGGACATAGTTTTCAGCGAGGGAGTATGGTTTGTCGATCCTGAATTCGAAAAGATATTGTCATTCCCCATTGTGTCGGGAAACTCAGGAGTGCTGCGTGATAAAAACACCGTCGTTATTTCCGGATCAGTTGCGGAAAAGTATTTCGGCGATGCGGACCCGGTCGGCCAAACGATGGGCGTGAAGTTCGCTGACGGATCGCGTCATGAGTTCACCGTTGGAAATGTTGTTCGCATCCCTGAAAATTCCGGTATGCGTTTCAGTATCCTGGTGTCTATGGCCAAGCTGGATGAAATGGAGCCGGAGTCGGCACAGAACTGGAGAGTGCTGGTCGATGCTACGTTTGTGATGCTTCACCCCGGCCATGGAATTGAGGAGCTTGCCGATCTGGAGAAGTACATAAAACAATACAACGCTGCATCGAACAACTCCTTTATCGAAGGGTTTCAGTTTACGTCTCTCTCGGTGCTTTCGGCGCGATCGAATGAGGTCGCCGGCGCGATCACCTTCGCTGCCGACCCGAAGGGCGTTTGGTCGATGGGTGCTATTGCACTGCTGCTCCTCTTGCTGGCATGTTTCAACTACATGAACGTTGCCGTGGCAACGGTTTCAACAAGACTGAAGGAGATCGGCATCCGTAAAGTGATCGGAAGCCGCCGGAAAGAGATCGTCCAGCAGTTCCTTACCGAGAACATAATGATCTGCACGTTCTCTATTGTTGCGGGCACGGCTCTTTCCTACGTGTTGCTGCTTCCGGGGATCAACTCTTTGTTTCCGTTCGAAATACCATTTGCGTTGTCGTCAGGAAATACGGTACTGTTATTCTTCTTGGGCCTGATCACGTTCACCGGACTGATCTCGGGAACCTACCCGGCTTTGTATGTCTCGTCGTTCAAGCCCATTACGATCCTTCGCGGTCGTGAGAAGTTCGGTCAACGGGGTCTGTTCAGCAGGGTACTCCTCACAGTCCAGTTCGTTCTGGCGTTTACGCTGATCGTAGGCTCGTTCGTCTTCATCGACAATGCACAATTTCAGAAGAATAAAGACTGGGGTTACGATCACGACCGCCACATGGTGGTGCCGGTCCTTAACAAAACCCAGTACCTGGCGCTGCGCGACAAGGTGGCGTCGAATCAGTCGGTAGAGTCATACGCAGGCTCTGTGAATGCTGTCGGTTTCGATCAAAATGCAGTCTTTGTGGAAGACAATCTGAAAAAGAGATTTGAAGCGGTTGAATTTATGGTTGGTGATGGCTACATGGAGACTATGAGCTTTCGTTTGAAAGAAGGGAGGTTCTTTGACAAGGAGATCGAGTCGGATAACCGCGAGTCGGTGATTGTGAACGAGGTGTTTGCGGAAAGAATGAATTGGAAGGATCCGCTGAATGCATCATTCGAATTGGACTCCACCAAATATTACGTTGTCGGTGTAGTGAAAGATTTTCATTACCGGGGGTTTTACAACTCGATGTTACCGGTGATGTTCCGGGTGGCGCAAGACGAGGACTATCGTTACCTGTCGGCGCGCGCAAAACCAGGGGCGACTGTAGAGGTGGAACATTTCATGCAGCAATCCTGGAAGGAGGTCGCTCCGGACGATCCATATAAAGGCTTTTTCCAGGATAGCGTGTTCGAGAATTTCCATAGTGACAACAACGCCAACATCAAGCTGCTGTCGTTCTTTTCCACGACGGCGATCTTGCTGGCATGCCTGGGCCTGTTCGGGCTTGTGTCGTATAATATCACACGCAGGATGAAGGAGTTCAGTATAAGGAAGGTGTTTGGCGCGAGTGTATTCCAGATATTCAAGTTGATGAACAGGGATTATGTCGTGATACTCGGCGTCGCGTTCGCGCTGGGAGCACCGACGGGATTCTTTCTTATCAACTCACTCATTCAGCAAATATATCCGGACCCTCAGGCACCGAACCCGGCGCCTTTTGTGATCGCGGTGATATTGATGGTCGTCACTGTTGGAATTACCATCGGGTCGCAGCTGACGAGGGTCGTCAAAGAGAATCCGACAGGCACGCTTAGGATCGAGTGACCCGGTGCCATCGGATATTCAAAGAGTTTACGTTAAAGAGTCCACTTCACTTTCCCGAGCATCTCCATCGCCTTCTTCCGCGCTGCATCGATACTCGACGCGCGGGCCAGGCACACGCCCATTCTTCGTTCGCCGTCAACTTCTGGTTTGCCGAAGAGCCGGACCTGGGTATCGGGCTCCGACAATGCATCCTCCAACCCGGAGAATGATACGTTATTCGATTTACCATGAACAAGAATGGCTGCCGATGCCGAGGGTCCGTGTTGTGAAATATTCGGGATCGGCAATCCGAGTATCGCGCGGACGTGCAGTGCAAACTCCGAAAGGTCCTGGGAGATCATCGTCACCATACCTGTATCATGCGGGCGGGGCGAGAGCTCGCTGAAGTAGACTTCATCACCTTTTATAAAAAACTCGACACCGAATATCCCTCTTCCGCCAAGGGCATTTACAACTTCCGACGCCATGTGCTGTGCTTTCTTCAGCGCCGACTCCGGCATTGCGTGCGGCTGCCACGACTCGCGATAGTCACCCCGTTCCTGCCGGTGACCGATCGGAGCACAGAATGCGATCCCCCCTTTATGACGCACGGTGAGCAACGTGATTTCATAATCAAAATCAACAAAGCCTTCGACGATGACCCGTCCGCCGCCGGCACGTCCGCCTTCCTGTGCATACGTCCACGATGTATCTATATCATTTGACGTCTTGACGGTACTCTGACCTTTACCCGACGAGCTCATGACCGGTTTCACGACACACGGAATTCCGATGGCATGAACGGCTTGCTCGAATTCAGCTTTTGTGCCCGCAAACCTGTACGGTGATGTCTGCAGTTTCAGCTCTTCGGCCGCAAGCTGACGGATGCCCTCGCGGTTCATAGTAAGCTGGGCTGCTTTTGCAGACGGAATTACGGTAAATCCCTCCTTCTCAACCTCCGCCAAAACATGGGTGGCAATGGCCTCCACTTCGGGCACGATGAAATGCGGCCGTTCTTTATAGATCACTTCGCGCAACGCTCTTTCGTCGAGCATCGAAATAGTGTACGACCGGTGCGCTACCTGCATGGCGGGCGCATGATCATAGCGATCGACGGCGATGACTTCGACCCCGAATCGCTGAAATTCAATGACGACCTCCTTGCCGAGCTCGCCCGAGCCCAGGAGCATCACTTTTATCGCGGAGGGTTTGAGAGGTGTTCCGATCTCAACTGAATTGGGTAAGGGCATAGTGGTCGTCGATTTCTATATTGTTATGTTAGAAGTTTATTGCTAAAATAGCTCAATTCCAGACTACGTTATGTTCATAGAATACATCAAGATCGCTATTCGCCAGATATTTAAGGAGAAGGCGTTTTCATTCGTCACCATATTTGGGTTAGCCGTTGGCCTCACGTGTGTCTTGAATATCCTGCTGTTTGTTCGTGATGAGCTTTCTTTTGATAAATATCACGTCAACGCCGACCGGATCTACCGTGTGATCCAGGGCGGTGACAGCGAGGAGCAGTCATCCAGCCTTCCATTCCCCACCGGACCGACCCTTATAAATGATTTCCCGGAGTTCATTGAAGACTACGTGCGGCTGTTCAATTTCCAGGCATCCACGCTGTCTATTGTTTATGATGAAGGATCAACCCATGCAGCGTACAATGAGCCGCGGTTCTTTTTTGCAGACTCTGCATACTTCAAGATCTTCGACCATAAGTTCATTTCAGGAAATCCGGTCCGTGCGCTGAACGGCCCGGGTCTCGTCGTCGTTACCGAGTCGACGGCACAACGATATTTTGGAACGACCGATGCGATCGGAAAGACTATCCGTTTCGAAGGCAAATACGACCTGATGGTCAACGGTGTCATCGAGGATGTACCATCGAATTCTCATTTTAAATTCGACTTCGTTGCATCCTTCGCGAGTCTTCCATCATTGGGATTTCCGATACCGGAGAAGAACTGGTACTGGAATCCCGTATGGACATATGTGCTTTTGCGCGAGAACACCCAGCGCAACCAGGTGCAGGATCACCTTAAAGACTTCGTTCAAAAATATTATCATCCATCGCTGAAGGACGAGACGGAATTGAATCTCCAGCCGCTGGAGAACATCTATCTGTATTCGAGATCGGAATATGAGATCGGACCGATGAGCGACAGCAGGTATATCAAGGTTTTCTCTATCGTGGCACTGGTGATCCTGCTCATCGCGCTGATAAACTTTGTCAACCTGTCGACCGCGCGTGCAACGGACAGGTTCAAGGAGGTCGGCGTGCGCAAAGTCACCGGGGCCAGCAACCGGAGACTGTTGGTGCAGTATCTGACGGAATCTGTTTTTATATCTGTGCTGAGCCTGGTGCTGGCATGTATGCTTACCGTGGGATCGATCCCGCTGGTGAACCGCCTTGCGGATAAAACTTTTTCGATCGGGGAGATCTTTGAGCCCGGCGTGGTCGTGGCAGGAGTAGCAATCACTTTGTTCACGGGACTTTGTGCCGGCATATATCCCGCGATTTACCTGTCGTCGTTAAATCCATCCCGCATCTTAAAGTCAGGTCAGTCGAAGGCATCCGGCGCTTTGCTACGGAAAGTGCTGACCATGTTCCAGTTTGGCGTATCCGTTGTACTGATGATCATGGCCTTTGTAATTTACAGCCAGACAGAGTTTATGAAAAACTCTGCTCTTGGTTTCGAGACAGAGCACGTGCTGGTTCTGCCGGTGCAGCGGTTGTCAATCGTACCGGATTATGAGTTGTTCAAAAAACAGATACTCGAAAACAGCTCTGTCCTGAGTGTGTCGACTACCAATACGTTACTCGGAAAGGAAACCCAGGCTTCGAATTACAAGAAAAAGGAGGAGGTCGACATGGCATTGTATCCGTGTCTCTTCGTTCGAAACGATTTCGCGACGACCATGGGCATCAAGCTATTGGCCGGAACCGACTTTACGGAAGACATTACGGCACCGGGATATTACGCGATCATCAATAACTCATTGTGCAAGAAGCTCGGTTGGCAGCCCGCCGACGCGGTTGGAAAAAAAATTGATGGAACCCTTGAAGGAGAAATTACGGTAACCGGCGTTTCTGAAGATTTTCACTATGCCCCGCTCAAACAAGCGATAGGTCCGATGATCATGCTGAGGGCTGATCTCACCAAGCATCGCGATTTCTTCACAAGGTTCGTAATGATCCGCGTACAAGGCAGCAACCTGGCCGAGTCGATATCGTTCCTGCGTAGTACATGGAACAAGCGCGTGCCTGAAAGTCCGTTCGATTATTTTTTTCTTGACGAGAAGCTCGACACGGTCTACAAGCAGGAGGACAAGGTGAACAAGATCGTCAACGTGTTTTCTTTCGTGGCTCTGTTCATCGCGTGCCTTGGCCTCTATGGCCTTGCCGTATTTTCATTCCGGATCCGGAAAAAGGAAGTTGCTGTTCGCAAAGTGATGGGCGCGTCGGGAAGCAGTATTGCACGCTTGTTTGCGCTCGACTTCATGAAGCTGGTCGTGGTCGGATTTGCAGCCGGATCGGTGCTTGCCATTTACGTTGCCGGCGAGTGGCTGGAAGGATTCGCATACCGTGTGCCGGTTTCTCCCTGGCTCTTCGCGATGTGCCTGTTGGTGATCACGGCCGTTGCGCTTTCCACGATCTTGGTTCAAACGATCCGGGCCACGGTGACGAATCCGGTGACGGTCCTGAGGAACGAATAACCGCCGTTTTTTTAGTCCGACTTCAGTTTATCTACCGGCTTTGCTAAGCCCGCGCGGATGGATTGATAGCTCACCGTAGCCAGGGCGACCGCTACTGCAATCAAACACGGTACCGCGAATACCAGCCACGTCAATTCCATTCTGTAGTGAAAACCCTCCAGCCATCGTTTCGACATCCACAGCGCTCCAGGTATGGCGATAGCGACCGCGATGAGGATCGGCTTCAGAAAATCGGCGGTTAAAAGGCCGAATATTTTTTGAAGGTTGGCTCCGAACAACAAACGGATCGAGATCTCCTTCTCCCGTTGTTCGATCATGAATGCCGACAGCGCGAACAGCCCAAGACACGCAACGACCATCGCAAGCACAGCAAAGCTTGTGAAGATGTTGCCGGTGCGGCGAACGTCGTCATACATGTTATTAAAGTTGTCGTCGAGGAATGTGTACCGTATGGGCTGATTGGGCAAAAACTGTCTCCACACATTTTCGATCGATACAAGAGTCGAAGCCATGTTACCCGGTGCAATCTTTACTGAAATAATTCCGGGGCTTTTGCCCAGTATCATAGACAGTGCGCGGATATCGGCCCGCAATGTTTCGTAGTTGAAATCCTCCACGACTCCGATGATGTTCCAGGTGCGGTCGTCAGCAGGTTTACAGCGCCGACGGAAGTAGCAGGTATTTAATCGATGTAAGACCGATGGCGGCGGGAATTTATCTTGTGAAGTTGGAAGGGGCCGTGTGGAAGGTGACTATTAATTGACAGAGAATACTGTAGAACTATCTCGCCGTTCCGGATACAAAGGATCACCGTTAGCTGGCATAACCCCGGTTCGGCCCCGTGAACTTTGGTTCATATAATTTTTTTTTACTCCTCGTGGCGGCGAACACAACGCCGGTATACAATCTCGACAGCGTCTTGAACCCGCACGTTATGGCGGCACGTTCTTGGCCACATAATAATGGTCTGTAAACACACCATTATGAAAAAGCAAACACTCCGGCAAAGCTCGGACAACAAAACTATACCGATGACGACGGTCAATAGCGGGAAGGGAAAGGAAGTCCGTCCTGACGTCTATTATTTTACTAATCAGATTGTAAATGTAATCATGGTCGGAACCGCCGTGGAAGGCTGGGTCCTTATTGACGCCGGCATGCCGCACTCCGCCGACACGATCATCAGGCACGCGGAAACGCGTTTTGGAATGCGGCCGCCCTCCGCCATTATTCTCACGCATGGGCACTTCGATCACGTGGGGAGCATTGTGGAACTAATCAGGAAATGGAATGTGCCAGTGTACGCTCACCTTGCCGAGTTTCCATTCCTAACCGGCAGGGAGGCTTATCCCGAACCTGACACAACCGTGGAGGGAGGAATTCTTGCAAAAATTTCGTCCATCTATCCTCACGAACCAATCGACATCACACCGGTCCTCCAGCCGCTGCAGGCAGACAACACAGTGCCCTGGCTTCGGGACTGGAGATGGATACACACACCGGGACATTCCCCGGGCCACGTTTCTTTTTACCGTGAAACCGATCACATGCTTATCGCTGGAGATGCATTTGTGACGGTGCGAGCCGATTCGTTTTATAAGGTGCTCATTCAAAAGGCTGAAGTGAATGGTCCGCCGCGTTACTTCACGCCCGATTGGGTGAGTGCCGGCGATTCCGTACGCAAGCTTCATGATCTGCAGCCGCGGACGGTCATCACGGGGCATGGACCTGCGATGGAGGGCGAAGAATTACGCCATGGTCTGGACACGCTGGTAAATCATTTTCATGAATTGGCGGTTCCGGCGCATGGGAGGTTTGTTTAGCGAATCACTTTGGATAACTGAACAACCATTCGTTGAGTCCTTTTTCGCTGAGCGCATTATCCCAGCTGTTGTGTTTTACACCCGGGTACTCGGTGTATTTCACAACCTTTCCGCCTAACCTTACGATCTCCTTATACACGTCACGCGACAGGTGGACTGGCACAACGTCGTCTGCATCGCCGTGGAAGATCCATAGCGGTGTGGTGAGCAGCTTGGAAGCGGCCTTTGGGTCGGAGCCGCCGCAGATAGCATACCCGGCAGCAAACTTTCCGGGCTCTTTTGCAAGCATCGAGAACACACCGAAGCCGCCCATGGAGATACCGTAAATGTAAATGCGCTTCTTGTCGATGTTAAATCGTGCAGTTAAGGAATCGACGAGCTTCAGGACTTTAGAAGCGTGAACTGAATGCCCGGCATGCCATGTGTCACCCCACCCGAGGTTTGGATCGGTACATTTTGGTGTGAGGAAGAAGGTTGGACGTTTGGACTGGAATGCTTCACTATAATAGTCAGTGTCTCGGGATATCGTATCCCGGCTTCCGTGGAGATAAACAATAAGTGAGTGGGCTTTAGTCTTATCGTAGTTGGGAGGGGTGAAAAACCCGTAACGCATTCCCTGGAAGTGGTTTTGGGAATAGGTTTTGTATTTGGTCTGTAGAGATTGGGAATGAGTAACTGATGTGACCGATAAGAGGAGAAGGAGGGCAATGAGGGATTTCATTGGTTAAATTTACTTTAAGCGACCACCATCGACAAACGCATTGAAATGTCGAGAGCATAGTTGGCAAACCTGATAAGACAATAAATCGGGATTGAGTTCTCCGGGGTTGATTGCCCATTAACCGCAAGCCGTCCAATTCCGGACACGCGCCCCCAATTGTGAACATAAATCACCCCAAAAACCCACTTTCCTGCCGTGGCATAACAATTGACCCTCTCCCGGCGAACCGACCGACAACTCGCCATGATCATCAGCTATTTCACCATCGCGCTTCGCAACCTCTTCCGCCATAAACTCTTTTCAGCCATTAACATCGGCGGGCTTGCCATCGGGCTTGCAGCCTTCTGGATGATCGCATTGTACATCGGCAACGAGCTCAGCTTCGACCGTTACCATGCGAATGCCGGCCGGATCTTCAGGATCGCACAACATGCCCAGTGGGACGGTGGAAGTTTTCACGGCGCCATCACACCCGTGCCCTATGCCGCAGCGATGAAATCGGATTTTCCTGAAGTGGAAGAAGTCGTGCGCATCGATGCAGAAGGTGGCGGCACTTTCCGCTATGGCGGGAATGAATTCCGCGCCGGTGATCTCTTATTTGTAGACAATTCTTTTTTCAAAGTATTCTCTTACGATTTTATTTATGGCGATCGCACTTCTGCGTTGGCGAAACCGCGATCGATGGTCATCACAAAGAAACTTGCGGAGACTATTTTCGGCGATGCTTCCGTAGCGCTCAACAAAACTCTTGACTTTGGGAATGAGCCGTTTGCGATCACGGGTGTTATCGAGAACGTCCCCCCGAATTCACACTTTGGCTTCAGCGGTGTTCGCTCGATGCCGGAAAATGTCGAAGGCACCTGGATGAATGCGCGACTCTATACTTACATCCTCCTCCGCGACAACAATGATATCGCTGCGCTCGAAGCGAAGATGCCCGCATTCTTTGAACGCAACATGAAAGCGTCCATGTCACCCATGGATTATCGCGCGGAGCTCCAGCCACTGCCATCGATCCACCTGAATTCGCAGCTCGAATTCGAGCTCGGCACCAACGGCAACATCACCTACGTCTACGTGTTCTCTGTCGTGGCAGGGTTGATCCTACTGATCGCCTCCATCAACTATATGAATCTTTCGACCGCAAGATCATCGCTGCGTATCCGCGAAACCGGCCTGCGTAAGGTTGTCGGCTCGGGAAGGGGACAGCTGGTGCTGTTGTTCCTGACGGAGTCGGTTTTCATTACAATGATCGCATCGATGCTGTCTGTCTTCATGATGACGCTCGCGATGCCATTGTTCGAATCATTTACCGGGAATGTGATCGATATCTGGAAGTTTGGGATCTGGCAGACAGTAACGGCACTGGTTGTATTCTCCGTGTTGGCCGGCCTGCTGAGCGGCATTTATCCTGCATTCTTCCTTTCAGGGTTCCGTTTGGTGCCTGCGCTGAAAGGCCTTGCCGGAAATCATCAAGGCAACGTTCTCTTTCGTCAGGGTCTCGTCACTTTTCAATTCGTGGCAACCATCGCGATGATCGCCGGGTCGCTCGTGATCTACCGCCAATTGAATTTTGTCATGAACAAAGACCTGGGATTCAATAAAGACCAGGTTGTTACTTTCCACATCAACGACTATAACGCGCGCCCAAAGGTCGACGCGATCCGGCAAGAGTTGCTTAAGAATAGCCAGATCGAAGACGTGGGGACGGCAGGCAACCCGATTGGCAATAACAATATCGGCGGTCATGCCTATCAAATAGAAGTTGACGGCGCCATCGAAGATCGCAGCCGCATGGCCAACTACTTCACCATCGACGAAGACTTTATTCCTACACTGCAGATCGAAGTAAACGAAGGCCGTAATTTTTCAAAAGACATTCTCACAGACAAGGATCAATCCGTGATCGTGAATGAAGCGTTCGTTTACGACGCCGGGTGGGATAGCGGCGTTGGTAAGAAAATAAAGATGGACGATGTCGAGTGCCAGGTCGTCGGGGTTGTAAAGGATTTTAATATTTATTCGTTGCAGCACGAGGTCGGGCCACTGATACTCCAGCTTCCGAAAGACGTTCATGATAAAGACAACGTGTATGTGCGCATAAACAGCCTCGATGCCCTGAAAGCTGTGGAGGAAGTTTATAAGCGATACGACACCAGCGGCCCCTTCGAATATAGTTTCCTCGACGAAAATTTTGCGAAGCAGTATCGCGCCGAACAATTGCAGGGCAGGCTCCTGCTGACATTCACGGCCCTGGGAATCATCATAGCCTGTTTGGGTCTGTTCGGGTTGATCACCTTTACGACCGAACAACGCCGCAAGGAGATCGGCATCCGCAAGGTGCTGGGCGGAAGCCTAACGGGCATTGTAGTGCTGCTCGCAAAAAATCTATTGGTACTGATCGTCGTCGCGGCGATCATCGCAACGCCGATCGCATGGTATGCTATGAACGGCTGGCTCGAAGAGTTTGCTTATCACATCGACATGAGCGCGTGGATATTCATCACCGCCGGTGTGTCCGCCATCGTTGTCGCGATGGTCACGGTAAGCACACAGGCCGCGAGGTCCGCTATGGCGAACCCGACGGAATCGTTGCGGTCTGAGTAAGGAAGGTACTGCGGGAAGTAGTGGGGGCTGTTACCTTCGCCAGGCAAGTAAAGAAGGACAAAGTTGGTGTGTTGAAGGGTTGGAAAGAGGCGCTAAAGCTTGTTGACGGTATAGAGAATGATGCCGGATTGAATAAAACAGGTGGACGCGCTGCCTTCGCGGACGCCTGTCAGGCGCCTCATTCATCTCAGGCCAACGAGCCTGAAGATGCTTTTCGTAATTCGCGACAGCGGATTTTTTAAGAGCACGCTTCGCATGTAATCGGAAAACGTGAGCTTCCTCTTCATGTTTGCCATGTGCCACTCCAACGCTTTACGGTTTCGCTTTAGCCATAGTTGAATGATAAAATAAGCGTAGAACACCTTAAACGAATTGAAGTGCGACACCAGTGCCGGATATTGCTGCATGCGGACGTAGAGAGAGTTGTACGAGTTCGCATAATTGGTATGGATGCGATTGACATTCGAGGAGACGGTGTCTTTGTGCCTGCGGGTATAACTCAACACGCTATGTACAAATCCCATGTCTGATATTTCTAACATATCCCGCGCCAATTCTGTGTCGGCGTGATAAGTGCTTTCATCGAAAATGAATGGGAACCTGTCTAACTGTTTCACCGTAGCCGACCGGTAAAGCATGGTTGTAATGTTTCCCGTCACCCATGGGCCGCCCGTCATCTCCTCCATGAATCTTTTTTTCCCGGGATACAACGGTCCTTCATAAACTTCAAGTCCATGACAACTCACATACTTGTCATCGAGACGAAAGCTTGAGCAGGTGCCGGCCGTTGGATATTGATCAAGCACTCGTACCGTCTTTTCCAAATAGTCGGGGTATAACCAGTCGTCGGCCGCCAATAACTTGAAATACTCGGAATTCAATGCAAGTGTACGCTGGAACGAACGATTAAAATTTCCAATGACCGGTAGAAATTCAGTATTCTCAAAATACAGGAAGCGGCTATCCTTCGCGACGTACTCAAGAACAATGGTCTTCGTTTCATCCGTGCTGCAATTGTTATTGATAGCGCATTGCCAGTCGGTAAACGTCTGCTGAAGGAGGCTGTCCAGACTTTCACGGAGGAAATCCGCACCATTGTATATGGGCATAGCGATGGCGACACGAGGCATGCAGCAGTTTTTCCTTTTAGTACCGTTCAAAAATAGCCATAAATCTTAAACATACGCCCACCGCGGTACTCCTCTTCTGATTGTTAAATGAAAATCAGGATGGCTTCTTTACTGTAACGAAAGTCTTTTCTTCAACCTTTCCCCATAGCACGTTTATGTCTTCATAAAGCTTGATCGCATCCGCATCATTTTCCGTCCCGAAGCTGGCTAAGACAGCATCCAGTGCGTCCGAGCGATTGTCGGGCGAGTCAAGCCTGCCTTCATCAAAGGGTCCGGTCATTCGGAATCCCGG
>WUUC01184967.1_pt1 | contig 18160 bp, 19 predicted proteins | sample 6278441 | NCBI WGS metagenome assembly WUUC01 (sample SAMN13675441, study PRJNA597444) | soil metagenome | isolation source: soil | place: USA: Washington | collected 2017-10 | reverse complement strand
CTCCGACACCAATCAGCTGATCGTCGCCGACCGCCCGGACCTCAAATTCCAGCCCTTCATCAGCCGCTTCCCCGAGCGCATCCGTGAGCATAACGGGAATTGCTTCGCCGCCATCAAGGCGAAGGACATCGTCGTGCATCACCCTTACGAATCGTTCGATGTGGTGCTTCAGTTCCTCAAGCAGGCGACTGCCGATCCGGACGTCGTCGCGATCAAATGGACGCTGTACCGCACGAGCAAGACCTCGCCGATCATCGAGGCGCTGAAGGATGCGGTCGAAGCCGGCAAGTCGGTGACGGCCGTCGTCGAGCTGAAAGCCCGCTTCGACGAAGAGGCCAACATCAAATGGGCGCGCGACCTCGAAAGCGCAGGCGTGCAAGTGGTGTACGGCTTTATCGAGCTGAAGACGCATGCGAAGCTCAGCCTGATCGTCCGCCGTGAAGGCGGCGAGCTCGTCACCTATTGCCACGTCGGCACCGGCAACTACCATCCGGTCACTGCCAAAATTTACACCGACCTCTCCTTCTTCACCGCGGATCCGGCGGTCGGCCATGACGTCTCGCGAGTCTTCAATTTCGTCACCGGCTATGCGGAGCCTGCCGAGCTCGAAGGCATGGCGGTGTCGCCGTACGGCATCAGGGCGCGCATCCTCCAGCACATTCGCGAGGAGATCGAGCATGCGAAGGCAGGCCGTCCCGCAGCGATCTGGATGAAGATGAACTCGCTCGTCGATGCGGAAATCATCGATGCGCTTTACGAGGCAAGTCAGGCCGGCGCGGATATCGATCTCGTCGTGCGCGGCATCTGCTGCTTGCGGCCGGGTATTCCGGGTCTTTCCGAGAACATCCAGGTGAAGAGCATCGTTGGCCGCTTCCTCGAACATTCGCGCATTTACTGTTTCGGCGCCGGTCACGGCTTGCCGGGCCGCAACGCCATCGTCTATATCAGCTCCGCCGACATGATGCCCCGCAACCTCGATCGCCGCGTCGAGGCGATGGCACCAATCAAGAATGCGACTGTGCACGAGCAGATTCTCGACCAGATCATGGTGGCAAATCTGAAGGATAATCTGCAAAGCTGGCATGTGCTTGCGGACGGAAGCTCGGAGCGCATGACGCTGCAACCTGGGCAGGAGCCCTTCAGTGCTCAGGATTATTTCATGACCAATCCAAGTCTCTCTGGACGCGGCACTACGCTGAAGGAGAGTATGCCGCCGCGCTTCGCGCGCATGATCGAATCGAGCTAGATTGCGGCAAGCCAAGCGAGATCATGGCCCGCAGAACCGAGCTACTTCCCGTTGCGGTCGTTGATATCGGATCGAACTCGGTCCGGCTCGTGGTTTATGAAGGCGCGACCCGTGCGCCGACGCCGCTCTTCAACGAAAAGGTGCTTTGCGGATTGGGACGGTCGATCGCATCGACCGGCAGGCTCAGTGCCGATGCCGTGGCACGAGCGCTCCGCGCCCTTCGCCGTTTCCGCGCTCTCATCGATCAGATGCAGGTGACGCGCGTGGAGGCCATCGCCACAGCGGCGGCGCGCGAAGCCTCGAACGGTCCAGAATTCATTGCGAGAGCAGAGCGCACGCTCGATGTGCCGATCCGAATTCTTTCCGGAACGGAGGAGGCCGAGCTCGCTGGCCTCGGCGTCATCGCCGGCATCCACGACGCTGAGGGACTTGCCGGCGATTTCGGCGGCGGCAGTCTCGAACTCGTCAATGTGGGAAATGGCGAGCTCGCCGACGCCGCAACGCTGCCGCTCGGCGGCCTGCGCCTGATCGATGCCTCAAGCGGGAGCTTGAAGCGCGCGAGAGAAATCGTCGATGCGGAGCTCGCCAAGGTCGCTTGGCTCGAAAAGGGCCGTGACCGCGATTTCTACGCCATAGGCGGGACGTGGCGCGCCCTTGCTCGACTTCACATGACGCAGACGCACTATCCGCTCAACGTCATGCACAATTACCGCATCGGCGCGGCCGATGCCTTGCGCTTCTCGTCTCTTCTTGATCAGCAGTCGCAAAGCTCGCTAGCCGGCATTCGCGATATTTCCAGCGCTCGCCGCGAAACCATTCCGTTTGGGGCGCTTGTGCTCGAGCGGCTCATCAGGCAGGTGAGGCCCCGCGCCGTTGTCATTTCCATCTACGGCATCCGCGAAGGTCTGCTCTACGCGATGCTCAGCGCAGGGGAACGGCGGAAGGAGCCGCTTATTGCCGCCTGCGATGATCTTGCGAGGCGCCGCTCGCGTTCTGTTGCCTGCGCTCATGAGCTGTGCGACTGGACCGACACGCTGTTCGAACTGCCGACCCTCGGTGAGACTGCGGAACAACGGCGCCTTCGGCATGCAGCATGCCTGCTCTCCGATATCGCCTGGCACGCACATCCCGACTATCGCGGTGCCCAAAGTCTGAACCTCGTTGCCCACGGCAACCTTGTGGGCGTCGATCATCCGGGGCGCGCCTTCCTGGCGTTGACCATCTATTACCGCCATGAGGGCACCATCAAGGACGAGCTTAGCCAAAGCCTGATCGAGCTCGTCGATAAGGACATGCTGAAGCGCGCGCGGATTCTCGGCGCGGCCTTCCGCGTCGCGCATATGATGTCTGCGGCGATGCCCGGCGTCCTGCCGAATACGCCGCTCTCCTATGAGGGAAACCGCCTCGTCTGGACGATCCCTGAGCCCTATTCCAGCCTGGAAGGGGAGCGTGTCGATCGCCGTTTCCAAGACCTCGCAACGCTTCTTGATCGGGATGCGGAAATTCGGGTCGGCCCGGCATTTCAGCTCGCGGCAAGCTGAAGTCTTTTGGCGGACTGGACGAACCCATCCCTCCAACCCAATATGAGGGCGAGCCAATGTGCGTTTCGCACATGTTAAGCGGGAATTTAATAGTCACCTGATGCTATTAATCGAGGACCGGGGGTTGCTGGATGGCCCGCGCCATGGAATTCGTTAAACAACCCCCTCTCTCCAGCCTTCCGATCTCCTGATGGCAGACGATCTTTACTCCGTTCTCGGCGTCACCCGCACGGCCTCTGCCGAGGACGTCGCCAAGGCCTATCGCAATCTCGCGAAGAAGCTGCACCCGGACCTGAACCCGGGCGACAAGGACGCCGAGAACAAGTTTAAGAAGGTCACGGCGGCCTACGACATTCTCGGCGATCCGGACAAACGCCGGCGCTACGATCTTGGCGAGATCGATGCGAGCGGGCAGGAGCGCACCCAGCAACGCTACTACCGCGAATATGCCGGCACCGAGGACGGAGCACGCTACCGGTCGAGCGCGGCCTATGAGGATCTCGGCGCCTTCTCGGATCTCTTCGGAGATCTGTTCGGAAAAGGTGGAGGCGCAGGGGCTCGCGGCGAGCGTTTCTCGATGCGCGGCGGCGACGCGCAATACCGGCTCGAGATCGACTTCCTCGAGGCAGTGAACGGCGCCAAGAAACGCATCACGCTTCCCGACGGCGGCATCCTCGACGTCACCATTCCGGCGGGGGTCGATGCAGGCCAGGTAATGCGGCTGAAGGGGAAGGGGATGCCGGGCATCGGCGCGGGCGCTCCCGGCGATGCGCTGGTCGAGATCATGGTGCGTCCGCACCCCGTCTTTACGCGGGAAGGCGACGACATCGTTGTCGAGGTGCCGATCACCTTTCCCGAGGCGGTTCTCGGCGGCAAGATCGAGGTCCCAACCATCACCGGCAATGTGTTCGCGACGGTCCCTCCGGCCTCCAACACCGGTCGAACCCTCCGGCTGAAGGGGCGGGGAATCAAAGGAAAGGGCGGCAGGCACGGCGATCAGCTTGTGAATCTCTCCGTCGTCATGCCGGAGCGGATCGACGATGAATTGCGTTCTTTCGCTGAGGAATGGGCCAAGAAGCACCAATACGATCCGAGGCAGAAGCTAAAAGAGCGGATCTGATGCTGACCGAGCACGACATCATTGCGAAGGTTCGGCAAGTGAGCGTGACGCGGCTACGGGTTTGGGTACGGCAAGGTTGGATTCGGCCCGCCGATGCGACGAAGGGCGCGTTCACCGAGGCTGATCTTGCCCGTGTCCGCCTGATCCGCGACCTCGAAGACAAGCTCGGCTTCGACGAAGAGCAGGTTCCGGTGCTGCTCAATCTGATTGATCAGATTCACGGGCTACGGGCGCAGCTGAAGGCGCTACTTGAGGCCTTCGAGGGCCTGCCAGACGAAGCCCGCGCCAAAGTCAAATCGCAGGTCGCGCGCCGCAAGCGGCGCCGCTGACGCCGTTTACGCGTCCTGCCTTTGAGCCTCACGCACAGGCGCCGTGGGCAACACGGCAACTTCCCCACGCCTAATCACGAGGGCCAACTCTCCCCGCTTCAGCGCAAGCGCATCTTCGCCGAACAGTTTTCGGCGCCAGCCGCGCAAGACTGGAACGTCGGTGTCTCCGGAACGGGCGATCTCCTCGAGTTCGTCACTCGTCGCGATTAACTTCGGCGCGACGCCATGACGACCCGCCGTCGCCTTTAGAAGCACGCGCAACAGGTCCACCACGGCTTGCGCTTCCGGCGGCATAGGCTCGCCACGCTCTATAGGCGGAATGGTTTTCGGATCGCGCTCGAGCCCGCGCGCGACCGCTTCGAGCACGGCGCGGCCCCGAAGGGAGCGGGCAAAGCCGTTATGCACGGATCGAAGCGAGCCGAGATCCTCGATCGTCCGCGGCGCTTGGCCCGCGATATCGTAAAGCGCCTCGTCCTTCAGGATGCGGGACCGCGGCACGTCCTGCGTCTGCGCTTCACGCTCGCGCCAGGCGGCAAGTTCCATCAGCACCGCAAGCGCTTTCGGAGTTTTCACCCTCATCTTCAAGCGTTTCCAGGCATGCTCCGGATGCAATTCGTAGGTTGTCGGATCGGTGAGAGTCGCCATCTCCTCGTTCAACCAGCTAGCGCGCTCGGAGCGGTCGAGCTGGCCGCGCAGCTTCGGGTAAAGATCGCGCAGATACACGACGTCGCCGAGCGCATAGCTTAGCTGCCGGTCGGTGAGCGGCCTCCGGCTCCAATCCGTGAAGCGGGAGCTCTTGTCCAAATTCTGGTTCAAGAGCCGCTTCACCAGCATGGAATAGCTGACCGCCTCGCCGAAGCCGCAGACCATGGCCGCGACCTGCGTATCGAAAATCGGATGCGGGATGATCTCGGCGAGATGGTGAATGATTTCAATATCTTGGCGTGCGGAATGAAAGACCTTCAGAACCCGCTCATTCGCCATCAGATCGAAGAAGGGGGAAAGATCGAGCTCCGGAGCCACGCTGTCGATTAGCACCTCGGTGTCACCGGCAGCCAATTGAATGAGGCAGAGCTTCGGCCAAAAAGTCTGCTCGCGCATGAATTCGGTGTCGATTGCCAAAAAAGGGGCTTCTGCAAGCCGCGCGCAAGCATCGGCAAGCTCGTCGGTCCGGGTGATGAGATGCATGGCGTGGCGGTATAGCCCAAGCCGCCGTTAAAGGCCAAGAGACGCGTGGAAGCAGCCGCCCAACCGGGCTGAAGTCGCTACTTAGGCTGCACGTTCTGATTACCGCCCGGTGTCCCAGGTGGGGGGATAACCCGCGTCGTTCCCGGGTCGGGATTCGGGGCGCCCTTATAAATGTCGGTATCCCCGGTCGGAGGCGGCGCAATCACACCCTGACTCTCATCGAGGTGCTCGCTCAGCGTCTCATTGGGTTCTTTGCCCGGAATTTGCTGCTTTCCATTGTCCGGCCCGGGGGCGTCCTCGCCCTGCGGGACCCGTGCGGCGGCCGCGAGCTTCATTTCGGGGACGGTGTGTCCGTCGCCGACATAGGGAGAAGCCCACGAAAATAGCGTGATGCATCCCGCGAGAGCCCAGGCAAATCCCGGCAAACGCGATCTCACGGGTATCGTCGTGCCGATCATTCTCATGGCCAACAATCCCTCTGAAAGGTGCCTTGTCCTAACCAACGTACGCAAGACTCACCTTGTTCCGGCGCCTCCGCCGAGGCGGCAAGGGTACGTTGCCTTGACAAAGCGCATCTGCCATGTGCTCTTCCGCCACTTCCCTCCAATCCGCGCTTTGCCATGCATCCCTATCGCACCGACACTTGCGGCGATCTTCGTAAGAATGACGTGGGCCAAACCGTCCGGCTATCCGGTTGGGTCCACCGCATCCGCGATCATGGCGGGCTTCTTTTTATCGATCTTCGGGATCATTACGGGCTTACCCAGGTCGTGGTCGACCCATCCTCGTCTGCCTTCGCCGAAGCGGAGACGCTGAAGCCGGAATGGGTGGTGCGCATCGACGGCGAGGTGGTCGCGCGCACGGCCGAGACCGTTAATCCGAACATCCCGACCGGCGAGATCGAAGTTCGGGCGAGAGAGATCGAGGTTCTTTCGGAGGCAAAGGAGCTGCCCCTACCGGTCTTCGGCGAGCCGGATTATCCCGAGGAGACGCGCCTCAAATATCGCTTCCTCGACCTTCGGCGCGACAGCCTGCACCGCAACATCATGAAGCGGCAGGCGATCATTTGGTCGCTGCGCCAAAGGATGCGCGACGCAGGCTTCTTCGAATTTCAGACGCCGATCCTCACCGCGTCATCGCCGGAGGGCGCGCGCGACTACCTCGTGCCCTCGCGGATCCATCCGGGCAAGTTCTACGCCCTGCCGCAGGCACCGCAGCAGTTCAAGCAGCTGATCATGATCGCGGGCTTCGATCGCTACTTCCAAATCGCGCCCTGCTTCCGCGACGAGGATGCGCGCGCCGACCGTTCGCCGGGCGAGTTCTATCAGCTCGACCTCGAAATGAGCTTCGTCACGCAAGACGATGTGTTCGATTCCGTCGAGCCGATCATGCGCTGCTTGTTCGAAGAGTTCGGCGACGGCATGCCGGTGACGCAGAAATTTCCGCGGATTCCTTTTGCGGAAGCTTTGAGCAAATACGGAACAGACAAGCCGGACCTCCGCAATCCGCTCGAAATGGCAGATGTCACCGAGCATTTCCGCGGCTCGGGCTTCAAGCTCTTCGCCGGCATGATCGACATGGATGCAAATACCCGCATCTGGGCGATTCCGGCGCCGGCAGCTGGCTCGCGCGCCTTTTGCGACCGCATGAATGCTTGGGCGCAAAGCGAAGGACAGCGCGGGCTCGGCTACATCATCTTCGACAAGCCGGCGAGCGACGCGCCGGCAGATTCCGATTCCCCGGGCAAGGGCCCGATCGCCAACAATCTTGGCGCTGTTCGCACCAAAGCCATTCGCGAACAACTTAAGGCGAAAGCGGGCGACGCCGTGTTCTTCGTCGCCGGGCTTCCGAGCGAGTTCATCGATTTTGCCGGTCGCGCGCGCACAAGGGTCGGGCAGGAGCTGAACCTGATCGACAAGGGTCGTTTCGCGTTCTGCTGGATTGTCGACTTTCCGATGTATGAGTGGAACAAGGAGGAGGGAAGGATCGACTTCTCACACAATCCCTTCTCCATGCCGCAAGGCGGTCTCGAAGCACTTCTGAACAAAGATCCGCTCGACCTCCTCGCCTATCAATACGACCTCGTCTGCAACGGGGTAGAGCTGTCGTCGGGCGCCATCCGCAATCATAAGCCGGAGATCATGGAAAAGGCTTTCGCCATCGCCGGTTATTCGAAGGAGGAGCTGGAGAAGCGCTTCGGCGGCATGCTCAGGGCCCTGCAATATGGCGCGCCTCCCCATGGCGGGATTGCTCCCGGCATTGACCGCATCGTCATGCTCTTGTGCGGGCAGGAGAATTTGCGCGAGGTGGTCATGTTCCCCATGAATCAGCAGGCGGAAGATCTGCTCATGGGCGCCCCGTCCGAGGTCGGCGACAAGCAGCTCTGGGAACTGCATATCCGGCTGGCCTTGCCCAAGGCAAAGCCCGAGTAACCATAGCCGCTAACGAACCTCCATCGCGCCAGTTGCCCGAATGAGGGCGCGTTCTTATGCTGGCATCGCAGGCAAGCCGTAAGCAAAAGCGGCACTTGCGCATCCAGGGAGGCGTCCATGGCTAAGGTTTTGGCGCGAGGCGCAATCGGCTCGGTCTGCATGATTTTGGCATTCGCGGTTGCCTCGTCCGCTCGAGGCGAGACTGACACCGCGGCGTTCCTCGAAGCCTGTACGGCCGACCCGGTGGTGAAAGACGAGCCCGGTCTCAGCGAAGACAGCCAGGTGACGCCGAAGGTTTATTGCGAATGTGTGGCCGGCAAGCTCAAGGAGTCGGGGCTCCCCCAGACCGATGTCGAGATGCTCGTCAAAATGCATAAAGACGAGATCACAGATGAAGATGCCGAGACTTTTGCCAATCTCGATGTGCTGATGCAGACCAACGAGAAGCTCGAGGACGAATGCAAAGCGAGCCTCGGCATGCCGACTGGCGACGACGGTGAGGAGGAAGGGGCACCCCTCGGCGAGGAGGACGTCCCCGTAGAGGAGTAATGACCCCTCTTAGCGCCGATTAGTGCGGAGCGTTGTAGCGCCGCCAAAAATCGACGGTCGCGTTCCTCAGTGTAAAAAAGCAGTTGAACCCGCACGGGACCCAAGTTCCGCCCGGTAGGCGAACCTCGTCGCCGCGAGGTCCGGGGCGCACGGCGCCCGTCGCCGTTTCCGACGGATCATATTCACTCGGCACGGTGATGTGGGGATAGGCCGCGTCCTCGGGCCCCCCGCGCCATTCCTCGGCCGATGCCGGCTCAAAGCCGAGGCAAAGGGCGGCGGTCGCGAAAGCGAATGCCGAATAAAGCGTCACCCAACGGGTTGCGCGCATGGGAATCGTCATCTCCTCCACATTTGCGGTATTGTGCCCGAAGCTTCGGCCGAAAGAAACGACGAAGCGGCAGGGTAGCGGGGGCCGCCTCGGGGCAACACATTGGCGGCGGAGGAGGGCACGAGTATGAATCCTTGGGAGCATGTATTCCTTTATTGCGAGCGCAGCACGAATGACGGCCTTTTCGCCGAGCCGCTAAATGCTGCGAGCAATTTGGCGTTCTTCGTCGCCGCGCTTGCGGGGCTCTGGTTACTGCTGAGCCGCCCGAAGGATGAACGGAGCGCCGATCATGCGCTCCTCATCGCGCTCGTCTTCCTGGTCGGGATTGGCAGCCTTGCCTTCCATCTCTTTGCCGATAGAGCGACGCTCCTTGCCGATGTCATTCCCATCGACATGTTCATGCTCGTTTACCTCGGCTTCGCGCTGAACCGGTTCTTGCGCGTCCCGCCGGGCTGGACCGTGCTTCTTCTCATTGGTTTTGCCGCGGTGCTCGCTCTGACCATGCAGCTGAAATGCTGGGCCGGCGGCATCGGCTTTCCAGGGCCAGAGGTCACCGGTGCGGGGGAATGCTTGAATGGCAGCCTCATCTACATTCCGGCGCTGATTGCCATGGCCGTAATCGGCGCGCTCCTCTACGAGCGTCGTCACTCGGCGGCGCCCTATATCCTCTGGGCGGCACTCATCTTTGCTATCTCCATCGCCTTTCGCTCGCTGGATATTTCCCTTTGCAACACGCTCGCGATCGACGGGAGAAGCCTCGGCACGCATTTCATTTGGCATCTGCTCAACGCCGTTGCGCTCTTCCTCCTGCTTCTGGCGAGCTTCGAAGCCGGGCCGACTGCCCGCGGCGGCTTTGGGATGCGCCGGGGTGAGGAGGACTAGGCGCTGAGGCCAATGCGGTTCGCGGCAGCCTGCTTGTCTCGGGCTGCCGCGAAAACTGCATCGACAGCAGTGGAGTGGCTCATTTAGGCTGTCAGTAGCGCCGGCGAAGGAAACGACCGGCAGCCAAAGCCCCTAGGGAGCCCGACCATGAACGAACAGCCGGCACGCAAGACGTTTTTCGGCGGATGTCCGCATGACTGCCCCGACACCTGCGCCATGATCTACGAGGTGGAGGGTGGAAGGCTAGTCGAGGTGCGCGGCAACCGGGATCATCCCATGACGCGCGGCACCCTTTGCGTAAAGCTGAAGGATTATCACGACCATCACTACAATCCGGACCGCGTGCTCTACCCCTTGCGGCGCTCAGGGCCGAAGGGTTCGCGACGTTTCGAGCGCATCAGCTGGGACGATGCCGTCTCCGACATCACGACCCGCTGGAAGGAGATTGTCGCGAAATACGGCAGCCAAGCCATCATGCCCTATTCCTATCTGGGAAATGAGGGGCTGGTGCAGGGGCTGACGGCGGGGGACGCCTTCTTCAACCGGCTTGGCTCGACGGTCAACGAGAAGACGTTTTGCGCCTCAGGCTCATCAACCGCGTGGTTGCTCACGGTCGGCCCGACCGGCGGCGTCGATCCCGAGAGCTTCGTGCACTCGCGGTACATCGTGATCTGGGCCTGCAACTCAATTTCCACCAATCTGCATCACTGGCCCTTCATCCTCGAAGCGCGGAAGCGCGGCGCCAAAGTGGTGGTGATCGACTCCTATCGCTCGCGCACGGCGAAGCAGGCCGATTGGCACATCATGCCGAAGCCGGGAACGGACGGCGCGCTCGCCATGGGCGTCATATCTGCGCTCATCGAGAACGGGCTCGTCGATCAGGATTGGGTTGACCAGCACACGCACGGTTTTCCGGAGCTTGCCGAACGCGCCCGCGCCTTTACGCCAGACTATGTCGAGCGTGTTACTGGCGTCGCGGCGGAGGACGTCAGGCGCTTAGCGCGGGAATTTGCGACCATTCAGCCCTCGGTCATCCGCCTCGGCGTGGCGCTCGAGCGCCATGCCGGCGGCGGCCAAACCATCCGTGCCGTCTGCGCCATACCCGCGCTGACCGGCTCGTGGCGACATGTGGGCGGCGGATTGCTGCAGATGCCGCTTTGGGAATTTCCGGTGGACTGGGCGAGGGTCTCGCGCCCGGACTTCATCCGGCCCGGCACGCGCGTCGTCAACAATCTCCAACTCGGCCGCGCATTGACCGGTGAAATGCAGCTCGATCCGCCGATCATGGGCCTCTACATCTACAACACCAATCCCGTGAGCCAGGCGCCCGAGACGAACAAAATCGTGCAGGGCCTCAGCCGCGAGGATTTGTTCTTCGTCACGGCGGAGCATTTCGTTACCGACACGGCGGCTTATGCCGACATTGTTCTGCCTGCCACCATGGCGGGAGAGCACGACGACATGATGTTCTCCTGGGGTCACTTCTACTTGACCATCAATGAGAAGGCGATCGAGCCTTGCGGCCAGGCGAAGTCGAACGCCGAGATCTTCCGGCTTTTGGCGGAGGCGATGGGCTACGACGATCAGCAATTCAAAATGGGCGACATGGAACTCGCGGAATATTACGTGAAATGGGATGCTCCGCAGATGGCCGGCATCGGCATGAATTATTTTCGCGAGCACGGCTATTTCCATCTTGCCGTGGGGACGCCCGATGATCGGCTGCCGCATGCGAACGGCAATTTCCCGACCGCGTCCGGCAAGGTCGAGTTCCTGGCCAAGGACGCCAAGAACTTTGTCGCTTCGGCGTTTCGCATGGGATACGAGGAATTGCAGTCGGGCGAGGCCATCGATCCGCTGCCAGGTTACGTGCCGCCGCGCGAGAGTCCGGAGACCAATGCCAAGCTCGCCGAGCAATATCCGCTCAACATCATCTCCCCGAAGAGCCACGGCTTCCTCAACTCCTGCTACGCAAACGAGCCGCACAAGATCAGGGGCCAGGGCGAGCAATTCGTCATGATCAGCCCAAGAGACGCGGCGGACCGCAACATCCGCGAAGGGGATCCCGTGCGCGTCTTCAACGGGCGCGGCTCGTTTGAAGGGTTTGCTCGGGTGACCGAAGACGTCGGATCCGGCGTCGTGGTCGCGACGCTCGGTTATTGGCGAAGCCTCAATCGCTCCGATGGATCGGTGAACTCGATCTCGTCGGACGAGTTTTGCGGGCTCGGCCGGGCGCCGACCTTTTCCGACAATCTTGTGCAGGTGACGCGCGTCAATTAACCAGCGCGGCGCGCCCGCCGAGCGACCGTTGTCTATTCGGCGCCGCCACGCCGGGGCGCCGCCTTTACCTCTTGCAGGCTGGTGAACGTCTCAAGCTCGGGATGACCGAGATAGAGCGGCTTGTTAGCTCCGGCTCCAGTATGCGCTTTTCGGAAGGCTCCCGATCGCGTCCAAGCGACAAAATCGGCTTCAGAACGCCATAGGCTGTGAGAAGCATAGAGCACGTGATCGTCCTTCTCCGGTCCCTTCAACAGATGAAAAGCGATGAAGCCCGGCTCCTGCTCAAGGTGCGTCTCTCGCGTCAGCCACACCTGCTCAAAATCGTGTTCCAAGCCTTTCCGCACCTTGAATCGATTCATGGCAATAAACACGCGGCGTAACCCCTCTATGTCTCTTCGTTCGTCAGCGACAGTTGGCCGCTTCAAAGCCATCAACGGCCATACCACTTATATAAGTGCTCGATCTACCGAGCATCCGAGAGGAGATCTCCCATGAACAGGGACGTCAAGGAGCGCCGCACGGCGCCGCTGCAAACCCCGACCGACCTTGGCACCAACGCCCGGCGCGACATCGCCGCAGCGCTCAATAAGCTTCTTGCCGACATGTTCGCGCTCTATCTCAAGACCAAGAACTTTCATTGGCACGTCTCGGGTCCGCACTTCCGCGATTACCACCTCCTCTTCGACGAGCAAGCTGACCAGATCTTCGCCACCACCGACGAGATTGCCGAGCGCGTTCGCAAAATTGGCGGCAACACTCTCCATTCCATCGGCCAGATCGCAAGTGACTCGCATCAGCGACAACGACGCGGATTACGTCGATCCCCTCGACATGCTTGCGGAGCTGAAATCAGACAACCAGGCGATCATCGTCGCCATGCGCGAGACCCACGATCTCTGCGAGGAAGAGCGCGATGTCGCCACCACAAGCCTGATCGAGGTTTGGATCGATCAGGCGGAGCGGCGCGTCTGGTTCCTCTTTGAAGCGAGCCGCAGAGGCGCTCCGGGCCACTAACGTCGAGACCTACAAACTCCACTTGGCGTCAACAGGGTTCCATTAGGATCCCCTGCACGCTTTCGGTTGGCCGCGCGCCGAAGCACCTCTATAGGAACGGACCTAGAGCCTCGACGCCGTTTCATGCCGCAGCCCCGCCGCAGCCAAATCACCTTCCGCCGCTTCCTGGAATCGGAAACCTCCGGCGGCCTCGTCCTCATGGCATTCGCGGCGCTCGGCATGGCGGCCGCCAATTCCGCGCTTTCCGGAGATTACTCGGACCTCTTCCACACACCCGTTCTCGGACTGGACCTCCTGCATTGGATCAATGATGGCCTGATGGCCATCTTCTTTCTGCTCGTCGGTCTCGAGATCAAGCGCGAGATGCTCGAAGGCCAGCTCGACACGTGGGGGCGCCGTGCCCTTCCGTTAATTGGAGCCTTCGGGGGCATGCTGGTACCGGCCCTGTTCTTCATGGTCGTCAATGCGGAACATCAGGCAAATTGGCGCGGCTGGGCGATTCCTACCGCAACCGACATTGCCTTTGCGCTCGGAGTGCTGGCGCTTCTCGGTTCGCGGGTACCGAAATCGCTGAAAGTGTTTCTCACCTCGCTCGCCATCATCGATGATCTCGGTGCCATCTTGATCATCGCCATCTTCTATGCCGCGGATCTGTCGTTCCCAGCGCTCGGCGCGGCAGCGCTCATGGGCGTGGGCCTCTATGCCATGAATAGGCTGGGGGTCCGCCATGTGCTGCCTTATCTGGTCCTCGGTGTCTTGCTTTGGGCCTCGATGCTGTCTTCCGGCATTCACGCAAGCCTCGCCGGAGTCATCTTGGCGATGGCTATACCGCTTGCGGCGTCAAAGCCTGATGACGAGCACAGCTCGCTTCTGCACCGGATGGAGCGGGGGCTTTCGCCTTGGGTCGCTTTCCTGGTTTTGCCGGTATTCGGCTTCGCGAATGCCGGCGTCTCCCTTGCCGATACAGGACAGCAATCGCTGATGTCGCCCCTGTCGATCGGCATCATCGGCGGTCTCCTCATCGGCAAGCAGCTCGGAATTCTTCTCTTCGTTTTCCTCGCCAATCGCCTCGGCTTCGCCAATCTGCCGTCGGGCGCCAGTTGGTGGCAAATCTATGGGGTGGCCATCCTTTGCGGCATCGGTTTCACGATGAGTCTGTTCATCGGTCTTCTCGCCTTCGACGATGCGGAGCGGGAGGCGGTGGTCAAGCTCTCGGTGCTGGTTGGGTCGCTGATGTCGGCCCTCGTCGGAACCGCTGTGCTGCTCCTGACCACCACTCGAGCGAGGGCCGCGGAGAAGCCGTTCTAGACAGGGATCCGCGGCGTATAGAGCCAAGCGAGCCGCTCCAGCAAACGCTGGGGGGAGCTTCGCTTGAGGATCGCATTCCGCACTGCCGCGAATGGGCCTCGCCAGTGGTAAGCCCGTCCGTAGAGGCTTGCCAGACGCTGCACGTCCGCGGTGCGCCTGCGCCGTGCATTCTCGAACTCGCGGAAGGCAAGTTGCGGGTCGCCTCGCTGTCTCGCAAGGCTCGCCGCGAGGGCGGCGGCATCCTCGACCGCGAGCGCCGCGCCTTGCGCAAGGTAAGGCAACACAGGATGGGCGGCGTCGCCGATCAGAATGATGCGGCCATCATGCCATTTGCGGAGTGACGACAGACGGTAGAGAGACCAGCAACGCCAGCTACTCGCCTGCGCCATAAGCTCTCGCACCGGCTTCGCCCAGTTTTCCACCCTTTCCATCAGAGGGCTTGGATCCGCCTCCTTGGTCCAATCCGAATGAACCTCCGCGCTTTCAACGATCACGACGACATTCAAGGCGGCCCCCCCGAGGACGGGGTAGTGTACAAGATGCGCGCGCGAGCCGAGCCAGAGCCCGACGATGGGGGCGTCGAATGGAGCGGCAATGGACAGACGCAGGTGAAGGGCACGCCACGCGGTTGCCCCCGCAAAGCGCAGCGACGTGCCGGGCGCGATTCGTTGCCTGACCTCGGACCAAAGTCCGTCGGCAGCGACCAGGCAAGAGCCTTCCCACGATCTCCGGCGGTCGGTCGTTACGACGACTCTATCGTCGAAACCCCCGACCCCCGTGGCCGGCGTATTCTCCAGAAGCTCGACGTTCCAGAGCTTTCGGCAGGCGGCGATTAGCCCCGTATGCAGATCCGAGCGGTGCAGCGTGAGATAGGGCGCGCCGTAGGCTTTCTCGATCGCGCCGCCGAGCGGCATTGAGGTGAGCCGCTCGCCGGTGACCGCGTCGAATATCACGAGCGCCTCTGGTCGAAAGATCCGATCTTTGATGCGATCCAGCACGCCCAACTCGCGCAGCACCGCCGTCGCGTTGGGGCCGAGTTGGATCCCGGCGCCGGTCTGATCGGCGAAGCTCGAGCGCTCTATGACTGTCGCCGGAATTCCGCGACGGCCGAGAGCGATCGCGGCTGAAAGCCCGCCAATGCCGCCGCCGGCAATCAAAACGCGGGCCGGCCTTAAGGCGCCGTTCATCGGTGGCGCTTAGGCCTCGGGCGCACCCGGCGGCGCCGTGGCGACATAAATGCAAGAGGACGGATCGCTTTCCGTGGCGGAAAGCCGCGCATCGTAGCGATAGAGCGTCGAGCAATAGGGGCAGACAAGCTGATCCTCGTGACCCATATCGAGATAGACATGCGGATGGTCGAATGGGGGCGACGCACCCATGCACTGGAATTCCTTGACGCCGATCGCAATCTTGTCGACGCCCTTATCGTTGATCAGATGGGGAACGAGCATATGAGCCATGGTCGCCGCGCTGAAATTCCTTCTCGCCGGAAAGGCGAGAGAATAGTCGCGCACCGTCCGGAGCGATAGAGCCAATGCCGAGCTTCAGATCCGACGGTGTCGAAATCTTCTACATCGATGAAGGGGAGGGCGAGCCTATTCTCCTCGTCCACGGCTTCGCCTCGAATCTCGATGTGAATTGGCGCGACCCTGGCTGGGTTGCGACTCTCACCAGGACCGGGCGGAGAGTAGTCGCCCTCGACAACCGCGGCCATGGGAGGAGCGAGAAGTTGTATGTGCCGGAACTTTACGGCGCGCCGGCCATGGCGGATGACGCGCGGCGGCTCCTCGACCATCTCGGCATCGCCCGTGCCGACATCATGGGCTATTCCATGGGCGCGCGGATCGCCGCCTTTTTCGTGTTCAAATATCCTGAGCGTGCCCGCAGCGTCATTTTTGCTGGCCTTGGCATCAATATGGTGCGCGGCATGGTTGGTACAGGCCCGATCGCCAAGGCGCTCGAGGCGGAGAGCATCGACGACGTGAACAACGATGCCGCACGGACCTTTCGCGCCTTCGCGGAGCAGACGCGAAGCGATCTACGCGCGCTTGCCGCCTGCATGCGCGGCCCGCGGGAGAAAATTGCGCCGGAACAACTCTCCGAAATCAACGTGCCTACTCTTGTGGCAGTCGGCACTGAGGATGTGATCGGCGGCTCCGGAGCGGAGCTCGCGGCGCTGATTCCCGGCGCGAGGCTTCTCCCCATCGAGAGGCGCGACCATATGAAGGCTGTCGGCGATAAACGTTTCAAGCATGGCGTGCTCGACTTTTTGGCTTCTCGGCCTTAAGTCCGTTCTGTGGATAGGCGCTGGGGAGCCTTGCCGAGGCGGTTTGGAGATGGAGATGAACAAGCCTATCCCTGCGGCGCAGCCGCAGATCAGGAGCTACGATCCGATCTGGGATCGAGTTCGCCGCGAGGCGGAAGAGACAAGCGCGAACGAGCCCGTGCTCGCGAGTGTGATCTACGCGACCATTCTGAGCGAGCCCACGCTCGAAGATGCCGTCTGCCACACCGTCGCCAATCGCTTGCAGCCCACGGTCGATTCTGGCCTCCTGCACAAGACCTTTCGTGAGGTGCTCGCCGAGGATCCCAATCTTGGCGAAATTTTTCGCGCGGACGTGCTGGCGGTTGCGAAGCGCGATCCGGCCTGCCGGCGTCTGATCGAACCGCTTTTCTATTTCAAGGGTTTCCAGGCGCTCGAAACATATCGTTTTGCCCATCATCTCTGGAAATCTGGGCGGACGGACTTCGCGCTTTTCCTTCAGAGTCAGTCAAGCCGGATCTTCGGCGTCGATATTCATCCGGCGGCGCGGCTCGGGAAGGGCATCATGCTCGATCATGCGACCGGCATCGTGATCGGCGAGACAGCTGTGATCGGCGACAATTGCTCACTGCTCCATGGCGTGACACTCGGCGGAACCGGCAATGAACGCGGAGACCGCCATCCGAAGATCGGCTCCGGCGTAATGATGGGATCCGGGGCGAAGATTCTCGGCAACATCACCATCGGCGATTGCGTGCGCATTGCTGCCGGTAGCGTCGTCATCAAAGACGTGCCGCCGCGGCGGACAGTGGCCGGCGTTCCGGCGCGCGACATCGGCTCCGCCGGTTGCGAGGAGCCGGCGCTGATGATGGATCAGCTCGTCGCCGAGGATGCCAAAGAATGAATGACATTGGGCCAGGCCCAACACGTCCGCACAATTGGAGGGAGTTCGCTTGACCCGCGAGGAGATCATTAAGCTTGAATGCTATTTGCAGCGCGTGTTCAGGCTGCCCGCGCTCCAGGTGAAGCAGCGTCCGCGCAAGGATGATTCCGCCGAAGTCTATGTCGGTGATGAATTCATCGGCGTTCTCTTCAAAGACGAGGAGGAGGGCGAAACCTGCTACCAATTCCAGATGGCGATTCTGGATTACGACCTCGAAAGCTGATCGCGGGGCGTGAAGCCGCCCTTCGGCAATTCGACAAGCTGCGTTAGCCCGCGGTCTTTCCCATTCGTGATCGTGATGTCGCCGCCGGCGCGGCGCACAATCTCGCGGGCGATGGTGAGCCCAAGACCCGCGCCGGGCCGCGTCCGCTGGCGTCCCGGATCGGCACGAAAGAAGGGCTCGAAGACCTGCCCGATGAGATGTGAAGGGATGCCGGGCCCGTCGTCCTCGATACGCACCTTCGCCATCGCGCCTTTCCCGTCCTCGACACTCACCCGCCCGCGGCTCCCATGCGTCGCGGCGTTGATCATGAGATTGCGAAGAGCGCGGCTGAGTGCGAGCGGGCTCGCACGCACGGTGACCGGCTGCAAGGCGCCGGTCTCGACCGCGAATTGTTGCTCCTTCAGTTCGGCGGCGATGTCCTTCACGAGTTTGTCCAGCCTGATCGGCTCCGGCGGAACGCTCCCCGACTCCTCGCGTACGAGCAAAATGGCGCTGTCCGCGATGCGCTCGAGTT
>WUUC01187159.1_pt1 | contig 18161 bp, 13 predicted proteins | sample 6278441 | NCBI WGS metagenome assembly WUUC01 (sample SAMN13675441, study PRJNA597444) | soil metagenome | isolation source: soil | place: USA: Washington | collected 2017-10 | reverse complement strand
TGACAAAAGTTCCGTGAGGTACAATGGGATTTTTATAACGAAATTCCGACGAAATTTCCACCTGAACAGGAATTCTTGCCATATCTTCTATCAAGTAGGAAGCAACATATCCAGCATGCCAGGATGTTCCACAGGCCAGTATCAAAATCCTCTCAACCGCGAGAAGCTCATTCACATCAAAATTCAATTCTTCAAAAACAGAAGTGCCGTAATCTTCAAGATATCGGGAAAGAAGGGCATTGCGGATCGATTGAGGCTGTTCGTGAATTTCTTTTAAGGTGAAATGTTCGTATCCTCCCTTCGAGATCTCTTCTCTTTGAATGGACAGCTGTTCTGTCTCTACCAGAATTGGCTCCATTGAAGAATTGAATATTTCAAGCTTGTCGGCTTTGACTACAGCAATTTCAGAATCGGAAATAAACACAACATCGCGAATATGTGCAGCGAAAGCATGTGAGTCGGAGGAAAGAAAAGCTTCTTCAGCACTGATGCCAATGACAAGCGGGCATTCATGCGCTACAGCAATGATTTGATCGGGATGATCTCGATGAATCAAGGCGATGGCAAAAGCACCTTTCAATTGCGGAATTGTCTTTTGAACCGCTTTCAAGAGATCTCCTTCGTAATATAACCCAATTAATTGAGCAATCACCTCAGTATCAGTTTCGGAACGAAACTTAATCCCTTTTTCTTGAAGTTGTTTTCTTAAGAGGTCATGGTTTTCAATGATTCCATTGTGAACTAAGGCGAGATTTTTCTTAGCGTCGAAATGTGGATGTGCGTTGACTTCATTCGGCTTGCCGTGCGTCGCCCAGCGAGTGTGTGCGATGGCGATGTCCAGCTTCAATTGCTTTTCATCAACCATTTTTTCAAGAATTGCAACTTTTCCTACCTCTTTACAATATATCAGCTCATGATCTTTGATACCAGCTATCCCTGCCGAATCATATCCGCGGTATTCCAATCGTTTCAGCCCATTAATCGCTATTTCGACACTATTCTTTTTCCCTACATACCCAAAAATTCCGCACATAATTTTACTTTTTCCTTCCGATTGCCTCTTGAATTTCCGTAGCAATTTTTTGGGCGAACTCATGCACTTGATGATGATTCTGTCCTTCGACCATTACTCTGCAAAGATCTTCAGTGCCTGAATACCTGACCAAAACGCGTCCATCGCGTCCAAGGGATTTCTCCACCTCTTTGATCGCTTTTTGGACACCCGGCAGGTTTTCGAAAGGAGGTTTTGAATTCACTTCAACATTGATTATAAATTGAGGGTACCGCTTAAATTTGGCTACAAGCTCTGAAAGAGAGGAATTTGTTTCTTTCATAATGCGCAGCACCTGCAAGGCAGATACCAATCCATCCCCCGTTGTATTATGCTCAAGGAAGATTAAGTGTCCGCTTTGCTCGCCGCCAAGAATAGCATCATTTTCAAGCATATCTTTGATCACATAGCGGTCTCCGACAGGAGATCGGATCACTTCTATTCCCATGCTTTCTAGGGTATTAACTATCCCCAAGTTTGTCATGACAGTGGCAACGACACGATTATTTTCTAAAAGTCCGTTCTTCATCATATCTTCCGCACAGATAGCTAAGATTGAATCACCGTCAACAATCTGGGCATGTTCATCAACCATGATGATTCTGTCTGCATCCCCATCCAAAGCTATGCCAGCGTGGGCATGGTGCTCAATTACAGCTTTTTGGACTGTTTCCGTATGAAGAGAACCGCAATGATCATTGATATTGAGTCCATTTGGTCGCACACCATATTCATATAGAGTTGCATCAAGTTCACGAAAAACACTTGGAGCTACTTTATAACCTGCTCCATTTGCACAGTCCAATGCAATTTTAAAATTATCGAGCGTCATCTTTTTGCGAAAAGTCGCTTTTACATATTCAATATATCTTCCTTGCGCATCATCGATTTTTGTATTTCTACCGATGTCATCATCTAAAGGTATAAAATCTTCAAACACATTAATAGCGATCGTACGCTCCATTTCCCTTTCCCACTCATCAGATAACTTAAAGCCATCCGATGAGAAAAATTTGATTCCATTATCATAATAGGGATTATGCGAAGCAGATATCACTATCCCTGCATCTGCTCTATAAGCTCGCGTGATGAAAGCAACCCCGGGAGTTGGCAGTGGACCTACCATTAAAGTATCTACTCCCATTGAACACAAGCCTGCAATAAGGGCGTTTTCAAACATGTAGCATGACAACCGGGTGTCTTTTCCAATGACAACACGGTGTTTGCCTTCATGACTACGGAACAGCTTGCCAGCAGCTCTTCCTAAAGCAAGCGCTGTTTCAACAGTCATCGGTGCAAGATTGGCTCTTCCTCTGATGCCGTCCGTTCCAAAAACCTTTGGAAATTTTTCTTTATCAACCATTTTTTTTCCGGCCAGTTTTAATGTCATTTTTTTACCTGAAATTATCATAGACCAGAATAACTTACTCGAAAGAAATCCCCTAATCAAGAAAAAAGAGAAATCTTTTTTTCCAACCTCTTGACCTGAGATCACACTTGACTATTTTCACAAGGTTTACTAAGTTAATATATAGGAAAATAATTAAGCTGTAACAATAAGAGCAATAACAAGTTATATTACTAGTGCGACCGAAAACATTTCTAGCAAATGATCATGATATCGATCACTCCCAAATCGATTCCGAAGCTCTGTACGTTATCGACAAGCTAAAACAAGCCGGCCATACCGCTTATCTGGTGGGCGGGGGTGTTAGAGACCTGCTTATCAAACGCAGTCCGAAGGACTTCGATATTTCCACCTCGGCCAGCCCTGAAGAAATCAAAGATATTTTTAAAAGAAGCTGTCTTTTAATTGGTAGACGCTTTCGCCTCGCACATATCCGTTTCGGGCACAAAGTTATTGAGGTTTCTACATTTCGCTCTGGAGACAACGAAAGCGACCTGATAATCCGTGACAATACCTGGGGAACTGAAGAAGAAGATGTTATCCGAAGAGATTTCACTATCAACGGCTTATTTTACGATCCGACAAACCGCACCGTCATTGACTATGTGGGGGGCTGGGAGGACATTCATAAGGGGATTTTACGAACGATCGGCAATCCCCAAATACGCTTTAAACAAGACCCGGTTCGCATGATTCGACTGATTAAATTCAGAGCGCGTTATGGACTTGAAATAGATCCAGAGACAAAGAAAGCCTTGTTAATGTGCAAACAAGAAATTACCAAAAGCTCACCAGCAAGGATTTTGGAAGAAATCTTCCGGATGCTGGAATCGGGTGCCGCAGCGCAATTTTTCCATCTTATGTCTAAATCCGGCATGCTGCAGCTCATATTTCCCTCATTGGCAGCTTTTTTGGAAAATCAGGATGGGCGCAGCGCTTATGATCTGCTGATCATTGCAGATCAGATAAATCAAAATAGTAAAGAGAAACCCATTGAACGCGCGGTCCTTACGTCTTGTTTATTATTTCCCTTTCTCGAAAAGGAAATTAACAAGCAATTTATTCAACAAAATAAGATCCCGCATTTAGGCGAAATCATTGTTTTGACGTCAGCATTAACAAAAGAAATCGTAACCTCCTCATTCTCTCATTTTCCACGCCGCATTAGCACTACAATGAACACCATCATGACAATCCAATATAGACTCACACCTCTCTCAGGAAAAAGGCACTACCGCAACAAACTCCTGCGAAGCAAAGAGTTTCCCTCGGCTCTTGCATTTTTAAAAATACGCGCTTTGGCTAACAAAGAACATATGGATGCCTACATGGGATGGAAAAACATCTATCGTCAAACGGCCCGACAAAGCACTCGCAGAGGCCACCACCACCACCCGGCGCCTCCGGAAAAGGAAAAAATTCCACCTGATGGAAAAGAACAACCTCCAGCGTGATTTCTTAACTCCTCCTTCAGGCTTGCCTATCTATTACAGCGGCCCTAAGCTAGATAATATTCCCCTTCCTAGCTTGTTTTATTTTGCCCTTTCAGGAGAAGAAAGCCTCCATCTCGACCCTTATAATCAACCTGCAATTTTTTTAAAGGATAAGCCCATCCGCGTCTTCTCCTCAACATTGCCCTGCCATGGCTCACCCCATGAAAGGAATACAGATGCGATGCATCGATGGGCATTGGAACTGCAAAAAGGCAACGATATTATTGCTGCATTCATTTCTCAATGCAGAGATAATCTAACTTATCTGATCGAACAGGGATATACTAATGAATCGAAAGTCGCTGCAGCGGGTCTTTCCCGAGGAGGTTTTGCTGCTACCCACTTCGCTGCAGAAGATCCACGCATTTCCCACGTTCTTGGCTATGCTCCTTTGACAACTTTTTCAACAATTCAAGAGTTTCATATCATCCTTGAAAGTCCCTTGGTAAAATCCAAGGAACTAAAATCTTTAATATCAAAACTCATCAAAAAAAAACTGCGTTATTATATCGGAAACTTGGACACGCGCGTAGGAACGCCAGAATGTTTTGAGTTCATCCATCAGCTAACAAATCAAGCTTTCCATCACAAAGTTCGATCCCCTCAGATCGAACTGATCATCAGTCCATCCATCGGCTACAAAGGACATGGAACTTCTCCGGAAATTTTTCGAGCAGGAACAGAATGGATTTCAAAAGAATTCTTAAATACCCATAATTAAACTATTCATTTTCATCACTTTATGGACATTTATCAAGAAATGAAATATGCTTGTAAGTCCATAATATGTTTTTAGGAATATTTAATGAATATACCCTCTTCCGGAAGCCCAAGCAAACTCACTTTAACCCATTCAAATCAACAAAGACCTTCTTCTTCTATCGAAGACGAGGAATTATCTTACCGACGCGTAAGTTCTGCGGCGATACGAAGCCTTTTGGGGGTTACGACTAGTTCAGAAATTCCTTCTAAGCAAATAAGTGAAGGAAAGCCACTCTCTCAGGGGACATCTAGGGCAGAAAAAAGAGGATTGACCGTTGAAGATGCTCCTCCATCTCAAGAGGTTTTTGCTCTTAAAAGAAGGACAAAAGACAACTACCAACCAAAAACAAATCCCGATTGGTTTAAAAAAAGTCCTGATCTGGTATTAGACTCTATTACGATCAACGGCATCCGGCTAGAAATCGAAGAGCTGGGTGTAGGTGAATACCATAAAGCTTACAAGTTCTCCCAGCCAAGTCAAATTGTCATAGGCGACAATAGATATCCCACCGATCAAGTCATATTGAAAATATTAAACAGCATTAGAATTGTTGCTGGAAGTAAAAAAGAAAGACAAGCCATTGAAGATGAAATGAAAAGTTATCAAAAACTTATTTCGAGAGGTGTGCCTGTAGCCTTGATTTATGTAAATCCCATGAACTTTCAAGATGCGGTAAACCCTAAAAACGGTAAATTCTGGATCGTGGAAAAAATGACCACACCTATCACCGGCGCGGGTTGGAAGGGCACAGCTCCGTTCGAATCTCTTAAAGCCCCCGATCAAGCAATCTTGACTTGGGCAGCACATTGGTTAACCCAAATGGCAATAACTGGCGAAGATATCATCAATGATTTCCGCAAACGCAATACAATGCTCGATAGTACCGGCAGTCTTAGAGTGATTGACTTTTCACTACCAGAGACAGAAGAAGTCTGGGATATTAAGAATAATCTATCCAGATATGTGTTGGATTGGTCTAACAAAAATACAAAAATTATCGAGTTTCTAACCGCAAACTTCCCACCTGATTTACAAGCTTCTATCAGAAATACACTCACGGCAGAAATAGAATCCGAATTGAAAAAGTTAAAGGTTGTACAAAATGTTCTTAATAAACATCAGGATAAATAGTTCGGATTAACAAAACGATTTAGACTGAATTGATCATTCTTGTTTTACTTTTTTTCGTATGTCCCTTTATGCCAATTAACGCATGGAACGGCGCAATTCGAAGAGCAGGCCGCCAATTAACAGGAACCCCATAAATCCTCCTAACAGCTTGATCCACAGCCTTCCTGAAATGTAGTTTTTGATGCGAAAGGATAAATTGTAATTAACATCTTCCATTGAGTAGAGTGGCCCTTTTACTAAAACTTTCTCATTGTGATCCAAAAAACACAATTCTCCAACTTTATGATCCTTTGATATTGGCAGTACGATTTTATCCCAGCTCAGCATGCATTTAACTTTAGGCATTTCAGAAGGATAGAATTCTAGAATAGCATCTTCTTTTAAATAAGTCTTGATGTTCAGAGCGGCATTTGCGACTTTCAATTCCTCCTTTTGAGGTCCTGCAGCTATTAGGCGCTTTTTAACTTTTTTCTCTTTGAAAGCTTCTTCAAACAAATTTATCGCATCGGCAAGAATAGACTCTCTTTCTTTGCATTTCATCAAAACAGCAATCAATGTTCTGTCTCCATCTTTTGCCGCTGCCACTAATGTATTTTGCGCCTTAGAATGGTAGCCTGTTTTTACCCCTATTGCTTTGGAGTAAAAATACTTTCCCTTCTTCAATAATCGATTTGTCTGGATTAAGGTCGTCTCCTTTTGCTTATTCGTCTGAGGTCTAGTAAAACGCACAGTCTTAACAATTTCTCGAAACTTCTCATCGTTCATTGCATCGCGCGTCAATAGGGCCATATCGTAGGGTGTTGTTAAATGCTTGGGGTGATGCAGCCCATGCGGATTTTTAAATACTGTTTGGCTACAACCTATTTCTTGAAGATATTCATTTACAAGATTCATAAAAGTCGGGATTGTACCTCCAATATACTGAGCCACAACATTTGCTGCATCGCCTCCTGAGGCAATCATCGTTCCGTACAACAAGTCTTTTAATGATAACACCTCACCTTTTTTGATACCTATATGAGCTACTCCGGGAGTCAACCAATGGGAGGGAAGGTTGTAGTTTGAACGTTCCATTTCGGCATCCGAAACCGATGCAATAGAGTCTTGTTCCGCGGTGATGAGTTTTTCAAGATGATTTCCCCTGACTTTAAGAGCATAGCCTGCAGTTGCTATCTTTGTGATGCTTGCAGGATAAAATTGTTTATAGGCATTTTTTTCATACAATATCGCACCTGTATCCGCATTGATTAAAATTGCCCCATCGGAATGTAGAGATACCTCCTCTAGTTTGCCTTCTAATATGGGGAGGATTAGGATTTGAGACAGGACAATGATCCAGAATTTGGCTACCATCAGATATTTCTCTTTTTAGAGCCGTAATGATGTGGCTCTTTTAGCGAATTAGTTTACTGAAATAAGAAAGGGATTTCAAGCAGGGAAGTCTTCAAAATCATATCTCACTGCTATACAGCTGCTTATGAAATTGGCATGAAAATTGCTAATATCTAAGCATCCTGAATAACAAAGAAAGAGAGGATTTCCAAATGCATAACATATCCCTTCTAGAGGCTTATTATAAAAAGTACATCACTGATATCAGTTCCTATTTACCTGAAGATATTGTTACGGTAGACCTTGCCTTATTGCATGAGCTTGACTTGTTAAACTACTTCGATCCTGAGCAAAACGATCCTTCTCTTACACGTTATTTTCATGTAGTTGAATCCAATGATAAAATTACACTCATCAATGAAGATTTTATCATATGGATCGTACCGGAAAAAATCGAAGATATCACCCTAACATATACTCTGATTGCCCTGAATGATGAAACCCAGCAACCTGATCTTCAAATGTGCTTTGTAGCAACAGGTGTTTATAATACTTCTAGACTTGTGCTAAGAGTCCTAGAAAAATTCCTTTATGAAATTCAAGAAAGTGAAAACTTTATCCGAGAACTTGAAGGACAGCCGGAAAATGAAAATGATTAAAGCTTAATTTATATCAAAAGTCAGAGATAAGTGATTTTTATTCCCTTCTCTTAGGTAGTGAATCCTATCTGCAGCTTTTAACATCAATTGTATACCCATTCCACCGTTTTCGGGCCGTTGAATTGAGGTGAGGCTTTTTGAATATTCTAAGGGATTAAACGCGACGCCGTTATCTTCCAAGACAATCATTAATTTCCCCCCCTCAATCCAGCATTCAATATGAATGATCCCTTGATTCCCACTGGCATAGCCATGTTTGATGATATTAACTACTGCCTCTTCACATCCCAGCCTAATTTTGTAAAGGACACTTTTTTCCGTAATCAGTAAGGAACCAGCTTCATCGATAAGGAAAAGAATCTCGTGAAGATTCTCAATATTTGCCAAGAAATCCCTAGATATTTTTTTACCAGCTGTTGATGACATAATCGACTATCTTTTCTGATAATGTTTTATAAAGCGGCGTTTGAGCTGCATCATATGCAGCATCATAATCTGTTAATTGGCCTAAAGATTCAACATTTGTGCGGTCGCTGCCAAAATAATAGTCATGGTCAAATTCGACAGTTGCATAAATTCTAGCAGGGCCCAGAACTACGCAACCAGTACAATATTCAATGACCGTAATTTCGGCAAGAGCGGTAAGACGAGTTTCTGAAGGAATGATGTCGTCCTCACGTTCTCCTTCCTTATTGGAATCATAACGGAAGCCAATATTCATCTCTGAAACATCGATCAATGCAACCTTTAATACAATTTCTCCGTTGCATGATTTGTAGGCAAAAGCTCCCGATTTGCTCACCTCTTTAATTAGAGCCGAGGTCAGCTCTCCGGTATGGTCTCCCCAAACATAGGGAACAGAAATGGTTTTATATTTGGAAGGAAGCTCCCCCAACCCAAAATGGTAGCCACACCCTTGTGCCAAAAAAAAAGAAGGAAGAAGAAGATAAAAAAATAATCTTGTCGTTTTCAACGCGTTTATGCTGAACCTTTTTCCTTGGGGTTTAAGCAACCTGTAAAGTCGATAGCATCGGGAATCTCTTGAATGTCTTCTTGGATTTCAATGGGCCTGTTGTTTAAATCCTCAAGAGCCCGAGGACAAAAAGATTGCAATCTGCTACGGCATCTATAAGCAACAGTTGTTTCCGGGAAATCAACAATGGCTTTCTGGTAATATATAACTGCAGCTTGAGGTTGATTTATCCTCTCATAAAAGTAAGCAGTATCATACATTCCTTTAGCATAAACTTCTTTGATGCGCAACAACTCGCATCGAGCAGTGTCCAGCCTTTCTTCACTGGGGAAGTGCATTTCAAATTTGCGAAGATTGATTTCTGCAAATGCAAGCAAATCTGGATTTTGGAACTCTCTTTGGCATTGTTCTAGATATACTCTGTTAATCTGCAAGAAACAGTCGGGGGCCAATTCACACTTTGGAAATCTATTGATCAACATTTGAAACGCCTCAACGCTGCCCTGATAATCCTTTTGCATGAGCAAAAGGCATCCCTTTCCATAAAATGCTTGTGCTGCAATGTCATTGCTGGGCATAGCGGAAATTACTTCATCATAAATCTCTATTGCATGGTGGTAGCCGTAAGACCATTTTGGCAATTGCCTAAATCCCAAAGTTCTTCTCTTCTCGCCATTCCTAAACTTTTCGGCGATATAAAACTTATATTCAATGGAATCTTGGAAGAACTGGGGATTTGTTTGACTTTTCAAATACTTGCTGAAAGCTTCATTTGAACGATCTAACTCATTCAAATTTAAATAGGAAACACCTAAGTAGTAGTTCGCATCCTGCCCATATGTGGTTTCGGGAAAATGCGTTGCAACGATCCGAAATTCTTTGGCTGCTTTGTCCCACTTTTCAGAATTATAAAAATGAGATGCTCTCTTATAGTGTTCCACAGCGGAAAAAACAGGGACATTGTCTACGGGTATGTGATGATTGCGCACGGTTCGAGAACCCTCTGCAGCATCAAGACTGTTTCCTATGTTAACAATTTGCGAAACAAAGACCGCGCCTAGGGCGGCAAAAAAAAGCTTATTCATCATACAACCCTTTAATATTTCTGAGGGTTTAGATTCTATTCCACCTAAAGAAAACTGGCAAGAAATATGAGGTCGGCATGAGTACAAGAAAACAATATAAATACTTTTTATTCTCGAAAACCTGTCCGTGCCCGCGCCTACTTTTCTTCATAATGATCTTAGACAGAGGCTGTTGCTTAGCTTTCAAGATTTATTGAGTTATTGGTGAACGGGACAGTGCAAAGAGAGAAGTTGGTTTAAAAAGAGTACCGCAGGCCGGAGGGTAGAGGGAGGAGGAGGAAAAACGGCCTGCGGTGTGGGTAACTTAGACGAACAACGGAAGGAGGTGGCGTCTAAACCACGGTACTGTTGTTTTTGCTGGAAAGCCTCCCGTATCTTTTTCGTCGAATTTTTTGTAATCTCTGCGGATAATATTCTGGTCCTTTAGAAATTCTTTCACTTTATTGTGAACATCGTATGTCCACTGTGTCCAGTGATCCGCATTCTTAAGCTCAATGAACCTATCATCAGCATTTTTGTGATTAATGTGAAGATTTTTTGTGAAATTTATTATTTTTTTTCCTTCATACATGTGCATGATCTGGTCATCGCCTTCTGTCGGGCTTAAGAAGAGCATTTTGTGTTTGTGATTCTGGATCTTTTCTAATGTTCCATTGTTGTAGTATTTATTGATGTATTTTTTTGCATAAGGAATTTTCGATATCACCGTGGTCTTTTTTGCAATGCTGTAACCATCTCCATATCCTCTATCGACAATCACAGGCAGTGAAACTTGCTTTCTAGGGTCAGCATGCATCGCGAGATCACAGGCAACAGAAGTTGCAACATGTGCGCCAATGCTGTATCCATGTAGCAGTATTTTCTGTTCTGGATTTCTTTTTTGAAGTTCTGCAATCAATGTTTTCAGGTCTGATGCCATAACTTGCGCCGTGTTGCGCGAAGGATTGAACAGAATAACATCAGCTCCATCATCCAGAAGATGATCGAAGTTCCTCGGATTCAAGCCTTGGTACTCTTTTCCAAGCACGAAGATTATGGCATTCCCAGTGCGCTCCTTTGCTGTTGATTTAATTTCTAGGGCGTCGATCGGGAGCTTCGAAACAGATGAGTAGAAAGGAACAGTACTTCCTTCTATAGGTTTGGCTTTATGGGGTGAGAAATATTTTTCTCCCTGTTCATTTTTACGGATGCCTTTGATGAGTTCTTTGCGCCGCTTTGCTTTCATACTTTGATTCATGCCAAAACCAGAAAAGTAAGTGAGGTCGACGATAGCTTTTATTAGCCACTTGATTCCCCAGTCAATAAAAATGAGGGGTAAAAAAATAATAGCTACAGCAATTTCATATATCATTTTAGCGACAACTGCAATCTGTCGTCCAACACCTTTGATCCATTCTACTATAGATACTTCGTTTTTATCTGTTTGGGCTTTCTGCTTCTCGGTTACAAGCAATTTTAATTGTTCCGCTTTCACTTGCTTGTCTAGTTTTACTTCTTCAGCTTCTTTGAGGAGTTCGTAGGTGATTTTTACGATATTTTCCCCGAAGTTATTCTGTACAGGCCGATCTGCGCGGTATTCTACCATTGCTTCGTGGTAAACCTTGTTTTTTTCAGGTTCAAGAATGGTGTTTAATTGATCGATGAATAATTGGAAATCGGTGACTTTTTCACCGAAATTATAAGTATCTTGTATTTCAATATTCAAATCTTCCCATGGAAGCGGCTCACCTGTATTGTCGATCAACATCGGCACGCCCATACCGAGACACTCAAAAAAAGAGGCAGATCCTGGTTTAGTGACCCAGCACTGAGAGACCGCCATATATTTGTGAACATTCTTCGTATAGCCCACAATAGAGATGCTGACACCTGAGGGATGGAGCATCTTTTTTGCTTCTCCTTTTATCCCTTCTACAACTTTAAAACGCGCACTTATAGCTTTCTGTTCTAAAGTGGATTCCATATCATGATTAGTCCCGCAGAAAAAGCTAAAATGAGAGTCGTCGTATATCAGCTTGTTTTCATTAATCCCTTCGGCAAGTTTCTTGAAGTAATTTAGGGTAACAACTCCACCAAGTCCTCCCATCATTACACCAATGTGCTTCACATTTGGCTCGATATTAAGTTCCAGCCTCAATTTTTCCAGCTCATCTTTGGAATAAGTTTTCAAAAATTCAGCGCGGACCGGGTAACCGATTCCACGTATTTTTGAAATGTCGACAGCACTATTGACTTTCTCTGCGATTTCAAGTGCATTGTATGGAATGCAATAGCGATGAGGTGATAAATCCTTATCGGTCGGCCAATTGACAGAGAATAACTCATTGTCAGGATCTGTAGTCACTACCATTACGGGTATATTCTTCTCTTTCACTGATAACAGGAGGGGGCCATTAACCATCGGAACTGCAGAAATGATGAGATCAGGAGATGCCAATTTCTGAGCTTTACTTTCATAACGCCTATTAAAGTATTGCACATTGAAGGGAAAATAAATTTTATGGATCAGCTTTCCAATCTTCATTAGCAATCTGATCAGACCTATTTTTCCATGACGCGCAAGAGTATTATGAAGGTCGATCATTTTGTATTTGCCAAAGGTCATCTTTCCAAGGGGGTCTGGGGCCATATGACTACCCACGTCTTTTCGCTTGAATTCTACTTGTATTCCCATCTTGTCAAAATGATTTTTCACAGCATTTTGCACAGCGTCGGCTGATTTTTTATGACCTTCTCCTCCGCTGCACTCGAGAATTTCGATTCTTAAGGGACGCCCCTCTTTTTTTAATCTTCCCTGTAATGCAGTGGGAAGGGAGAATCCGAGAGATGTTTCAATAGGATCAGGAGCATTCTCTTTCTCTTCTGAGATTTTTATCTTTTTTTTAAGATGTATTTCGGCTGAACCAAAATTATGGAAGTGCGCTTTTGCTCCCCATTGTGTTTGATCAAAAACTGGATTAAATACAGTAGCCATATGATTATCCGAAAATTTCTAATAAAAGAATTCTATTATGATAAAATTAATGAAGGATTATATCAAAAACAATATTTTAACAATAAGCAAAAACGATAGTTAATAAAGGAAAAGAAGAATTCAGCAGAATAACTTATAAAATTTAATTTAATTATTTAAATATTTTTTGCAATCCAATGTAGACTGAGGATTTCATCCAACTCAAATAAATTCCAGGGATACTACCGAAGGCAACTTTTTGATCGCTTTTTCTAAATGGGCATCAGGAGAAATGCCCCAGGGTTTATCGATATAAACCGCCCCTATCGGCTTGCCTTCTATAACAAATTTTATTTGAACGATGCTCTCTCCCCTGAATTTTCCAAAAATTTCTTTAATCTCAAGAATGTGACTGTGCCGCACAGCGCTTGCATCGACGGTTATGCTTAATTTTTTAGGCATTTCAATTTTCTTTTCTTCACCATTTTTCTCCACTTTCTTCCTCCTTTCCTCGCCGCCCTTTTTGGCTTTGGCAGCTCTCGCGATTTGAAATTTTACTTTATCGAAAGCCGCATCGCACTCGCGTATCATTGCATCCGTAGCTTTGGTCAGATCGTCTAGCCAGCGGCAAGAGAGTCTGACAAAGCCTTCGCTTCTTTCTACTTGAAGCACTGCATACAGCAGTTGATTTTCTTTTAAAAGATGGTGTTTTTCCTCATATAGATCGGGCCAGATGGGTAGCTCATAACTTTCGATGCCGTCGCTGACCATTAAAATGGCGAATTTTTTTTGTGTCTTTGAAGAAAACCTTACGGCCACAGATTCAACAATTATTCCTGAGCGGAAAACTGTATCGTTGTCCAATGACTCTACTTTTCTGAGCGGAATGCAGGAAAGCCTTGTCAATATTTCTTTGAAGGCATCCATTGGATGTCCTGTAAGGAAAAAGCCCAGCAGTTCTTTTTCTTTAAGAAGGATATCTTGCTTTGAAGTTTTGATTTTGACTGCGGGAGGTTTATTAAAACGATCCTCCGAGGTTTCTCCCATGAGAGAAAAAAGAGACATCACACCAGCGTTTGCTTCCTTTTGGTCCTTTACAGCTGTATCGTACATCGGTTCAACGCTTATTTTCAATGCGTCCCTTGACCATCCCGTAAAGTCAAAGCTCCCAGCATCCACCAAATTTTCAATGACTTTCTTGCCGACCTTACTCGTGTCGATCCTTTTGAAAAAGTCATAAAAGGTTTTAAATGAGCCGCCCTTCTTCCTTTCTGCCACAATCGCTTCGACAACACCTGTGCCCACCCCTTTGATCCCACTCATAGCAAAACGAATGCCTTGGGGCGTTGCTACAAAAGAAAGACCTGCTTCATTGATATCCGGGGACAGCATCGTAATTTGCATGGCTTGACATTCGCGGATAAACTTCGCCACCTTTGTCAGGTCGCGAATGTCGCAGGTCATAAGAGCCGCCATCCACTCTTTAGGATAGTTGGCTTTGAGGTATGCGGTCACATATGTGATATAGCCATAAGCCGCAGCATGCGACTTGTTAAATCCGTATGCTGCAAACTTTTCCATTTTATCGAAAACATTCATCGATGTTTTCTCATCGATTTTATTGTCCAAGGCCCCAAGGCGAAATTTTTCCCTTTGCTTTGCCATCTGTTCTTTTTCTTTTTTACCCATGGCGCGCCGCAGCACATCACCTTCACCAAGAGTATAATTGGCAAGTTTGCTGGCGATCTGCTGCACTTGCTCCTGGTAGACCATGATTCCATAAGTTTCAGCTAAAATTTCCTTCATCCAAGGATGATCATACTCGATGGGCTCCCTACCATGCTTTCTATTGATAAAAGAGGGTATCATATCCATGGGGCCTGGACGATAAAGCGCGCCGACAGCGATGATTTCTTCAAATTTATCAAGGTGGAGGTTTCGCGCAAGATCTTGCATTCCCCCGGATTCTAACTGGAATACGCCTAATGTTTTACCTTGATTAAGAAGTTCGAATGCCGGCTTGTCATCCAAAGGAAGATTGACCCAGTCTATTTCTTTTCCGGTCCTTTTCTTAATAGCGTTGATACAATCTTGAATTGCAGTCAGAGTTTTCAGGCCGAGAAAATCAACTTTCAGCATACCGACCTGCTCGACAGGCTTCATAGAATACTGTGTAACGGGCATGTCGGATTCTTTAGATAGGCAAATTGGAATATTATCAGCTAAAGGATCGCCGCTGATAATGATACCTGCAGCATGGATTCCGGTATTGCGGATCGAGCCTTCTATCTTCTTTCCTAGATCTATAATCCTTTTGGTGTCTTCATCGGTTTCGTACATGCTGCGAAGATCAGGATCTTTTTCGAGAGCAGTTTCCAAAGAGATTCCAATATCTTCGGGAACCAATTTTGCGATAGAATTCACTTTATTTAACGGAATATTCAACACCCGCCCTACGTCGCGAATGACCATTTTGGCCTTCATCGTACCAAACGTAATGATCTGGGCAACGTTGTCTTTTCCGTATTTCTCGAGCGTGTATTGGATTACCTCGCCTCTTCGTTCCATGCAGATATCAACGTCGATATCGGGATAGGAGAGTCTTTCTGGATTGATAAATCTTTCGAAAAAGAGACTAAAGCGCAGAGGTTCAATATCTGTAATTCCAATAAGATAAAGAACAATCGAACCGGCTCCTGAACCTCTTCCCGGCCCTACCGGTATTCCACTCCGTTTTGCCCAATTAATGAAATCCCATACAATTAGGAGATAGTCGCACATCCCCTTCGGAGCGATGACTTTCATTTCCATCTCGAGACGTTCTCGGACAATCGTCATAGGATCTTGATTGGGAAAAAACTCTTTGACTTTGGCTAAACGTTCCGGAGTATATCTTTGAGGGATACCCTCTTCGCAAAGCTGCCAAAGGTACTGTTCAACTGCTTTATCTCTTTCTTCTGTAGTATATTTACTGCCAATGAGGGAGGGGGGGATGTAAACGGGATAATGTTTTGCTTTGAAATCTAATTCCAACTCGCATTTTTGAGCGACCTTTAGAGTGTTGGATATTGCTTCGGGAAGATCCTTAAACAGCTCGCTCATCTGTAATGGAGACTTAAAATAGCACTCATGAGAGGGGTAAGTTCTTCGGCGAGGATTGGGAACACGGAATTTAGGATTACCTTGCGAATCTTTTTCCCAGATTTCACAGGGCTCTCCTGATTGAATATTCAGCAAAATTTCATGCGCACGCCAGTCTTCACGATCGATGTAATGACTGTCGTTTGTTGCAATCAGAGGTAGATTGCGCTCGCGGGAAATTTCGACTAATTTTTTATTGATGGTCTCTTGTTTTGCGATATAGTCTTTATAACCTTGATAAAGCCATGACTCATGCGTCATTCCGTCTTTATTAAGATCAGCCTCGGACATCGGATGCCGCTGAAGTTCGAGATAAAAGTCATCCTTGAAAACTTTCTGATGCCAGTCGAGCAACTGCGTCAACTCTTCCTGAGATCCCTCCAATATTTCCTGAGAAATTTTTCCGCTCATACAGCCAGAAAGGCAGATCAACCCTTCAGCACTCTCTGCCAAAAGCTCATGATCGATTCGTGGATGGTAGTAGAAACCTTCCAGATACCCTTTGGAACTGAGTTTGCAGAGGTTATGGTATCCTTTGAGATTTTTAGCAAGCAGAGTTAAATGATACGCAGCTCTTTCTCTGCGTTCCTTTTTTTTCTCATGCCTTGACTTCGGCGCTACATATACTTCGCATCCAATAATAGGTTTGACCCCAACTTCTTTACATGCTTTGAAAAATTCCACTGCGCCAAACATATTGCCATGATCAGTAAGAGCGACAGCCGGCATCCCGTGCTCTTTGGCTTTTTTAGCAATGTCTTTGATGGAGGCTGAGGCATCAAGAATAGAATATTGAGAATGAACGTGAAGAGGCACCCACATATGTATACTTTGGATTAGATAATTGATTGTATTAATGGATGCCAAGGATAACTTTTCCCGAATTTTCTTGGATACCAAAAAGATCCACTTGCCTCCTATGGAAAAACGAATACTTTTTTTCTAAGAGCTTCTGCAAACCGCAGAATTTCAAAGTCTTGACATTCATTTAATTGATCTAAATATTTTAGAAAGTCTTGACAATTGCTGCCTGGCTTATCCCGTCTTTCTATTTTTCTTTCATATAAAAAATCTTCATCGCGCGTCCAGTAGTGATTGATGCGGAGTTGATCGATCAAAACTTTATCGCTTTTAAACCTATTGACCTGTTTTTTATCAGTGTTGACTGTATAAAAACCCTCCAAATAAACTGGATAATGAGCGTGCAATACCTTATGTACCCTTTCTGGTCGTACTATTGTCTTAATAAATTGATTTTTCCAAAATTCGGTAGGCGCTTTGCAAATCAGCTTGTCAATCATCAATTCATTATCCGGAATATGTTTTACTCCTGATGTCCCATACATCTGCCAATTGGCACAAACTCCCCCATATTTCTCAAATTTCCGCAAGACATTCAATAATTGATCACTTTTCACAGAAAACAGGAATTCGTCGGTGTCAATGAATGCCAGCCATTTGGTTTTTCCTATAGAGCGTCGGATTCCTTCTTCATAAGATGTATTTTGAATATGTTCCCATTGTCGCTGGTCTTTCGACTCATATGGCCAGTCGATAAGCTCTACCGTTCCCTCCTCTATATAAGGCCTAAGGACTTCCATGTAGTCATCTTGGCTCAAATTGTTAAATAGCCAAAAATGTTCAATGCCGACTAAGCGATGAAACTCGATCCATTCTTTTAGGAACCTCGCATCATCGCGAAATATTGCGCATACTGAAATTTGATAAGTGTAATCAGAATGCGCAGACAAGATCTGTGATTTACTAATTAGTACTAAAAAAATAATAAATAGTTTGCCAAATTGTACTCTCATTAATCTTACCGTTGGTTGAAAGGTTCTGACTAACGAAGACTGAACATGTTCTCCTTTAGAGCAGGAGCGAATCTTAAAATATCAATATCCTGACATTCATTCAGCTCTTCAATTTCTTTAAAAAAGCTCTCAAAATTGCTTCCGGGCTTGTTCCTTCGGCCTATTTTTTTTTCAATGAAAAAGTCTTCATCTCGAGTCCAATAGTGGTTGATTCTAAGATGATTGATCCGAACGCGATTGGTTTTAAGCTTCGATACCTTTTTTTTATCTGTATTGACTGCATAATAGTTATTCAGATATTTTGGAAAATGAGCACTTGGAAATTTATCGACTCTTTCAGGTCGTACAATACTCTTGA
>WUUC01143320.1_pt1 | contig 18162 bp, 19 predicted proteins | sample 6278441 | NCBI WGS metagenome assembly WUUC01 (sample SAMN13675441, study PRJNA597444) | soil metagenome | isolation source: soil | place: USA: Washington | collected 2017-10 | reverse complement strand
CCAACTCCGGTGGAGCCTGGGACAACGCCAAGAAGCTGGTCGAGGACGGCAACCACGGCGGCAAGGGCTCTGACGCCCACGCCGCCACCGTGATCGGCGACACCGTCGGAGATCCGTTCAAGGACACCGCCGGACCGGCGATCAACCCGCTGATCAAGGTGATGAACCTGGTGTCGGTGCTGATCGCCCCGGCCATCGTCCAGTTCTCGGTCGGTGAGGACGCCAGCGCGCCTATCCGGATCACCATCGCCCTGATCGCCGTGGCGGTCATCGTCGCGGCCATCATGATCGCCAAGCGGCGGGCGTCCACTCTCAACGACGACCCGACCCAGATCCACGCCGCGGCGACCACCGTCTGAGAATGAACAGCCGCGGCTGACCCGCCGCACTGTCGCCCGGAGGGCCTGCCACCGTAGCCGGTGGCAGGCCCTCCGTTCCGTCGCGGCCGGGTCTCGTCCGGCCGGGTCTCGGCCCGCCGGGTAGGCGCGGGCGCGCTGCCGATAGGCGCGGGCGCGCTGCCGGACGGTCCTGCGGGCCATCGGCCGGTGGTGGTACACAATCGCGACGTGCAGTTCTCCCTGTTCGGCGCCGAAGCGGCGGACCCTGTCGTCGAGGACCTGGACGGCGTGCTGTTCGCCGGCGGGGACTGGGTGCGGACCCAGGCCGGCTCGGCTGCCCGGTTGTCGGTGCTGGTGGCCGAGCACTGGCGGGCGCAGGCGCTGCAGGCCGAGCTCGCCGACCGGGGCCTGGACTCCGACACCGCCGAGGCGCCCGGTGACCTGATCGCGGTGCGCACCGAGTTCACCACCCTTCTCGGCCCGCACGCCCAGCGCTGGACCAAGGGGGCGAACCTGCGGCCGCCGGCCGACCTGGCGCTCACCGCGTCAGGCCTGCGGCTGTGGGCGATCGCCGCGGGCCTGGCCGAGGAGGCCGGCTTTCTGCTCCGGATGGCCGACCCGGACGGCGTGCTGCACCGGGCGGCCGGCGGCCAACTGGCCAGGCTGGGCGTCACCGCGGTCGAGGTCGGCAGCAGGGTCGGCGCCGGCTGGCGGGTCACCTCGGTCAAGCGGCTGCGCCGGCTGGCCGAGCTGATCGGCGCGCCGCCGCCCGGCTGCGGCCGGGACTGGCCGCGCGGCTAGCCCGTCGACGGTTCTTGTCCCGGCTGCCGGGGCGCTAGATTCGGTTACATGGACATCGGCAGCGCCCCGGCGGTGGTCGTGATGGGTGTGTCGGGCAGCGGCAAGAGCACCGTCGGAAAGCTCCTGGCCGACCGGCTCGGGGTCGCGTTCGGCGACGCCGACGACTTTCACACCCCGGAGCTCAAGGCCAAGATGGCCGCCGGGCACCCGCTGACCGACTCCGATCGGTGGCCGTGGCTGGCCCGGCTGGCCGACTGGCTGCGCACCGAGCAGGACGGCGCGGTGCTGGCGTGCTCCGCGCTCAGGCGCAGCTACCGCGACGTCCTCAGGACCGGGTCGAGCCGGCTGTGCTTTCTGCACCTGGACGGCTCCGCGGAGGTGGTGGGGCAGCGCGTCGGGCACCGGCTCAACCACTACATGCCCGCCTCGCTGGTGGCCTCGCAGTACGCCACCCTGGAACCGCTTGGCCCGGAGGAGTCGGGGATGGCCATCGACTTCACCCTGGGCCCGGAGCAGATCGTCGAGCGATTTCTCAACGAAGTCGTCAGGGATAGGGGTGGTGATCAGCGGCTGCCGGCGCCGTGATCTGAGCCTCAATGCGGCTGATCACGGTCAGGATCAGCCGCTGACCGGCCTTGCGCTGGGTAGGCGGCGGCCAGGTGACCTGACGGCGAGGTTAGGCACGGGTGGGGTACCGTCCGCCGCAACACCGTGCAACATGGTGGTACTGACCGATCACCCCAGGTGATCACAGACAGGAGAAGCAGTGGCACAGGCACGCGGGAAGAAGACGGGCACCGGCAACAAGCTGGTGATCGTGGAATCCCCTGCGAAGGCGAAGACGATCGGCGGTTACCTCGGCGCGGGGTACACCGTCGAGGCGTCCATCGGCCACATCAGGGATCTGCCCCGTAACGCCGCGGACGTGCCGGCTGCCTACAAGGGCCAGCCGTGGGCCCGGCTCGGAGTCAACACCGACGCCGACTTCGAGCCGCTGTACGTGATCAGCCCCGACCGCAAGCAGCAGGTCAGCAAGCTCAAGGCCCTGGTCAAGGACGCCGACGAGGTCTACCTGGCCACTGATGAGGACCGTGAGGGCGAGGCGATCGCCTGGCACCTGGTGCAGACCCTCAAGCCCACCGTCCCGGTCCGCCGGATGGTCTTCCACGAGATCACCCCGGCCGCGATCGCCCGGGCGGTGGCCGAGCCGCGCGACATCGACGCCCACCTGGTCGACGCCCAGGAGACCCGCCGGATCTTGGACCGGCTCTATGGCTATGAAGTGTCGCCGGTGCTGTGGAAGAAGGTGCTGCCGCGATTGTCGGCCGGCCGCGTGCAGTCGGTGGCCACCCGGATCGTGGTCGAGCGCGAGCGGCAGCGGATGGCCTTTCACACCGCGAACTACTGGGACATCGAGGGCAGCTTCGCCCCGGCGGTCCGCAAGGACGGCGATCCTGAGGCCTTCAGCGCCTCCCTGGTGGCCCTGGACGACGAGCGGATCGCAGGAGGCAAGGACTTCAACCCGGCGACCGGCCGCGCGTCGAGTGAGGTGCTGCACCTGGACGAGTCCGGCGCCCGGGGCCTGGCCGCCCGGTTGGCGGGCGTGGACTTCGCGGTGACCCGGGTCGAGGAGAAGCCCTACCGGCGCCGGCCCTACCCGCCGTTCATGACCTCGACGCTGCAGCAGGAGGCCGGCCGCAAGCTGCGCTGGTCCTCCCAGGTCACCATGCGGGTGGCCCAGCGGCTGTACGAGAACGGCCACATCACCTACATGCGAACCGACTCGACGAACCTGTCCGAGACGGCGTTGACGGCAGCCCGGTCCCAGGCACGGGACCTCTACGGCGACGCCTACGTCCCGGCCGAGCCGCGCCACTACAGCCGCAAGGTCAAGAACGCCCAAGAGGCGCACGAGGCGATCCGGCCGGCCGGTGACTCCTTCCGGACCCCGGGCCAGCTGGCCTCGGCGCTGTCCTCGGACGAGTTCCGGCTCTATGAGCTGATCTGGCAGCGCACCCTGGCCTCGCAGATGTCGGACGCGGTCGGCACCACCATGTCGATCCGGCTGGCCGGCACCTCGGTGTCCGGCGAGCGCGCCGAGTTCGCGACCTCCGGACGGACCATCACCTTTCCCGGGTTCCTGCGGGCCTATGTCGAGGACACCGATGACTCGGCTGAGACGGCAACCGGCTCCAGTGAGGGCGGCCGGGACGACAGCGAGAAGCGGCTGCCGCAGCTGAGCCGCGGCGACGGGCTCGGGGTGCGCTCGCTCGAGCCGACCGGGCACTCGACCAGCCCGCCGGCGCGCTACACCGAGGCCTCGCTGGTCAAGGCCCTGGAGGAGCTCGGCATCGGCCGGCCGTCCACCTACGCCTCGATCATGCAGACGATCCAGGACCGCGGTTACGTCTGGAAGAAGGGCGCCGCGCTGGTGCCCTCGTGGGTGGCCTTCGCGGTGGTCGGCCTGCTCGAGGGCCACTTCGGACGGCTGGTGGACTACGGCTTCACCGCCTCTGTCGAGAACGACCTGGACTCGATCGCCGACGGCACCATGTCGCGGGTGGACTGGCTGCGCAGGTTCTACTTCGGTGTCAACGACGCTGAGAGGGGCGCGGAGAAGGGCGTCGACGACGGCCGGATCTCCTCCCAGGGCGGGCTGAAGAAGGTGATCGCCGAGCGGCTGGAAGACATCGACGCCCGGGGCGTCAACTCGATCCAGCTGTTCGGGCCCGACAGCGACGTCCTGGTGCGGGTCGGGCGGTACGGGCCCTACGTCCAGCAGGGCGGCCCGGAGTCCGAGCGCCGCGCCTCGGTGCCCGAGGACCTGGCGCCGGACGAGCTGACTCCGGAGAAGGTCGAAGAGCTGCTGTCAGCGCCGTCCGGTGACTTCGAGATCGGGACCGATCCTGAGACCGGCCGCGAGATCACCGGCAAGAACGGCCGGTTCGGGCCCTATGTCACCGACGGCGAGCGGACCGCGTCGCTGTTTGCGACCATGTCGCTGGACACCCTGAGCGTGGAGGAAGCGGCCAAGCTGCTGACCTTGCCGCGGGTGGTGGGCATCGACCCGACGGCCGAGGACCCCAAGGCCGCCGAGATCACCGCTCAGAACGGCCGGTACGGCCCCTACATCAAGCGCGGCACCGACTCGCGGTCACTGGACTCCGAGGAGCAGCTGTTCACCGTCACGCTGGACGAGGCGCTGGCGATCTTCGCCCAGCCCAAGCTGCGGGGACGCCGGGCTGCGGCCGCGCCGCCGCTGAAGGAGCTCGGCGTCGACCCGGTCTCGCAGAAGCCGATGGTGGTCAAGGACGGCCGGTTCGGCCCTTACGTCACCGACGGCGAGACCAACGCCTCGCTGCGGCGCGACGACTCGGTCGAGGCGCTCACCGACGAGCGGGCCTCTGAGCTGCTGGCCGACCGGCGGGCTCGCGGGCCGGTGAAGAAGGCCGCCAAGCGACCGGCGAAGAAGGCCCCGGCCAAGAAGACGGCCGCTAAGAAGACCGCCTCGAAGTCGGCGGCGAAGAAGACGGTGGCGAAGAAGGCCACCAAGACCGCCGCCAAGAAGGCGCCCGCGAAGGCAGGCGCAGACCAGGCCTGATTCGTGCGGCACACTGGAGCGCGTGGCGGCCCGATATCACCGAATGAAGCTGTCCGGCTCGGTCGGCAGCGGCCCGGCGGCCTTTGAGTCGGCGTCGCGGGCGGTGCTCAGCCTGCGGATGCACCGCAAGGCCGGCGTGAAGATGACCATGCCGACTGACACGGTGCGCCTCGGCGACGTGGTCCGGCTGCGCTTCGGCGTCGGCCCGGTGGCGTTGCACGGTTCCTGCGACGTGATCTCGGTGTTCGACGAGCCTCGCCGGCGCGGCTTTCGCTACCGGACCCGGCCCGATCACCCCGAAGAGGGCGAAGAGAGCTTCACCGTCGACTGGGCGCCAGACGATCAGGTGCTGGTGACCGTCGAGTCGTTCGCCCGGCCGAACAAGCTGCTGATCCGGTTGGCCGGCCCGGCGGCCCGGTTGGGGGCGCTGCTGGTCAACCGCCGCTACCTGTGGGCGGTCCGCAAGATCGTGAGCGAGGCCGGCGGGTCTGCTGGCCGGAGGGGGCCCGCATGAGCTCGCAGCCGCCGGAGCCGCTGTTTCGCGCCGTGGACGCCGTGGTGGTGCGGGTGCCCTCATTGGAGAAGGGACTGGCGTTCTACCACGACGCGCTCGGCCATGAGCTGCTCTGGCGCACCGAGACCATGGTGGCGCTGGGGTTCGGCGACTCTGAGACCGAGCTGGTGCTGGCGCTGGACACCGGTCCCGAGACCGACCTGCTGGTTGAGTCAGTGGAGGACGCGGTGGCGGCGATCACCGGGGCCGGCGGCACGCTGGTCGCCGGACCGGATGACATCGCGGTCGGCAAGGTCGCTGTGGTCAAAGATCCGTTCGGCAACCAGCTCACCCTGGTGGATCTGACGAAGGGCCGGTTGCGCCCCGGCGGCTGAGCGTGGTCGGCAGCGACGCGTCATCCGGTCAGTGGAGGCCTCAGGCCTGCTGGAACTCGATCCGGTTGCCGAACGGGTCGACGGTGTGAAACCGCCGGACGCCCGGTATCTCGCCGTCGGACCGCACGCAGTCATAGCCGGCGGCTGCCAGCCGCTCGCCAAGTGAATCCAGCTCAGCCACCAGAAACGCCGGATGCGCCTTGCCCGCAGGGTGAAACGGCTCCTCGACGCCCAGGTGCAGGACTGCGCTGCCGGAGCTGAACCAGCAGCCGCCGCGGCCGGCCAGCGCCGCCGGTTTGACGTGCTCGGTCATGCCCAGCAGCGAGCCGTAGAAGGCCCGGGCGGCGTCTTCGCCACCGGCCGGGATGGCCACCTGCACGTGATCGAACGCCAGAATCATGGCCGCGCCTCTCACTCTGCCGAGACCGGCTTGTGCGCCACGACGAACGTGCGCAGAAAGGGGAACACCGTGCCGAACGGCCTGGCCGGGTAAGCCTGGCGCAACAGCGCGGCGTACTCGGCGCTGAACTCGGCCGCCTCGTCCTCGGCCAGCGCCTGCAGGACCGGCCGCAGGCCGGTGCCCCGGACCCAGTCCAGCACCGGGTCCGAGCCGGAAAGCACGTGCAGGTAGGACGTCTGCCAGGCGTTGACCCGCAGCCCTGCGCCGGCCAGCAGTTCCAGGTACTCGGCCGGCTCGGCGACCGCGTCATGGCGCAGCACGCCGGCCAACCGGCCCCGCCAGCGCGCCGAGTCTGCCAGCTCACGCATCAGCCGGTGCGACGGGGAGCCGAAGTTGGCCGGCACCTGAAAAGCCAGCCAGCCGCCGGCGTTGAGCTGACCGGCCCAGCGGCACAGCTGCGCCTGGTGCTCCGGAACCCACTGCAGCAGCGCGTTGCTGACCAGCACGTCCACTCCGCTGGCGTCGAAGTCCGCCGCGTCGGCGAGGTCGAAGCTCAGCCGGCCGCCGGCGACCGGCGCCGCCCGCTCGATCATCTCCGCCGAGGCGTCCAGGCCCCGGACGGTCGCGCCTGGCCACCGCTGGGCCAGCGTCGCGGTCAGCTCACCGGAGCCGCAGCCCAGATCCACCACCTGGCCGGGCTGCTCGGCGCCGACCTGACCGGTCAGGTCGAAGAACGGCCGGCTGCGCTCGTAGCTGAACACCGCGTACTGCGCCGGATCCCATCGCATCGGCAACCTGCCCCCTCGTTACGAAAATTGCTTGACATCAAGAGAATATCCTTTGATGTCAAGGCACCTTGCTAGGCTGCCGCAATGGCCGACGAAGTGGACGAGATCGCCGCCGCCTGGCTGGCCGAGCGTCCTGACCTGGACGTGGCGCCGCTGCAGATCCTGAGCCGGATCAGCCGGCTGGCCCAGCTGCTGGACCAACGGCGCGCGCAGGCCTTCGCCGAGCACGGCTTGGCCAGCCACGAGTTCGACGTGCTGGCCGCGCTGCGCCGGTCCGGCCCGCCCTATGAACGCACACCCGGCCAGCTGATCGAGGCCACCCACGTCACCTCCGGAACCATGACGAATCGGCTCGACCGGCTGGCCGAGCGCAACCTGATCACCCGGCGCGGCCACCCCGAGGACGGCCGGCAGTCGCTGGTCCGGCTGACCGCGCTCGGCAAGCGCCGAGTGGACGCAGCCTTGGAAGAGCTGTTGTCTTCTGAGCGGGCGCTGCTCAGCGGGCTGACCGAGGCGCAGCGCAGGTCGCTGGCCGGTGGCCTGCGCCGGCTGCTGCACACGCTGGCTGATCGCTGACAAGCCCGTTCCCCAGCGGCACTTCATGATCAAGTCGGACGATCAGGGCGGGCCGATAGGCTGAGCCCCCCGAGCACCAGTGATGACCAGGAGTGAGCCATCTCAGCCGAACCAGCTGCCGCTGCGGGTGACGCCACCGGCCGCGACCGAGACGCCACAGTAATGGTGTCGGGCTCCGGCGCGATCAGGGGCGTCCTGAGAAACACCCCCTTCCGCCGGCTTTGGTACTGCACCGGGCTCTCCAGCCTCGGCGACTGGCTGGGCCTGCTGGCCACCACCGCGCTGGCCACCCAGCTCGCCACCGGCTACCAAGCCCAGAACTACGCTCTCGGCGGCGTGCTGGTCGTCCGGTTGCTGCCCTCGGCCATCCTCGGCCCGCTCGCAGGCGCCTTCGCCGACCGGTTCGACCGGCGCTACACGATGGTCGTCACCGACCTGCTGCGGTGCCTGCTGTTCCTGTCGATACCGATCTTCTCGACCCTGCCGGTGCTCTTCGTGGCGACCTTTCTGATCGAGTGCATCGGGCTGTTCTGGAATCCGGCCAAGGACGCCTCGGTGCCCAACCTGGTGCGCCGTGACCAGCTGGAGGCCGCGAACCAGCTGAGCCTGATCACCACCTACGGGCTCACTCCGGTGCTGGCGGCTGCCCTGTTCAGCCTGCTGGCGCTGATCTCGACGGCCTTCGCCGGGTGGTTCAGCTTCTTCGGCACTCATCAGGTCGACCTGGCGCTGTACTTCAACGCGGCCACCTTCGGAGTCAGCGCGCTGACGGTGTTCTTCATCAAGCAGCTCTCGGGCTCGCGCGGCGCCACGCGGCCGGAGAGCCAGCCCAGCCTTTGGGCGATGCTGGCCGAGGGCGCCCAGTTCGTCCGGACGACCGGCCTGCTGCGCGGGCTGATCCTCGGCATCCTCGGCGCGTTCGCGGCCGGCGGCGCGGTGATCGGCGCGGGCAAGACCTACGTCCGCAGCCTCGGCGGTGGCGACGCCGCCTACGGGGTGCTGTTCGGAACGGTCTTCGTGGGCCTGGGCCTGGGGATGGCGCTGGGGCCCCGAGTCGCCCGCGAGGTGTCCAGGCGCCGGCTGTTCGGCCTGGCCATCGTGCTGGCCGGCAGCTGCCTGGCGCTGATGGCGGTCATGCCGCACGTCGTGCTGGCGATGATCATGGTGCTCGGCGTCGGGTTCGGGGCCGGCGTCGGCTATCTGGCGGGCATCACGCTGCTCGGCTCAGAGATCGAGAACGAGATGCGAGGGCGGGTCTTCGCCTTCATCCAGTCCATGGTGCGGGTGGTGATGATCCTGGCCCTGGCGGCGGTGCCGGTGCTGGTCGGCACCATTGGCCAGCCGCGGCTGCCCGGAACCGAGGAGACCGTGGACGGCACCCGGATCGTGCTGCTGGGCGCCGGGCTGCTGGCGGTGACGGCCGGCGTGCTGGCCTACCGGCTGATGGACCAGCGGGGCGCGGTGCCGGTGCTGGCCGACCTGATGACGGCGCTGCGCCGGGACTCCTCGGGCCGGCGACGGCTGCAGTCCGGCGGGGTGCTGATCGCCTTCGAAGGTGGCGAGGGGGCCGGCAAGTCCAGCCAGATCGCGCTGCTGGCCGAGACGATCCGGGCCACCGGGCGCACCGTGGTGATCACCCACGAACCAGGCGCGACTGCTTTGGGACGCCAGATCCGCCGGTTGCTGCTCGACAGTGACGAGCCGATCTCGCCGCGCTCCGAAGCGCTGCTGTTCGCAGCCGACCGGGCCCAGCACGTGGCTACGGTGATCAGGCCGGCGCTGGACCGCGGCCAGGTGGTGATCACCGACCGCTTCATCGACTCGTCGCTGGCCTACCAGGGCGCCGGCCGGACGCTGGCCATGGACGAGGTCCGGCGGCTGTCGCGGTGGGCCACCGAGGAGCTGGTGCCCGACCTGACGGTGTTGCTCGACGTTCCGGCCGATCTCGGGCTGGCCCGGGTGCACCGGCGGCAGGCCGGCGCCGACAGCGGCGCGGGGCTGGACCGGCTGGAACGCGAGGCTGTGGAGTTTCACGACCGGGTGCGGGCGGCCTTCCTGTCCTTGGCAGAATCAGACCCGAACCGCTACCTGGTGCTCGACGCCAGCCGCCCGCTCGCCGAGCTGGCGGCCGCGGTCAGTGCCAGGGTGCTCGCGGTGCTGCCCGCCCCGGCCGGCGCCGAAGCCGGAGCGGTCGCCGATGGCGGAGCAGTTCCTGAAGGCGCAGCGGTTCCTGACGCCGACGGGCCGGCTCCCGGCCCGCGCGGCTCCCACGATGTGGCGGAGGCTGGCAAGTGACGGTGTTCGACGCGCTGATCGGCCAGGGCAGCGCGGTCACCGAGCTGTCCCGGACGGCTCGAGCCGCTGCTGACGTGGTCGCCGGACGTCCGGTGCTCACCGGCGCGGTGACGCACGCCTGGCTGTTCACCGGGCCGGCGGGCTCTGGCCGCTCGGTGGCTGCCCGGGCGCTGGCCGCCGCCCTGCAGTGCGACCGGGCCGAGCAGTTGCTGGCCACCAGCCCCACGGCGGCGCCGGGCTGCGGCGAGTGCGGGGCCTGCCATTCGGTGCAGGCCGGCGCGCACCCCGACGTCCGGTCCGTGGTGCCCGAGGGGCTGTCCATCGGCGTCGGCGAGATGCGGGCGGTGGTGGCGATGGCGGCCCGCCGGCCGTCGATGGGTCGCTGGCAGGTGGTGGTCATCGAGGACGCCGACCGGCTCACCGAAGGCGCGGCCAACGCGCTGCTCAAGGCGATCGAGGAGCCGCCGGAGCGCACCATCTTTCTGTTGTGCGCGCCCTCGACCCACCCTGACGACGTCATCGTCACCATCCGTTCCCGGTGCCGGGTGGTGGGACTGCGGATCCCGCCGGCCGACGCGATCGCCGAGGTGCTGACCGCCGACGGGATAGACCCGGTCACCGCAGGCTGGGCGGCCCAGGCGTCCCAGGGCCACGTCGGCCGGGCCCGGCGGCTGGCTCGCGATGACCAGGCCAGGCAGCGGCGGGCGGAGGTGCTGGCCATCCCGGCCCAGCTCGACTCGCTCAACGCCTGCTTCGTCGCGGCCGATCACCTGGTGCAGGCCGCCGAGGCCGAGGCCCGGGCGCTGACCAGAGACCTCGACGTCACCGAGAGCGACGAGCTCAGGCTCGCCCTGGGCGCCGGCGGCACCGGCAAGGGCGCGGCGGCAGCCGCTCGCGGCAGCGCCGGGGCGTTGAAGGACCTGGAGAAGCGGCAGAAGTCCCGGGCCACCCGGCTGCAGCGCGACGCCCTGGACCGAGCCCTGGTCGACCTGGCCAGCTTCTATCGGGACGTGCTGCTGGTGCAGGCCGGCTCGCCGGTGCTGGCCGCGCATCCCGAGGTCGCCTCCGACGTGTCGCGGGTCGCGCGCTCACTGGACCAGGCCGGAGCGTTGGTGCGGCTGGAGCGGGTGCTGGCCTGCCGGGAGGCCATCGAGCTCAACGTCAAGCCCAAGATCGCCGTCGAGGCCTTGACCGCGGCCCTTCGGCTGCCCTGACGCGGAGGGTTTGCCGCTGATTGCGGTGGCGTGCGCCTTCTGACCTGGCTCGGCGGTTGCCCTGTCACAACATATTGCCGCGAACAGGGATTAGGCTCGGCAGTATGGGGCTGATCTGTGCGGTGACGTTCACCGACCGTGGTCGGCTGTATTACGCCGATCCGGGCGCGCTGACGCCGGCGGTCGGTGACCACGTCCTGTACCCCACGACCGAGGGCCCCGAGGTCGCGCAGGTGATGTGGGCGCCGCAGTGGAGCCCTCAAGACATCGCCGGCTTGCCACAGCTGACCGGGCTGGCGGGTCCGGAGCACCTGGCCGCGCTGGCCGACGGGCGCAAGAAGCGGGCCGAGGCGCGGGTCGCGGCCAGGCGGCTGATCCGTGACCACGGCCTGCCGATGAAGATCGTCGGGGTCGATCACGTGCTGGCCGACAACCGCACGGTGATCTACTTCTCCGCTCCGCACCGGGTCGACTTCCGCTCGCTGGTGCGCGACCTCGGCGCCACCTTGAAGGGCCGGGTGGAGCTGCGCCAACTCTCCGCCCGCGACGAGGCCCGGGTGATCGGCGGCATCGGATCGTGCGGCCGGGACCTGTGCTGTTCGACGTTCCTGGTCGACTTTGAGCCGGTGTCGGTGCGGATGGCCAAGGACCAGGAGCTGCCGCTGAACCCGCTGCGGATCTCGGGAGCCTGCGGCCGGTTGATGTGCTGCCTGAAGTTCGAGCACCCGCTCTATCAGGACTTCAGCGAGAAGGCGCCGGCGATCGGCTCCTGCGTCTCCACCCCGGAGGGCGAGGCGACCGTGGTCGGGCATTCGGTGCCCACCGACTCGGTGGTGCTTCGGATGAACTCCGACGGCCGCCGGACCAGCTGCGCGATGGCCTCGGTGTGCTCCTCGCGCAAGGCCCACGACCAGGCCTACGGGGACGGCACGGTGGGTTCAGCGCAGGCCAGCCCGTCCGGCAGCCTCGCCGCGGCCGGCCCCGCGATCGGCGTGACCACCGAACACCCCGCCCCGTAGCAGCACGAACCGCACACAATGCGGCGGAGGCGACGTGGAACCGTACGAGCAGCGGTTGCGGCGGCGTTCTTGCTTGTCGCCGCGCTGGCGGCGATCATCACGACGCGTCACCTGGACGGCCAGTACGGGCCGATCCGGAGTGGTCCTATCGGCGGGTTGTACTCGACGCAAGACCTCGTCATGGAGCCGGATGGCTCATCCGTTCGCCTGGCGGATGAGCCTGACGCGACAGCACAGCTTTTGGCCTCCATGGATAACGCAGGCTCGCGCTCGGTCAAGGTGACGGCGGTCGAGACCGACGACGTGGTAACCAGGGTCCGTTGGTCGGAACTCTCCACAACGCCGGGTGGCCCTGTCAGTGGAATGAGCACGCCCTGGCGCGACTTCCCGGCAGCGGTACCTGCTCACACGACGATCCGGCTGCTTGTCACCATCCACCGCCCGGCGCACTGCCAGGAGAATCAGAACCCGCTGGGCGCCGTTTTCCACTCCGGTTTCTACCGCGTGCATTGGACGTCACTGCTGGGCAATCACATCACGACAATCGGCGATCAGGGCACCGACATTCGACTGTGCTGATCCGGCCGCGGTCATGCCCATGAGCCGGAATGAGTAAATCGCTGGCTAGCCGCGAGTCGGCAGCGGCACCCGGACAGGTTCGGGCAGCTGGTCACACGTCACAAGCACCTCTCCCGGCGCAGGCGCCTGCAGGCTGCCCTGGATCAGGAAGGGGCCGGTCGAGGCCAATGGCGGCAGCTCGGCATCGGCCGGAAGGTTCCGGGTCACGCCTCGAGCATGCTCAAGCGTCACCGTCACGCCGGTGGCCCGCATCGTGCTGACATTGCGCAACCGGTACGCGTGCCCTGACACAAACTCGACGTTGAACTCAGGCAGCGGCGGTGCTGAGCCACCGGCCGGGCTTCGCGGCGCCCTGGTTTCCGGTTGCGCTGAGGCGACCGAGCTGCCGTGCTGGGGCGTGTTGACGCGGGAGCGGTCCAGCGCGTCGGCGATGCGTTGCAGCGAGACCTCCAAGCTCGCCGCACCTGCGGTCGCTTCCCGGGCTCGGCGCTCGGCCCGCCATGATCGGCCGATGGCGATCAGGGACACCACGAGCGCCAGCCAGGCTGGAACGTCACCCCAGTTCATGCCTAGGGAGTGTGCCGCAGCTGGTAGCCGGCGTCGCGCAGGGTGTGATCCCGGCTTGGCGCCTGGGTCTTCGCGGCGGCGACGAACCGGATAGACTTCGGCGGTCGCGGTTCGCCGTGCGCCGCCTTAGCTCAGTCGGCAGAGCGTCTCACTCGTAATGAGAAGGTCTAGGGTTCGATTCCCTAAGGCGGCTCCGGTTTTGGCATCCTGTCGGCATGGGCACCTTCACCCTCCAATCGTTGCGTCATCCGATCATCCAGGCCCCGATGGCCGGGGGCCCGTCCACTCCGGCGCTCGCCGCGGCGGTGTCGGGCGCCGGCGGGCTGGGCTTTCTCGCCGCCGGCTACAAGACCGTCGACGCCGTTCGGGCCGAGCTCGGCGAACTCCGCGCGCTACTGGCCGAAGGCCAACCCTTCGGCGTCAATGTCTTCGTTCCCTCCGTCTCGAAGGCCGACCCCGAAGCCCTGGCGGCATACGCACGGACGCTGCGCGGTGAAGCAGATCGCCAGGGCGCCACCCTCGGTGAGCCACGCTGGGACGACGACCACTATGACGAGAAGCTCGATCTCCTCTGTGCCGCGGGCATCCCGGTCGTGTCCTTCACCTTCGGGTGCCCGCCGCACGCGCAGGTCAGGCGGCTGCACGAGTCGGGGGCATCGGTGTGGGTGACGGTGACGACAGCCGACGAGGCCGGCCTGGCGGCCGCCGCCGGCGCCGACGCGTTGGTGGTCCAGGGAGTCGAGGCAGGAGGCCACCGAGGCGGCTTCGATGACGAGAGGCCGGGCGACATCGGACTGCTGGCCCTACTGCAGCTCGTGCGACGAGCGGTCGGGAACGAACTGGCGCTGGTGGCAGCCGGAGGCATCGCCACCGGTCAGGCGATCGCTGCAGTGCTGGCTGCTGGAGCCGACGCCGCGCAGCTCGGAACGGCTTTTCTGCTGTGCCCGGAGGCAGCGACCGCGCCCCTGCACCACAAGGTTCTCGCCCACGGCGCGGTGCCCACCGCCCTGACGCGCGCGTTCACCGGCCGCACCGCGCGAGGCGTGATCAACCGGTTCTTGCAAGAGCATTCCAGTCATGCGCCGATCGGTTTTCCCGAGGTGCAGCACCTGACTGCCCCGCTGCGAGTGGCGGCGGGACAGCACGGCGACTCAGGTGGCGTTCCCCTGTGGGCGGGCCAGGCCTACGCCCTCGCCGAGTCGCGGCCCGCCGCCGAAGTCGTCCACCTGCTCGCCGAGGCCGCCCAGGTGGCACTGGCTCAGGCGGCTGCGCGTCTGCGGGGACCTGCCTGGGGCGCCTGAGGGCACCGCTGCACCCGGTATTCCTTGACCTGGGTGGGTTTGCCGGGGTTAGCTGGCCGCATCCTATTCACGCTCACTTCGGAGCACATTCATGACCTTTTCCTTCAGCGCCAGCCGGCGCTCATTCCGGCTGCTGGTTGCCGCTGCCACCGCGATCGCGGGCACCGTCATCACCGTCTCGGCCGCCTCCGCGGCTCCCGCCCCGGCCCCGGTTAGCGCCCCTGCCAGCACCAGCCGGGTCGTTCCGCAGTTGCAGGCTGCCGGCCTGGCTTCCACGATCGCGCTGAGCAACTGCTCGGCCAGCCTGGCCCGCTACCCGTCGTCCAAGGACACCGACCGGGCGATGATGCTCACCAACGGACACTGCTATGAGGGCGGCTTCCTCGCCGCCGGCCAGGTGCTGGTCAACCGGGCCAGCTCCCGCAGCGGCAAGCTGCTCGACGCCAGCGGCCGCGCCGTGGCCAACTTGCGCGCCGATCTGCTGCTCTACGCCACCATGACCGGCACCGACGTCGCGCTGTACCGGCTGACCAGGACCTTCGCTCAGCTGAAGAGCACCACCGGGCTCTCGGCGCTGACCATCGCCTCGGCCCACCCGGTCGACGGGCACGCGATCTCGATTCCGTCCGGGTACTGGAAGACCACCTACTCCTGTGCCATCGACGGCTTCGCCAGCACGGTGCGCGAGGGCCAGTGGACCTGGCACGACTCGATCCGCTACCAGTACCCGGACTCCGACTGCCAGACCATCGGCGGCACGTCCGGCTCTCCGATCGTTGATGACACCAGCCTGCAGATCGTCGGCGTCAACAACACCAGCAATGAGGATGGCCTCGCCTGCACGCTGAACAACCCGTGCGAGGTCAGCTCCGACGGCAGCACCACCCAGACCCAGGGGCAGAACTACGGCCAGCAGACCTACTGGTTCACCACCTGCCTGACCACCACCAACGCGATCGACCTGAACAAGACCGGCTGCCTGCTCACCAAGCCTTAGAACCCAACCGGCAGGACTCGACCGGCCCGGTCGGTTCGGCCCTAGGCGCACCCTGGGGACTGGACCGGCCGGGCGCTTCGAGTGCCTGCCGGAGCTTTGAGACGCGAGGCATACTGGACTCACTCGACACCGCTTCAGGAGGAGGCCAGCCGTGTTCTGGTGGGTGGTCCTGCTCGCGCTGGTGCTCGTGGTGTTTCTGATGTACCGGCTGGCCAAGCGGATCGATGACATCGAATCGGACTCCGCCTACCAGTACGAGAACGCGCAGGGCCCAGGCTACGGCTCGAAGTTCCTGAACATCCTGCGTGGCCGCGACCGCGACTAGCAGCCGAGCCGCGCGCTGCCACGACTAGCCGAGCCGCGCGCTCCTGGCGCTAGCTCGCCGTCGCCCGTGGCCGCCATTGCGCCGGCGGGTCCTCGCCGACGAGGCCGTCCACCGCCTCGCGAAGCAGGTCGGCCTGGCCGGTGTGCCGGCCGTACTCCTCGATGAGGTCGCACACGACGCGTCGCAGGCTGACGGGGCGGCCGACGACTGAGGAGAGGTGGACCAGCTGGTCCAGCCCGCCGTCGGCCAACGCCGCCTCCAGCCTGGCCTGGGACCGTTCGACGGTGCCGTCCCAGAGCGCGTAAAGCTGGTCGGGAGTGTCGTCGGCGGCCGAGTTGAAATCCCAGTCGGGATCGCTGTCCCAGTCCCCGGCGTCCCAGGGCGGGCCGAGCGGCTCGCCGCTGAGCTTGGTGGCGAAGCACTGCGCGTCGACCCGGGCCAGGTGCTTGAGCAGGCCGCCGAGGGTCAGCGCGGACGCGCCGATCCGAACCTGCAGTCCTGCCGTGTCGAGGCCGTCGGCCTTCCAGCGGAAGGTGGTGCGCAACCGGTTCAGCGCGCCGAGCAGGTGCTCGGCCTCGGTCCCGGCTAGCGGCGGCTCCCATGGAGGGTCGCTGTCAGTCATAGCGTCAGCCCGATCATGGCGTCAGCCTAGGCGTCACCGCCGAGGTCACGCCGCGCTGTCGGCCCGGCCAACGAGAGCGCCGCTGGCCGGGCCGACAGGTGGTGGAAGACGGTGATCGAAGGCGCCTTCGACTTCAGGCGGTGACGCGGTGGTCGGTGGGTGCGGTGGCGTCAGCGTTGAGCTGCGCCGTGATGGCCGAAGGCTTGAACCCCTTGACCATGAGGTAGATGCCGAGCAACAGCTCCCAGAAGAACTCCGGCACCACCGCGATGATCTGCAGTGCGGAGTCCGGCTCGATGAGGTCGAACATCACGGCGATGCCTGAGAGGCAGATCAGCGGGCCTCCGACGAGCCCCAACATCGCCATGCCCCGCGGCACCAGGCCGGACCGATACATCAGGTAGCCCAGGATCAGCCCGTTCCCCACGCCGACGACGAAGCCGGGGCCGAGCAGGAACGTCCAGTCGTGGATGGCCACCAGCGCCTTGCCGACCGTCTGGTACGCGGCAGCGTCCGCGCCGGTGAAGCCCTGCCGCAGGGTCGCGATCGAGAGGACGCTGAGAATGCCGATGAGGATGAAAGTGCTTTCGACGACGCGAGCGACGACGAAGCCGAGGGCCAGGCCTTCGTGTTGCCGCTTGAGCACGGAGTACAGCGCGACCGCGGTGCCGATGTTGGCGATGATCAGGATGACCTCGAGGAAGGCGCCCCACAGCGCGCTGGTGTCGCCGCCGGCGCCGGTGATGTAGTCGACATGCTCGAGCATGGGCGGGTACAGGGTGAACTTCGCGGGGATCGAGGTGATGTAGGTGATGAGGAACAGCACGCCGACGACGAACGCCGTCTTCCTCGTCGCGTCCACCGGGGCGCGTTCTGGTCGCTCTCCGGACGCGGGTCGCATGGTGATGGTCATGTCGGTCTCCTTCGTGGATCAGTGAGTCATCGAGGCTCGACGGTGGGCGCGTCGAGCTGGGTGGGTGCGGCCTGAGTGACCGAGACCAGCGGCAGGCCGGTGTCGCGCAGCCTCTGCAGCAGCCCGTGCAGCGCGGCCTGGTCGGCCACCGGACCGTGGATGTTGGTGATGCCGCCGCTCTCGTCGGACAGGCTCATCCCGTCGAACCAGGCGGCCCAGCGGGAGTCGAGGCGGCCCTGGACGCGGATCTCATACCGCCCGGGCTGGGAGTGATCACCGTTCGAGGCAGCGCTCGTCGCGCTCATCGCCCCTCCTTTGCTGTCCGTCCTCCGCCGGCGCGCAAGCGCCGGAATGCTCGAAAGGTAGGAGCAGCTGTGGTGAGCGGGGATCACCACATGTGGTGATTGAGGTGGTGATCTTGCCTCGGTCAGGCCGGCCGGCGGCCCAGCCCGGGTGCGGCGATGACCGCGGCGATCAGAACGATCAGCGCGATCACCCGATAACCGGTTGCCATCGCGTCGGTGAAGGCGTTGACGGCTTGGGCGGAGAGGCTCGGTCCGAGCTGCTGGGCCGCGCTGAGGGTCTGCGAGGTCGAGCCGGCGTGCTCTCCCAGGCCCGCCGGCAGGGCCTTGGCGAAGTGGCTGGAGAGAACGGCGCCGATGACGGCGACCCCGAGAGCGCTGCCGAGCTCGCGGACGGCGCTGTTGAGTCCGGAGCCCACTCCGGCGCGGGCTGCGGGGAGCGAGGCCATGATGCCGGTGGAGAGGCTGGGCACGCTGAGCCCCATGCCGGTCGAGACGGCCAGCAGCGCCAGGCCGTAGGGCAGGTAGGCGGTCGCGGAGTTGACGAAGGACAGCGCCGCCAGCCCGGCGGCGAGCAGCGCCATGCCGGCGGTGACGACAGCACGGGTGCCCACCCGTGCGGCGATCGCGACGCTG
>WUUC01056532.1_pt1 | contig 18162 bp, 7 predicted proteins | sample 6278441 | NCBI WGS metagenome assembly WUUC01 (sample SAMN13675441, study PRJNA597444) | soil metagenome | isolation source: soil | place: USA: Washington | collected 2017-10 | reverse complement strand
GGTTGGAGATCCGCGCCCTGGCCGTGAGCTGGGTGAGGGTGAGGTCCTCGTAGCCGTGCTCGGCGGTCAGCTCGCGGATGGCTTCGAGAATGCGCGCGCGCTGGTGGCGGTCGACGAAGGTGCGCGGCAGGCGGTGGATGCCCTGGGGCAGGGTCATCAGCCCCGGGCGGGCGGTGGTGCCGTTGTTGGTGGGGTTGGAGTTCGCGGGAGCGTGCGCGCCGGCGGGAGCGAGGTCGTAGCCGGCGGCCCAGGCGGCGAGGTCCGCGGCCGCTGAGCGCAGCGACCGCTGCTTGCCGGTGCGCAGCCGCTGCTCAACCACCGCGACGGTGCCGGCCGCGACCGTGGCAGTGGCCACCGCGGCGATCGGCACGCTCGTCGCTTCTCCGAGTCGGCGCTGCAGCGCGTCGACGACCTGGTGGCGGCGGGCCGGGCCGTCGGCCCCGAGCGAGCCGGCCTCTTGGAGCAGGACTTGCGTGGCGGCGGGGCGGCGCACGGCGGCGGTGCACAGCGCGCCGATGACCTCGCCGAGTTGGGCGCGCAGCCCGGCGGGCGTCGTATCGGACGAGGCCTGCGCCTGCTGCGCCGCGGCGGCAAGCTCGCCGTCGAGCTCGGCCAGGAGCGTGTCCCACGTGTCGACCACGCACTCGCGCTTGTTGCGGTATAGCGCGTAGAAGCCCGTGGTCGAGACGCCGGCCGCGCTCGTCAGGTCATCAACGGTCGTCGCGGCGTAGCCCTGGCCGGAGATCAGCTCGACGACGGCGGCCTGCAGGCGCTCGCGATGGACCCGCTCGACAGCCTGCGGATCGAGTGCGGCGCCACCGCGCGGGAGCTTGCGCGGAGACGCTTGGCCACCGGGTGCCATAGGTACCGGCGACCATAGTCCAGTGCCATAGGAAACGCATTGGAACGTTCCGATGCGGGCGCATTCGAGCGCCCTCAAGAAAAGACGGCGCTACCCAAAAACACGCACATGTCTCTACCATGGCGCCCCGTGTCAGACGCGGATGCCCCGGCCTCGTCCCTGCGCTTTGGCGCGCTGCCGCGCGGCCGCGGCGGTCTACCGCCGCAGGCCGTTGCGTTCCTGCAGCGCGCACGAACGCTCGACGCCACCGCCCAGGTCGTCGCCGAGACGGGCTTCGCGCACTCCACGGTCACCGAGATCGCCGAGCGCGCCGGCATCTCCAAGCGCACCTTCTACGCGGTGGCGCGCAACAAGGAGGACGCCGTGCGCCAGGCGTTCGACGCCGCCTTCGACCACGCGCTGCCGCGCCTGCTGGAGGCCTTCGCACAGCAGCGCAGCTGGGTCGCGAGCGTCGATGCGACCCTGACCTCCTACCTGCGGCTGCTGGAGTGCGACGAGGCGTGGGCGTCGCTGACGCTGCGGGGTCTCGAGGACGCGGGGCCCGAGCTGGCCGCGCATCGGCGCCGGAGGCTGCAGCCGCTGGTGGCACGGCTCGGGGCCGGGCCGTCGCGCGGGACGGCGGCGGGGCCGGTCGTGCGTCGGCCGCAGTTCGTCGTCGATGCGATCGTGGGCAGCATCGAGACGCTGCTGCGCATCCGCATCGCCGAGGGTAATCCCTTGCCGTTGCTGGATTCTCGGGGAGATGTGCTGTACCTCGCGCTGGCGCCCGTCGTCGGGCCGGCGCGGGCGCAGCGGCGGGCGGCGACGAGCCCTCCGGCCACGCGGGCGGTCGTGGAGCTGCAGCGGGCACAGCGGGTGGCGGAGCTCGCGGCCGACGTCGCGGCACCGGAGGCCGCGGCCGCCTTGGGGCCGCTGGTCGACGAGGCGATCGCCGACCGCGATGGGCTGGCGCTCCTGCAGGTCGTGCTGGCCTTCGAGCGCGCGCGGGGGCAGGGGCGGGCGGTGCCCGAGCCGTTGGCCCGCCGTGCCCTAGCGGGGATGGACGATGCCTCGTTCTTCGGCTTGCCATTGCGAGCGCCTGGCAGCGGCGCGGTGGGCGACTGGTCCGTGGTCTCGCCCGAGCAGCGGTGCCTGCGCTACATCGGCGCACACCCGGGGTGCAGCGGGGAGGACGTGCGCCGGGCGCTGGGCTTCGGCCATCTCTCGCAGGCGAGCCGGTTGCTGACGCGCCTGGAGCGTGAGGGCCTGGTCCTGCGACGCCGCGGTCGGGGCGGCGCCAACGCTTGGCGCATTGCCGCTTCAAAAAAAGATGATGCGACCTAAGACTTGACAGTTGGCTCTGGCTTTCTCTACGGTAGCCCCGAGGCGTTCCACAAACGTCGATGTTCCCGTCGAGGGGTGCCAAGGCCTGAGTCTCGACAGTCCGGCGGGTGAAGGAGTCCGGCGTCGCGGTCCACGCGACGACCGGGCAGGAGAGAGGAATCTGCGTTGGGTCCCACTATCGAGGGCGCGGTTACCGCTGCGCCCACTCAGCCATGCGCCGTGCCGGCAGGATCGTCGGCCGGCACTGCGCCCGTGCCCGCCTCCGGGTCTGGGCGCCGCAGTGGTCGTGCGCTCGGTGGCGTGTCGCAGCGCGACCGCCTCGTGGCGGCGATGGGCGAGCTGGTGGCGACGGCGGGCGTGTCGGCGGTCGGTGTCCACCACGTCTGTCAGCGGGCCGGCATCTCGCGGCGCACGTTCTATGAGCTCTACCGGGACCGCGATGCGTGCTTCGCCGATGCGCTGCAGGAGGCGTACGGTCGGCTGGTCACGCACGTCGACCAGGCGGTCGCCGGTGCTGGTGACGTGTGGGAGGACCGCGCGGTCGCGACGGCCCAGGCGCTCGTCGCAGTACTGCACGCCGACCGCGTGCTCGCGCAGCTCTGCGTCGTCTCGGCAACGGGCGGCAGCCGCGAGGCGGTGCGCCTGCGCCACGCGGCGATGGCACAGATCTTGAAGGGGTTGGCCGGACCGCCTGCTTCGGCGTCGGCCGGCGAGCCGGTGCTCGCGGGCGCGCTCGGCGGGGTGTGGGAGCTGGTGTATCGCCGTCTGACCGCCGAGCCCGAGACGCCGGTGTCAGAACTGGTCGACGCCGCGGTCTACGTGCTGCTCGCGCCGTTCGTCGGGCCGCAGCAGGCTGCGGCGCGGGCCCGGGACCTCGAGGCGGCAGCTGTCGTCGGCGTGCCCCGGGCGCTCGGCGCCCCGGCGGAGCTGGGCGACGGCACGATGATGACCGAGCTCGCGGGCCAGACCCTGCAGTACCTCTCAGCGCGTCCCGGCTCCGCCAACGTCGAGATCGCCCGCGCGGTCGACGTGCGCCACGAGAGCCAGATGAGCCGGCATCTCGTTCGGCTGGAGCGAGCGGGTCTCGTCAAGCGTCGCAAGGAGGGCCGGACAAACGCGTGGAGGCTCACCGCTCGCGGCGAGGAGGCGGCGCAAGCGCTGTACGGCGCGCCTGCTCACAAGAACGCGGCCGGCGGGTCGGCCAGTCGGGGCGACGCCTGATGGGGCGCGGGCTGGCCGTTGCGGTCGGGGCAACGTTGAGCGCCGGCCTTTTGGCGGCGTGCGGCGGAGCGTCGTCGGGCACCGATGCCCCCGCTGTGCGGGTCACGGAGGCGCCTGCCGCGCTCAGCGCGACGGCTCCTGTTGCCACGCGCAAGACGGCCGCGTCTCGCAGGGCGCTGGCCGGCGGCCGCAAGGCGTGTCGGGCCAGCAGCCCGCGCAAGGTCATCGCCCGCTACCTCCCGCGGTTGAAGACGGGCGCGCCGGCGCGGTTGCGCCAAGCCGCCAAGCACCCGCCACAGGCGATCCGCCAGGGCAAGGGCTATGCCTTGCTCGCGGGCGCCGTGTACGCCGCATCAGAACCCCGTGCAAGCCGGCCGGATGCAGCGGCCGGATGTGCCTACGAACTCCAGAAGACCATGTCGAAGAAGTCGAAGGGAACGTCGTGATGACGAAGTGGATGGTGGGGCTCGCTGCCCTGCTCACGCTGGTGTTGGCCCCGAGCGCGTGGGCGGACTACGGACAGGTGGGCCAGTTCGCCGACCAGGCGGCTGACGGCAACCCGGTGCATCAGCAGCGCATCGCGGTCAACGCCACCACGCATACGGTCTACGTCGCCGACACGGTCGGCGACCAGGTTCGCGTGTTCACGCCGTCCGGCACGAGCGCCACCGAGGGCGCGCCGTTCGGCGCCGGAGATCTCACCGACCCCTTGGGCATCGCGATCGACAACGACACCGGTGACGTCTATGTCTCCGATGACGACGACGTCCTGAAGTACTCGAGCGCCGGCGTTCGCGACAACACGTTCCCGAGCCTCGCGGCCACCGGCCCGCTCGCGTTTGACCAGACCGCCAACGAGCTGGTCGTCGGCGCCGGCACGGTGGTGCGTCGCTTCAGCACCGTCGGCAACGCCGGCGCGACGTTTGACGGCACCTCCGGCAGCACGGCCTTCGCGGGCATCCAGGATCTCGCGGTCGACTCGGCCGGCAACGTCGTCGTGGTCGACTCCGACGGCAACCCCGCCCAGGGCACCGGCACCAGTCGCGTGGAGCGCTTCGCCGCCGACGGCACCCATCAACTGACCTTCGGGCCGGTGCCTATGGCCGCCACCGTGGCCATCGAGCCAGGCACCGACCGGGTGGCCGTCTCCGGCAACCAGGACGGCAACGTGCGCGGGGAGCTGCCAACGGTGACGGTGTTTGACCCCGCAACCCCGGGCACTCCGGTCGGATCGGCCGCGCTGCCCGGCTCGCTGCTGTACAGCAGCATCCGCGCACTGGCGTTTGACGGATCCCGCCTCTATGTCGGCACCGACGTCGGCGACTACTTCGGAGGCTTCGATTACGGCAGCGCCACGATCCAGGTCTTCGAGGCCGGGCCGGATCCGCGTGTGGTCGCCGCGAGCAACATCACCGCGGACAGCGCCACACTCAACGGGACGATCAACCCGCAGGGCGGAGGCACGGACACCACCTACCGCTTCGAGACGTCAAACGACGGCGGCGGCACCTGGACTGCCGTCGACCCTGACACCGACGGCGACGAGAACGCCGGCCAGGGCACCAGCGACGTGCCGGTCAGCGAGACCCTCACCGGCCTGAGCTCGACCACCTCCTACCAGGTGCGCTTGGTGGCGGTGCGAGGCAGCGTGAGCATCACCTCGCCGGCCCGCACCTTCACCACGGCTGATCAGGCGCCGGAGGCGGTCACCGGCGATGCGAGCGTCACCGGCGTCACCGCCGCACTCCGCGGTCTTGTCACGCCCAACGGTGGCGAGACGACCTATGTGTTTGAGTACGGCACCACGACCGCCTATGGCCAACAGCATCCGGCCACGCCGAGATCTGTCGCCAACACCCGGATCGGGGATCGGCTGGCGGTCACCACGATCGTCGGTCTGCAGCCCTCGACGACCTACCACTACCGCCTGGTCGCGACCAACGGCGGCGGAACGGCCACCGGCGACGACGCGACGTTCACGACGCTCGCAGCGCCCGCGGCCTCAGGCGTGGACGACTGTCCCAACGCGGCGATCCGCGCCCAGCAGCACGCTCAGGGTCTCGGTGAGTGCCGCGCATACGAGCAGGTGTCACCGGTATCCAAGTTCGGAAACTCCGTCGATCAGAACACGACCGTCCAAACATCCGCTGACGGTACGGCGGTCGCGTATGCCGCGTCTGGAGCGTTCGCGGACGCGGCTACAAGCATCTCTGGCGGCTACTACATCGGGCAGCGTGCGACCGACGAGTGGGTGAACAAGGGTATCGACGCACCTCAGAGCAACACCTTACCTGCCTACCAAACGGGCCGGACAAGTCTGTTCTTCACGGATGATCTCTCCGCCACGATTCAATTCAGCCAGCGAGCGCTTGCAGCAGGTGCGGTAGATCAGGGATCAAATCTGTACCACCGGACCAATAGCACTGGTGCGATGAGGACGCTTTTGGCCAGGCCTGGTGCGGCCCTTACAGGGGAGCTGGTGCCACTGACGACGCGTCCTCTTGTCGCGGCGTCTAGAGATCTCTCTCATTTCGTCATCAACAGTGAAGCAAGCCTGGTGCCTGACGCCGTAAGAGGCACGCGTCATGTCTACGATCTTACGGATGACACCGTCACACTGGTGGACCGTCTTCCAGATGGTTCGGTACCAGCAGGCGGGGGTGTCGTCGCGAGCGGGTCCGAGGCCCGAGAGTCACGGCCGGTCTCGGAGGATGGACGTCGCATCTACTTCACGTCACCAGACAATTTCGGGCTCGGGGTCCTCTATCTTCGAAGCAACGGCGGCGTTACCAGGGCAATTTCGGTATCTCGTCGCCCAGATGACGTGGGTGCGCTGAAGGAGGTGTCCTTCGCCGGCGCAAGCGCTGACGGATCTATTGTGTACTTCGTGAGCGCGCAGACGCTTGCGGCGGATGACGCAATCGGGTTCGCTAACTATGCACTTTATCGTTATGAAGTCGAAAGCGATCGGCTCACGAATCTCACGATTGTCAGTGATCCTGCGGATATCACAGCGAGAGTGCAGAAGGTGCGTTATATCTCCAAAGACGGTTCGACGGTCTATTTCTCGGCAAGTAGTGTGCTGGCGCCGGGCGCTGTGTCCGGGGCAGAAAATTTTTACGTGTGGCGCGCTGGTGTCATCGACTTCATCGGGCCGGACGTCTACGGCGGACCTCAGACTTATGCGGGAAGTCAGAACGGTCGCTATCTGGCATTTGCGTCCAGCTCGTCTCTGACGGGAATCGGGAATTCAGGTGCAGATGACATGTACCTGTATGACGCTGTGGCGAGACGGCTTACGTGTGTGTCGTGTCAAGACGTGGGAGCGAAGAACAGGGCCTCTACTATCGCGCCCCAGGACGCTCTGGTGAGCAATTACGTTCCCCGCGCGGTGCTCGACGACGGCCGTGTCACCTTCACCTCTAGAGAGGCGCTCGTCCCGAAGGACGTCAACGGCAGAGCTGACGTGTACCGGTATGACGGTGGCAGGCTCACATTGATCACGCCCGGTACCGGTGGTGAGGATGCCGTGTTCATGGACGCATCGGCCGATGGCAAAAGCATCTTCTTCATCACCGCGGAGGGGATCGTCGAGCAAGATCGAGACGGTGCCTTCGATCTCTACGTCGCGCGTGTCGGTGGCGGCATCGGATCGCAGAATCGCAGGGCCGAGTCGTCGCAACTCTGCGACGGAGATGGATGTCAGGGAGCGGCTTCGCCGGCACCCACGATCACTCGCCCCGCCTCGGGCGACGTCGGAGACGAGGCATCCCCTCCGCAAAAGCGACGGGCATCGCTCGCACTCAAGGTCCGGAGGGTGCGCGGAGCCGCGAGCTTCGAAGTCTCGATGCGAGTGTCAGAGGGCGGCACGCTGACGGTGTCCGGGCGTGACTTCAAAACCCGGCGCCTTCGGGTTGCGAGAGCCGGGTCCGCCTCGCGGCGAATCTTGCTGACGACGCAGGCGAGAGAGCGATTGCGTCGCGCGGGGAAACGCAGAATCGCGGTCCACGTTCGATTCTCTGCGTCATCTGGCGCAACTGTCACAAAGCGCATCATTTTGACCTTGACGACGACGGAGATCAAAAGAAATGGCCGTTGAGACCAAGAAGAGGATTGTGCGACGACGCGGGTTCGGTTGGGTCTCGGTTCGACGTTTGTTCGTCCGTGTCGGCTTGGCGTCGATCGCTCTGACTGCGGGTGTGGCATCGGCATCGACGCATGTTGCTGTTGCATCGGGCCCGGTTTGGTCCGCAACTCACGTGGACTACCCCTCGAACCTCTCTCCTGGCGAAATGGCTCGCGAAGAGATCGAAGTGTCGAACCTGAGCGCTGAGTGGGGTGTCGGGGACATCGTCGTTAGATACGTGTTGCCGGCAGGTCTCGTGGCAAGGCAACCCCCATTGGGAGCAGACGGCAGACAGGAGCCGGCTGCCGGTGACACCGATGGTGAAGTGTGGGTGTGTCCAGGCTCGGACGGCGCCAGCGTCATCGTTTGCACGTACGTGCCTGGCTTCGTCGTGCCCTTCGGAACTACGAAGACTCTCGTCGTGAACGTCGATGTTGCGCCAGAGGCAACGGGAACGCTGCATGGGAGCCTGACGGTCGCTGGAGGTGGTGCGGAAGCGGCGGAGGAGGTCGAGACCCGGACGGTGGTTTCTTCTACACCCGCGAAATTCGGGGTGCGGTCGTTTTCTGGTGGGGCGTTCAGTCTTGACGGCCGCCCTGCTTCTCAGGCTGGCGGGCATCCCGATGTGACGACAGACATCCAGTTTGCGACCGAGGTAAATGCGGACGGCCTAGTTACGCCCGCGCGTAACGTGAAAGACGTCACGGTCGCTTTGCCAAAGGGACTGGTCGGTGATCCCACTGCGTACCCACAATGCACGACGGTCGACCTGAACGCTCCTGGCAATAATGCCGCCGAGTGTCCGGTAGAGAGTCAGGTGGGAGTCGCGCGTGTCGTCACCAATGCGAACGGCGGAGGGGCTCCGGTGGCGGTCTATAATGTTGTGCCCCCAGAGGGGGCTCCAGCACGGTTTGCGTTCAATCTATTCGGCGTCATCGTTAATATTGATCCCGAGGTACGCACGGGCGGGGACTACGGGGTCACCGCTCACGCCAGACGAGCTTCTCAAACGCTCACCCTGTTCAGTACGAGACTGACTTTATGGGGGGTTCCGGCCGACTCCAGCCACGACTTCCAACGATTCAAGCCGGGCATTAATGATCTTGATGGGTCGCCCACCCCAAGTGCAGCAGTTCGTAGGCCGTTTATGACGGCACCGACCGAGTGCTCGGGTGCGCCCTTGGCCACCGGGTTGGTGGTCGCACCGTGGCAGAATCCTGCAGACGTTCAGACCGCGTCGTTCGATCACGACTTCCTCGGAAACCAGATCAGGACCGAGGGTTGTGAACTGCTGTCGTTCCGGCCGACGGTCGATCTCAAGGCCTCGACCAGCCGGCCCGACGCACCGACCGGTATGGATGTGGCGATCAGGTCCCCGCAGAACCTCGACAACCCCGACGGCCTTGCCTCCGCGCATTTGCGGGATGTCGTGGTCGGCCTCCCGGAGGGGTTGACGGTCAACCCGGGCGCGGCCGATGGTCTCGAGGCATGCTCGGATGCCCAGCTGGGTCTCGGAAACGACGTCGTGCCTTCGTGTCCTGACGGTTCGAGGATCGGGTCGGTGTCGGCGAAGTCGCCGCTGCTGGACGAGACGCTCGAGGGCGGGGTCTATATCCGCTCTCAGAACTCCGACGATCCTGAGTCGGGTGAGATGTTCCGCCTCGCGTTGGTGGTTCGCAACGAGGAGCGCGGCATCCTTGTCAAGCTCCCCGGATCGGTCAAGGCCAACAAGGACACCGGCCGGCTGACCGCCACGTTCAAGGACAATCCGCAGCTGCCCGTCGAGTCCATCGACCTGCGGCTCAAGTCGGGGCCGCGTGCTCCGCTCGCCACACCCGGTTCGTGTGGGTCAAAGACGACCGAGATCGACATGACGTCCTGGGCCGGCGGTGCGGTGAAGGCGTCAGACGCCTTTGACGTCGCGTGTACCGCGGGTCTGGGCGGTTTCGCCCCGACAGTCACGGCCGGGACGGTCAACCCCATCGCCGGCGGCCGGTCGCCGTTTGTCGTCGACATCGCAAAGCCCGATGGCAACGCGGTCGTCAATGGGCTGCGGATGGCGCTCCCCGCCGGGCTGCTGGCCAAGCTCAAGGGCAACCTCGGCACGCAGGTCGGGACCGTCAGGGCCTTTGCCGGTCCGGGATCCAACCCGTTCGTGTTGCCGGGCAAGGTCTTGCTGGAGGGGCAGTACGGCGACGCGCCGTTCAGCCTTCGCGTGGTGGTCCCGGCGAAGGCCGGGCCGTTCGATCTCGGTGAGGTCGTGGTGCGCCAGAAGATCTACGTCGATCCGATCACCGCACAGGTGACCGTCGTCTCCGATCCCATCCCGACGATCGTCAAGGGGGTGCCGGCGCGGTTGCAGCGGTTGGAGGTCTCGGTCGACAAGCCGGACTTCATCATCAACCCGACGTCATGTGAGGCCAAGACGATCGGTGGGACGCTGAGCGCGGCGGATGCGCAGACGGCACCGATCAACGTCCGCTTCCGAGTCGGCGGCTGCGCCGCTCTGGATCTCAAGCCCAACCTCGCGCTGACGTTGAGCGGCAAGGGTCAAACGACCGACGGCAAGCACCCGGCGGTCACGGCGAACGTGACCCAGCCGGCAGGGCAGGCGAACCTCAAGAAGGTCCGCGTCGCACTGCCGCTGAGCCTGGCGTTGGATGTTGACAACGCCAATGGCCTGTGTGAGTTCGTCGACGGCTCGAAGGTGACGCCGACGTGTCCGAAGGCGTCGATCGTCGGTACGGCCACGGCGACGACCCCGATCCTCAATCAATCGCTCACGGGGCCGGTGTACTTCGTCAAGAACGTGCGCAAGAACCCCAGGACGGGTCGCGATGTCAAGACGCTGCCCAAGCTGGTGATCCCGCTGGTGGGCGAGAACGGGCTGAAGCTCACGCTCACGGGCACGAGTGATGTCGAGGACGACCAGCTCGTCACGACGTTCGACAACATCCCCGACGCTCCGGTGTCGAGCTTCAAGTTGAACATCAACGGTGGTAAGAGCGGCATCCTGGCTGTCTCGGGTGCCGACATCTGCAAGTCGACGCAGATCGCCGATCAGCAGATCGATGGCCAGAACGGCAAGGCCGCCGACGCCGACATCTACATCCAGACGCCGAGTTGCGCGCTGAAGGTGCTGTCCAAGAAGGTCGGCAAGCGCAGCGTGACCATGAAGGTCAGCGGCCTCGGCGCCGGCAAGGTCACGGTCACCGGCAAGGGCATCAAGAAGACGACCAAGACCATCAGCAAGTCTACGGTCGCCACGATTACCGCCAAGCGCACCAAGGGCAAGCCCGGCAAGGTCAAGGTCTCGTTCGACCCGACCGGCGCCAAGAAGGCTCGCTCGGTCTCGGTCTCCCTGGCTGTGTCCGCAGCGAAGTAGACCAACCAGCTGTCAGGGACGGGCTGCGGCGACTGGCGCCGCAGCCCCATCGGGACCTCGAAGCGCGGCGGCCACGGTGCCGCCGGCTTCGGGGTCCCGCTGTGGTTAAGGCGGCGGCGCGGGCGCAGTCGTCACGTGATCTGTGTCCATCCAGAAAAAGATGGCACGACCTGACTCTTGCAGTTGACGCCGGATTCCCCTACGGTGGCGAAAAGCGTTACAAAAACGTCCGCGTTCCCCACCATGAAGGTCTGTCTTGCACCTCGTAGCGTCACCACCGGTCGTTGTCTCCGCAGCCTGCACCGCGTCAGTGCGTCGCGTAAGCCGTTCTGACCTGCGCCGCACCATCTTTACGATGGGGATGTCCCGATGAGGAAGCTCCTGCTGCTCGCTGCCGCGCTCGGGGTGCTCGTGCCGTTGAGTGGAGTGACAACGGCCTCTGCGGCCGACGCCGCGACGCCGTTTGTCGCGGCGGGCTCGTTTGCCGCGGATGCGTTCAGCGGTCCGCAGCGCGTTGCCGTGGAGCACGCGACCGGCCGTGTGTTCGTCGCTGACCGGGCAAACGACCGTGTGGTCGTTTACGAGCCGACCTCGTCGGGTGGCACGCGGGTCGCCGAGTTCGGTGGGGGTGAGATCGACGATCCGGTGGGCATCGCGATCGACCAGAGTGACGGCAGCGTGTATGTCGCCGACTCCGGCAACCATCGCATTGCGCGCTACCTGAGTGACGGGTCGCCTACGCCGTCCTACAGCGCCGACACCGGGTACACGAGTCCTGTGGCGTCTGATGTCGGAAGCTTCGCGGTGTCGATCGCGCTGGATCCGACCAACGACGACCTGCTGATCGCGGATGCGTCGGACAACCGCGTCAAGCGCTTCGACGGCGCCGGCGTCCTCCAGGGCTCCTTCGACGGAGCCGCGTCGACCGCGGGGGCGTTCACCGGGCTGCTCGACATCGCGGTCGACTCGACGGGTCGTGTCGTCGTGGTCGACTCCACCGGTGACATCGTCAGCGGGTTCGCCACCAGCCGCGTGGTGCGTTTCGCCGGTGACGGCACCAACCCGGTGGACATCGGTGCGCTCGAGGCGCCGTCCGCGGTCACCGTCATCCCCGGGACCGATCAGATCGCCGTCGCCTTCAACCAGAACTCGTACCTGTTCTCCACGCCGCTCTCGGTTGCCGTGTTCGACCCGGACGGGTCGGTCGTCAGCACCACGGAGCTTCCCGCCGCGACGCTGTACGGCGTCGTGACCGGGCTTGCGGCTGCCGCCGACACGTTCCATCGCCTCTACGTCGCGACCGACCGCGTCGGCGGTGGCATCTTCGGGGCGGTTGGCATTCAGCGCCTGGCGCTCGACCTCCGTCCGACCGTCACCGTCGATGAGGCGGCTGATGTCGGCCCGAGGAGCGCGACGGTCGCGGGAACGGTCAACCCCGAGGGTGCCCCGACCACCTGGCAGATCGAGTACCGCCGGTCCGGGGAGACGGGCTGGCAGGCAGCTGCATCCGCACCGGCCGACGCCGGCTCGGGCAGCACGGCCGCACCCGTCAGCGCCGACCTTGGCGACCTGCGTCCCAACACCGACTACGAGTGGCGCATCGTGGCGCGCAACACGCTGCTGACCACGACCGTCGACGGGACCGCGTTCCACACCGATGTCTCCGCGCCGCGGGTGACCACGCTGCCCGCCTCGGAGCTGAAGTCCAGCAGCGTGCGATTGAACGGCATCGTGGATCCGTACGGCCGGCCGACGACCTACTACGTCGAGTACGGCTACGACACGGGCTACGGGACGTCGATCCCGGCGGGTCGCGACGGCGATGCGGGCAGTGCGGCAAAGCCGACCCGGTACAGCAAGGTCATTGACAACCTCGTGCCCGGGCGGCCGGTCCACCATCGCTTCGTGGCGACCAACGCGACGGGGACCACGTACGGGCAGGACATGGTCGCGGTGCCGGTCCAGGCCGAGCGGCGCTACGAGCTCGTCTCACCACCGGACAAGAACGGAGCCGAGCCCAACAAGCTCGCGACGTTCAAGGCGAGGGCCGACGGTGACCGGGTGATGTTCGAGTCGACCGGCAGCTTCGCTGATCCCGCCGGCGCTCTGGTGTTCAACGGCTATCTCGCCCGGCGTAGCGGCGATGGCTGGTTGACGCAGGGGCTGGCCGTCCCGCAGTTCAACGGCTCGGGGATCGCGGCGGTCACGACGGCCGAGGCGTCGCACGACCTGCGGACGTCCTTCGCGATCAGCGCTCGTGCGTTGACGCCGGACGCGCCGCCGGAGAACGACAGCGACGCGAACATGTACTTGCAGGACAACGACACCGGGGCGCTCACCTACATCGCGTCGGGCGTCTACAGCGACATCTCGAACTCGAGTGGATCGGTGCTGATCGGCGCTTCAGATGACTTCCGTCATCTGTTGTTTCGCGCACCGCTGACCAACGCGCCTGGCGATCACTCCGGCGTCACCAACGGGCTCTTCGAGTTCGCCGATGGCCGCCTGCGACTCGTGGCCCGCAAGAACGACGGCACGCCGTTTGCGTCCAGCGACAGCCCGGCGACGAACCGTCGTGAGCCACTTAATCACGCGATCTCCAGTGACGGGCGGCGAATCTACTTCACCGCCGACCCGGGCACCGAACTCGTTCCGACCTCGGCCCTGTGGCTGCGTGAGGACGGAGAGCGAACGATCGCGGTCTCAGACTCCCAGCGCGCGGACGCTCCTGGGCTCGCCAGCGCGAACTTCGGCGGCGCGAGCGCTGACGGAGGTGTCGTGTACTTCACGAGCTACGCGCCGTTGGCCGAGAACTCCGAGATCTTCGACCCAGATGACGCTCCGTTCCGGCTCTACCGCTGGACGCGAGCCACCAACGAGCTCACGCAGGTCGTCGGGGCCGTGGAGCCCAACAGCGGCGCGACCTATGCGCAAGTGCTGCGGGTCAGCGATGACGGTCGGCGCGTGTACTTCGTGCTCGACCGCGGCCTCGATGAGCCGCAGCGCGGGCGGCCACATCTGTATGTGTGGAGCGCCGAGACCGGTGCGGTGCTGATCGCGTCGGCCTTCGACGGATTGGCCGAGACCTCCGGCACCGCTGCGAAGGTCAACTCGCTCAGCCCCGACGGCACGAAGTTCGCCTTCTCGGCCCGTGCGCGGCTGACGGACGCAGACACCCGCAACCCGGCGTGCTTCTTCGATGCATCCGGCGGCGCAGGGGATGAGCTTTACGGTCTGTGTCGCTCGGTGTACCTGTATGACGCGCAGACTGACGCTCTGAGGTGCGTGTCGTGTGATCCGTCCGGTTCGGTGCCGGGAGATGACGCCCGGCTCGGAGGTGCCCATCCTCCAGGCGACGGAACCACGCAGGGGATCGATCAGCAGGAGTTCGGCAACGCCAACTATGAGCCACGGGTTGTCGACGATGCCGGGCGGGTGTTCTTCGTCAGCCGGGACCGGCTTGTCCCTGAAGACGCCGACGGCCGCTACGACGTATACCGCTCAGACGAAGGGCGCCACGAGCTCCTGACCCCGGGCACAGCGACGGATGCCAACTTCTCCGACGCGAGTGCCGACGGGCGCGATGTCTTCTTCACGTCCGGCGACCGGCTGGTCGCGACCGACAAGGACAACAGCGTCGACATCTACGACGCGCGCACCGCCGGCGGCCTGGCATCCCAGGACGCTGCGCCACCGGTCCCCACGTGTGTCGGTGACGCGTGTCAGGGCACACCGGCGGCGCCGCCGGCGCCGAGGGCGTCTCAGTCAGAAAGGGCTGGCACGGACGCTCCCGGCACCAGCGCATCGCCTGCGCGGCAGTTGCTGACGGTCAAGCGGCTCACTGCCACGCAGCGCGGTGCGCTGGCCTCGGGCAAGGCGGTCAACGTCAGCGTGAGGCTCGCGCGAGCCGCGACGATCACCACGCGCCTGACCGCAAGCGTTGGTGGTAAAGCCGTCCGCTTTGCCGCCTCGACCCGGCTCGGGAAGGCGGGGGCGACCAGCATCTCGGTGCGGCTCACGCCTGCCGCGCTGCGTCAGCTCCACCGCAGGGGCACCGTCAAGGCGACGCTCACCGTTCGCGCGAGCGGCACGTCCGCCGCGCGCGTGCAGACCTTCACGTTGACCGCCAAGAAGAAGCTGGGGAACTGACGTGTCTTCCATCACCCCGTCCAAGCTCGCTTCGCGCCTGAGCGTCCTCGCCATCGCGCTGGCGATGCCGTTTGGCCTGACTGCGACGGCCGATGCGGCCGAGAACTTCCGGCTCACGGAGGTCAGCGGCAGCGCCACGGCCGGCGATGGCTCGCGGGCCACGCGGGCGGCGGCGCATCCCGACATCACGAGCACCGTCCGCTTCTCCACCCACTTCAGCGACAACGGTGACCTGAAGGTCGACGCCAACCTGCGCGACATCAAGTTCGACCTTCCGCGAGGTCTGGTGGGCGATCCGCGCGTTGGTCCCAAGTGCTCGATGATCGACCTCGCCGGCACCTTCGGCGCCGCCCTCTGCGCGCCCGAGACGCAAGTCGGCGACGTCGTCGTCGGGGTCGCGCTGTACGGCAGCACCGACCTCGCGTTCCCCGTCGGCCTCTACAACATCGCTGCGCCCCCGGGCGTGGTCGCGCGGTTCGGGTTCAACGCCGTCGGGACCGTGGTGATCCTCGACGCGACCGTGGACGCCGTGGGCGGCTACCACATCGTTGCGCGCAGCCGCCTGTCCTCCCAGGCGGTTGCGATCACCAGCCTCGTCTCCACGCTGTGGGGCGTTCCGGCCGATCCCGCGCACGACTCCAGGCGCATCCCGCCGGCAACCCAGTTTGGCGCCCCCGCGCCGCCGACCCCGTCGAGCGAGCCGCGCCGGCCGTTCATCACCGCGCCGACCCGCTGCGACCAGGGCCCGCTGAAGACGACGATCACCGTCAACTCCTGGACCCGGCCCGACGAAAACCTCTCGGGCTCCTTCGACCACGACGTCGACGGCGAACCGCTGATCGTCGACGGATGCGACGACGTCGGGTTCACACCCACCACATCGGTCATCCCGGACACGACGTCGCCCGACGCCCCGACCGGCCTGCAGGTCGACCTCAAGCTCCCGCAGAGCAATGATCCCGACGGCCTCGGCACCGCGCACCTCAAAGACGTCAAGGTCACGCTGCCCGAGGGCATGACCGTCAACCCAGCGTCGGCCGGCGGGCTGGCGGCCTGCACCGACGCGCAACTCGGACTCGGCGACAACAACGAGGCGACCTGCCCGGAGGCGTCCAAGATCGGAACCGTCACCGCCACGACCCCGCTGCTGACCGAACCGTTGTCGGGCGGCGTCTTCATCCGCTCGCAGGCCTCCAACGACCCCGAGTCCGGGGACATGTTCCGGATGGCCTTGGTGCTCGAGAACAAGGAGCGCGGCGTGCTCGTCAAGTTGCCTGGCGCGGTCCGCGTCAACGAGGCGACGGGCCGGATCGTCGCCGAGGTCGCCAACAACCCCCAGATGCCGGCCGAGCACATCAACGTGCAGATGAAGGGCGGGTCACGCGCGCCGCTGGCGACGCCCGCTACGTGCGGGACCAAGACCACCAAGATGCAGCTCACCTCCTGGGCCGGGCACGATGTGAACCAGCCCAGCCCGTTCGTGGTTCCATGCACCGCCGGGCTTGGGGCGTTTGGCCCGTCGGTGCAGGCCGGCGTGGATGACGCGAGCGCGGGGGCGTTCGCGCCGTTCTCGCTGACCATCACCAAGCCCGACGGCCAGTCGGCCATCAACGGGTTGTCGATGGTGTTGCCGACGGGACTGTTGGCGAAGTTGAAGGGCAACCTCGGCACGCAGGTCGGCAGCGTGAAGGCGTTCGCCGGTCCGGGAGCCAACCCGTACATGTTCCCGGGGCAGGTCTTCCTGGAGGGCGCTTACGGTGACGCGCCGTTCTCGTTGAAGGTGGTGGTGCCGGCGAAGGCCGGGCCGTTCGACCTCGGCGAGGTTGTTGTGCGCCAGAAGATCTACGTCGACCCGATCGACGCGCACGTGACGGTGGTCAGCGATCCGCTGCCGACGATGGTCAAGGGCGTGCCGGTGCGGCTGCAGCGCCTGGAGGTCGATGTCGACAAGCCGGGGTTCATGGTCAACCCGACATCGTGTGCGCCGAAGACGATCGGCGGAACGCTGGGCGGGGCCGATGGTCAGACCGCACCGATCAACGTGCGCTTCCAAGCCGGTGAGTGTGGTGCGCTGGCGCTGAAGCCGTCTTTGGATTTGTCGCTCAGCGGCAAGGGGCAGACGGTCGACGGCAAGCATCCGGCGCTGACGGCGGCGCTGTCGCAGCCGGCAGGGCAAGCGAACCTCAAGAAGGTCCGCGTCGCGCTCCCGCTCTCACTGGCGCTGGATCCCGACAACGCCAACGGGCTCTGTGAGTTCGCCGACGGCTCCAAGGCGACGCCGACGTGTCCGAAGGCGTCGATCGTCGGGACCGCGACGGCGACGACACCGATCCTCAATGAGCCGCTGAGCGGGCCGATGTACTTCGTCAAGAACCAGCGCACGGTGGCTGCGACGGGCCGTCAGCGGGCGACGTTGCCCAAGCTGGTGATCCCGCTCGTGGGTGAGAACGGCGTCAAGCTCACGCTGACCGGTACCAGCGCGGTCGAGGACGGTCAGCTGGTCACGACGTTCGACAACATCCCGGACGCTCCGGTGAGCAGCTTCAAGTTGAACATCAACGGTGGCAAGGGCGGGATCCTGGTGATCTCCGACGCCGACATCTGCAAGAGCACGCAGATCGCCGAGCAGCAGGTCGATGGTCAGAACGGCAAGGACGCCGACAGCTCGATCTCGATCCAGACCCCCAGCTGCCCGCTCAGGGTGGTCTCCAAGAAGGTCGGCAAGACCAGCATCGCGGTCCGTGTCAGCGGTCTCGGCGCCGGCAAGGTCACGATCAGCGGTCGCGGGATCAAGAAGACGTCCAAGACCATCACCAAGGCGACGGTCGCGACCATCACCGCCCGCCGCACCAAGGCCAAGCCCACCAAGGTCACGGTCTCCTTTGACCCGACCGGCCCGGCCAAGGCGCGCAAGACCACCAAGTAGGACAAGCGGCGACAGCGCCGGCGCCTAGACGTTGGATCGCAACGTCTAGGTGCCGGCCGTCCCGTTTGCTACCCGGCCCGTAGCGGAACTGCCACGAGATGCTCGGGAGTACCAACGGAATGGCTCTTTTGTAGCGGGGTCTGGCCCCGCTACGGAAGTGCGATGGGCTA
>WUUC01124214.1_pt1 | contig 18168 bp, 10 predicted proteins | sample 6278441 | NCBI WGS metagenome assembly WUUC01 (sample SAMN13675441, study PRJNA597444) | soil metagenome | isolation source: soil | place: USA: Washington | collected 2017-10 | reverse complement strand
CGCCGAAGCGCGGGAGCGGGAGCGGGCCGCCGAGCGAGCCGCCGAACTGCTTGAAGCGCTGCTCGACGCGCTGCGGCCCCGCGCGGTTGAAGTCCGGCCCGTACTTGTTGAAGGCATTCCAGCGCGGGTCGTTGGCCTTGAGGAAGAGGCTGCCGTGGAAGGCATTGGTTCCGTTCTGCGAGACGACCTGCACCTGCGCGCCGGAGTTCCGCCCGTACTCGGCGGAGAAGGCCGAAGAGATGACGCGCACCTCTTTGACCGACTCCTGATTGGGCGTCACGACAGCCGCGCCGCCGAACTGTAGGCTGTTGACGCTGACGCCATCTATCTGGAAGTTGTTGGCCGAGACGCGCTGGCCGTTGGCGGTAATCGCCGGCTGGTTCTCGGCCTGAAAAATGGAGTTGCTCGAACCGCCCGGCCCGGTCGAGTTCGGCAGGCTGACCGACTGGCCGCCGCTGCTGCGAGCGCCGCTGCCGAAGACGCCCGGCGTCAGTCGCAGAAGCTCGTAAGGGTCGCGCCCGAACTGCGGGAGCCGTCGAACCTCTTCGGTGGTGATGGCCTTGTTGATGTTGGCGTTCTCGGTGTCGAGATTCTGCGCGACCTCGCCCGTCACCGTCACGGTCTCGGCCACCTCGCCGGTGGTGAGCACCACGTCGAGCCCTTGCACGTTCTCGGCGCTCACCGCGACGTTATCGAAGACGGTCTTCTTAAAGCCAGCTTTCTCGGCGGTCAGCGTGTAGCGTCCGGGCGGGAGGTTGTTGAAGCTGTAGAAGCCTTCGTCGCTGCTCGTCGTCTGCTGCGTGCGGTTCGTCTCTGTGTTGGTCAGCGTGACGCTGGCCTCCGGGACGACGGCTCCCGCAGGGTCTGTCACAGTCCCTTGCACGCCCGCCCGAAACTGCGCGTGCGCCGAGGCGGCGAAACACAGCACGAGCAGCGCGAGCAGAGAAGTGCGGCGAGCGAGTGATAATGCTTTCTTCATTGCTAATAGGTCTCCTTGAACGGAACTGGCGTAATTCTTGAACGGAACTGCGTAATTAAGGCGAGATGCCTTCGACGGTGCGTAGGTACGACGTGGGCGCAAAAGATGCTGGGCCAACGGCGATGCGGTTCTTGATGCAAGCGGCGGGGGAAGCCGTCAGGCGTCAATATCGTTTCGGGGGCATCAACTATGTGTTACTCGGTGCGGTAACGCAAATTAAAACACTCGCCATGCTTTTTTTCAATGGAATTCTTTGGCGTGCCTTTGGTATCTTAGAGCCCGTCCAAGCAGTCAAACTCAGAAAGACATTACAGCAGTTAGCAGGGAGCCGCCCAGAAACCAATGAGGCGGCCCGTCGATGTCGTCGGCCCCGAACACTGCTGCCGCAACGCGACGGTCACACGTCCGCGAAAAACCTATAAGGAGCGTAACTGATGCGAGACTTGAGAAGGTGTGTGGGGTTCGTGTTGACGGCGTGCGCGCTGTCGCTGGCCGTCGCGTGCGGCCCGGCGCAGAATACCAATACCAACGTCGGCGGCGGCGCGACGCCGGGCGGAGCGCAGAAGGGCGGCGCGGTGCGCATCGGCTTTTCGATGGACACGCTCAAGGAGGAGCGCTGGCAGCGCGATAAGCAGTTGGTCGAGCAGCGAGCCAAGGAGGTCGGGGCGGTGCTCGACGTGCAGGTCGCCAACGGCGACGACTCGGTGCAGACCAAACAGTGTGACAACATGCTGACGAAGGGCGTGGACGTTTTGATAGTCGCGCCGCACAATGGGGAGATAGCCGCCTCGATTGTCGAAGCCGCGCACCGGCAGGGCGTTCCCGTCATCAGCTACGACCGGCTCATCAAGAACTCGGACGTTGACCTCTACGTCTCGCATCAGGTCGAGAAGATGGGCGAGATGCAGGCCGACTATGCGCTCAAGCGCGTGCCCAAAGGCAACTACGTTTTGATAGGCGGCGCGCAGACCGACAACAACGCGCTGCTCCTGCGCAAAGGGCAGATGAACATCCTCGCGCCCGCGAAAGGGCGCGGCGACATCAACATCATCTCCGACCAGTTCGCTAAAGAGTGGAAGGCCGACGAGGCGATGCGCATCACCGAAGACGCGCTGACCAGAACGGGCAACAACATACAGGCCATCGTCGCCTCGAACGACGGCACGGCGGGCGGCGCAATCTCGGCGCTCGACGCGGCGAAGCTCGTCGGCAAGGTGCTGGTCACGGGGCAGGACGCGCAGCTCGACGCCGTCCAGAGCATTGCCGAAGGCAAGCAGACGATGACCATCTACAAGCCCATCAAGCCGCTCGCCGACAGCGCCGTGGACAACGCCGTCAAGCTGGCGAGGAAAGAGCCCATCAGCGCGCCCGACCGCGTCAACAACGGGAAGATTGACGTGCCCTCGATTCTGCAAGAGCCGCAGGCCGTGGATAAAGAGAACCTGATGAGCACCGTCGTCAAGGACGGTTATCACAAGCTGGAAGACGTTTACAAAAACGTGCCGCGCGAGCAGTGGCCGAAGGCGACGGCAGGCGTTCAGCCGAAAGCCTCGGAGAGCCAGAAAGCCTCGCAAGTCTTCACGGCCTTCTTCCTTCTGCTGACAGCCTTCGTGTGGGTGAAGATGAGATGACGAAGGGCGGCCCGGACGGAGCCCCTCTGCTGGAGATGCGCGGTATCACGAAGACGTTTCCGGGCGTGCGCGCGCTCGACGGCGTCTCGTTCGATTTGCGCGCGGGCGAACTCCACGCGCTCGTGGGCGAGAACGGCGCTGGCAAGTCCACACTGATGAAGGTGCTCGGCGGAGTCTACCCGCACGGCAGCTACGGCGGCGAGATTTTGATAGACGGCGAGCCGCGCCGCTTTGGCAGCGTCCGCGAGGCCGAGGCCGCCGGAATCGCCGTCATCTTTCAGGAACTCTCGCTGATTAAAGACCTGAGCATCGGCGAGAACATCTTTCTGGGCCGCGCGCCGCGCCGCTTCGGCATCATCCGCTGGGAGGAACTCTACAGCCGCGCGCAGAAGCTGCTCGACGAGCTGCGTCTGCCGCTCGACCCGCGAACGCCTACGGGCCAGCTCGGCATCGGCCAGCAGCAGCTAGTCGAGATTGCCAAAGCGCTCTCGCAGGAGGCCCGCATACTTGTTTTGGACGAGCCGACCGCCGCGCTCACAGACGCCGAAGTCGAGACGCTGTTCGGCATCATCAACCGGCTGCGCGAGCGCGGCGTCGGCATGATTTACATCTCGCACAAGCTCGAAGAGGTCTTCCGCATGAGCGACCGCATCACGGTGCTGCGCGACGGGCGGACGGTCGGAACCGAGCAGACCTCTGCGCTCGACGAGGCGCGCGTCATCTCGCGCATGGTGGGCAGGGAGGTCGGCGACATCTTCCCCGAAGCGTCGCACGAGCGCGGCGCGACCGTGCTGGAAGTCCGCGACATGACGGTGGAAGACCCGAACGTGAAGGGCAAGCGCTTGGTGGACGGCGTGAGCTTTTCGGTGCGGCGAGGCGAGGTCTTGGGCATCGCGGGTTTGATGGGCGCGGGCCGCAGCGACCTGCTGATGGGCATCTTCGGCGCGCACGCGGGGCGCACGAGCGGCGAAGTCTTCGTCGATGGCAAGCGCGTGGAAGTGAAGCGCCCGTCGGACGCCATTCGCCACGGCATAGGGTTCGTGACGGAAGACCGCAAGCGCTACGGCCTCGTCCTCGAACAGACCATTCTCAACAACATGACGCTCGCGGGCTTGAGACGCCTTTCGGGGCAGTTCCTCACCAATGTCGAGTCCGAGGCCGTCGCGGGCGGGCGTGCGATGAAGGACTTGCGCGTCAAGGCCACTTCGCTCTTCACAGTCGCAGGGACGCTCTCGGGCGGCAACCAGCAGAAGGTCGTGCTGGCTAAATGGCTTCTGACGAAACCGAAGGTGCTCTTCCTCGACGAGCCCACGCGCGGCATCGACGTGGGCGCGAAGCAGGAGATTTACGGCCACATCAACCAGCTCGCCAGCGCGGGGCTCGCCATCGTCCTAGTCTCTTCTGAACTGCCGGAAGTGCTCGGCCTCTCCGACCGCGTGCTCGTCCTCCACGAAGGCCGCTTGACGGGCGAGTTCAAACGCACGGAGGCGACGCCCGAGGCCGTCATGGCCTGCGCTACGGGCCACGCAGTCAATTCATCAATCTCTCCGGGAGATAGAACATGAGCCAGCCGCCCAACGAGCCGGCGACCGACCGGCCTCTCGCCACCGCGGACGTGTCCCCGCCGAATGCGCTGGCGACGCCAGCGGACGAAGGGCGCGTGCGAATCGGCGGCTTCCGCCTGCCGACCGCGTCTTTGCGCGCCTACACGATGCTGTTTGCGCTCATCGCCATCTGGCTCTTCTTCCAGTGGGCGACGGTCAGCGACATCTACCCTTACGGAATCTTTCTGCACCCGCTCAACTTCTCGAAGCTCTTGCAGCAGATGGCCGTGACGGGCGTGCTCGCGGTGGGGATGCTGATGGTCATCGTCGCCGGGCAGATAGACCTCTCGGTGGGCTCCGTGGTGGGGCTCGCGGGCGGCGTGGCGGCCATGACTCAGGGGTGGGGATTAGTGCCTTCGCTGGCCTCGGCCATCGTCATCGGCGTCGTCATCGGCGCGGTGCAGGGCGGGCTCGTCGCCTATGCGAACATCCCCGCCTTCATCGTTACGCTCGGGGGCTTGCTGGCATGGCGCGGAGTGATACTACGTCTGACCGAGGGCGCGACGATACCGGTGCGGCTGCCTTTCTTCAGGTGGCTCGGCATCGGCCAGCTTCCGCCGACGGTCGGCATCGTGCTCGGGGCGCTGGCGGTCGCGGCGGTCGTGTGGCTCAACCTGCGGCGCGCGGGAGCGCGAAAGCGTCACGGGCTCGCGGCGACCAGCACAGCCGCGCTCGCCGCGCGCATACTCATCCCTTCCGTGGTGATTGCCGTCTTCGTCTATCTGATGAACACGCAGAAGGGCGTGCCGATTCCGGTCGTCGTGCTGTTCGCGGTCGCGCTGCTCGGCGCGTTCCTGACGCAGAACACGACCTTCGGTCGATACCTCTACGCCATCGGCGGCAACCCTGACGCGGCGCGGCTCTCCGGCATCAGCCTTCGCAGGCACATCCTCGCGGCCTTCTGCCTGCTAGGCGCGCTGGTGGGCGTCGCCTCTATCCTGCACACGGCGCGCGTCGGGAGCGCTTCGCCAGACGCGGGCTCTCTGATGGAGTTGGACGCCATCGCTGCGTGCGTCATCGGCGGGACGAGTCTGATGGGAGGGCGCGGCACGGTCGCGGGGGCGATGCTCGGCGCGCTCATCATGGCGAGCCTCGACAACGGAATGTCTCTGCTCAACGTGCAGAACTCCACGCAGTACATCATCAAGGGCGCGGTGCTTGTCGCGGCGGTCGGCTTCGACATGCTCGGCAGGCACAAGGTTTGAAGCTGGCATCATTTCAAGCGACCGTCGAGTCTCCGGCGTCGGGCTATTTGAACCCGATGCCGGAGACTCGAAATTTTAGACGGCCATGTTAAATAGAAGACTTTCAGCGCGGGCAATACTTCTGGCCTTCCTGTCGATGTGGGTGGCGACGGGCGCGTCGCGCGCGCAGACGGGCGGCAGCAACCTCGCGCCGGGCGCGCCGGGCAAGGACGCGCAGTGGGAGAGCGCTGGGAAGACCGCCGTCGGCACGTCGAACACGCTCGAATCGAAGGTCTGGTTCACGCTCCGCGAAGGCGTTCTGACGGAGGTCTATTACCCGACCGTGGATGTCGCCAACACGCGTGTGCTGGAATTCGCCGTCGAGCCCTGCGCCTCCGAACCCGAAGCGCTCCTGACGGAGGGCGAGCACACCACGCACCGCGTCGAAGCGCTCGACCCGCACGCGCTCACTTTCCGGCAAATCAACACGGCGAAGAATGGAACCTTCACCATCATTAAGACCTACACGGTTGACCCGGAGCGAAGCACGATTCTCATCAACGTGGAGTTCCAGACGATGTGCCGCGCGTCGCAGAAGCTCTACGTCTATTACGACCCGTCGCTGAACAACAGCGGCATGCACGACTCTGCGTGGACGGAGGGCGACGCGCTGCTCGCTTCGGACGCCGACAAGGCTTCGGCGCTCATCGTCAGCAGCGGAATCGAGGAAGCGAGCAACGGCTATTTCGGGACGACCGACGGGCTCACGCAGTTGCGCGGACGAACCGGCGGGCGTCACGAACGCTACGCGCGCGCAGCCGACGGCAACGTCGTGCAGTTCGCTTCCGTTTCAGTGCCGCTGCGGCCCTTCACCCTCGCGCTCGGCTTCGGGCGCGAGCCCGCAGAGGCTTTAAAGAACGCGCGGGCCTCTCTCGCCAAAGGGTTCGCGCCAGCACGCGCACAGTATGAGAAGGACTGGCACGAGTACGTGAAGACGCTCCGGCGCGTGGAGCCGAAATACCAGAGGCAGTTCGACATGGCCGCGATGGTCTTGAAGGCGCATGAGGACAAGACCTTTCGCGGCGCGATGATAGCTTCCCTGAGCGTGCCTTGGGGCGGCGGGGCGAGCGCGAACGAGCCGAACGTCGGCGGCTATCATCTGGTCTGGGCGCGCGACCTGTATCAGGTAGCCACGGCCTTCCACGCGCTCGGTGACAAGGCTTCCGCAGACCGCGCGCTCGACTATCTTTTCCGATACCAGCAGAAGCCCGACGGCAGCTTCCCGCAAAACTCTTGGCTCGACGGTCGCCCCTTCTGGGGCTCCCTACAGTTGGACGAGGTCGCGTTCCCGCTCATCCTCGCGTACCAGTTCGGGCGCACCGACAACGAGACTTGGACGAAGCACGTTCGCCCCGCCGCCGACTTCATCGTCCGCCAAGGCCCTTACACGCCGCAGGAGCGTTGGGAAGAGGAGTCGGGCTATTCGCCCTCGACCATCGCGGCGGAGATTGCGGGGCTCGTCGCGGCGGCTGAGATAGCGCGTCGCAACGGCGACGAAGCCTCGGCCAACATCTACACGGCGGCGGCTGACGACTGGACGCGCCGCGTCGATTCGTGGACGGCGACGACAAGCGGGACGTACGGCGACAAGAATTACTACCTCCGCGTCACCGAAAACGAAGACCCTAACGACGGCGAGCCGCGCGAGCTGAACAACGGCGCTGGCACTTTCGATGAACGCTCAATCGTCGATGCGGGCTTCCTCGAACTCGTCCGCCTCGGCATCAAAAGCCCGTCCGACCCGCTCGTCGCAAAGTCTCTCGCCGTCATCGACAAGCTGATTAAAGTCGAGACGCCGAACGGCGCGTCCTTCTACCGCTACAACCGAGACGGCTACGGCGAGATGGACGACGGAAGACCTTGGAACTGGGACGGCAAGTACACGGGTAAGGGCAGGCTTTGGGCGCTGCTCGCAGGCGAGCGCGGGCAGTACGAGCTGGCGCGCGGAGAAAGGGAGAGCGCGGCCCGAAGGCTCGAAGCGATGCAGGGTTTCGCCAACGAAGGGCTGATGATTCCCGAGCAGGTCTGGGACTTGCCGCAAAGCCCTCGCCCCGACTTCAGGTTCGGCGAGGGGACGGGCTCGGCCACTCCGCTCGCTTGGTCAATGGCGCAGTTCATACGTCTCGCGGCGTCTTTGCAGGAGGGCCGCAACCTCGACACGCCGGACATCGTCGCGGCGCGCTACACGAAGAAGCCGCCGCCCGCACGGGCGTCCGGCGACTGGCAGATTCCGGCGCAGGAGGCTCTGTCGAAGATGGAGGAAGGGAAGACCTTTCGCGTGCGCGGGCGAGCGGGGCCGGGCTCGCGCGTCTACGTGATGTTCGGCGACGAGAGGCGCGAGCTGCACCCGGATGCGCGCGGCGCTTACGAGTTCGACGTGCCGGTGGCACGCGGCGAATCATTCGTCCTCGTCGGCACAATCTCGCCTTCGGGCGCGACCTCTTTCGAGCGCGCGCGCGTGCGAGGGCTGACGGCGGAAGAGAGCCTGAAGGCCGAGCGCGAAGCACTCAAGCCGGGGACGCTCGCCCGCGTCGAGAGCGCGCGACGGTCGCCCGTCATAGAGGGCGAGGAAGTGACCTTCGTATATCGCGGCCCGGCCAAACGCGTCGAGGTGGTCGGAGACTTCACGGGCTGGGCCCAACGCTCGCACTTCATGCGCGAAGCTCCGGGCACGGACGCGAAGTTCTACACCCTCCGCTTTCCGAAAGCCTCGCGTGTCGAGTACAAGCTGATAGCCGATGGCGAATGGATGCTCGACCCCCTCAACCCGGAGCATAGAGACAACGGCGTCGGCGGCGAGAACTCTTTTTTCTCGACGCAGGGTTACAGCGGCATCGCTTGGCGGGCGCTCCCCGAAAACGAGCGCGGCACGCTTGAGACGGCGGAAGTGCGTGGCCGCGCGACGGGAGCGCCGCCGCGAAAGGTCAGGGTCTATCTCCCGCGCGGCTACGCGCAGCAGGCGGGCGAGCGCTACCCGGTTCTCTACGTGCAGGACGGCTCGGAATACATCTCACGCGCGCGCGCCGTGGATGCCGCCGACCAGCTTATCGCGGAACGGAAACTCTCGCCCTTCATCATCGTCTTCGTCGATCCCTTAGACCGCATGAAAGAGTACTGGGCCGACGACGCCTTCGCCGACTTCATGGCGAAGGAACTCGTGCCTTTCATCGACTCGCGCTACCGCACCCGCGCCGAACGCGACGGGCGTGCGCTGCTCGGCGCGAGCCTCGGCGGCGTCATCTCCGTCTGGACGGCGCTCAGACACCCGGAAGTCTTCGCGCGCGTCGGCGGCCAGTCCACGGCCTTCTGGATAGACGACGAGAGAGTCGTCACGGCCCTCAACCGCCTAGACGAAGCGGCGCGTCGGCAGCATCCCTTACGCTTCTACTTTGACACCGGACGGCTCGAATCCATCCTCGACGTGAATCGCCGCGTGCAGGTCTCGCTCGCCGCGAAGGGCTACCCCGTCGCCTACCGCGAATCCGAGTCCGGCCACAACTACACGACATGGCGCGACCAACTGGCCGACGCTTACATGGCTTTGTGGGGAAATTAAGAGATGCTAAGTATTGTGGAAAAGCGTTGAAGTATTCTTCAGGCCCAGAGATTAATCGAGCGGCACGAAATCCCAACGTCCGCCATTCTTGAGATAAGAAACGGTAGCCGCACTGACGCCGTGATAACGGGCAATCTCATTTCTCTGAGGGTTGAGAGAGGGTGAAATGCCCGCTGTAGGACTTGAACCTACGACTTCACGCGTGTGAGGCGTGCGCTCTACCACTGAGCTAAGCGGGCGGATAAAATTTTTAAGGACGCGGAATGCTAACAAAGCGCTTGCGCGAGCGTCAAGCGAGTGGTTCGCGGAGACGCTCGCGGCGGGAATTGGGTTTGGGGTTGGCGCTCTTTAACCGCCGCCGACGGGCGGGTCTTCGGCTGATGCGGGCTTCTCCTGATTGGAGGTCGGGGCTCCGACATCCGAGCCGATGTAGAAGAAACGCGTGCCGGTCGCGGTAAGCCCAGTGGGCTTCTGCGGGTTGGCGTTGACGTGGTACTCGGGCGGCTGCGTGCCGGACTTCGGCGTCAGAGTGATGGCATAGATGTAGCCGTCCACGACGGGCGAGTCGCCCGCGAAGCGGCGGTCGAGATAGCCGCCCGTGCTCAGCTCGTCGAGCGTGCCGTAGCCCGCGCGGTTCTTGGTGTTGTAGTAAGTGACCTCGGCGGTGGAGATGCGTTGGAGGTGGCTGATGGCCGCCCCTTCGTTCGTCGCGCGGACGCTCGACTGCCACGCGGGGATGCCGATGGCGACCAGAATGCCGATGATAGAGATGACAATCATCAGCTCGACGAGCGAAAAGCCGCGCTCGGCGTGCAAATCTTTTTTCTTCATATAAATCATTACTCAGGCCCTCACTCAAATTCAGTACACGGACGAAAGCCGTCTTAGTTCCACTTTACTCTTATGGCCGTAAGATGCGGAATCGTGGATGCGACGTTTCCAGCGGACGTACATTTTACTACACGGCGGAGGCCGAAGTCACACGGGAGCGCCCTGCGGCTGAAGCGTCGCGCGGCCAGAAAGCGCGTGCGGACGCCCGTCCGAACAGGTAGAATGACCGTCGGTCGGGTCTTTATCGAGCGCATATGAGGAATCTACAAACCGCGAACGGCGAGGAGGGCGTCTTGACGGCTGCGGAGGCCGCCGAGCGCGTCTCGAAGTTGCAGAGCGCCATCGAGCGCGTCATCAAGGGGAAGTCGGAGGCCGTCCGCCTCGCGCTCGTGACGCTGCTTGCGGGCGGGCATCTGCTGGTCGAGGACGTGCCCGGCGTGGGCAAGACGACTCTGGCGCAGGCGCTCGCGCAGGCGCTCGACTGCGTGTTCCAGCGCATCCAGTTCACGTCCGACTTGCTGCCCTCGGATGTCATCGGCCTCTCGGTCTACAACGAGCGCGCGGGCGAGTTCGAGTTCAAGCAGGGCCCCATCTTCGCCAACATCGTGCTGGCCGACGAGATTAACCGCACCACCCCGAAGACGCAGTCGGCGCTGCTCGAAGCGATGGCCGAGGGGCATGTGACCGTTGAGGGCGTGACCTACCCTCTGCGCGCGCCCTTCATGGTCGTGGCGACGCAGAACCCCATCGAGCACCACGGCACTTACCCGCTCCCCGAATCGCAGGTGGATCGCTTCATGCTGCGCCTTCGTGTCGGGTATCCGGCCTTCGAGGTCGAGAAGGAAATCCTGCGCGACCGCGAGCGCGGCGACCCGCTCGGGAGCCTGCGTCCGGTGATGAGCGGCGAAGACATTCTGGACTTGCAGCGCAGCGTCAAGACCGTCTTGGTGGACGACGTGCTGGTGGACTACCTGATGCGGGTCGTCGCGGCGACGCGCGATTCGGAGATGCTAGACCTCGGCGTCTCTCCGCGCGGCTCGCTCGCGCTCTTCCGCGCGGCGCAGTCGCTGGCCCTCACGGAGGGACGCGATTACTGCGTGCCGGACGACATCAAGCGACTCATCCTCCCAGTCTTCGCGCACCGGCTCGTCGTCAACTCACGCTTCTCCTCCTCCTTCCACCGCCGCAGCGCGGAGGCCGAGTCGGCGCTCCTCGAAATCATGAAGACAGTGAGCGTGCCGATTTAACTTGAGCTATGTCTTGGTGGGTTAAGTCGAAGAGTTGGCGCAGGCCGTTGCTCGGGTCGCTGCTGGTTCTGGGCGGCGTGTGCGCGGCGCTCCTGACGGTCGCGGCGCGGCGAAGCGGCGATTGGGAGCTGGCGCGTCTGGGCGCTATCTCTTCGCTTGTCATCGCGGGGTTGATAGTGCTTCTGGTAGTGCCGCCGCTGGCGCGCTCGGCGCGGGCCGAGGCCGCGCGGCTCGACCTCCCGTTTCAGCTCACGGCGGGCGGGCTCATCTTTCTCAGCATCTACGCGGTCGTCGCCTTCGCCGCTTGGAACACCGGGAACAACCTCCTCTTCCTTGTCTTTTCAGTGCTCACCTCTTCAATCTTCGTGGCTTGGACGGCGGGCCGCGCCTCTCTGCGAGACCTCGTCGTCTCGGCGCGCTTCCCAGACCACATCTTCGCGGGAGAGCCCGCGCCCGTCATCGTCACCGTGCACAACACGAAGCGAGTGCTGCCGTCATTCTCCGTCATGGTCGAGTCGCGCAGCCGCGCCGAAGCGCCGGGCTCAGGCCGCGTCTTTCGATGGAAACTCCCTCGCCAGCGCAAGCGCGTGCTCGCTTACTTCATGTACGTGCCGCATGGCGCGCGGGTCGAGCAGAGAATCGAGCAGACCTTCGCCGAGCGCGGCCACGTCCTCGTCACAGGCTTCGAGATTTCCACGCGCTTCCCCTTCGGCTTCTTCAGGCTGCGCCGCAGGCTGCGCGCGCGCGACGTGGAGATTATCGTCTACCCGAAGCTGGAAGCCGCGAGCGACGAGCTGCACCTGCTGCCGATTGACGCCGGACAGATGCCGAGCCGGCGCAGCGGCGCGGGAACCGACTTGAATTCGCTGCGCGAGTACCAGCCGCAGGACGACATGCGCCACATCGACTGGAAGGCGACGGCGCGACAGAAGCGGCTCATGGTGCGCGAGTTCACGGCGGACGACGAGCGGCGCGTCCACATCGTGCTCGACACCTTCGTCGAAGCCCGAGAGGCTCAAGGCGCGGGCGAGAATACAGAACTGGCCGCGCGCTTCGAGCGCGGGGTGACGCAAGCCGCCTCGCTCGCCGCGCATTTCACGGACGAGGGCGCGGAACTTCGCCTGACGCTCGGCGAAGACGCGGGCCGTTACGGCGCGGGCCGCGAACATCTATATGAATGCCTGCGCCGCCTCGCGCTCGTCGCGCCGCGCCGCGAGACATCCGGCCACCCGCGCCGGGACGATTTCTGGCAGCGCATCTCTCCGTCATCTCCCACGGCGGGCTACGTCATCCTCCTCACCACCGCCGCGCCCGGAACCATCCCCGCATCGCTCTGGCGGCACTCGCACGTCATACACCTTTGAAGCAGGGCGCGGGCTCCGCTTTCCGACGGTCTTTTTTAGCTCTGGCGTTAAAACCTGATGCCTTGTAAACTGTCCGTAGAGGCTCCCCTCTAAACACAATTCGCGGAAGATTGGAGCATTCCACCAATCCCCGTCCTTGATGAACCCGAACCGGCGCTTGTCCCCATACAATCGGCCCGCGGATGACAGAGGCACATTTGATAGAAACCCTGAGCAACGGTAAGTCCCTGAGCGAGACGATTCGGCGCAACGGCTTTGAAGCGCACGAACTCGCCCCGCTCTCGGATTGGAGCAAGATGAGTGAGCCGGAGCACTTCGTCCAGTTCTACGAGTCGGACGAATTCCTTCTGGACTCTCTGAGCGGCTTTATCGGCGCTGGCCTCCGCGATGGGGACGCCTGTGTCGTCGTGGCGACGAAGGAGCACCGAGAGGGGCTGGACGAGCGCCTGCGCGGGTACGGGCTCGACGTGGAGGCCGCACGCTCAGGCGGGCAATACGTGACGCTCGACGCCGACGAGACTCTGTCGAAGTTCATGTTGACGGGAACGCCCGAGCCGGAGCGCTTCGCGGAGATAGTCGGCGGCATCATCGCCCGCGCGGCTGAAGGCGCGCGCCGCGTGCGAATCTTCGGCGAGATGGTCGCGCTCCTCTGGGCTGAGGGGAACTGCGAAGCCGCCATTCGTCTGGAAGGGCTTTGGAACGAACTGCACCAGACGCGCACATTCCAGCTCTTCTGCGCTTATCCGCTCCACGGCTTCGAGGGCGATGTCTTGGCCGGGGGACTCGGCGACGTGTGCACGGCGCACTCCCGCGTCATTCCCGCCGAGAGTTACACGGCGCTGACCAACGCCGACGAACGGCTGCGCACAATCATCAAGTTGCAGCAGAAAGCCCGCTCGCTACAGGCCGAGATTGCCGAGCGAAAGCAGGCCGAAGAGGCGCTGCGCGAGTTGAAAGACGAACTGGAGATGCAGGTCGCGCGCGAGCAGTTGGCGCGGGCCGAGGCGGAGAACGCCAACCGTCTGAAGGACGAATTTCTGGCGACGGTGTCGCACGAGCTGCGCACGCCGCTCAACGCGATTATCGGTTGGTCGCACATGATTCGTCACGGCAGGCTGGACGAAACCATGGTGGCGCGCGCCGTCGAGACCATCGAGCGAAACGCCAAGTCTCAGGCCCAGCTTGTCGAAGACATCCTCGACGTGTCGCGAGTGATTACGGGCAAGCTCCGGCTCGACATCGAAGCCGTCGATGCTTCCTCCATCATCAACGCCGCCATCGATTCCGTGCAGCTTGCGGCGGACTCCAAAGACATCCGGCTGGAAGTGACGCTCGACCCTTCGGCGCGACGCGTCGCGGGCGACGCCAGCCGCCTTCAGCAAGTCGTCTGGAACCTGCTCTCGAACGCCATCAAGTTCACGCCTGCGGGCGGGCGCGTCGAAGTGCGTCTGGAACGCGCCGACTCGAACGCGCGAATCAGGGTGAGCGACAACGGCTCGGGCATCAGCGCCGACTTCCTCCCGTTCATCTTCGACCGCTTCCGTCAGGCCGACGGTTCCAGCACGCGCAGGCACGGTGGGCTCGGGCTCGGGCTCGCGATTGTGCGCCATCTGGTCGAGCTGCACGGCGGGGCCGTCAGCGCCGACAGCCCCGGCGAGGGCTTGGGCTCGACCTTCACCATCGACCTGCCGCTCGCGGTCGCGCTGGAACGCTCCGCGCTCCGCAGGCGCGGGCCATCGAACGCCGCATGGAAGGGTGAAGATTCGAGCGCGCAGGAAAGCTCAAGACCCACGCTCGAAGGCGTGCGCGTGCTGCTCGTCGATGATGACCCGGACGCGCTCAACATGGTCGCGGCGATACTGACCGAGTACAAAGCTTCGGTGCAGGCCGCTTCATCCGCCGCCGAAGCGTTCGAGGTGCTTCAGTGGTTCAAGCCCTCTGTGCTCGTCTCGGACTTGGCGATGCCCGGCGAAGACGGCTACGCGCTCATCGGTAAGGTGAGAGCCCGGGAGGCGGGAACAGGCCATAGGACTCCGGCGGTAGCCCTGACCGCTTACGTCCGCGTCGAGGATAGAACGCGCGCCCTCTCGGCGGGCTTCAACATGTTCGTCCCGAAACCAATCGAGCCTCTGGAATTAATAGCCGCCATCGCAAACCTCTCCGAACCCGACACGACCCGCTTCGATCTGGCCTAGAACGGCAAACAAATTTCGTAAACATGAATGAAGAAGGCGCGGCAAATTATTTCGCCGCGCCCGTGCCGGTGCATCCTGAAATGGGTCAGTGCATCCTGAAGGGGCCGCCCGGCGGCTCGGGCTCCAACTCGGGGCGTGCCGAGTCCTGTATGACCTCGTGCATCTCCAAAGCGTTCGGCCCCGTGAAAGCCTCCTTCGGCAGCGTGCCCGATTGCGCGTGCCCTTTGACGAACTCGTCGGAGCGCACCCAGTTGAGAAAATCCTGTCGGCTCTCCCAAGTGGTGAAGACGACGTAGGGGTCTCCGTCGTTGACGGGGCGCAACACCTGATTTGAGACGAAGCCGTGCATCTTGTCCACTAGCCCGGCGCGATCCCGGAAGCGTGCCTCGAAGGCTTCGGCGTACTCCGGGTTGACGTAGATACGATTGGCAACAGTAATCATTCCGAATCTCTCCTGACCAAATAATGATATCCGACTGGCGTGCCCCGCCATTGTGTCACACGGCTGCCGCCGACCGCGAAAAAAAATCCTCCGTCAAAAGTCCTGATTCCTTCGGGGAACCGTGTCACTTGGCCGCATCCGGTTTCGCGTTGATTTGCTCCAACGCGCTCTCTATCTGCTCGGGGCTGCCTAAAAGGACGAGCGCGTCGTCGGCCTGAATCTTGAATTGGATTCCCGGGTTGATTTCCGTCCGTTCCTCGCGCGCGACCGCGATTATCGTCACGCCCGTACGGCTCCTCAGTTTCAGCTCTCCGATGGTCTTGCCCACTGCGGGCGAGTCCGGCTCGACCAACAGCGTCTCGGTCGAAGTGCCGCCGAGCGCGTCGGCTATCTCGCTCACCACTCCGAGAGGCAGCGAGGGCGAGCGAAGCATCTGGTAGCCCTCGCTTCTAATCTGGCTCACCTGCCGGTGGATGACGTAGCGCGCGATGCCGTACTCCTTGAGCACGCGCGAGAAGATTTCGATGCTCGTCTCGAACTCCTCCGGAATCACGTCGTCTGCACCGAGTTCTATCAGGTCGTGAAGCTCGGCCATGTAGCGCGTGCGTACGATGATGTGTATGTCCGGGTTCAACTGCCGTGCGAGCCAGACGGTGTGGCGCGTCGCCACCGGGTCGGAGATGGCGATGACGAGGATGCGCGCCCGCTCCAACCCGACGTGGTGCAGCACCTCCCTGCGCGTCGCGTCGCCGTAGACGATGCGCTCCCCCTCGGCCCCCGCGTTGCGCACGACCTCGGCGTTCAGCTCAAGAACCAGATACGGAACCCGCACCCTCCGGAGCACCCTCGCGAGGTTACGACCGTTGAGCCCGTAGCCGATGATGACGACGTGCCCCTTGAGGTCTGGCTCTTCGGGCCGGAAGCCTTTGACCATCGGTTCCAGCATCGAGGCCGGAGAGAAGGCCGACTGCAAGGCGTATCCGAGGCGCGGGGCGGCTTTGATGATAAAGGGCGTGGCAATCATCGAGAGGATGGAGGCGGCGAGGAACCTCTGATAGTCCGCGTCAGAGAGCAGCCCCTCGGCCAGACCGGCCTTCGACAGAATGAATGAGAACTCCCCGATTTGCGCGAGCCCGAGCGCGGCCATCACGGAGACGCGCAGCGAGTAGCCGAGCAGTCGCACCGCCGCGAAGGCCAGAAGGGCTTTGCCCACGGTCAGCGCTACGACCCACGCGAGCACCGCCGTGAGGTCTGCCCAAAGCGCGCCCAGAGACAGCAGCATCCCGATTGAGATGAAGAAGACGCTGTTGAAGACATCGCGAAACGGCAGGATGTCGGCGACAATCTGGTGGCTGTACTCCGACTCGGACAAGATAATCCCGGCGATGAACGCGCCGAGGGCGAGCGAGAGCCCGAACTGTGAGGTCAGCCAAGACGTGCCGAGGCTCATCAGCACCACGGAGATGATGAAGACCTCCGGGCTGCGCAGGCGGACGATGTGATAAAGCAGGAAGGGAACTACCTTGCGCGCGGCAATGATAATCAGTGCGATGGCCGCCGCCGCCGCGCCCAACGTCAAAGCGAGCTTCGACAGGGAGACGCCCTCGCCGCCGCCCAGTACGGGCAACAGCAGCATCATCGGCACGATGCTCAGGTCTTGAAAAAGCAGCACGCCGACGCCGACCCTGCCGTGCGGGGCGTCTATCTCAGCGCGCTCGATGTAGCTCTTGAGCACGATGGCCGTCGATGAGAGCGCGCAAAGAAAGCCGTAGAAGACTGCCTGACTGAACGGGCGACCGAGCGCGTAAGCCACCGCGGCGACGAGCGCCACCGTCAGAGAGACTTGCAGCCCTCCGCCGAACATCACCAGTCGCCTCATCTCCAAAATGCGTCGCAGCGAGAACTCAAGCCCGATGGTGAAGAGCAGCAGCACCACTCCAATCTCTGCGAGAAAGTCGATAGCCTCGGCCTTCCTGATTAGCCCCAAGCCGTAAGGGCCGATGACGACGCCCGTAATCATAAAGCCGACGATGGTCGGCAGGCGCAGGCGGCTGAACAGGAAGGTGATGGGAACTGAGGCGAGCAGCAGGAGCAGCAAGTCGTCGAATAGGGGGAACGTGTGCGACATGATTCGGCTCACGAATTACATCGTCAAGATTTAGTGAAGCAGTGCGACCGCAAGGATAATCCCGCACGGCTTATACGCGCGTCAACGGGTACGGCGTAAAAGGGAAGGTGGGGTTTCAGGCAAACGAGCCTGCTTATTCGAGCGGCGCTCTCTGTCGTGTTATCATCCTTCCACTCAACCGGAGCGCTGAAAGGAAGAGCCTGTGTCCCTCTACTTACGCCTGTTTCTGGTCTGTTTGCTTTGCCTGTCGATGAGCCCCAAGGCTGCGGCTCAGTCGAAATCTCAGCCGAGCGACAAGTTTCGACAGCTCGAAGAGGAACTCCCTACGCCCAACGAATACAGGGCCGCATCCGGCGCGCCCGGTCATCGTTACTGGCAGCAGCGCGCCGACTATTCGATAGACGCCGAGCTGGACGACGCGGGCCGCAGGATTACGGCCAAAGAGACCGTCACTTATTACAACAACTCCCCCGACACGCTCTCCTACCTTTGGCTGCAACTCGACCAGAACATCTTCACCAGAGAGTCCGAGGCGAACGCGACGCGCGAGGCTCCGACCTTCACGCCGACGCCCGAGCCCGGCGACGAGTACACGACATCGCACCGCATCCCTTACTCGACGCTCGACCGGCTGCTCACGCAGGAGTCCTTCGAGGGCGGACAGCGCATCACGGCGGTACGCGACGCGAAGGGAAATCCTCTGCGCTTCACCATCGTCCAGACGATGATGCGCATCGACCTGCCGCAGCCGCTCGCGTCGGGACAGAACACCACCTTCAGCGTTGATTGGAACTACCTGATTAACGACGCCAAGGTGCTCGGCGGGCGCACGGGCTACGAGTTCTTCCCGAGGGACGGCAACTACATCTACGAGATTGCGCACTGGTTCCCGCGCATGGCCGCTTACAACGACGTGTCGGGCTGGCAGCACAAGCAGTTCCTCGGCT
>WUUC01205969.1_pt1 | contig 18172 bp, 26 predicted proteins | sample 6278441 | NCBI WGS metagenome assembly WUUC01 (sample SAMN13675441, study PRJNA597444) | soil metagenome | isolation source: soil | place: USA: Washington | collected 2017-10 | reverse complement strand
AATAATGGGGGGTCCCCCAGCTATAAACCTTATGCTGCTACTGTTATCATTATAGACTGGATGTTGTTCTGCGCCCTGTTACAAAACTCAATATGAATAGTATGAGTATAATCACCACAGCTACAATTATAGCAGTAATCAATAGGTCAGCTAGGAAGAATCCTACACCTGCTACTAATGCTATAAGTATAATGGCTATTATCAATACTACTAAGAGTGTCAATACCATGATTCTATATTTCACCTCTCATAAAAAATAGGAGGTAGAAGGTCAGTATTATGCACTATTGCTTAGTCTTCTATGTAGTTTCTTTGCTCGCTTTGCTATTGCCTTTTCTGGACCCTCAACATACCATCTATGCATTGCAACCAAATCATCTTGCATTGCAAGAATGTTCATAGCTTGTTGTAAAACAAGTTCGTCCTTATCTCCAACCTGTTCCCTGGTCAACGCCCTTTTTGTGCTATCGTCTAACAATGTAGCATGCATGGTTGCTGCTGCGTGTTTTCCATGAGCTGCCTTATCCATCGCAACGTGTAGCCAACTCAGTGTATCCTTACGATATTTTTCATCGACCCATCCACGCCATACCATAATCATGTTATCGATACAGGCTGCAAACTTGGCATCCAATTCAGGTGTAGTAGGTGGATATTTTTCGACCTTCAATTGTGCACGTTTTATAACATCTCCATATCTACCAAGTGAAGCAGATGTGAGACTTGGGCCTGACCTTTCTGATATAGCTGATACAACTGGAATAATACCAGTATCTGGTATGGTGTTTTCTACTTCATACTTGATACCAAGACTTTCACATCTTTCTTTCAACAGGTCAGCACGTTTTGCAGTCTCACGTGCCATTGACTTCAGTTTATCAGCTTTTCTTATTTCCTGCTCTGTTGCAATCTTAATCTCTGCTGGAGCCCGCAGCTCATCTAACGACTTCTGTGAGATACGATTAATATTGTAGTCATCTGTGTACTGTGAGGTAATCTCTGGCTCTTCAAGTGAGAATTCAATACCACGAGTGGTATCCCACATTTCTTTGGCTACTTCTCCCAGTTCACTAGAAAGTTCTTTGTTGACTGTTGGGTTAAACTTTAACTGCTTATACTTTGAATTCATAACTTCATGAATCCAGCGTTCAGAAGCAAGCAGTCCTCTATCTCTCGCTAACTTACATACATGTGCACAAATCGTATCAATTGGTTCTTTGTAAACACCAAGCTCATGTTGACGTTCAAATATCTGAGCTAATGTGTTGATTGCTTCTTTCTTGTCACCTAATACCTGACGTTCACTGCGTTCAATATCCGCAAGTTTGTCAAAGATATTATTGACTTGTCTGTTAAGAATCTCTATTTCTCTAGAGTTGTCTCTATGATTACTAGACAGCGTTCCATTCACCAATTTATTGGTAGGTTATCGAAAATATATAAGGGATGTGTATAAATATATTCTAGAACAGTTCCTTATTATGGTTATTAACCATGAAAACAAGCGAGCTATACGAACACGTTTCACCAATGTACACACATATTTATATTACAGTCTGTTGATTTCATAATAGTAGGATGTCGAAAGTAAATCAGGACATTATATCTGAGTTAACTGAAGAACATTTAGAACTGATACATAAAACAAAAGAGTATTGGATAAACAGAACACTACATGGTGGAAGTGATTTTACTGTCGAAGATATTAGAGATGATATCAATTGGTTATGTAAAACAATAGGTAATATGAATACTGATAAACCACATATCTTTGTATTCGACTCATATTCAACATATCAACTAGGTTATAACCTATTAAAATTAGCTGTTGAGGATAATAATAATAGCAAACTCAATAAAACTGGTAAGAATCTTCTTAAGGAATCAGTATTAGAACGTGTTTGGGATTTGATTTGGTTTGGAGTGGAAGCAGGTAAATCTATACATGAGGCATTGGATAGTCATGTAAAGAGAGACATACAAGACAAGGTATGGGAATCTATAGCACGTAATACTGGAGATAATATAGGTATGGGTGTTTGGGATGTTCTTAGACAGAATGTAGATAACAGTATGCAACAAACAGTATGGATAAATCTATTCAAGAGTATTGCTCTTCCTGGAGCTAAAGCTATTAGAAGCAAAGTAACAGAACAAGTGTGGGAACAATGTCTTAACCAGTTATCAGCACTTACAGGTGAAACAGTTGGTGAAAAAGTTAGAAAACAGATAGAAACAACATTCTCAGAATTGCTTTCGAATAGTGATAAAAAACTATCATCCATTGACCACTTCATAGGTATGGGTAATTGGGCAGGATGGATGGCATTCTATGATTTCTTCTATCAAGCAGGAATAATAAAACCGGGAGATGGTGTACCAGAAGAATGGCTGAGATTCAGAAGGATATTAGATAAGGGTATATGGACAATGGCGTGGTATAATGGGTGTGTTCTCATATGCAAACTTCCAAAAAGAGTTAGGAGAGAACCCGCATCCAGACAATTACATTCACTTGAGGGTCCTGCTGTTGAGTGGCAAGATGGTACAGGACAATACTTTATCCATGGTGTAAACTTCAGTGAGGGATTTATAGATAATTTGGGGACCCCCCCTGGGCTATGGAGTAAGATTGCTGGTGGAAAAATGACATGGGCTGAAGTATTCTTTATCAGAAATATAGAACAAAGACGTATCGCTATGAGAGTTTATGGTCCAGCTAAAATAATGAAGGACGCTAAAGCAGTATTGATAGATCGTAGTGAGAGAGGTAATGAATTGTATAAGATTGAAGCCCAGATAGCTACAATTCATTCTAATGGTAAAGTCACATTCAAGAAAGATAATGGTACAAGTACAACAAACGATAATGAAACACTGATACCAGAAATGCGTATAGCATACTACAAAGACCCATCAACTGAAAGATGGTATCATTCATTCGTGCCGGAAAATATCGATCATGCAAATGAAGCTATGGCGTGGAAACTCCAAATGTCTACCAATGATTACTTAAAAGAATTGAAGGTAGAAGCTTGATATCTGATAACTATGAAAAATACACAACTTTTATATCAGTGTGAGATGTGATATATGAGCAGCATGCAAACGGTAGAATCAGGTAAGAACAAGAGGTCTTTAAAGACTCTGATAAAGAATGGAAGGAACAAGTACTTTAGACATGGTGATGTACTCTTAGTAAGAGTGGAATCAGAAAGTGAATTGAAAGATGCGAACAAGTTGATAGCAACTGGTAACACAGTTGTGCAAGAAGGCGAATTCACAGGCCATGCACACAGACTACAAACTGCAGGCAGTGCTCAAACTGAGATATTTGCCAATCTGGATAATCCAGATGAAAAGTATGTAGCTGTTATTGATGGTCAAGCCACATTGAATCATGAAGAGCACAAACAAATAACTGTTGAAGAAGGACTCTATAAGGTAACCATTGAGAGAGAATGGGACCCAACAACTAAAATGAAAAGACAAGTATACGATTAAGTATTACTTTTCTTTTATCTTTTCCTTTATATTTTCTATTCTTCTAAGTTCTTTAGCTCTACTTTCTAAGTTATCCAGCTTTAACTTTAATCGACTGGCTGTTGATGTAACCTCTTCCATCATATCTGCTATGATATCTGCCTTCGTTTTTATATTATCTAATTGTTCTAGAATTATTTCCTTATCTCGCTCGATGTCTTCTAATGTATCTTTTTCATCGTCCAAGTCCATTATGCCGACCATCTTCTTACATCCTCCTTTCAAGTGGAGTCCATAAGAATCTATCAGCAAACTTCTTGATTGAGCCACTTCCAATACTGTTTTCTAACCATCTCATTAACTCCTCTCCACTCCACTTATTCTTATCACCTAATTGGATTAAGAAGCTATTCAATTCTTCAATTGTAAACATTCTATCATCGTATAGACTTCCTGCCTTATTACACGCCCAGTCCATCTGACCACCTTTACCTCTACCACGAGCAATCTCCAAGTCCTTTTCACGCATTCTACTCTCTGGTATTTGGCCATTGACTGAACCAGCATCTATTTCTCCAGTCTTAGGGTCAGTTGCAGCTAGAGTCATATGGTGGAACATAAGCTCGAATGCGTATTTCATATCATCTTCGTTGTATGCAGCCCTACCATGCCATCTACCAATATTCTGAGCTATACCTAAGAGGTGAACCATATAACGTGCTGTGACTATCTTATTTGCACGTTCTATCACATCCATCTTCTTACTCACATAATATTCACGAAATTGTCTTTTCAGGTCAGTGGGTGGGTCTGTTATCACTACTTCCTCAGTGATATATTTCACTATCTTTTGTAGAGTCTTAATACCAAATCTTTCTTCTGTCTTTGGTACTTTATGCGCTACTCCATCTATGACTTCAATATCATAACCTCCTACTTCTTCATACCAGTCTTCCCAGAACTTTCTCTTCTTCTGTTCATCACTCCAATTATCGTATATGTGGTCTGCTACTTGTTCATGGAATTCTTTAGTGTTATTTTCTTCCAGATACAGAATGAAAGTCATTCTGCTGATGAATGCAGAGAGTGTCTTTTCACCTACGAATTTTAACAATTCAAAGATATTCTCTTCTTTAGCCATCCTACCTGCCTGTGGATTACAAGCAATGATAAGAGCACAGCTTGCATCAAATTCACCATGGACACCCCCGGCCAGATTATAGGGGATTTTATGGTCCCAGATTACAGAGTTGAGTCCATCAATGTCTTCTTCTTTACCAGCCTGAAATTCATCAATGATTAAACACCATTTATGAGCACGTGCAAATCCACCACCTTCTACAGTCCATTGGTCTGTATCTGGGTCTTTTACTGACGTTACTGTAAGTCCGGTGCCCCTGTTATTCTTCATGACAGTGTAATGTTTCTGAGCAGGTAACATATTCCCAGCCTTTAATACATCTGATTTGCCAGTACTGGGGTCCCCAATGATAAGTATACGCAGAGGCATGTCAGTCCTCATTGAGCCTATGCCCAACAGAACGACTTCCTTCATAACCTCTTGATCATATATCCATGGACAGAATGACTTTACTACCTTCTTCCAATAACCATCCTTCTTCATCTCGGCTCTGATACGCTCTTTATCTGCAGGTGTTAATTCTATCTCTTCATCAAGACCAGATGTCTTGTCATAATCTAAAACTTCAAACCATGGATTAAGCTCTTCATCACCCATCTTCGTCTTGATTAATTTGAATCTCAGTATTCCTTTTGGTTTAATACGCTCGTTGAATCCAAACTTCCATAACATATCAGTACCCTTCATCAGAATGGGTATTGCCATAGGAATCTTAGTTTGATTAGCACTACGTTCAAGTTCTTGAATTCTTAACCACTGAGCATCTTCTACATCATCTGGGTTTGGTCTTTTCTCATAATTATTTACTAAACAGCATTCGTCTTCACCTTTTTTAGGTGGCCTACTCTTTTCTTCACCACACCCACTACACACATACGTCATCTTCAATACTATTGGTCTATTGGGTGAGATAGTGGATATGTTGCATTGTTCAAGCTCTATGAATTTATTCATATGCTGTTTGGTTAAGCCTTTAAGTGAAACTTCAGTTAACTTCTTGAATTCAGGTTTATCCATGTCTAATTGTTTAGCTGCGTTTTTGAAACATCTGTATCTATAAGTCCAATCCTTTCTCTTGAAAGATTCTAATGCTGTTATCTGTTCTTGGGAAGTTGTAGTATACTCTTCTAGAATATTTGGTGTGAGTTCTAGACCTTCACCACTCCTAATATACTGTAGGATTTCTCTAGCAAGTGCTGTATGGGTACCTTCAGTTTGCAATGACATGGATTATTCTTTCCCCTATTCAGGTATCATTGACTTTTTATATGTAGTAGCAGGTGAACGTTTAGCATTTAATATCTTATTGAGATTTATTTCCATTACCATACAAAGATTATAGAAGTCTACACGTGATATATTACCACATATCATTTCTACATCTTCATCTTTCAACTCTTGGTTGATTCTGGGCATCTTCATCAATTCATTCTGTTCAATATACTGATCCATTTTGGAGCCCCGCTCTATGTCAGCCTGATAGTATTTGATTGCCTTACATATCTCGTTTGATTGGTTAAGCCCTTGCTTACTCCACAGGTCAAATGTATCTAACACTTTTTTATGTTTTGTTGGGTCAATACTGAAATTCTTTGTATACGAACTAGTCATTTGTGGTCACCTGTACCGCCCATTTCTAACGCATATACCAAAGCAGAACATATCCACTTAGAACGCTTCCTACCATCAGTTAGATTATTGAGGATTGGTACAAGCGTATCGGCATACTTTTCCTTCACAGTGAATGTCACATATTTTGTCATACATCTGTCTTCAACACATTCTATTTAAAGGTAATGTAGCTTTTGTCTGGGAGGTTGAAGTTGGGTAAGTACTTAAGTATCATTAAGTACTTACCCTATAGCTCTAGCTATATAGTATATACAACATACTATAATGGTTCCCCAATCAAGTTCTCACTATCTAGATGGGTCATAGGCTTCTTACCAGTGTCAAAAGAATATGTATATGTTATATTAACTGGGGGCATTATGGCGTTCCTAGACCTTTCTGAGAGTTCTCTATGTAATAGCATACTACGAAGGTCCGGCACAACTAATGCATGATCTTTATCCCACAACAATCGTGGTGGGTGTGCATATGCTACGAAATAATCATTTCTTCTACTATCATTTTTTATATTGATTATAATGTCTGGGCGTTGTTTAATCAGCTTTCTGAGTCGTCTGGCGTCCCTAAGAGATTGGAGACTTGTGATTACCCCACACCAATTTCCACCTAAGTAACCTTTAGGTGTAAGCATTACTAGTCCATTATCAACAGCAGACATTATGGTTCTGCACTCAATCTATAATCCATTTGCTTACACCAATCTACCATGTTAATCTTACCACGTTCTGCAGGTTGAAACCATTCTGGATGGTGGTTCATCTGCCCTATAAGTTGTGGAGTGAATCGCATCACAGGCTTAGGTTTAATGAAGAATGTTGCCGATTCAGATGGTTGAGGTTTGGGTGATACATAATCTCTCTCCTGATAGAAGTTGACAGCCTTAACCAAACTCTCTTCTTTGGTAGGTAGAATTTGTTTATCATTCCATTCTCGTAAGTCTTCTAGATTGATAATCTCTTTTGCCTTCTGACATATTCCACATTCTCTATATCCCCTATTGGGGCCCCCGCAGATGAAACAGCGTTTAGAAGTAATATTCTTCTTCGAATGACTTACCGGACTCTTTGATTGGGTGAAATAGTCCAAACACCAAACACCTATACAACTCAAAGAGAATACAGTAATAAGTATTGGTAAGAGATTGGTAGTAAACCATATCAGTTGCTGCTCAACAATCACAAGACTTCTTTCTAGTCTTCTTTAATTTATCCTTTCTGTTACTGAAACTCTTATCAGCATTTTCAATTGCCTCTCCGGGACTATCCTTACGAGCAGAGTTTATACTGTTATCATTTGCTTCTGATATCAATGTGTCTTGAACGTCTTTCTTCTGCTTCGCAGTCCCACAGCCATCTATAGCAGCAAATTTCCACATTGATAAACAAATATCTACAACACCATGTTTACTTTTGTCTCGTTCACTTTCCGGTATAAATTTTAACAACTCTTCTGTAAAGATGACGAATGCTTTCTTATTTTGTATCTTGCTGTGCCAAGAATCTCTGTATGGTTTATCCTCATTCTGTGCTAATGTTTGGTTACTCATAACTAATCGATGCGTACACAAATAGATGTTAGACTATTTATGTAGTTCGACTCATTTGTCGCAGTTCAGTTTCCCATTGTTTAAATTGTTCCCAGTTTAGTGTTCGTGTCATGAAAAACTCTTCACCATTTCTATATTCATTGATGATAAAATGTCCATCCTCAACCTTCTCCACTATACGAATTATGAAAAGTTTATGATATCGTCCTAGGTCTTGATATGTTTTATGTTCTGTATTTGTAATTAACTCATTCATCCTCTTACAATCAAGAATACAAACAATACCATTCTTAGACCGGAAGTCGACTAATACTAAATCAATGTCACATGCGTAAAAACCATTACCAAGTTTTGTTTTATGTAGTGATTTGAATTCATCTCGTGAGGGTGAACCTTTTAGACTTAGTATATTTTCATTCATTTGTTCAGTCCTTACTAAATACTATCAAGTCTCTATTAAGTGTTAGTAATTTTTTCTTTTCCTTTGCATCATTAACCATCCATGGTGTTTTTTCCTGTGAGGATAATGGCACACTTATTCTCTGTCTCTGTTTGAAGCCTACTTTTAGACATGATACAACACATTGAAATGGTAGGTCGATAAAGTATTCCCAATTCTCATCCATTATACCTTCAATAATAATAGCGATATGTCCATCTTTTACAAGTTTATTATATGCATCCTTAATCACTGTATTTATCACTTCCATGAATTTGTCTAATGGAAGTGAAGATATACTATCTTCAGAGTATTCTTTTGCCTTAAGGAATAGATAGGGAGGATCTAGAAAGACCAGATTACACTTGGGAATTTGTTTTGGTAAACCATTTCTAACATCTGATTTTTTGATATCTGTTCTCTTTGGGTCGATGTCATAGGCATGACATTCTCTGTTCATGATATGACATGCATCTATTGTGGAGCCCCCGCCAGCAAACGGGTCTATGACTATATCCCCCTGCTTTGTGTAAAAGTATAGAACGTTCATTGCAATCTGGCCGGGTATTTGGCCTGGATGTTCTTGTCCTAATCGTGGGTCTACTTTTCCAAAATTCCATTTATTGTAGACTTGTGGGGCATTGTCTTGATACTCTGCTTTACCAAATAATTCGAAGCGTTCTAAGTCTGTCTTTTCTTCTAGAAACTTAGACCATTCCTTCAATGTTTTCTCTTTTTTAGAATCTTCAATTTTTACAACTTCATTGTATATAGCATTAACACTTTTTTCACCAGCCTCAAATGCTTTAATGTCTTCTTCCGGTAATTCATCTTCATGTTCCCATATCTGTTCAGTTTTGTATAATGTATCTGTGCTGACATTGGCTTCTGCTGCTAACTCTTTGTCCGTATGAAGTGGTTCTTCTACCGTTTCTCGAATTCGAGAAACCCTACTATTGCTTAATGTTGTACTTTCATTTTGTTTTGCCTTCTCAGCCATTAAGGGCTTCATTCTCAATGCAATGGTTGCACGTTGTCCAGCTTCTAACTGTCTACGAAGAAGTGCACTCTTTAAAACATATAATTTCTCATCTAATTCATTATCAAATTCTTTAACATCATAATTACATTCTCTCTTAAGTTCCTGACAAATTTGATATCGATGATATCCATCTAATATTACACCATTTTGGTTTATGACTATAGGTCTGTCTTGTCCATTCTCTTCGATGTCTTTCTTTAACTCTTGATATTCACCATCTGGCATTCGTGGAACCAAGCCCTTATATTCTTCAGAAATTTGTATTTGGACTATCTGTATCATAAAGTACACACATAATAATTCTAACCCTAATATTAAGGGGTGTGAAACTATGTTCTAGTCTATTTGGGGTGCCCCGGCTTCTTGGTATACTTGATATGATGGTCTATTGAACCTTGCCACACATTACGAAACTTACAGTGTGGACATTGCTTCATTTCCATACTTGAATAGTCATGATACAATTTGTTATATCACTCCAGTTCCAGCATATACACGTTTAAGATGTGTTTCATCTGTTGCCATATAATGCACCACTTTATTATATTTTGTAATTGTTGTTTGTTTAATGTGTTTATTTCTACCAAGTTTACCAGTTTCCACAATCTCTGTGACTTCTTCCACAGGTATGTAAATCGATTCTAATATCTCGATATTATCATATGAGTCAGTCCAGCGATTATATTTCTCCTCTATCTCTCTAAGCGAGCCCTCAAATGTTATTACTTTATCTTTATTCATTCAACTCTCACAGTCTCCACTGGAAATTCAGTAGGTTCACCTATCATGCTTATTCCTCTAGGTGTTCCATCATAATCTTTTGTTACTCTATAATAAAGATAGATAGTATCACCAGACTTCATTGATTTTGTTTCACCATGTTCTCTCTCAGCCTTCATAAAATTCCATATATATCTATAATCACTCAGAGTGACTATTTTAACTAAAAGTCTAACATAGTATTTTGGATTATGGAAATCTCCCTCAGGGGCAGGCCAGAGTGAAGGTAAAGGCACTCTCATTGTCATTTTATGGGCACCTTTATTTTACCTGTATATTCTAGTCTCATGTTTCGAGCTATTAGATATTGATTATATGTTCTAGCCCAAAAACCAGCCCATTTGGCTCCAATATACTCTCGGGGTACTAATATTGTCATTATACTGGTGTCACCTCTTCTCCCATTGCCTTCCTCTCTGCCTTCTCCTTTTCTTTTGCCTCTCTACCTTTAAGATAAGCACCATATCCTGCCTCAGACATTTGTGTAGCCATATCCAAATTGTTAAGTTCTTCTGTAGTGAGTCTACGTTTATCCAGTAAATCAAAAATAATATTTAATCTGTTTATAGTTATCACTCTGAGATTATCTTTAACCCATTGTAATTTCTTAGGGTCTGTGACATTCTGTTCAGCTTCATACAAAACTTCATACATAATCTTATTGGCTAGTAAACCAGTAGCCATTGCCTTAATCTCTTTTTCTTTCTGACCCATTTCTAACTATCTCGTCTTCTTAGTATTAAAGCTTAATAACTCACGTATATCCCTTAACAGTTTAAGTAATTGATATCCTTTATCAGTAACAGTAATTAGACTATATGACTCTTCGTGGGGAGAATCACGCATTGTTTTATAGTCATGATCAACATTTCCCATATAGGCACCCAAATCAACAAGTCCCTGAGTGTATAAATCCATTAAATACATCTTACTCTGCCTGCTACTCAGATTGGCCTTATCACCCACATTTCTGAGTAAAGCACCCTTTATATCCAAGAATTGTGTGCTACCCGATTTCCTACCTCTCATATTATGAATAGTAGAGCTTTTGATTCTAGTATAAGTTGGTTCACTATATTGTAATACATCGATAGCACATAATATATCATAGTATATTTCTTCACGACTACGATTGTGTTCATCAATTGTTGCCTTATGCTTTCTACTCAAATTACGTAGGATTACTATGTACATATACCTATAATAATTGTGTATCGTCTGATTTTTCAGAACAGTTTATCGAACTGTTTATTAGGTAAGAAGTCATAGATAATGTTGGATTCGAGTTATCTCAGTCCAAGATTGGGATGGTAGGTGTAGGTATGTTGGGTGTGATATGGGCTTTTTCATATGGGGGTTTAGAAGTTTATCCCATATGTTTTTCTACCATATCACATTCCCAACATACTTATCATATCTTAAAATAAGGTAGTGTTTCTTTGATTATACATAGTGTCTCTAGATTCACCCATCGATAAAGCAAGATTAGGAGTTATAACGCCGTTATATGTTTCTCCACAAGTTAATAATACAGCTTGGCTTATGCTAGCCTCTATTGCTAGACGTTATCCAAGAGTCCATACTATTGCAGTTGTAGATGTACGCCGGGGTCCAGGATTAGGCCCAGATAAGAGTATGCAGGAAGGTATCCCAATGTTAAAGGAGAATGGTGTAACTGTTCTGGGGTATGTTGAGACTGGTGATGAAGATGGTAGTGTAGACGATATCAAACAGAATATGAAGAATTGGAAGAACTGGTATCCTTCTATTGATGGTTTCTATTTTACTCATATTCCACGTTCTGATGATGTAATACCAAAATCAACAAATCTCATTTCATATGCTAGAGATTATCTTGAAGTAAAGTATCTAGTTGTAGAATTCAGTAAAGAAGGAAAACCAAATCTACCAAGACAGTTTGTACTATCTTCCAACATTGATTTATTCGTGGGATATAGAGATAGAACTATTCCCGCTCCCTTATCAGCTCTAAAGACTGGAATAGAAGAAAATAGGTTCCAAGCTCATAGATTTGGGATTATTATCACAAAGATGCCCACCACAGCTCATAGTCAGAAAATAGCTGAGAACTTTATAATGCAGGCTATATCCAATAATGCTGCTCGTTATTTCTACTTCCATACTGATGATGGAGCTAGAGAAATGCATCCATATCCATTTACCACACTCTCAGAATTACTAGAGGTTTCAGTCAGACAATTAGATAAAATTGCTGCAGGTGAAGCTATACTACCGGCGCCCCCAGCACCTGCCAATCCTACAGAATTCTATAATAAAGAATCACAACTTCTAACTGGAAAGACAATAAACACTGCTATAGACAATACTCTGTTGGATCATGACAAATTTGGTGTAGAGAAAGTCTATCCTGATGCGCCCCCAAAAACATTTCAAGATTGGTATTTGAGACAAGAATCTGACCCTACCAAGGACCTAAGACTGGGTTATGCTCCACTTGTAAACCTACAGAGGATGCAGGATGGTTCAAAGGATACATTCCTTCTGAGTGCTAAAAAATCTGGCCCAACACGATTAGTTATTGCATCTATATCTGATGACAAGAGATGGCTCAATACAGAATCAACAATCTTCTTCAAATATCTACATGATATACCAAACATTGAGAGGCAACCATATGCCATTCAACTTTTGGCTAGACTAAATGCAAATTCATGCTATACATCAGCCATATTCAAAGAGGATGGTAGAACCACAATCAGGAAGCAAATTACTGATAAACTCTTTGTTAATAACAGAGCTACTCAACCAGCAGTTACAGCCCATGATGTAAAAGATAATTGGGTTGGATTCAAACAGGTAGTGTATAATGTTTCAGAAGATGGTGAACCTGATACATATGTTGGAATTGAAACCTATATCTGTCAAAATATTACAGCTGAGGATGGTAGATTATCCATTGGTGGTAATCAAGACTGGAAATTAACCTCAAAGTTTATTGATGCAGGTTATTGGGGTTTAGAAGATGATAAGGAAGAGAAGAAACTATCCAAGTTAAAATCCAAATCATTAAAAAAATCAACAGATATTATCAATAAGCCGGGTAATTACCTCTGTGGTTTGGCATTCGAGGGAGTAGAAATGGTTATATCTAATTGGTCTGTAAGAGAGATTAAGGTAGAACAGATAGATTAATCATGACAGAAAATAAGAATTGGACCTGTGATAATTGTGGTCAGATATTCACAATAGACCCTGATTCATTCGATTTTACTGGATGTGATAGACCCGGTTGTGCAGTAATACATACTTTGCCTGAACCAGTCATGAGAGGTGTTACAATGTCAATATCAGTTATGGCTGACTACCAACCAATAAAGGGATACAGTCGAGATTTGTGTAAAGACTGTTATGATTTACACGAACAGATGTGGCTAGAAAATATAAGGAGGATTATGAAGAAGATTGACTGACTCTTTTGGTTACACAGTACGTAGTAACCCACTAATCTTTCATACAATGCCCTTTTGGGTCCCCCCATGTGACAAATGCTTTCGCACTACCAAGGAAGATGATGCAGATGTTCAGGTAATTGGATGGCATAAGGAGTTTTGTAATGATATAGGAGACGAATATGAAGAGGCTGATTATATGTGTAAAGATTGTAGAATAAAATTTAATAAAACTGCTGTTACCTCATACAAAAAAGAGGATATAGGAAAACGAGACACAATAGTTATAAATGCAGGAAGGGAGATAGAATTTCACAATGACTGACCTTTTCCAATTCTTTGAGAGTGTACAAAAGAGTATACTACAACAACAAATGAATGAATTCAGTATTACCATGTTAGACCCTAATAATTTCGAGATTGTTAAGGTTGTAATGCAAGAACCAAATTGGGATAGAGCGTATATACAATATAGGTCAAAGAAACCAATTCAGCAAATAGAAGAAGAAGAAAGGTTAAAAAAGGAAGCTGAACAGAATAGACAATATACTGATGAAGAGTTGAAAGCATTCGCAGAAATTAATAGTCCAGTAGAACCAAAGACATTATCTTCAAAGAAGGAAGAAGAGAAGCCAGCAGACGCATTTGATGTACACGAAGTATACTCAAATCATGATCAGGTGAAAGAGTGATGGGGAAAGGATATGATACAGCATTACTCAAACAGTTTGACCAGAATGAAGAATCAGGAAGTTTGGAAGACCAATATAATGAATGGCGTACCAAGAATAAAGATACAATAAACAACGTGACTATTAGTTTATTTTCTGATAAGACATTATTGGTATTTTATGTGGAGAATGATAAGTGATGGCTGAAATTAGAACATTTGTTGTACGTGAAGAAGATGGTGAAATCATAGAACCATGGAAAGATATCAAAGACCTACGTGGTTTTGAATGGATTAGGGATGCGCCCAGTGTAGTATCAGTAGAAACAAGAGACATTCTAGAAGCGACTTATGTTAATACACGAATTGTACCTATAATCATTATGGGGAAAAAAACCAAAGAAATCATTAATGGTAAGGAAGTGGATGAATATGAGGTTGCAGTGTTCCAGTCTGATAAAGATGGGAAAGTCTATGATATATCCAAAAGATGCGCAGACAAACGAAGAGTTAAGAAATACGACAAAGTTATATTACATTTATTAGGATGTTGTAATATTATGAATATAAAGAAGGTTGAGAAGGTGGATAATAAAAATGAGTAATGATAATAATAATAATGACAATAATAGTCAACCAAGAATAATCAAAAGACGTACTGTAGGTGTTCCCACACCTGACGCAGATGCTAAACATAGAGAGAAGGCATTAACTTCTGGGCGCCGGAGGAATCAGGGAGTCATAAAAATCAGAGATACAGGTGACGATAATTATATGAATGTGGTAAGGGCTAACCATGAACGTCGTAAGATACTCGATGATGAAGCAAAGAGGGGGCTCCCAAAAGACCTGATTTATGACCCAAAGAAGCCTATTAACTCAATGGAATTATTTAAGGATGAAGTAGGTATCTCTAGTCCTACTAAAAGAAAGCCGGGCGATACACCAGTAACTCAAGCCTAGTTATTATTTTACTTCTCCTATTCTTAATAGGCGTAGTCACTAGTTGACTATTGCCTTCATTACTCCAAACTCGTTTACCAGGTTGTCTTATACCAGCTTACTGGACTGTGACATCTACTAATTGGGATACTGTAATCAATACCAGAAATGCTTATCCTGAAGTTCCAATGGCTGTTGTTTTAAATATTGCAGGTGGAGTTGGGGGTTCAAGTGGTGCAGGCTCTGCTGTCCAAAGTGCTTGGACTAATCTTATTCAACGTTTAACCTCTTCCAATATTATAGTTTTGGGTTATGTAGATACGAATGTTGGAAATGACAGTGAGGCCACAGTTCAAGCTAGGATGGATTCATGGGATAATCTCTATCCTGCTATCGATGGTGTTATGTTTGAAAATATGGGTATTCAAACTACACACCAAACCTATTATACTAATCTGGCCAATTATGCAAAGAATACCAGAGGATTTCTTACTGTAGCTGGTAACTGTAAAATTGCTGCTAATGTTGTATCTGATACATGGCACTCACAAACTGTACCTATCGATACTTTCGTTGTATTTGATGGAGAAGGGCTAGATGTTGTTGATACATCATATTCTAAGTATTCTGCTCTGAACAATAATCAATTAGCAGTAGTATGTTTTGGGGTCCCGGCACAGGATACTAGTTGGAATTCTCAGATGGCTCAATACGTAGGATGGATTTATGCTACTACTGGTACTGGTACATCTCCTTACAATTCACTTCCATCATATTTCCAAGATTTCATTGGTAATCTAAATACTATAGCAGCAGGTGGTGGTACTGGTGGAGGAGGTACTGTTAATGATAAATTTGGAATTCGTAAGATGTACCATACAAAGACAGGTGGTGAAGAATTCTTTACCAATCAAAATGATATTTTGGCAGATGCTGCTACATTTGGACGTATCCAGAATTATGAAGGTGAAAACATTGTAAGAGAATCTGATGGTTCCCATTCTTCAAATGGTGGTTCTAACAATGGTGACTTAAGACTTGAAATCTGGTCACCAGCTTATTCAAATTTAGATCAACGACTTGCAGCTGCATGGCGTAATGTGGAAATAACAGTCTACTTCAAGTATATAGGACAGGATGGAAGAAACCCACCATATGTTTGTCAGTTATATGGAAAAGGTGGACATCATAGTACATCTAGACACTGTGAGGGTGCTGCCTATAAATTCAGGGTAAATAGAACTGGAAATAATACATCGTATGACAAAGAAATTTGTCATGCCAGTTATGCTGGTAATACAAACACAGCCACAACACCAGGTCTTAGTGGTGGATATGGCAATGGACAATGGCATGGTTTCAAAGCTGTTCAATGGACATCAGGAGGCACTGTTAGATTAGAAACTTATACAGATATTAACTGTTCAGATTCTAATGGTAATTTAGTCATACGTAATGATTGGAAACTTGTTAATTCACGTACTGATAGTGGTGGATGGGCTGCAGATAGTCGTTTCAGCACTGATTGTAGTGGTTGTGGTAGAAGTGCAGCCACTGAGGTAATGACAGGACCATACACAGTTACTGACTCAGGTTCAGGAAACTATAGACGTAATTTATGTGCTTATAGGAGTGATGGAGTTACTTCTCGTTTCAGATATTTCAGTACTAGAGAGATAGATCCAGCAAGACCTGCTACAGAGGACGAGGAGCCCCCACCACCACCAGCAGCAACAAATGACCAATTTGGTATCAAAATGATTTATCCAACAATTACAAATGGATATCAATGGTTCATGAACATGAGTGGTACAACACCTAATACAGATACCACAAAGTTTAGAATAGATACAGGAGGATTGTCAAAGAATGCTGATGGGTCATTCAAATTTGCTGCTACTGGACCCAATATGCAAGTATACCAGCGTAATGGTTATAATCCTACTACAACTGCATCAGCAGCAGGCGATCATTCCACTCTACATTCTAGAGGATATATGCAAGATGCAAATGACTTTAGAAATGTAGAATGTACAATACAAGTTAGATTAAACAATACACCTACTGCAGGTTCATTCCAGTGGTTAGCTAGAGGTGGGCGTCATTTGGAACCCCCACCTAACTGCGAAGGTTCTGCATTAAGAGGATATATATTTGATAATGGTCAAACGTTATGTTCCAAAGAACAATGGCATTCATCATTTGCCAATGCAGCTAGAGGTATTGGTATTGGTTCAATACTGGGTAAATGGATTGGATATAAATTAGTAGTAACTACAAAAACTCTATCTGGTACACTGATTACAAACCAACAGATATGGGTTGACGTTGACAATAACAATACATGGACTAAAATTGATGAAAGGACTGACAATGGTGGATGGGGTGATCAGGGAGGAACATGTCAAGGTGCACCAGACCAGTTAATATCATGGGGAGGCCCAATAGTAGGATTTGATTGGACTTCATTCAATGATGTAGACTTTAAGAATATGAGTGTAAGAGAGATAGACCCTAATGCTGTTCCAGCTGGTGCGCCCCCAGGCGATAATACTAGTTTATGTGGCTCTTAATCTGGCTGTAATACCAGCCACTTCTAATTCTGTGTAGAAATTGGTCAAGTCTATAGCCTATTCTATTCTGACGCTTTCTCATATCATCTTGTAGATGTTTTCTGGCATATTCTTTTTTCTCTTCACCACAGAGTTCATTCCATTCTGTTTCACCTTCACGTCTTACCTCAATAGTAGGAATATCATAATTCATGAACGCTTCTATGATTCTATTCTGAGACATTATTAGTGATAGTATTTTCGTTTTGACTTATTTAAGCATTTACAACTGGTACAGGAGCATTTTGGCTCAAGACAGCATCCACAAATCATGATATTTGTGTTACAGTTAGGGCACGCTTGTGTAGAGATCACAGACTTTATCTACTATAGTGTCACGTTGACCATAAAAAGCATCTATGTGTGCTTCTTTCTTGTGATCCTTTTTGTTGCCTTCATCTTCTGATATCATGATTCCACATGTTTCACAGATTGCTGGCATGGTTGTTTATCA
>WUUC01208872.1_pt1 | contig 18180 bp, 20 predicted proteins | sample 6278441 | NCBI WGS metagenome assembly WUUC01 (sample SAMN13675441, study PRJNA597444) | soil metagenome | isolation source: soil | place: USA: Washington | collected 2017-10 | reverse complement strand
TGAGCTGCACCTGAAGACTCAAACGTGATCGTCGGGTACGAGTTGTTGAATGACGGCCACATGATGATGACGTCACCGGGGTTCGCAGGATCCGAGGCGATGAACTTGCCAATGATCGTTACGTTTCCGGTTGATGAATCCAGGAAGAATGTTCGCACATTCTCCAGGTTCCAGCCCTCAATACCGTACCAACCCATGTTGACACGAGCACCGAAGAGTGCAGTGTTGATCTCGCCCGCCATCAGCCAGTCAACACCGATCGTCCCCGCACTCACCCTTGACACAGTGAGTTCAGAGATGAACGCCGAGTCGATCAGAACGGCTGTCTGTTGCACTGCGGGTGACGGGCCGGACTCATTGCCATAGTTGTCAACAGCCGTGACCTTGATCCATCGCGGCGTGTCGGGGTCGTCATCCAACTGGAATGTAGCAACAGCCGGAATTTCACCCCGCATCATCCCGATGTTGACGGGAATCTTCCCCGCCATCGTCCCGCCCTCGCTAATGGGCTGAGAAACAGGGAAAAAGTCCTCGGTCATCCCGATATGCACGCGCAAGTGATTAATGTCCGACTCGAGGTTGTATGTGCCGCCCTCGGCCTGACCCAGGGTGTGGACCACCTGAATGGCGTTGCGCGATCCGGCCACGATCTGACACGCGGCAGGATCACTTGGTGCGTGCGTATCCGGTCGAGTCTGGAACGTGTACAGATCCGACCATTCGCCGACATGCGGCGGAACTGATTGATCCTTCGCCCGGATCTGAATATCATACGGAATGCCCGGCGTCAGATCCGTCAGCAATGCCTCAGTGAAGTCCCACGAAACCTGAGTGTATGTCCAGGGCCCGAGGTTGTACGGAATCGGAGATCCGAACGTACCGAGTAGCTGGCTGTGCGTGTAGAATGCCAGATCGGAATGCAACAGATCATACACGCCGGTCTGACCTGTACGGAATCGGATCTCGTATTCTAGACCATCCGTGATCACCGTCAGATCTTCGTTCAGCGGCTGTTCCCACACCACCTCAACCTGCGCACGTGTGAGCCCGTCGACATCGGACTGGTACGTGGATTGCAGAAACGGCGTTGTGAGTTCGACCACACCAGGGACGGTGGTGTCAGCGATCGGGCCGTTCGAGGGATTGTCTCCGATGTTCGAGCCCGATCCTGTCAAGGACCGGTTGTATCCGCCGACGACCAGCTCGGTTGTGCCCTCCTCGGGAACGAACCAATCGGACAGATCGATCCAGTCGCCCTCATTCGTGCGAAAGACAACACCCATCTTCGAGGTGACCGGCCACGTCATCTGGAAGAGGCGCAGCTTGATCGGCCAGATTCGCTCGCCGTGCCAATCAAGCTCATTCGCCGGATTAGTCAGCAGCGCCTCATCATCGTACACCCAGATGTAGTCGCCAACCGAGACGTCACCCTTGATGTCATAGTAGGTGCTCGATAGCTTCAGCGAGTCCCTGGGCGATGTAAATCGGTTCAGCTGCAGTTGCGCACGCGCATCCGCGTTACCCTCATCCGTCTGTGTTTCTGAGATAATCCGCGTGAGTACGATCGGATTGCCGAACAGATCCACATACGGATTGAGTTCAGGCGCGATATCTGCATCGGCTGACACCGTAGCCGTGTTGTCGGCATTGGATGCCAGTAGGATCACACGTGTGGTGAAGTCCTTAACATCCGAATCCAGCTTCGCAGAACCCGGCAATGCGCGATAGGTCATCTCGAGACCCTCGCGGTTGCGAATCACCGCGCACTTCGGATCTGTCACGTACAGCTGGGAAATCGTGCCGGCGTCGAACTTGCCTTTGCCGGTGATTCGCCATTCCGCATCGTAAAGTGAAGTGACGTAGTCGATCGCCTTGCGCCTTGACAAGTACTGGAACGTCCCGTTGAACAGGCCAGCTAGCGCGTTGATCGTGCCCACCTGCAGTGAGTCAGGTAGTAGTGTGGTGAGTGTGGAAGTGAACGTGGCGTCAGTGAAAGTGGTCAGGTCCTCGAGCGTGTAGCCCTTGTCATCCTCATCTCCCAGCCAGAATGCCATGCCCGGACCTGAGATAGCCTTGTTATCTTCGCCGAACGATCGTCCTCGGTTCACCCCGACGTACCGGGCCGAATCCATTAGATCGTCGCCGAACATAGTCGGATCGATCCGACCTGGCAACACGCACACATGACCGAAGTAATCCAACTTGTCAAGGACGTACTTCGGCGTGTTGGGCTTCAGCGTCAACGACCATTCACCAGTCGCCGACGCAATCTCCGTGACACTCATCGCCTCACCGCCACTACCGTCTCGACGGGCGATGCAAGATACTGCTGCATCAGATCCGCCGCCTGATCACCTGCGACAGCTGCAGAACCGCCGATCTCGAGCCCAACGAACGCATCGAGCTTGACAACTGACGCCTTGCTGATTCCACCGGCTCCTGTATCACCTGTGAACGTCTTTGAGCTGCCCACGATGTAACGATGCCCGTCACCATCATTGGACGTCGCACGGACGTAGCCAGTGGCCCCTGTGCCCGCCTCAGAGACAGCCTGCACCACCCCGAGGGTCGATGATGTCGACGCCTGGAGCAAGATCTCGACGAAACGACTCCCGCGCTTGAGCGTGAGATCACACGTCGTGCGTCCAACAGGCGAGCGATTCCACAACAGCCGCACGGTCACACGCTCGTAATCGTTGTACAACAGCTGAGCAGCAACGGGATCACCGAGTGGTGTTCCACCCTGAGTCAGGTTCCAAACCTTCTCGGTTGCGCCGGCAGCCCACACACCAACCCCGCCGCCAACGATCGGGCGGACAGACAGAAGGCTATTGCTCAGTAGCCAATCCGTCGGCGATGGATCGTTGACAATGCCTGTGCGTTCCGTGCGATTGAGAAAGCGGACTCGGCCGAGTTCATAGCCATCAGGTTCACACTGCCACCGGGGATTGATGCCGAATCCAACCCCGAGATAGGTCCTAAGCGGGCCATCGGTGCCTGTTCGTAGAATGGAACCTGGCGAGGAAGCCGCAGCCCAATACGCCGTATGAGCTCCCGGAGGAGTATGCCAGCGCACTCCAACCAGACCATGATCGGTAGTCCTGGTGAGTGGGCCAGCAAACCGAGACTCCAGATCAACTTCCGAAGCAGATCCGAGTCGTCGGAGATCGCACGCCCATTCTGATCGGAGAACGTCCTGTTCTGGAAGTTCGGTGAGGCTTGAGCTGCCCGCTTCGACGAGGTAGTACCCATCCCGGTGCTCCTTGTCATCGAAGGAGATCGGCACCATCATCGTAGACAGGCCGATCAAGTTATCATGAAACTCGGCGACGCGGTCCCGAGTGTAATCGAGACCAGCGCCGCCGAACAGAATACCGCCAAGGGACGCGGTACGACTTTCTCCATCGTACTTCTCGGCGAAGGGCCGCATAGGCGGCTCCTTGACGATCACTCGCCCGATGTGAATGCTCATCGGTAGGATGCCTCCACGTTCGTAATCGAATCGCGGATCTCCTCGATTGCGCCGCGCCACTTGACGGGGTTGGTCGGATCGAGATTGCCCGTGATGTTCAGTGACAGGCTGCCAACCTGGATTCCGGCTGACCACGAGGATGTGTCTGTGCTCGCAACCGCACCAGCTGCACTTGCACCTGTCTGCGCGACGGTAGCACCGGCCATCGACAATGCTGGCACATTGACGCCCGCAAGAGCGCCCTGACTCATCTTGTCGGTCATATCACGCGCCGACGCAATCAGGTTGGACTCAGCCGCATCGAAGCCAACCATGATGCCCGCCGGCACCTGCTTACCAACCTCGTCACGTGCCCACTTGGACGGCGATGCAATGCCCAGGAACGACAGGATCGGACCCGGAACGACCGAGCGAATCCAGCCCATGATCTGATTGTACAGCCAGGCGCCCATGCCAACGATACCGTTCCAAAGCCCGGTAACGATGTTGCGTCCCGCATTCACCAGCAGGTTGAGTGCAGTACCCGCCAGCCCCGTGATCTGGTTCCACAATGCAGACAGCGCCGACATGATCCGCGAGCCCGCAGATGTGAAGACACCGGTGATCGTGTTCCATGCGCTGGTGAAGAATCCGGTGATCGTGTTCCACACCGAGCTGATAACACCCCAGATGGTGTTCATCACCGAGGAGATCACCGACGAAACGGCATTCCAGACCGTAGAGGCAACCGAAGAAATCGTATTCCAGATCGGCTCCAGGAATCCCCAGATGACGTTCCAGACCGCCATGACAACGCTCATAATGGCATTGTTAGCGGTCTCAATAGCGGAGCTAATCACGCCCCAGACCGTAGTAGCGACGGCGACGATCCCGTTCCAGATGCCGGTCAGGAAGCCGACAATGGCATTCCAGACGGTCATGGCAACTGAAGAGACAGTGTCCCAGAGCAATTGCCAACCGGCGAGGAAATTGGTCCAAATCGTAGTCGCCAGCGCGACAATGCCTTCCCACACCCACGTCAGGAAAGCAACGATCGCGTTCCAAACCGTTTCGATGAGGAACTGGATCGGCCACCAGATCGTGAAGAAGATGGCGAGCAGAATTGCCGCACCGAATCGGAAGATGTTGAGGACAATCTCCCAGACGGTTGTCAAGAACGACACAATGCCGTTCCAGATTGCGGTAACTGTTCCGCCGATTACACTCCAGATAGATTGCCAAACAGCAACGACCGTATCCCAGATGCCCGTGAAGAATGCGACGATCGCACCCCATACGGTAGCGGCGATGGATTGAATCATGATCCATGCCGATTCCAGGAAGGCAATGATGTCATCCCAGTAATAGATGATCAATGCCACGATTGCAACGATAGCCGCGATGATCAGTGCAATAGGGTTGGCAGCCAGCCATGCTGCGGCCATGATCGCAGCCTGAACGACAGCGACAGCAGCCATGGCGACCCACGATGCGATCGTGACCGCCGCCGTTCGAATCGCAGCCGCAGATGCCGCAGCAGCAGGCGCAATGAGTCCCCAGAGCGCCGTAGCAGCGGCCGCAACAGCCGGGGCAGCCTGGAAGCCCATCATCACCATTGCAGCGCCCGCAGTGAGCACCTCAGGACCAATGGCAGACATGCCGGCGATCACATCGCCAACAGGCCCGTCCATCGCGACCAGCGATGCGGTGAACTGCTCGAATTGACGCTTGGAGACCTCGATCTTCGCTGCGGCAGTTTCTCCGATTGCGGCGTTCATGCGTTCCGCAGAACCGGTGATCTGATCCATGCTGGTACCAGCGGCAACAGCTGACGGGTCAAGAGCGAACAGCGCCGCGCCCAGGTCCTCAGCCTGAGTACCGAACAATGCCACCGCAGCTTGCGCACGAACAGCTGGATCCTGAATGTTGCGCAGAGCGTCTAGCGTCTTGTCAAGGGCCGCAGCTGCCTCGGGACCACCCTTGGCAATCGCCGCAGACATCTCGGCGCCATTCAAGCCCACCATCTTAAAGCCATCGGCAGTAAGCTTGCTACCGTCGACCGCTCGAATGGAGAATTCCTTGAATGCATCCGCGACAAGGTCAGCGTCTCGGGCACCCGCCTGCAGGCCCTGAGACAACAGGCCCGTCATGGTAGTGCCGTCAACACCCAGCTTCTGGAACTGCACCGAATACTCGTTGATAGTATCGATGAAGTCGTCCGAGGCATTCGCCCCACTCTGGAAACCGTTCGTGATAATGTCGAACGCGGTCTGTGCGTCAGGCGCAAGCCCCGTCTTCATCATCTGTCCGGCGGCACGTGTGGATTCAGTGACATCCACACCAAACACGTCCGACAGCCCGAGTGCAGCCTCAGACATCTTCTGCAGCTCGCCTGTGCTGAAGCCGCTCAGGTCGCCGATGTTGTTCTGAATGCCGGCGAGTGAGGTGTTGACTTCCGCGATGTCCTGACCGAAGCCGTTGGCGTACACCTGACCGGCCAAGCTACCGTACTTGGCAGCCTGATCGGCGGTGAGGCCCAGTTGTGCTTCGAGCTTGGCTGTTCCCGCCTCGACATTGAGGGCATTCGCAAGCCCCACACCAAGGGCTGCACCCGCAGCAGCACCCGCCGCGAGCGCACCAGCCTTAGCACGATCCTTGAGCTTCTCTAGCTTGGACTCAGCCTGCTGGGTATCGGCAGTAACGCGAACTTCCGCGTCAAGTGCGTTCAGGTCCCGCAGCTCGGCCGAAATCCGGTTGACATCGGCTCGAGCGGCGGCTACGTCAGCTTCCACCCGTAGGTGCGCGGGCTGCGACTCCAGTTGCCTGAGTAGCTGCTGGGCTTGGTTAAGATCCGACTTCAGGCGTGTCTGATCAGCTGCGATCTGCAGCAGCAAGCGTTCCTTGCCAACCTGCTGAACGAGATCCTTGACATCGTCCTTGGCGGCCTTGACGCCATTGCCATCGTACTCAATCTGGACAGATCCATTGACCGTGCCCAGGTTATAGGAAGCCAACTCGACCTTCCTCCCTACCGCGTGATCGTCGGCGTGCGGAAAGCCCCGTGCTCAATACCCAACCATTTGTTGAGTGCACGGAGTCTCGCCGCGTTCGCTTGTGTCGACTTCTTGGCCTTCTGAGAGGCTTGGTCCATATCTGCCTCAACCTGGGTCCCAAACATATAGACCGCACGGTCGAAGAACAGTGCCTGCACCGGATGATCGACACCGAAGATCTCACTCGGCCGGGAGTGATAAGCCTTGCTAAGTCTCCATGCTTCCCATAATCTCTGCGAGCTGGCCACGAAACTGCTCGACATCGGTCGCACCTCCAGTGGAATACTGGAAGATGAACATCCGATCATTCAAGTCGATCTGATCCGTGTAGACAATGCCAGGCTCACGTCCGGCCAGGGGTCGTTCCTTGGTCTGCCCTTCGGAGTCCACGTATTGTTCAACGGGCCTCTTGACGTTGGGCTGAATTACCATGTACTCAACGACTTTGTCAACGGTCTCGAGCACACGAAGCATGTTCTTGGGGTCACCCATCATCGACTTGTGATCCACGACGGGCTTGCCCTTAACTCGCTTGACGTGCTTCTCATTCACGAGTGTGGACAGCGTATCCACATCGTCGAGAACGCCCGCTGACACGAGATTCTGCACGCCCGGCTGACGAACCTGAGCGGTCTGCCCCGAGGGCATCGTCAGGTCGTTGAAGTTGGTGGCTGTGCCCCAAGTAGTGGGTGCGTAACGATCCTGAGGAGTCTCCTCGGGCTCGGTCTTGACCTTGCTTGCAGTGCGAGTGCGGGGTGGCATCTAAGCGCTCCTTATACCCCTAGTGACTCAGACCGTAACGGATGTTACGAGCCGCCCTCAGTTGTCGCAGTGAACGCGTACGTACCGCCCGTCAGACCAGCCGAGTTGGTGGTCATGAGCGGCATGTTGTCGCCCGCGTACTGGCCGGCGAACGTGACGACGACCGGTGTAGTCGGCATCGCGCCGCCTGTGCACACGACATCGCCCTCTTCCACGTTCGGAAGAGCCTCCAACGCGAGCTCGATAGCCGCAGCCGCGGCGTTGTACGCGATGGCTGCCGTGGTGTGGCCGTCCAGCGTGATGGTGAACGTACCCGCAGTGACAGTACCCGTCGCAGCGAGCTCCTGCACCTCGGACTCGGGCAGCTCAGGGGCAATGATCGCCATCGCCGTCTGGTGCTGCACGAAGTCGTACAGGAACTTGTCCTCGCCCGGACGACGCGAACCGTAGCCCTTTCCAGACCCGGAGGTCAGGAAGAACGTCTGGTCCTCGAACGAGCCTTCCAGGGAGTCCGTGATCTTGCCTCGGTAAATCACGCACCACATGTCACCACCGGAGTCAGAGATCGACTGACCGATGATCATGAAGCTGGGCTTGGACGTGGTCGTCTTCTTGCGGTACGTCTTGATGATGTTCGGCGCGACGCCCTCGACCGTGACGTCACCACCGGACAGAACGGACCATGCTTCGAGCGAGATGCCGCCCGATTCGAGCTCCCATTCCACCCATGCGTTGGATCCATGCGAGGTGACGAGCTCGTCATCCCCGCGCAGATCTTCGAAGTCCTCCGCCTCAGTGAACGACAGAGTGCGGGAATAGGGCAGATCGACCAGGATGTCCTGCAGTTCCGTGCAGGTCTCGTCGGTGAACGGGATCAGCTTGACATCCCGTAGACCGAACGGCAATGCCGTCGGCATTGTCATCTTGTTTCCTCCGGTTCTTGGTAATACTTGGTGTTGATTAACTCACCGGTCAATACTGAGAACCGATGAAGTACCACCACTCCCGGCGCCGGACGGCAGTAGGGCTTTCTGCACTTGATTTCCAAAATGCCTTCTTCAGGCATTAGAATCCCGTGCAGGAAGTTCGAGCAGCGTAGCTCAGACGAGCTTGAATCCCTCGGACTGTGCGAGGATCTCGATTGCGCCCTTCTTGAGCTTCCCTGCGGGGACGGCATAGCCGTTACCCTGGTTCCATTCGGTGGTTCCCTGGTTGGTGACACCTGCCGCCTCCCACTGGGCCCTGGTGATCCTGCGAACACCCGGGTGGCCGGTGTACTTCACCATCGGTTCGTTCTTCTCTGCCTTGTCCGGCATGAACTTTCCTCTCAGATAGCTGACCCTGTCAGCGTGAAAGTGCTGTAACGCATGATCGATCGTTTGTCATCGTCGCGTAGGTCGTCCGAATCCCCGTCCCAGTTGACGTGTGACAGCCACTCACCCTGTTCGCCTACGTTGACCGCCTCGACGTTCGTCAGAAGCGTCCTGAGACGTCTCAGAGCGCCGTCGATGCGATCGTACTTGCCCCGCTTGTTGTCGTCATGCACCCACACGGTGAGCACGCGCCGATTCACAGGCGATAGCTGAGACGAGAAGATTCCTGGCGAGACCGATTGCCATCGAAAGACGCACATCGGCCGAACCATCGGTGTGTCCACGAAGTGATCGAGAAACGAGGACTCGCGAGTCACACCAAAGGCGTTCATGATCGTGTCCTGAGTAACCAGGTCGTAGATGTACGTTCGTACGGTCATACGCTTGACTGACCTCCTACGGCCTGGGCGAGCATGGACATGATCTTAGGGCCGATTTCCTGCATTGTCGGTCCCACGATAGCGTAACGGCCCGACCATCGAATCTCGAGCCAGATGCCGTACGGCACGGTGTGGTACAGCACGAGCAACGCACCATCGCCAGCTGCCTCAACATCAGCAGAAAGTCCGTTGCGAGCGTTGCCCGTGCGGTCCGTCCACGTCGCGTTCTGACGCATCTGAGTCACGGCTCGAGAAGCCCAATAGCCGAGGACCATCTCGATGGATTCCAGTGCGTGATCGTCGAACTCATCAAGCCCGTTTATCAGGTCACTGGGCTCAAGAATGATGCCGCTGCTAGCCATGACCGTTCTTCACGACTAGAGCACGAACTTCGTACCCGTTGTACGGCACCATCTCGACCACCTCGTAGTACAGACCCTCACCGTCGGACCAATAGTCGCCCACGTCAATCTCAGCGTCCCATGGCCCGAGCAGAGTCAGATCAATCTCTCGCTCGATTCCATCATCGGTGATCGTCGGCTTCTGGGTAAAGCTCATCACGATCAGTCGCAACTTCTGGAGTGTTCGGGGCGGCAATGGCAAACGTGCAACTCCACCCCCATCTTGCTTCACTCGATTCACCGGGTTCAGTACCAGCCAAATCGGATTGGCTGCGATGAACCACTCGGTCTGATCCCTCAGCAACTGCAGTTCGAGTGGAATCTCACCGGGTGGGGCATTATCCGGCGGCCTGGGCAGAATGATCGTCATATGCGCACGATCCTTCCTGTCCGAGTACGACCGCGCGGGTCCTCCTCACCCGGATCCTGGATGTCATCCTTCGCCTTGTTACGGAAATAGGCGGCCATGTTCATGGCGTTCTTGTACAGGTCGCCCATCTTGCGCGACGAACCCGATTCCGAAATGTCAACCAGCCCCGAGTAACGACCAGCCCGCACCTCCCAGAAGTATGCAGCGGCCAGATTGACGTCGCCCTCACGCTCCAGAATAGGCGCGAATGCATCATCTGGAAAATCAGTACCGCCCACAAGCGCCTTCAGAACGGCTAGATCTTCTTGGGTCGGTGCGGTCATTTTCGCCCTCCTCAGGTCGGAATAAACAGACCTTTCTTGTATGTCGGTCCAGGGGCGGATCCCAGAACCAGGGACAGCGATCGCCAAGGTTCAGTTGCGCTGATGGTCGACGTTCGAGCCCCAGTCGCAACGTTACCCGACAAGCCCAGCGAGAAGGCCCGACCCATCATCCATTCAGCGTCCATGATTGTGGCGATTTGCTGAGTCATGCCCGCAGGTGTGGATAGCGTCCGATTCGTGCCCTCCGTGATCGCCGCATGCGACGTGATCAGGAGTGGGTCAGTAATTCCATGTGTGGCATATGGAACATCGGGCGCCGTACAGGATGTGCTGCTTCCCACACCATACGTTGCGCTGATTTGCTCAGACCCCGAGGTAACTCCCTGGATAGCGAAAATCCAGATCATCGACGACATGAAGATAGGAACCGAGAAGGCGTAGTTGGCCGGTTCACTGCTGGCGAACTTGGTCGCAATCTGGAACTTGGGCCGAGCTGCCACCTCAGTAGAACGAAGTGCCATGTTCTCGACAAACCCGGTACTACCGAATCCTAACCACTCGTTTGTAGATTCATCCGTTGCCAGGATGGCAACCAGCCAGTCAAGGTCAGCCGTACCAGCAGGCTTGGTGACAGTGTTCGTAGCGGGCGAGTTGCCTTCTTGCGAGGTACCCGCCACCGACCTGATGGTTGCGGCCATCTAGAACCCCTTGATATAACCGGTCGGCAGCCACCTTGACAAGTTCGAGCTGTATCGGAATTGCACCAAGTCCGTCGTGCCCGAGGGCGTCGAGGTCAAGGCTGTGATATCAGTACCGAACTTGAAGTTGCCGGCAGATGCGGTCGTTGTCAAGGACAGCGTTCGCGCACCGCCTGAGGCTTGGAACTCAACCTCGATCACCTGACCACCGACCGGGTTTGATGGAGCGAGCAACGTGCAGTTGCCTGTGGCGATCAGCAAAAAGCTGTTGCCGAGTCCCGCGTCAATCGTGACGTTGCCAGTGGTTGGCGTCAACGTCACCGGGCTGAATTGCTTGGGTCGAGTCTGAGTGCTGAGTGCAATCCAGCCACCGACATAACCATAGAACAGCATCGTGTCGCCCTGAATAAGCAGCGGGGTTGGTGTGCCGTTCAACCACGTATCACCAGCTTGCTTGGCGATCGTGACCTTGTTAATGTCAGTGTTCGTGATCTTGGTGACGCCAATCATCGCACCAGCAGTGGCGGTAGGAAGCGTCACAGTCACTGCTGAGCTATTGTCGACGGGAACGAGATCCCCGTCGGCAGCATTGTAGTTCGTCGTCTTGGTAGCGGTTGGTGTGAGTCGTCGCATTGCACCCACACCAGCCGCGTTCAACCCCGAGATCGCCGCATCGAGTTGCTGCTTGGGTACCAGCTCAAGAGCACCCGAGGCATTCCCACGAACTAGGGGGTTCGTCGAGAACTGGCGTCCCATGGCTTACCCCTCGATGGTGACGAACCAGTTGCCCGTCGCCGGAGCGGCCGGCAGCGTGATAGCCACGTTGTTACTGTCAACCGTAGCCCAGTCAACCTCGACAGGCTGCTTGGCTGTGTAGCCCGATGCGGGCGTACCGCCGGCGACAACGCGCACGTCCGGCGCCTCGTTGCCCAGCCCGTGGTTCACGGTCACGACAGCACCAGCAACGGTGTAGATGCCGGAGGTAGCGGCCGGAATTGCGCCGCCCTTCGGATTCATCTGCGGCGTCTTGGTGACGTCGACCTTCAGACCCGAGCCAGAAACGCTCAGGCCGCTGTTGGAATCCAGCGTGATCGAGAACACGGTGCCGGCAAGACCAAGGCCGTTGCCCGCGGTGTACGATGCCCCAGCCGCGCCGCGGAATACGAACGTCGGAGCCGTTGTGTCAAGGGTGATCGCCGTGTCGTTCGTGAGCATGGCGAACGTGTCAGCGTTCGTGCCCTCACGAACGATCCAGTACGACCCCAGAACGGCCTCACCAGACGTGTCCCAGTTGCTGGCCCTGTTCAGGGCTGCACCGGCGGCTGTGAAGACGCGAGGGCCGTTCTGAGACGGGGTTGACTGCCCTGTGAGCAGCACGACGTCACCGTTGGCGAGCGTCACCCCGTCGACAGCAGCCGGTGCCGAGGCGATAGACACGTTAGCTGTCGCCGCGACTCGAACGGAGCCCTTGAGCACCTGGCCCGAGGCAATTCCATCGAGTTGTGCAAGCACCCAGGCGCGTGTGGCTGCATCCTGTGCGCCTGACGGATCCGCAACGTTGATCAGCCGCTGCGAGCCCATCGAAACAGTGGTGTTCGGCGCGGCGAATTCGTCCAGGCGATAAGCCTTGACAACCGCAGCCAGGTCAGAGATGGTCGAGGCGGTCTGGCTTCCGGTCTGCACGGAACGATCCAGCAAATCGATCGCTGTCGTGCCGTTCCAGACCATGAGCTTGTTGGTCGTGGTGTTGAACCAGACGCGACCCTTCTCACCCGATGTCAGACCTCCAGGGTCCGACGAAACCGGGTTGAGCATCGCGCCCAGAATGGAGAAGCCGGTGAAATCCCAGCTCGTTCCAGACCTGCGGGGCATATCAGTTCTCCCTAGCTGAAGTCAATAGTGCCAGTGAAGTTGAATCCGTCACCAAACCAGACCTCCGTGACGCCCGGCGCGGGGTGGGTGATCTTCTCGAAATCCACGTGCGTTCCGAAGAAGTCGTTGCAATCCACCCCGGCGGGACGGAAGGTCAAGCCGTGATTGACAGAGACTTGCTGCACAGGCGCATTCTGAGTATGCCGGAGACCCAATGCGCGCAATTCGGGTTCAACATCACCCGCCCCAACCTCAATGAGAGTTGTTGTGCCCTCAGGTTCGGGGTACTCGTAGAACAGATCGTAGAAGCCCTCTTCGGCGAAGAACACGATCTCACCGCGTCGGTCTGTCCACATCGGATTCGGAGCGGTTCTGTCCCCGTTCCTGTCCGAGTATAGAACCGCCTTGGTCTTGCTATCGGGCAGAAAGATGAATACACGGATCTCGGCCGCCGGACCGCCGTCGTCAAACTGGATGTATTCGGGCCCGAACAAGCCGATTGCCATGGAATCCTCCCAGCAAAGGACGGGCCCAACCCCGGGGAAGTGGGATTGGGCCCGTCCTGTGATCGACTACGCCGTAGCAGCGTCCCGGGCAGTGTCGTCCGCCTCCAGGCGAGCGACGAGCACGTCCTTCTTGCCCTCGTCGTCCAGTTCGCGGTTGCGTAGCTCATCGCGGAGGTCATCGACCTTCCACTCCGAGTACGGCTCTTCCACCTCGATCTGTTCGACCTTCTTCATCGCCGCGATCCTGTCCAGCTCGGCGACGACGTCAGTGCGTCCCCGCTGCCTGAGATACAGCACATCCTCGGGAGAGAGCTTGGACAGGTCCGACATGTCGATGTTCCGACTCATCGGATCGCCCCTTACGCGTAGAGCGTCGGTGCAGCGTACGAAGCGTTGGCGGTGATCTGCATGACCACGCCCGCGCCACGATGCCGCACGCCGGTTCCGAACCCGCGGATCCAGTACGAGTCGATCAGCGGGTAGTCGGGGTTGACGCCCTTCACCAGGCGCATGCCGCGGAGACCCGCGTTCGCGTGCTGGCGGAAACCGATCGGGTTCTGGATCGAGTCCGCACCACCGGACGCGAATGCGAACACGTACTTGGTCGGGATCAGGTCCTCCTTGATGATCAGGAGGGGCCCGTACGAACCCACACACACAAACCCGTTGATGCTCGCTGGCGGCTGACCGCCCACGAGTGTGGTGTTCTCCGGAAGGAAGAACGACGGGGTCCCCTGCGCGGGAATGAAGTCGTACGTAGCGCCGTTCACGCCGTTCTTGAACAGACGCACGACGTCAGCTTCGGTCGAGTTCATCATGACCACCAGGCGGTGGCCATTCTCGTCCGAGTACCCGTGGTGCTGCAGGTGGTTGATGATCGTCTCGAGGTCACCCGGGTCGATCGCCGCAGCACCAGACGGCAGGAAGTGCGTGTGATCCGAGGTGAACGTGTTGCTCTTGTAGGGCGGCGGAGCCTCGCCGACACCGTTGTAGAAGGTGTAGACGTTGTACGCGTTGCCGCGGATCGACGCCTCGTTGTTGTTCGGGTTGAAGACCCGCTTCATCACCTTGGAGAACACCAGGCGGTTGTCCGCTTCGAGCGCCATGTTGGTGATGGCGTCGAGCTGCGACTGAGGCGCCTCGGCCAGGAAGCGCCAGGTGAAGCGCCGTGCCAGGTCGTACCACTTGAAGTCGTAGCCGAACTGGTAGTAGTCCGCCTCGGGACGGATCGACGTCGGGACGCCGTACTCCGTCGCCTCCTGGAAGTCACCATCGGCGCCGATGACGGGAACCGTCTCGACATCCTGAGTAACCGGGAAGGTGAGGAAGTTGACCAGCCGGGTGCGCTCAGCATTCCACTGAGAAAGCACCTGCTGGTAGTCAGCCCAGAGGCTGTTGAGGTCGACGCCATCGCTGGTCTGAGTGACCAGATCAGCGGACGCGTTGTATCCCTTTGCCATGAGTCAGTCCTCCCTTACGCCGCGCTGCGCACGACGAGTCGGGACCGGATCACGCCGGTCGTAACGGACTTGTCGGCCACGGTGAAACCAACCTTGGTGTTGCCGGATGAGGTCGCCGTGAGCGCGCCCGTTGCCGCCGTGGAGTAGTACGAGACGCCCGGGTCGAATGCGGCCTCATCGAGGTCCACAATCTCACCCGCGGTCATCACGTCGACCCAGTCACCGATTGCCTTGGGCTGGTCGACACAGATCACACCGGTACGACCGGTTGCGCCGTTACCCTTGACGATCAGTCCAGAGGCATCAACGCCCACACCCAGTGGGATGCCGACCTCGTTCGAGGACGATGCCCCGGAGGTCGTGTTGATGGCCACAGCGAGCTGGGCTCGGAAGCCACCCGCCATGCCATCATACTTATCGAACCTGGCCATTTACTGCTTCTCCTTGTCAGAGGCGAAAATTACTTGCGAAGTGCGGGGAATCGCGAGGGCGACGCCTTCTTGGTGTCGTCCTTCCCTTCACCCGCGCGCTTACCATTGGTGGCAGAGCCGCTCGCCCCTGACGAGCTGTTGCCGGCCTTCCCCTTGCCCGAGTCATCGGTCAACAGGTAGGGCTTGTCCTTCGCCAGCTTCTCGATCGCAACGTCCAGGCCGGTGACGTTTCCGTCCTTGACCTCGACACCTTCCCGATCCAGCAGACGAAGCGCGTCGGTCGGATTCACCCACGTGTGCTTGTTGTGAGTAAGGAACGCGTTCTGCAGCGCCTGCTGATCCAACTTCTCGCTCAGTGTGGCGATCTGCTTCTGCGATTCCTCGAGATCACTCTTGGTCTTCTCGAGCTCGGACTGATCCTTGCGCTCGATCTCCTTGAGCTTCGCTTCCGCGTCCGTTGCGCGCTTCTCGGCATCCGTGCGGTTCTTGTCGGCTGCCTGCATCCGACGCTTCAGGTCCTCGAACTCAGTGCGCGACACATTGCCCGTCGCGTCGTCGTTCGTGGCCCCTCCGTCCTGTGCCCCAGTTGCGCCGCTGGCGTTCTGTGAGCCCTGACCCGAGGTATCACCCGTGTTCGCGTCACCGGACGCGCCTGAGGCGTTCTGAGCGTCTTCGTTTTCGTCTGCCATGACCGGATTCCTTTCGGGGCCTCTGACCCCTATGCGACCCGCCTGCGCTGATTGCCGGCGAGGATGGAGAGCATCTCCGTCTCAGAGACAGTCTCATACGTGATGAAACACAGGCAGTTGGGATGGGGCTTATCCGGAATATCACTCACTGAGTAAATCCCTTTGCCCAGCCCGTCCCTGTTGGCATCCGCGAGTTCGTCGCAGATATCCTTCCGGGGGTGTGACCCGGATTTGTTCCACTTGCAGCCTTTGACCCACGGGGCACTCTGTGCCTTCTGGATCGATGCTGAGTGGAACGCGTTGTTTAGCTCGGTTCGAGCGAGACGTAGGGCCGCATAGGCCACACCTCCCGGCGTGCGGGGTGAGATGAACTTGCTCACCTCGCGTGCGAGCTCTTCAGCACTGAGACCGCGAATGATTCCCGCGCGGATGGTACGCTGTACCCGGCCGTTCGCGAGATCTCGGTTGCGGTACACGCGCGGGCTGAGTTGACGCGCTCTACGCGTTCGGTCCAGCTCGAGACCGGTAGCCACGGTCTTGCGTGCCTGACTGATTAGCTGAGCGGCAGCTTTACTATCGCCCAATTCCGCCTCGATTGCACGGAAAGCCTTATCAGCAGCGTTCTGTGCTTTGGGGTAGGATCGACGAATCACTGGGCCCACACCCTCAACCCAGGTTTCCGTCTGAATCTTCGCGAGATCAGCAACTACCTGCCTGAACTGCGAAGCACGGACACGATCACCGATCCCTGTGCCCTTCTTCAGATCCAGTTCGCGTGTGGCTGCGGCCGATTGACGCGCGGCCAATTCAAGGACCCGACGTAACTCAGCGTCCGTCGCTACCTGGACTCGAAGATAGTCATTCAGCGGCTGTCGACTGGCCATCGCCCGACAACTCCTCATTCGCCCTCTGTGCGAACGGATCTGCAGCGCCCTCGGCTGCGGCGAGAGCCTCTGCCTCCGCCACAATGTCTCCCGCGATAGTGTCGGGGAAGACGTACCCAAGACGTGCCGCTTCCTGACGGTAATACTCGGTAGAAATCACCTTGCGATCCAGCATGTTGTTCAGCTCGGTGAACTTGGCAACACGATCGACCGGGATCTTTCCACCGATACGAGGCGCGACGGTCATTCCGTCGAAGTTCAAGCCCTCGTAAGTCGGTAGCCACTGGGTAGCGAAGTCGTAAAACATCTGCGAGTGAATGGCGAGGATCTCGTCATCCTTCTCATTCGTCTTCGCGACCATGGGCTGGAATTGCAGCTGCAGCGAAATGCCCGACTGAGCAACCGCCACGTCCACAATTCCCATCGCAGCCTCAGAAACACCGGTGGCCTGGAACAACTTCTTCTCCAGGTATCCGAGGTGATCCTGATATGGCGCAATCGAACTGACGCCATTCACACGCTCGAACTTGTGCCCCTGCGGATATTCGACAACACGACCGGGTCCGAGAATCCAGTCGATCTCCTCGCCCTCTTCGTTGGTCGGGTGAGGGGCGTCCGTAGCGTACAACCCCAAGCCCTCAAGCGAAAGGGAAAGCTCTTCATCAGAAATGCCCTGATTGATCGCGCCGAACAGGCGTTCCACACCCCGCAACTCCGAGCTACCGAACGGGTTCGCCGGCTCCTCGAAGTTCTTGATGTGGTATACCGGCAGCGACATGATGCCCGGGACGATTTCCGGCTGCCTGAGGACCTTCACAGGCTTAGCGGATGGCCCTTCCCAGTCGTCCAGCTCGTAAATCGCTTCCTCGACCGTGATAGGACCGCCTGGTGTCTCCGACTTGCGGTACGTGAGACGTTTGATGTACGTCTCGTTCGCCTCAGCATCGGTGAACGTGTCCACGATGTGACAGCCCAAGATCCTATCAAGGTCATTTGGATGCCAAATCGGGAAGTATGATCCCGGGTCGAGCGGATAGATCGAGATCTTGGAACCATCGGGCTTGTTCGGATCCCCGACGATGTGCCAAGCCCAGTCACCGCGAATCAAGCCGTATCGCTTGTTGCCCGTGAACTTCGAGAAGAAACGCTCACGCGTGAACAGGTCCTGAAACGCTTGTGTGGCCTGGGCGATCGCCTCAGCGTTGGCTGTCACGGTCGAATCCGCGCGGGCCGTCACAGAGAAGCCGAAGTCCGGTGCGGTGTATCGTGTGGTGGCTTCGATGATGGTCTTAGCCGTGGGAATGTAGATCGGCTTGTCTTCCTGACCACGATACACTAGCTTGAACGTAGTGGGTACGTTCCAGTAGATCTGCTCGTAGATCTGATACGACTGCACACGCTCGCGGTCGATCTCCGATTGAATCCACGACGGGCCACCACCGCTCGGCATGAAGTATTCGAGTGTGGAGTAGGGCGTCATCACTCGGTTCGGCGTCGTCATCCTCAGCCTCCCATCCTTGCCTTGGA
>WUUC01044560.1_pt1 | contig 18180 bp, 14 predicted proteins | sample 6278441 | NCBI WGS metagenome assembly WUUC01 (sample SAMN13675441, study PRJNA597444) | soil metagenome | isolation source: soil | place: USA: Washington | collected 2017-10 | reverse complement strand
TCTTGGATGAGTTGCGTGCCCAGTTCGACTATGTCGTGATCGATTCGTCTCCACTGCTTGCGGTTACGGATGGTGCAGTACTGGCAGCAGGCGCCGACGGCGTGCTCATCATCGCAAGATACGGCGAGACCAAACGTGAGCAACTTGCTCACGCGGTCGGAAGTCTCGAAGATGTCGGTGCTCAAGTCCTCGGCGCGGTAGTCACGATGATGCCTACACGCGGAAGTGCGTCGTACAGCTACTACGGCAATTACGGCACGCGGCAACCATCCCGCCGCGACCCGCCCGTCGAACCACCCGCAGTGATCTCTCAACCGTCCAGATCGAAAATCGTCGCCGAGCCGGCCGCCAAGGGGCACAGGCGTGCGGAGCGCTGAATAGCGGTGGTTACTGTCAGTGACAGCGGTGGGTACGGCGCCCTGCACGCGCTCTTTCGGAGGTTGCCACCGTCGTGGCGCACGCGACTCAAGAGCATCCTGGGAACCCAGGGGCATGGCCAAAGCAACTTCGACCGGCTTACGGCTCGGAAGGATGCAACGGGGAAGAAGCGCCTCGATCGCGTGATCGAAGGACTGATTACAACGCTTGGCCCGGAGACCGCAGAAAGGATCGCGGGCAAGGTCTGTATCGACTTTGGTGCGGGGTATGTGCCAACGGATGGAGTCGTACTGTGGCTGCTGGGCGCGAGCGAAGTTCACGGTGTCGACTACAACAACATCGCCAGGCCGAGGGAGATCGCCAGGGCAGTCAGGGCTGCCGACGCCGTTCAGGTCGAGAGTCAGTTGCAGGCACTCCAGATCGATCCCGGGTGGTCCGATCGACTCGCCAGGCTGAGCCGCTGGGCAACGGAAGGCGCCCAAGGGTTTCCCCCTGGGTATAGATACGTCGCACCCGCGGACGTCATCGCTTCGCCCTCGCTCCTACCGAACTTTGACGTTCTGGTGTCCACGAGTGTGTTGGAGCACATCCCACCCTCGCTCATGGTCCCGTTGCTCCATGCGCTTAAGTCAAGGGAGAACGACAACGCAACGCAGATCCACCGCGTGGACTTGCGTGATCACCGCGACTTCGACAACGACCCCTACGGCTTCCTCGATCCTTCGAGGCAGTTCGACGCCGAGGTGGACGCCGACTCTCGCGGAAACGGAATGACACTCCAAGACTGGACGACGCTACTCGCCAGCCACACTGAGTGGGGCCTCGGTGTGAGCGGTTACGAAGCTGGCCGGCCTCATCTAATGCCTGCGGCAGTGGCGGTTCCGAGTAGACACGTTGTGGCCGATTCCCTGGTGCTGCGAAGTGTGACAGCTGCAAACAATCGAATCGGTCCCGGCGGGTCGAAGTGGCGACCGTCCTGAATCGGGTCCAGCACAAATCACGGCGCCGCAGGCGGCGAGGCAGGCGGGCACATGAGCGCCTGGACATCCAAGGACTGCGGATGGTCGCTGTCGTCACGGTGCTCGCGTTTCACTTGTGCGGCTGGCCCCGGGGCGGCTTCATCGGCGTGGACGTATTCTTTGTGATTTCCGGATTCCTGATCACCGGAAACCTGTTGCGGATGGCCGAGAGTCGCGGGAACGTGTCGTTCACGCGGTTCTACTGGAATCGGGTACGCCGGATTGTCCCGGCCGCCACAGTTGTTCTTGCCTGCACCTATGTGGCGGCCGTGCTCACGTACCTCCCGTTCCGGGCGCACCAGGTCGGCGTTGATGCTTTGTTCGCATTCATCTTCATGTCGAACTGGTGGTTCGCCGCCGAGCAAACAGACTACTTCGCGGCCGGTGACGCAGTCTCGCCGATTCAGCACTACTGGTCGCTGTCGATCGAGGAGCAGTTCTACTTCGTCTGGCCGGCGCTGATCTTCCTCATTGGACTAGTTGTCGCCCGCAAGGCGTGGAGCCACGGTCGCCGGATGGGGCTCGCCGCCGCGGTGATGGCATGCGTCGTCGCTGCCTCCCTGGGGTGGGCGGTCTACGAGACCGCGACATGGCCAACGTGGGCGTACTTCAATTCGTTCGCCCGTGTGTGGGAGCTGGGTGCTGGTGCACTGTTGGCGACAGCGGTGGGGCTGCTGGCCCGGATACCGGTGGCGGTGAAGCCGTGGCTGTCGTGGGCGGGACTCGGGCTCATCGCCGCCGGCTTGCTTCTCATCACGGAGGGATCGGTCGGTTTCCCCGCCCCTTGGGCACTGCTGCCGGTGACGGGCGCGGCCCTCGTGATCGCCGCCGGTGTGGGAGGCGAACCAGCACAAGGGTTTCTGCGTAACCGGGCCAGCGTTTACGTGGGGAACATCTCGTACTCGCTGTATCTTGTGCATTGGCCCGTTATTGTCATCCTCGGCGCGCTCATGCCCCACGGCACCTACTTTTACGTCGCGGCGATCGCGCTCACCTTCGGTTTGGCGATCGGGTCCTACCACTTCGTCGAGAACCCCCTGCGGTACATCGACTGGCGCACGGTCCGCTCCACGATCCATGAGATACGTCGCCGCCGCTTCCGTCCGCAGCAGTCGAGCCGCTACGCCACCGTCGCGGTCCTGGCGTCGTTGACGATGGGGCTCACCGCCTATGTCATGGGGCCGACGGCACACTCCAACGTGGCCCCGCCGCCGGTGGCCGCACCACCGCAGGGCGCGTCGCCGGAATCGACCGAAACGAACCTCGGGCCGCGGGCGTCGGCACTGCAGCAGCAGATCACGACCGCGCTGTCCGCCACCGAATGGCCCCACCTCGACCCCTCGATGGAATCGGGCATCAGCGAGACCTGGCCAATTGAAATCGTGCGTTGCTCACTCACCACACTCCCGAGTGACCAAGAATGCACATGGGGTTCGCCGTCTGCGCCGACCCGGATGGTGCTGGTGGGCGATTCTGTCGCCATGCATTACGCGAACTCGCTGCGTGAGCTGGCCTTGAACTCGGGCGGCCAGGTCCAGCTGCACGTCGAGGCGATGGGGGGGTGCCCGTTCACCAACGACCAGATGCACACCCGGGATCAGACGTTCCTCGATGCTTGCCCTGCCCGCAAGCAACACGCAGTCGATTACATCAACGCGAACAAACCGACTGTTGTGATCATCTCGAACCAGTATGAGCCGTACCGCCGGGTTGGTGTTGAACAGCCGATGACGCCGGGCGAGTGGTATGACTCGGTGCGTCAGATGGTCGACAAAATCCGAAACAGCGCCATCAAAATCGTGTGGCTGTCTGCGCCGCCCGCGGACATCAACATCAAAGAGTGCTACGGCAACCGATCAAGCGTCCCGGCGGATTGCATCAGCCGCATCAACGGTCAGCATCTTTCGATGGCCGGAACTGAGCAGCGCCTCGCCGAATCGGTGGGTGGGGTGTGGGTGGACTCGCGTCCGTGGTTTTGCAGCGAGGACGGCCTGTGCCCCAGTTTCGTCGGATCGACACCAACGAAACATGACAGGGTACACACGACCCGGGCCTACGAAGAGGTGATCTATCCCGTCATCGGAGAGTCATTCAGGGCTGCTGGCATTTTCTGATCATGATGTCCCAGCCTCCTCCGATTCCGACAGGGATGCCAGTGGCTACTACCGAAGGGTGCCGCCGAGCCAAATGAGTAGAGTCCGCGTAGTCATTCCATCATTGATGGCAGACGTGTCCCACCTTGCATCGATGTGCGATGCCGCAACGCGAGCGGGTGCATCGCCCGTAGTCATCGCAAACAGCGCGTATCTGTACCGGCAACTCGCCTCCGCGGCTATTCCCCAACTCACGTCACGGCGCAACGATGGCTTCGCCGCGAGTGTCGTCCTGGGGGCCGAAGGCGATTGGGACTGGCTGGTAATCCTCAATGATGACCTGGTGTTCAATCCCGGTGACCTGGCATCGTGCCTATCGGCAGAGCGCTTGGATGCGTTCGGCCTTGCGACGATCGTGCATTTCGACGACGAGCCAGCACGGCATATCCCGACGCGGCTCGGCGTACTTTTGAATGTCTCGCTGCTCGCTCATATCGCCCGCAAAGCTTTCCCCAGATGGCGCGCGGCTCGACGAGGCAAGGACTCTTACCGGTCCTTCTCGGCGGTCGCAGTTGGGCGACACGCATGGGACCGCGTAGGTGGTTTTGACACGCGGTTTCCGTTCGCCTACGAGGACGCCGACTTCGTACGCCGCGCGAGGCGCCTCGACGTTCAGGTGCGAGGTATCCCCACGAGCATCGTTCACCTGCACTCGCAGACGGGCGGACGCTTCATAACGGCGGTGCTCCCGGTGGCTACGTGGTCGGCGCTCGAGTACCTGACTAAGTGGTTTGGCAAACGCACACTCCATCGTTGGCTGCTGGTGGCCGCGCTCGGTGTGCGCACACCTATCGCGGCGGTGACGATGCCGCGGCCCCGCATACAGATGCGTGCCGTGGCCAACGCGGCGAGGGCACTGTTGGTCGATGAGCAACCTTCCTTGCCCGAGTGGGAGAGCGTCTATCCGAAGTGATTGTCCCGCAACAGATTTGGCTACTCACCCGACGTCTCTCCGGCGGCGCGGTGGGACCGCTCCTGAGCTTCTTCGCCCTCTTCGCGCTGCCAGTGCTGGGCGCGGTCGTACTCGACGATCGCGATTTCGCGTTCTGGGCATTGCTGTCAACGATCGCGACCGTGGCATTATCGCTTGACTTCGGCGGTGTCGCGCTCATTACCGCGCGCTTCTTCGCCGAGCCACGTGGGAGGCTCCTGATAAAGTCCTCGGCACTGTCGGCCTCCGGCGCACTGGCCATTGGCGCCTTCGCATGCATCATCTGGATTCCGTACCGTCACACCGAGTTCGGGCAATCGATGCCCACAACGGCGGCCATTGCAGCCATTCTTACGATGTCGGTCGCATCCGCTCTCCGTAGTGTGCTGATGGTGGTCGCGCAAGCTGCGTTAATATCAAGCAAACTCGCTCTGAGGAATGTTGCCACCGCAGGTCATGCATTCACTGCCGCCGCGATCACCTCGGTGTTCTTGTTCTCGACACATTCGTTCTGGGCTCTCCCGCTCGGTTGGCTCGTGTCGGGCGTCTTGGTGATGTGCGTAGTTCTCCCATGGGGGTGGCGAGCACGCACCTCGGAGTCGGTGAAAGTAACAGTCACACAACCGTTCAAGTGGCGGCAATATGCCGGGCTACGCACACTCAGCACGATCACTTCAGGGCTTCTGCTTAATTCTGACCGCTGGATCATCGGAGCGCTGGGCGGTCCCGCGCTTCTCGCCGCGTATGAAATTGCATGGCGCTTCGCTGCCCTTCCACGCTTTCTCATGGCGAATCTCATGGTTCGTGTCTCAGCCGACGTGGCGAGCCTGGCGCGCTCGGACGAGCAGCAGCTACGGGCGTTGCTCCGGGGGTCTACCCTTATCGCTGTCGTCGCGGGTTCGTTGTCGTGTGCGCCCGTCACGGCTGCGTACTGGACCTTCGTCTCTTTCACTGATGCAGAGCGAAGCTGGCCGATATTCCTGGCAATGCTCGTGGCGTTCACCGTCTCGGGTGTCACCGCGCCGCTCTCAATGTCGGGGGCGGCCGTCGGCAACGCTTGGATAGATTTTCCCTACACACTCGGTGCCCTCGCCGCGAGTGGCGCAGCCGCTCTTGTCGCCGCATGCTTCGCACGCCCCGAGATATTCATCATCGGTTATCTCGCCGCAACAGTAATTTTCGTGCTTTGCTACTTCTTATATGCGCCTGCGCTAGTGCGCAGAGGGCTTGAAACGCGCGAGGCGATCGCTGCGGTCGAGACATGATAGGCAGTTCCGGAAAGAGAATTAACTCCGTTGCGGCGCTTAGCGCCGCGCCACCACCCATACTAAGCAGTATGCGAAATGGCCAGGGGGCGGCCGGAGCGGTTGTCGCAAAGGATGTCGTCGAATTTCCTGCAGGAAGGGAAAGTCGCGCAAGCTCAAGGAGGATACCCGGCCGGCAGCAACATGCCGTTCCTCAATGGTCGCTTGGTGCATTGCTCGCTGGTTTACCGTTGGCGCTCATTGCCGTCGGTCCCGCGGTCGCACTGGGCATCGATGGTCGGACGTTGCCAATTTATGCATGCCAGATTGCAATTGCCGTGCTGGTCATCCATATCGGATTCAGCGTCCTTGCGCACCGTAGTTATGGTGATGTACCGAACACGATGCGATGGCTTCTCGCGGCCACAGTACTTCTTGCAGTCCCACTCATCTGGTCAACCGACCCCGCCGCCGGCATGCTCGCATACTTGAACTTCGCGGCTGGGACTGTCGGCGGCATGGCCATCGCTTTGGTGTGGAAGAGCATGCCCCATGCCTATTCATGGATCGACGTGGGTTATATCGTCTTCCTGACCGTCGGCGTAGCCCAGTTATTGGTTCGTTATTCGAGTGCCACCTCGCTGAATACGCTGCACCAGTCGTCGCCGATGCCCTGGGGCGTTTCCAGCGTGGTTGCTGGCGGCCTCGTTATCGCGGCCCTGATAGTCATGGCTCGGTCAGCCAGCCTGGCTCGCTATCGAAAGTACGGAGTGACGGTCGGTTTAGTCGCAATATGTGTAGCCCTGCTCTCGCTTACTCGGGGAGCAATTATTGCCGCATGCATCGGGGCAGTCTTCTTTCTGTGGTCAAAATCCGGGCAGCAAGGGTCGCCTCGGCTTCGGGCGGCATCAGCAGCGTCCAGGCATGCGGACACCAACGCAATTATCCGAATGCTCATGCGTGTGCTGGCTGTTTTCGTGCCAGTAGTCGGATTCTTCGCAATTGAACATGCCACGGAACTTCGAGCGCAACTCGATACGCAAGTTCATACCAACGTCGACATTCGGTTCCAGATGTATCGACTGGCTTGGGAGGAGTTCCTTACCAGCCCACTGACGGGGACTGGCTGGGCGTCGTTCCGCGAGGCATCGCTGGATACCACAGGCCAGAGCGAAACCTTCGCGCACAATCTGGTGGTCTCCACGCTTCAGATTGGCGGCTTGATGTCACTTCCCTACCTGGCGGCTCTTGCGTTCCTGGCGTATAGGGCTTTGAGGCATGGCGGTCCGTACACGGCGGCGGTCGCGGCGGCTATCGCCATCAGTATGACCCAACCGTTCTTCGAAACAACCGTTTGCAACCTGATCGTTCTCCCCGTTGCCTTTCTGGCAGGCATGTCTACTGCGACGGCGGCTGAGGATAACGGCGGCGGGATCGTAGCGCCGCGCACAGGCTCTCCCAGGGCTCGTCTGTATAAGGGTGGCGGTCGCGCTTGCGGTTGAACATTTGCTTGGCGGGTTCGGTGCGTGCACGTTGTGGCTGCACCGGACGGCGCCGCGCCCTGGGGCATTGGCAAGAAATGTTTACGCCTGCGAAGCTGAACTCGCGCGAAAGTCCCGCCGACGATGACACTGCCATACGCGTTGGCGACGATACGGCCAACGCGAGGCGAGTAGTACTTCATATATGGCACCGAGGTTCGAGCAAACATGCCCGTCGCAGTCACCGCATGGTTATGCTTGGCGAGTTTCTGGATTGGGGGAAATACCATTGTGAACATTGACCTGACTGTTGAATTCTGCGTAAGAAATTTGCGATGAAGCAGCGCATCCGCGAGCTGCTCGATAAAGCCAATCTGGCACCGTCGCGGAAGGCACCGTTTCTGAGCCGCCGCTATCCATACGCGGGAACACGGCGGATGCACAGAGTCCTCGGGCCAGACCTGACCGCACCACACACGTGGAAGGCGGTAGACACCCCACTGGACGGCGGCGAGTTAGCAGCGGTCTTCATGAATTCCAGCGGGATACACAAATGGGTGCACTACTTACCTGTGTACGAGTCGGTTATTGACCGATCGCGGCCCATCCGAATGCTGGAGATAGGAGTATTCCACGGTGGGTCCCTTCGGATGTGGCGGAAATATCTGCACCCTCAGTCAGTTATTGTCGGCATTGATATAGATCCGAATTGCAAGAAATTCGAAGATCCCAAAAGCGATGTCCACGTTCGCATTGGTGGACAGCAGGACGCCACGTTCCTACAGGAAGTCAACGCCGAGTTCGGCCCTTTCGATGTCATCCTCGACGATGGCAGCCACATGACGTCGCATATGGTCGAGTCTTTCCGGGGCCTCTTCGACTCGGCTTTAGCTGAACCTGGTGTGTACATCGCAGAGGACGTGCACTCGAATTATTGGAAGTCTTACCGCGACAGTTCGATGTCGTTTGTTGATTTCATCGCCGTGTTGGTCGACGCCATGCACGCCCACTATCCCAATGCTGAGGGTGAGCGACATTTTCGAGCTGACCACCCGGCTCGACTCCATGAGGTATCCGTGCCCCGGATCACACCAAAGCTCGGCAGTATTGAGATCCACGACTCGATCGTTGTTGTACGCAAAGCATCTAGGGACCTACCGCGTAGCGTCTACCACTGACCACTTGGTCGTTTTGGACTCGACGGCCTGATTCTCAGACCGTCGACGGTCGGGCGTTCGACGATCTACGCCCGTGCAACTTCCAGTCGGAGCGGTAGTCCTGCTGCTTTTCAATCACGAGGGTGACCGATACGAGCGAGCGAACGAGCGGGAACCAGAGCGCTTCTACGAACGGATGCGATACCCGGCCTTTGCGATCAATACGCATCACGTTGAACACTAACTGCTTCAGCAGCCGCGATGAGTGTCGGTAAGAGACACGAAAGCCGTGCCGGTGAAGCTCGTTGACGAGCTCCCGCCACGACCGGTAAGTCGTGTATGTCCTTGAGTAATCAGCGTGGGCCGCGGCCGCAGCACGATCGGTGAGCTCTCGGTTCGAACCCAGCCCGAGCCGGGTGAGCAGCTGGATTGCGGTCGCGCGAACATCGTGACTGCGGATCCGGTGGACGAAGGGTAGGAGCATGTGCAGCTCAATGATGGTGTGACGGGTCGGGAACACGTGTAGCGCGAAACCGCCTGGCCGCAAGACACGCTCGCTCTCAGCGCAGAACTGGGTGAAATCGAACACGTGCTCGATGACCTGATGAGATACCACGATGTCAACCGATTCATCTTCGAATGGCCACGATCCGTCGGCCAGGGTGTGACGAATGTCTGCATCCGCCAGCCGGCTGCCAATGAAATCAGCGGCCTGAAGCCCGTACTCAGCCGAGTCGAACCCGCAGAGCTTCACATCGATCGCCTGCCCAATAACGTCGAGCAGCATTCCGTCGCCACACCCGGCGTCGAGCACAACCGGCTTGACGAGATTCCTGGCGGCGAGTTCGTCGATGAGCACGTCACGTATGTGCCGATGTCCAACCCCCATGGGGTTCAGCGTAGAGGTTGGCGGCGACCTCCGAGTGCGGGATCGATGGTCAGCTGTACCAGGATTCACGCGAACTTCCTAAGCGACAACACCACCCGTACACAATGTTCCGATACACCCGTCAACAGTGTCTTGGGGCATCATGGGCTCTGACGGGCGTCGACGACGGCCTGGATTCCTCCGCGACCCGGACCAGCGCCGCCTCGCACGCCTCCGCGAATGCCTTCCAGGAGAATCTCTTCGCATGCTGGGCTCGCATCTCAGCCGGGACGGAGGGCGGGGCTAGCAGCTGCTTGCCGACCTCGATCGCGTCGCCGGGATTCACCAGGAGTGCTGATTTACCGATCACCTCCCGTGCTAGCGGATGATCGGTCGCAATTACTTGGCAGCCCGCATTCAGCGCCTCGACGAACGGTATCCCGAAGCCCTCGTCAGTCCCAAGCATGAGATAAAACTCGGCGCGCTGGTAGAGCGCAAGCATTTCCATGTCGGAGACCCCGCTGAACCACTCGCATGGGAACGCGCGCGACAACGTTTCACGGACCCGCTCACTGACCCCGACCCCTATGATTCCGTGCACCCACGAAGGACGTGCTGCGGCGAGCGCGGCGGCGGCGAGCTCGTTGCGCTTGTGCGCCGCGCCTCCAACAAGCATTACAAGCCCGGAGTCGCCGTCCTGGAAGGACCCGTCAGGTACGTGGCCAGTACCCAACCATTGCACCGTTCCCTTCCTGGCAGCCCGCGGGTCGAACTCGATTAGATCCTGTCGGGTGTTTTCGCTGATGCACAAAAGCGCATCACTATGACGCACCGTTCGGCGCAGGTCCCAGGCTCGGTACGCGGCGCCGGCCTTTGACCGTGTCCGCTGCCAGCGCAGATCCCACACGATAGTGAGTATCGGCGCGGGCACGCGGAACGGCAGGGGCGGCACTGCGGAAAGGTACACGTCCACAGGTCCGGGGGCCGGCCGGAAACCCCGTGCGAGCCCGCGGATCCTCGCCGCGGGTGACCGACCGACGTCCCGAGGTTCGCTGTACACGAGCTCGTGTCCGGCTTCGGCGAGGTAAGCGTAGAGGTGCTTCTGCCCGACGCCAATACCGGAGTGTTCACTAACCCGGCCGCTGCAGCCGATCCTCATAAGCGCACGCCTCCCACTGCCTTCCACTCCAACAGCCGGGTGAGCACGGTGTCTAGCGAGAACGTTATCGAAATGCGCTCGCGTGCGGCTGCGCCCATCGCGCGCGACTTGGATGGTTTGGACGCCAGTTCCTCGACGGCGGTTGCGATTTCGGCGACCGATGGCTCGGTGCCGAGCACGATGCCGGTGACGCCGTGCTCGATGACCGTCGAACAGCCCGGATGCCCGGAAACGACCGAGGGTAGGCCGGACGCGCCGGCTTCGATGAGCACCTTCGGGGTGCCCTCAGGGTGCCGCGTTGGGAAGACGAATAGTGTTGCCTGGGAGAGTGTTTGAGACATGTCCTTGCGGTGGCCGAGGAGCTCCACGGCTCCGTCGTGACGCCACCTCTCGAGTTCCTCAGCCGCCACCGCGCTCTCAACGCCCAAGTCCGGGTCACCCGCGACTTGGAAACGCCAGCCCCGGCCACGCAGCTTCTCCGCGGCCTCGACAAACTCATAGACTCCCTTCTCGCTGTAGAGCCGCGAGGCGAAAAGGATTACCGGGTTTTCGAAGTCCCTGACCCCGTCGACCTGCCAAGCGTTCACATTGATGCCCGTGCCGGGAATAACCAGTGACCGCTCCGGGTGGGGCAGTAAACCGAGTCGTGCGAAGGTTTCGCGGTCGTGCTCAGTTTGGAACAGGGTGAAAACGTTCCCCAACCGCCCCGCAACGTAACCGGACAGCTGCACAACCCGGCTTGCCCGGGTCTTGAGCACCAAGGGGTCGAGCGCACGACCGACGCCGCCAGCCACCCGGATGAACGTGGCGCGGCGGAGCAAGACCGCCGCGGGCCACCCGAGTGTGTAGGCGACTTGCGCGCTCAGGACCACCAGGGTTGGCCGGATCCTCAGCAGCGTGACCAGTATCAGGGTGGCCGACTTGACCATGGCGAGGACACCGGATGCTTCCCGGCCGACGCCTGCCGCGATGAAGTTAAATCCGAGGCTCCGGATGGCGCCCGCCTCGCCGGTGTCCTCAGCGATGACTGTGACCGCAGCACCTGCAGCCTGCAGCGCGGCCCCCCAGGTGGCCCTATGGCTCAGAAACGATCGGTCGTTGTTGACCACGAAAACCACGCCCTGCGGCCCGCGGAAGCCCCGCCCTATCCGCGCGGCCTGCTCGACCTCCGACACGGAGGTGTGCGTTCCCAAGGTCTCAACCATCACGGGCCGCTAACCAGTCGCATTCCAGCACCAGGCCGTCCTCGATTCCGACCCGGGGTTGCCATCCCAGTAGTGCCTTCGCCCGCTCGGTGCTGCCGCCAGTGCGAAACACGTCGCCGAGCGCAGGCTCGCCCCGGGTCAACTGCAACGGCTTTCCGAGGATCCGTCCGAGCAGGCCGAGCACCTCGTTCACCGAAATTGAGGTGCCCCCAGATAGATTGACGACTGTACCGGGCTCGACAGAAGCGACGGCAGCACGCACGTTTGCCTCGACGATGTCATCGACATACGTGAACTCGCGGATTTGGCTCCCGTCGCCGTGTACTGGCAATGGCCGGCCACGCCGTGCCAATGAGATGAACCGGTTGAACGCCATGTCGGGGCGCTGCCGCGGGCCATACGCAGTGAAGTAGCGCAGGCTGATAGCGGGAACACCGAAATTCGCCGCGTATAGGTTTACCAGGTGCTCCCCGGCCAGTTTTGTTACGCCGTACGGGCTGCGCGGCTGCGGTCGGTCGGTCTCCTGGGTGGGGTAGCGCTCGGCGTCGCCGTAGACGGACGAGGACGACGCGTAGACGAATCGGGTCAGGCTGGGTGCCCAGGACCGGACAGCCTCCAGAAGCCGCTGCGTAGCAACGATATTGGCATCGACGTAGTTTGCGAAGTCGCTGCCCCACGACTTGCGTACGCCTGGTTGGCCGGCCTGGTGGTAGACGACCTCGACGCCGTCGAGGAGGGCCTGCAGATCGGCTTTGTTGAGGTCGTCCTCCAGCAACGTGAAGCCATCGGCGTCGGCCAGGCGCGAAAGGTTCGACTCCTTGATCTCGCGGTCGTAATAGTCGCTGAAGTTGTCGATACCGACGACTTCGTGACCGTCGCATACGAGCCGCTCTGCCAGGGTGCTGCCGATGAAGCCGGCGACGCCGGTGACCAGAACCGTCATCGGACCGCGTCCTGCCAAGTCACCTCGTGGCTCCCGCCACCGTCACGAGCCTGCTCCGTCAACCGGGCGTCCCCCGGCTTCGGCGCCAGGTTCTGCTTCCTGGCGATGAACATGAAAAACGACGCCAGGCGAGGGTTGCCGAGCGCGTAGCGCAAGTAATCGAAACCGAGGCCGACGACGAACAAGGGGAAGAAGAAACCGTAATACGAGGTCGAGAAGTAACTCGCGTACACTTCCTCTATTTCAAATCCAGCATCGATAAGACTTTGCTTGAATTCGCGGAAGCTCGCGCGATCATAAAAAGCCTCGAATCCAAGTATTCCAGACGAGCCTGGTAAAAGGTGAGCCAGGAGCAAACGTGATACACGCTGAGGCAGGATTCGGTTCAAGATCGCGAACGGCGCATACCTGTTCGCAAAGGTTACGATGAGGCGGCCGTCTTCCCTAAGAGCCCGATTTGCGCACTCGAGGAACGACGCAGTGTCATGCAAGTGCTCAATGACGGCGCGTCCCATAAGCAAATCTACGGACTGATCCGGAACGCCGAGGCTCTTGCACGCGTCGCCAGAGATTCTTTGATCGAGCAGCGCATTCTCCGCCATCTCGGCATCATCGACATCGAAGCCGATCAGGTTCATGTTGCGGCCCTTCAGCGAAGGGGTGAAATGCCATTTCTTGCCGGCTCCGACATCAAGAACGGTTTTTGGTTCAAGCTGGAGAAGAGCCGTGCCTGCCTCGTGATACTTCGTGTATGCGTGTGTCTTCGTCACGAGCGACGGTTGGAGCCGGCCGCTCAACGCGGCATTCGCGTGCACAAAGCGTCGTAAGACGTCGCTCATCATTCTGGTCTCCCCGCAGACACGCTTATTTGGCTGACCTTTCGCGATAGAAGAAGACCTCACGGAATGTCCGCAAGATGATCTTGATGTCCAACCAGAGCGACCAGTTTTCTATGTAGAAGTTGTCGTATCGGGCGCGGTCGGCGATGGACGTGTCCCCCCGAAGCCCACTGACTTGGGCGAAACCAGTGAGCCCAACCTGTACGCGGTGACGGTGTGCATATCTGTCGAACTCTGTGGAGAACTGCTCTACGAAGTGCGGCCGCTCCGGTCTCGGCCCCACCAGAGTCATATCGCCACGAAAGATGTTCCACAGCTGAGGTAGCTCGTCGATCGAGGTGCAGCGCAGGAACCTTCCCACGGGGCCGACGCGGTTGTCAGCAGCTACGCACCACTTCGTCTGCGACTCAAGTTCATTCGCCGGTCGCATCGAGCGGAATTTCAGCAGTTCGAAGTGCTTACCGTCGCGCCCCACTCTGACTTGCCGGAAGATGATGCCGGGTCCACCCTCTATCCGGACTGCCAGCGCAGTTCCAATCAGCACGGGCGACAAGATGAGGAGTGCCATCACCGCGACTGCGATGTCGAATGCGCGCTTGATCAGCGTCGCGGGCCCGTGGAGATTCGGGTTGCGGACTCGCATGATCGGAATGGAGCCGATATGGTCAGCCGTCCCGGTCAGAGTGTGGAAATGATGCATCCGTGGAACGACGAGTAGTTCTGCGTTCTGACACGCGACTGTGCGCACCACGTCGGTCAACGCGCGTTCCTCGAAGTTGCCATCGGCAACCAGTAAGGTGTCCGCACCGGTCGTCACCATCGCCCTGTCCAGATCAGCAAGGCGACCCAGGCGCGGCAGGTACGCCTCCGCCGGAATGTGATCACCATCGTCGATGAACCCGTCCAGCTTGAGTCCGTACTCGGTGTGCTGCGCAAGAATTCGCGCCAACTCGGTGGCCACCGGACCGCCCCCTATAAGGACGGTGTGGTGCTTGCTGACCCCGCTTCGGCGGCCTAGAGCAATGAGTCGAGTGGTGATGACGCGGCCGATAATGACCAGTGCCACGGCCTGGCAAGCTGTTTCGAGGAAGGTCAAGACCTCCGACTTCTCGTGCACATAGAGGATCGCGGCGGAAACCGCCGCTACAGCCGTCAGCAGCCGAGTAACGATAGAAGGCAACTCGTCCAAGACGCTGAGATGTAGACGTGAGATGTAGCGACCCCCTCCGGTGAGGAGAAGTGTCGCGAGAACCGCCAACATCACCATCGCGTTGATCTGAGGTGGCCGCCAAGCGAGGGGGGCCATCACGATTGCGAAGTCGACGACGGGGACAACCATCCACGCCCGGATGCTGCTGAGTAGCCGCACCGCGACGCGCTCATGATCGGCGGCCGGACGCAAGGCATTTGTGTCGACGTCAAGAACCGGCGGGCGCGCCGCGTCATTGTTGGCTCGGAGCGAAGGCGCCTGCACTCGACGGCTGTCGAGGAACCGAACGTTATCCGGAGCACTGCCGCCAATTTTGGGATCGCCAGCTAGAAACTTCGGAGGGACACCCGCGGCGGTCGGCTCGAGGACTCCGGTCATGATTGAACACCCGGCGCGCGGGCCCCACCTGTCCAACCCACGTTGCCCTCACGGGTAAACGCGGGTTGCACTACCGCCATCACTTACCCCCTGTAGCCGCCGGTGCGACTTTGCCGGTGGAGATAAAGGTCTCAACGCCGACCTCGGACTCGCATTGTGGCTACGCCATATCGCGGAGCTACAACACTCTTTCCCGCATTCTCAACCTGCGGAAAGCATATTCATCTTGGGGTGGCCGAAGGAATGAGGTGATTCCCTATGTTTCTCGCAGCCTTACCCCATGAACCGCAGGTAGATGCGGTTTTTCGCGGCTGGAGTTCCGTTCCCTGAATGGTTGGCAGAATTTGCTGTCGTTTCCGAAATCGCCCCGGTACCCTCGGCAATCCATACACCAGACTTAGATTCGGGTTGCTAGATCAGCTTGGGCCCAGCAGATGTAAACCGCCGGCTGTGATGTGATCGTCATCTGGCCGTGATTTGCTGAGCGGAGAAACGGAACCGACTGAGCCGTCCCGGCCAATCCCGGGGCGTCGTGGATGCCACCAGAGCCGCGAGCTCAGCGAACATCGAGCCGGAGCAGTTGTCGAAAGGCCAACATCGACAAGGACGTAGTCAGACGCGTTTCGGGCATTCGCACCAGAATCACCTACTCTGCTGGGTTAACTAGTCGCGTGCCCTTTCTTGCCGACGACTTATACCCACGGATCGAGCAGTCGATACCGGTTTCCTGCGTCGATTTCGTGCCTGTTCGGCGAGACGAACGCGGCACCGAAGTTGGACAAATCTCGCGGAGTTCATAGGCCGTGCACGTACTGTTCGTCTGCACTGGAAACATCTGTCGGTCACCTATCGCGGAGCGCCTTGCCGCGGCATACGGTGCTCGGCTTCAGATTCCGGACTTCAGAGCATCCAGCGCTGGGACCCACGCAGTGATCGCGCATCCGATTCACCCTGATGCGGCCCACGTCCTCGAGAAGCTGGGCGGTGACGCGTCGAGTTTCGCAGCACGACAGCTCACCTCCAGAATTGCCTCAGATGCCGATCTTGTTCTCACCATGACGAGGGCACATCGCAACGCTGTTCTCGAACACGCCCCGCGCCAACTCCACAGAACCTTCACGCTGAGCGAAGCCGCTCGACTCGCGTCGGAGTACAACGCACGAAAAGTCGCAGACCTCGCAGCGCTCCGCCCGCAGTTGGCCGCGCACGAGTTGTCGGACATTCCCGACCCGATTGGTCAAGACGCGAAAGTCTTTGCGACGGTTGCTTCACAGATCGCCGACCTCTTGCCGCCGGTACTCGAGCTTTGCCGGCACTCCTCCCCCGTCGCTGGCAATTAGCGTCGCACGGATCAACAGTGCACGGGCGCCCCTCGGTGTAACAAGCGATGACGACGAAGTGTCGATGTCATCGCAGGACGGTTCGGGCGTTCAGTAGTCCCCGTCCCAGCGCGTACACCTGCCAGCCGACGCCCGACCAGAAACCATGATCGACCGCGTTTCTGGCGTCGAGTAGACGCGGCTCACGCACGATGGACAGAAGCAGGTGCGGATCTATGTTGCGGTACTCATCCCACTCGGTGGCCAGCACGATCAAATCGGTATTGCGGCAGGCGTCTTCGACGGCAGGGCAGTACGTCAAGGTGGGGAACTGTCTGCGCGCGTTGGGAATGGCCTTCGGGTCGTGCACACGAACGGCCGCACCTTTGAGGTGCATGGCGGCGGCGACGTTGAGAGCCGGAGAGTCCCGCACGTCGTCACTGTTGGGCTTGAACGCCGCACCGAGCACGGCGATGTTCTTGCTCAGGAAGTCACCTCCGAGCATGGCGCCGGCAACGGAGACGACCTTGTCACGGCGGCGCATGTTGATCTTGTCGATCTCACGCAGGAACGCCAGGGCGTCGGGCGCCCCCAGCTCTCCCGCCCGGGCGCTGAACGCGCGGATGTCCTTGGGCAGGCACCCCCCGCCAAACCCGAGGCCTGCGTTGAGGAATCGACGACCGATGCGTTCGTCGTAGCCCAACGCCTGGCTGAGCGTGACGACGTCGGCGTTGGCCACTTCGCACAGCTCGGCCATCGCGTTGATGAACGAGACCTTGGTGGCCAGAAAGGCGTTCGCGGCCACTTTGACCATCTCCGCTGTCGCCAAGTCCGTGGTGACGTACGGCGTGCCGTCGTCGATGAGCTTCCCGTAGACCTCCCTCAGGGACTTCTCGGCGTACTCCGACATCACTCCGAACACCAGCCGATCGGGATGCAGGGTGTCGTGCACGGCCATGCCCTCGCGCAAAAACTCTGGATTCCAGGCCAATTCGAGCCGACGGACGTCGCCCGTCAGCTTGTCGGCAAGCCGTTGCGCGGTCCCGACGGGCACAGTTGACTTTCCGGCGATCAGGCCGTCGCACTCCGCCAATTCGGCGACGGTCTGCACCGCGACATCGACGAAACGCAGGTCGGCGGCGTCAGACCCGGACTGCTGCGGCGTCCCGACGCAGATGAAATGCATTTTCGCGCCGCGAATGGCCTCCTGGGCGCTGCTGGTGAATCGCAGGTGGCCCGACGCAAGCGCCGATTCCAGCAGCTCCTCTAACTCCGGTTCGAAGAACGGCGAGACCCCACGCGATAACGCCTCCACCTTCGCCGAGTCGGTGTCGTATCCGACGACCTCATGCCCCAGGCTCGCCATACACACGGCGTGGACGGCGCCGAGATAACCGGTTCCGATCACACTGATTTGCATTGACGCCTCGTCCCGCGCTACGCGCACTGCGAACTTTCAACCATTACCTCGCGCTGGCCACGATCTCGATACCAAAGCCACCCGACCGCCGTTCCGCCCTAGTGGCATACGCGATTCACGCTGGATCGCGCGCAACACCCCGACAGCGGCGCGCGGCGATGATCGTTTGATGGTAGACGACATGGTTGGTCAGATTTCACAACGATCCGTGCGCTCGCAGATTGCCTCGCACCACTCCAAACGCTTGTCGCTCGTCTGGCACCACGCGGGATTCTCGTCGATGCTTGCCGCCTGTTGTTGGTCCTTCTTCGCCTGAGCGCCTTGCGGAGTCATCAACGAGTTACCGGGATGGCCCGGTGAGGCGAGATAAGCGTTGCAGTTCAAGTGGAGCACATATTCGTTTGACCGACTGTTGTCGCCAGAAGAATCGAGGAACATCGACTTCTGCCAGCTGGTCACGATGCAGTCATCGGTCC
>WUUC01158929.1_pt1 | contig 18191 bp, 15 predicted proteins | sample 6278441 | NCBI WGS metagenome assembly WUUC01 (sample SAMN13675441, study PRJNA597444) | soil metagenome | isolation source: soil | place: USA: Washington | collected 2017-10 | reverse complement strand
TCAAATGTCTGGAACCGATGCAGGCCCGAGCTCTCATTCTTCCCCCAGCGTCCAGATGGTCTGCCCATCACTCCCGAGCGCCCAGAGCTGTCCGAGACCGCTCGAAAAATAGATGAGCCCCGAGCGCGAAATACGCAGCTCCCGGTCGGCGGAGCTCGGCTCGCTGAAGCCCGCCGACAACACTCGATCCCAGACCAGCCGACCCGAGCCGAGCTCCAGGCTGGCCAGATGCAGCTCGGAGCCGTCGCCGAGCACGTACGGGACGACGACCCGCTCGTTCCGCACCGCCGCGAGGGGTGGCGACAGCAAGCGAGCGCCCGCCGCATGGGCCCTGCCGAGCCGCGCGTTCCATAACCAGGCCTTCCGCGACGCCACGGCGACACGAGCCGACGCTGCAGCGAGATCGCTACCCAGGAGCACCCGCACCGAGCCCTGATGCGGGACCAGGGCGCGTTGCACCCGGAGCGGGCTCCGATCCGGCAGGGGTGGGTCGAGCGCCGGGCCGTCCACCAGCGCGAAGTTGGGAGCCGTCGACCGGGAGCTGATCAGTGGCTTGCAGGCTTCTGCGCTGCCCGCGGTGCCAGAGCCCGTGGCGACGGCGAACGCCACGAAGCGCTCGTTGGGAAAACGCAGACCCGCGAAGCCCTGACCCGCGCACAGGCTGCTCGGAGGCGCGCCGGTGTTCCGCACCCACGACGTCTCGCCGCTCTCCGGGCTCAACCCGAACACCTTGACCGGGCTGGCCACGACCAACATGCCATCCACCCAGGTGCGCACGCCCTGACCGAGCTCGGGCTCGGCCGCCAACGGTCGTTGCCACAAGGGCTTTCCCGTCGCTCCCGCGAGGGCGCCGAGCCAACGCGGCCCAGCTGGCTCCGCTTCCCCGAGCAAGGCGATCAGATCTTCCCCCGACGATCCCTCCACGGCGGGCACCAGCAGCAGGCCCGGCCAGGAGCGCAGCTCCGGCTGCGGCGGAGGAGCGACTGTGGCCGTCGCGGGGGCTGGCGCGCTGACCGCGACGGGCGGGCGAGCTGGCGTCGCTCGTTGCGCGTAACTCCAGCCGACGGTCGCTGCATAGGCGATGGCTGTCGGAACGAGCCCGTACAGCCACTGACGCCTGGGGCTGAAGCCGTGCCAGACAGATGCGTGGGGTGTGTGCCCGCTGGGCCGTGGCGCCGGCGCAGCGTCGGGAGTTACTGGTTGATCGGGGCGCTCTCGCTGCTTCGGCTGGATCAGCGAACCACAGTGCTCGCAGCTGACGGCCTCTCGCCGCATGGACACTGCAGGCAATGGAGCTCCGCATTGGGGGCAATTCGCGGAGGTCCAGCGCACCAGGCGACGATAGCAGGCTGCCCCCGGAGCGGAAATCACGATCTCGGCCCGCATGGTTTGCCGCTTCGAGATAGATGCCGGCCACGTGCGCGCAAAGTCACCAATGGACAGAGCTCGCTGACGCGATTACAGCGCGGTGCAGGGGGTGGTCGCTGACGTTCCGGCGGCTACGACGAAAAGGCATCGAGGGCGGTCAGCGGCAAGGCCGTGCTGGCCGAGCTCGGGAAGTAGCCGGCTGCGTAGCGCTCCGCTCGTGCGCGATCACATGAGCGTCGCGTATGCGGCGAGCTGAGCGCAATCTTCGGGGTGCCACCCAGACACCCCGACGTCTCCAGCTGGGCAAGTCGCGCCGGAGGCCTCGGGACCAGGGCGCCTCAGTCCACCATGATGGCGGGGCCCGGGAAGCCGGGGAATGAGAGCGCGCTTACCATGTCGTCGGGGTTCGACGCGTCGTAGTACTGGCCGGAGCTGAAGTCGGCGTCTACGCTGATGATGAAGGGAGTCACTTCGCCGTCCACGACGGTGGTGAACGAGTCGCCGTAGGGGGTGACGGAGTCCAGGCCTACGACGGGAGCGTAGCTGCTTGCCTCGGCGCCCAGCAGAAGGCTGTGGAGCGCCCATTTTTCACCTCGCAGGCTGGTCCGCACGGTCTCCTCGGTGATGGCCTCGCCCGTGTACTGAAACACGTAGGCGCGATCGTTGCTGCCCTGAAGCAGCCCGCCGACGACGCCGCCCGAGAGCTCCGAGAGGTCGACGAAGTAGCCCGGATCGAACTCGCTCTGACCCCGCTGGATGCGCAGGATGCACTGCGGAGGAGGGGCCTCACCCTCCAGGCCTGCGGCCATGGACACCGCGTGGCCGGGATGACTGCCCAGGTAGAGATTGCCCGCGGCGTCCGTGGCGTCGAACGCGATGTCGCCGCACCGGGTGTCGTCGATGTACCCCACTGAGTCGTCGCTGGAATCGATGATGGCAGCGCGCACCAGCGGCGTCGTCCTACTGTTGACGAGGTCCCAGTAGCGAGCCGTGATGATGAAGCGATCGCCGTCGCGGTGGATGAAGTTCAAGGCGTGCTCTTGCCCAGCCTCCGCGAGGCCCGCAATGCTAAAGGAGCCCGCGGCGGTCATGCGCACCGGGTCGAAGATGACGACCTGGAGGTTCTCGTTGTCGAAGTAATACGCTCGGTTTTCGTCGACGAACTGAATGACGTTGCGGCCGCCTCCCAGGGTCGTGGTCACGCCTTCGTTCGCGAAGCTGACCTCGTCCTGCTTTTCCAGGACGTTGTCGGCACTCAGCCCCCAGCGCTCGATGACGGGTGCGTCCTCGAGGCCGACGTATACGACGCCCCCGCCCGGTGAGGCATAGACCATATCACCGCCGAGCTCGACGACCTGCGAGAGCTGAACGCTTCCGTCGCTGGAGAGGTCATCCACGACCGTGAGATAGCCCGTATACTCGTCCACCGTGGTGAGCCAGCCACCGACGATCCAAACTTCGTCGCCCTCAGGAACGCTATTTTGTGGGCTGTCATCGCCGCCGCACGCCGGAAAGACGCCGAGCGCCAGGGTCAGCGAAGACAGGATGATTCTGGAGTGTACGGCTCGTTTCATGGGGCACCTTGGAGCGACGAACTGGATGGCACGCGGCCCTGTCTGCTCGGATCGACGATACCACATATTGCCCGAACAATAATGCATTTGAATATCATTATCATGCAATCTAGGATGGCTCGATCCCCTCGCGCTCCTTGACGCCAGGAGTCTCAGTGTGCGCACCAGCGGTGGTGCGAGCAAACGCCGTGAGTCCAGACGACCTCGACACCAGCGTCCCCAAGTAACCCAGACGTGGGGTTCCGCCCTGTCATCGTGCGCGCTCGGCGTGAGGCTACGGCCTCACGACGCCTCACGCCGACCACCCCGCTCTTGGACCCAAACGGCGGTTGACGACGACCCAGCCGCCCTGATACGAGGCAGAAAGCGACAATGAAACTGATTATCAGTATTATATTACTGCCAGCGATCGGGATCCCGGCGTTCCTCGCCGGCTCGACCGCTTTCGCTCAGGACGCGGGCGTCACGGATTCTCCCAGCGACGACGAGGCGCCGAATTCGGCACCCGACGCGGGCGCGCCCGCCCCATCCGCCAGCGAATTGGAGCTACTCGACGTCATTCCCGTCGCACCGGAGCCACTCGAGTCATTGGAGCCACTCGAGCCGTTGCCGGCGCCACTGGAGCCATTGACCGTGGCGCGGCCGCTCGCCCTGAGAGGGCCCGCACCCGCCGCGGCGGAGCTCGACAGTCCACCGGACTCGGAGCGCCACCTGCCCGACGTCCGCGTCATTGGGAGGCGCCCCGAGGCCTACCGTCAACCCGAGGCCAGCGCGGGCACCAAGATCCCCGCGCCCCTGCGCGACGTCCCGCAGTCTATCCAGGTGCTCGATCGACAGATGATGGACGACCTCGACGTCGTCCGAGGGACTGACGTGGCCAAGAACGTCAGCGGCGTGCACCGCGAAGGCGTCGGCACCGACGACCGCCTGGTGTTCCGCGGCTTTACTACCAGCGAGTTCTTGCGAGACGGCATGCCCGACCGCCGCAGGATGTTCCGCGATACGTCCGCCACCGAGCGCGTCGAGGTGCTGAAAGGGCCCGCATCCGTGCTGTACGGCCGCCTGGAGCCGGGCGGCACGCTCAACTACGTCACCAAGCGGCCGGAGCCCTATTCCGCAGCCTCCGTCGCGCTGAGGACGGACACGCGAGGCCTCGTCCGCCCCACCGCGGACGTGTCGCTGACCACGGATGACGGCACGCTGGGGCTGCGCGTCAACGGCGCCTATGAGCGCGGCCAGACCTTCCGCGACTATTCATTCTCCGATCGCAAGTTCGGCGCCGGGGTGTTCGCGTGGCAGCCGGGCGAGGAGACTCGGATCTCGGCGGAGGTCGAGATCATGGACGATCGTCGGCGGCTGGATCCTGGCCTTCCGCAGTTCGGGCGCGGGCCGGCTGATGTCCCCGTCGCGCGCACCACCAACGAGCCCAACGACCAGCTCCACGTGCAGGATCGGCTCTACGGCTACAGGGTGGAACAGAGCCTCGGCTCCTCCTGGCAGCTGCGCCACGTGCTGCGTGTGGGCGACAATTTCACGCGAGATAACGAGGCCCGCGCCGCTCGATCCACCACGGCGATCGATGGTGTCCCGCGCAACGTGCTCCAGGAGACCGGCGATCCGCGCTGGGACGGCATCGTGGGTCGTCAGGCATCCGGGGGGACCCGACAGGACGATCAGGTCATCGGGAATGTGGAGGCGGTCGGCGAGGCGAGCCTTTTTGGCACGTCCCACAAGGTGCTCGTGGGCGTCGACGCAGAGTGGTGGAGGAGCAGCCGCAACAGCTTCCGGAGCGCCATCATCGAATCCAACGGCATCAACGTCTACGACCCGCAATACGGCGCCTTCGTCGCACCGGAAGAGAGGGAACAGGACAACTTCAGCGACAGCACGATCACCTCGCAGGGCGTCTACGCCCAGGACTTGATCAAGCTCGCTTCGCAGTGGACGTTGCTGATGGGCGCCCGCCTCGACCTCGCCCGCAGCGGCGTCGACGATTTTCAGGACAACACGTCCCAATCGGTCACGCACCACCAGCTCTCGCCGCGGGCGGGCCTCGTCTGGCAGCCCCGCGACGACGTGTCCGTGTACACCAGCTACAGCAGGTCCTTCGTGCCGGTGATCGGCCAGACCTTTGCCGGTGAGCTCTTCGATCCCACGCTGGGTCAGCAGTTGGAGGGCGGCATCAAGGCCGAGTGGTTGGGCGGGCGGCTCGGGGCGACCACCGCCGTGTTCAGGATCGTCAAGGACAACGTCAGCGTCCCCGATCCGGACAATGCCGGGTTCAGCGTCCAGACCGGGCAGACCACGAGTGACGGCATCGAATTCGACGTGACCGGCTCGCCCTTCACAGGACTGCGTCTGATCGGCAACCTGACCTTCCTCGACGCGCGCATCACAGAGGACACGACCGTGGCCAATATCGGGAGGGCGCCGCGGAACGTGCCCACCGGTAGTGGCGGCCTGGCCATGAGCTACGACCTCCCGGGCGCGGGCTGGTGGAAAGGGGTCGGCGGCCGCGTCGGGGTCTATCACGTCGGCGAACGCTCTGGCGAGACCAACCCCACCCGCCCCCCGCTCTTCTTGCCCAGCTACACCCGGCTGGATGCCGGCCTCACCTACCAGGTCGCGCGCTTGCGGACGTCCCTCAACATCGAGAACGTCCTCGACGAGACGTACTATGTCGCCATCAACAACGGCCTGATCTTCCCCGGAGCGCCGCTGCAGGGCTGGCTCTCGGTGGCCTATGAGCTCTGAGCGAATCAAGGGCGGCTCGTCAGTCCTGTCGCGGGTGCTGGGCGCCGTGTGCGGCGGCTACGCCTTCAGCGCCGCCAGCGTGGCGCTGCTCGCGGTGGGGTTGCCGCGCGTCGGCGGAATGGCGCGCAGCGAGGCTGTGCTCGTGGCCAGCATGCTCGGGTTCCTCATCTACCTCGGCGTGATCCTCTGGGCCTTCGCCGAGCCGAGGCTGGCCCGGGTGTGGGGGTTCCTGGCCGGCGGTGCCGCGGTGGCCTACGGGCTGATGCGTTTGCTAAAGGCCTCGGGCCTGACCTCTTAGACGGGAGCTTGCCATGGAATCGACCTTTAGAAAGAGCATGACCTGGCTGCATACCTGGGCAGGGGTGACGATGTGCACCCTGCTGTTTGCCATCTTCTGGATGGGTACGCTGTCCGTGTTCGACCGGGAGATCGACCGCTGGATGCTGCCGGCGACCCGGTTGCCCGCGACGGCTGTGTCCGCGCAGCCGCTGAGTCTGGACGCGACCGTGCCTTTGCTACGAGACCTGGCACCCCAATCGACGCAATGGAGCATCTCGCCGCCCACAGAGCGCGCTCCCCTGCTGCGCCTCAGCTGGCGGGACGCCCAGGACCAGGGCGTCAGTCGCTACCTCGACCCCGCCACGGGCAACGCCTTGCCCGAGGCTGGCAGCTACGCGGGGACGAGCTTCATCTATCCTTTCCACTATCGCCTGCACATCCGGTTCATGGACATCGGCGAATGGCTGGTCGGCATCGTCGCCATGGGCATGCTGGTGGCGCTCGTGACCGGCGTGGTGATCCACAAGAAGATCTTCCGCGAGCTCTTCACGTTCCGCCCGCGCAGCAAGACGACCATGCGTGCAGCCCTGGACCTGCACAACCTGACCGGCGTGGTGGCGTTGCCGTTTCACTTGATCATCAGCCTCTCGGGTTTGATCATTTTCTTCGCGACGTATTTCCCCGCCGGCTGGCAAGCAGCCTACGATGGGGACCGGCAGGCGTTCAGTCAAGACGCCAATCAGGCCTTCCAGCGCGGCAAGGCCGAGGCACCCGGCAGCCTGTCGTCGCTCGATGCCATGACCCGAGAGGCCCAGCGCCTGTGGGGCGGCGGTGAGCCAGCGCAGGTGCGCGTCAACCACCCCGGGGATGCCAACAGCTACGTGGAGGTCAGGCGTGCCTATGACGATCGCGTGACCCGCGACTCGAGGATCGTGTACTTCGACAGCGCCAGCGGGGCGGTGCTCGCGCGCGCCGGTGAGCACCGGCCAGCCAAGGCGACCCTGGAGTTTCTCCAGGGTCTGCACCGGATCCAGTTCGAGCACTGGACGCTCCGCTGGCTGTACTTCGTGTGCGGGCTCGCGGGCTGCGCGATGATCGCCACCGGCTTTTTGGTGTGGATCGAGATGCGCCGGGCGCAGCACCAGAAGCAGGGGCTGGCGGGCGTGTGGGTCGTCGAGCTGCTGGCGGTGGGCGCCGTCCCCGGCATCATCCTGGCGACCTTCGCGTTCTTCATCGCCAACCGGCTGCTGACGCCGGACGCCCGCTTCGCGGGCCTCGGGCGAGCCGAGCTGGAGATGGGGGTGTTCTACCTGGTCTGGCTGTCGAGCTTCGCCCACGGTGCCTGGCGAGCGCGCGCCGCCTGGGCCGACCAGTGCCTGGCGATCGCCGTGCTGGCGGTCGCCGCCGTGTTGCTCAACTGGGTCACCACCGGCCATCACCTGGTGTACAGCCTCAGCCGGGGCTCGCGGGCGGTGGCCGGCATGGACCTGCTGTTGTTGCTGGCCGCCGCCAGCGCCGGGTTGTCGGCGCGCCGGCTGCTGCAGCGCAGCGCGCGGGCGCCGCGCGCCGTCGCGCCCCGTCTGACCGCGAAGGCTGGCCATGCTTGAGGCGGCCTACCTGTTGCTGGCGGCGCTGGCCTCCGTCCTGGGCTGCGCCTGCCTGGCCCTTGCGCTGCCCCGGCACTGGAGAGAGGTCGCCGACGTGGCGATGCCCGCCGGTCGTGCTACCTCACTGCGGGCCGCCGGCTTCTCGCTGCTGTTCGCCGGTGTCGCCTGCGCCTGGCTGCGAGACGGGCCCAGCTTCGGCAGCGCGCTGGCCGCGCTGGTGCTGGCCGTCAGCGCCTGGGCCGTGGCGTTCACCCTCAGCTGGCGTCCGCGCTGGCTGCGGCCGCTGACGCTGAGCGCGCCAGCCACAACGGGAGCTCCGCCTGCGGCAGGAGACGCGTCGCTGACGGCTCTGTTCACCTCCGCGCTGTGGTTGGCGTGCCTGTCGATCGGGACGGTGGGCTTCATGCTGCCCGGGCCGCGCCCCCAGCCGCGACGACCGGAACCGGTCTCGGTGGTCGTCGAACGGTTGGAGGTGGAGCTGGCCGCCGTACCGCCCGAGCCCTCCGTCATGCCCGACGCGCCGCTCCCCGATCTAGCCAGTCCCCCGCCCCTAGCTGAACCGGCGGCAGCGCCCCCCCCCGCAGCGCTGGTCGCGGTGGCGCCGCCGAGTGCGCTGCTGGCCTTTGCCCTGCCGGTGGAAGGAGCGACGGAGGTCACCGACCTGGAGCGAGCAAGTCATTCACGACCGAGCCATCGAGTGAGCCCGGGCGTCGCGTCGTCGCCGCCGCTGCAAACCATCACCTACGGCCAGGGGGAGGGAAAGCAGACTGCCCCCGATTACCCCGAGCGAGCGCTACGCGAGGGGCAGGAGGGAGAGGTGGTGGTGCGTTTCCAGGTGGCCGAGGACGGGCGGGTGCGGACGGCCGAGCTCGCGCGGCCCAGCCCCTGGCCGCTGCTGAACACCGCCGCCTTGCGGGTGGTGCGACGGCGCTGGTCATTTTCGCCCGGGCGCGCCCGGCTTTACGAGGTTTCGATCCGCTTCGAGCTTGCCAAATGATTGAGGAACCAATGAACCCTGTCGTAGATTTTTTCGTCAAGGGAGGGCCGCTGATGTGGCCCATCCTGGCCTGTATGCTGGCGGCGCTGGTCGTGCTGGCCGAGCGCTGGTCGTGGTGGTGGCAGCTGGCTCGCCGGCGTAGCCAGGGGACGCTGGAGGAGTCCTTCAAGGCGCTGGCCGAAGGCCGCTTCGCCGACGCCACGCAGTTGACCTCCGACCTGCGCGACCCCTTCCTGTCGACGGTGAACGAAGGGCTGCGGCACGCGCACAGCTCGCTGCTCGGCGCCATGCAGCTGCGCGCCACCGACCAGATCGAGCAGGCCGAGAAGCGCCTGTGGATGCTGGGCACCCTGATCACGCTGGCGCCCTTGCTGGGTCTGCTCGGCACGGTGACCGGGATCATGCACTCGTTCAACTTCGTGGGCGATGAGCAGCTGGCCGCCGCCAAGGTCAGCGGCGGCATCGCCGAAGCGCTGATCGCCACCGCGGGCGGGCTGGTCATCGCCATCCTCTGCCTGTTGCCCTACAACTACTTCAACCGGCGGCTCGTGCATTTTCGGGCGCAGCTCGAGCGTACCATCAACCACGTCGAGCTGCTGGTGGAGTCGGCGCGGCAGCACGGCCACGATCTGGAGAAGTTCTCCCGGATGATCACGCCATGCCCGTGAAGCTCGGAGCGCGCGCGCCCCTCGAGCAGGAGGCGCGCATCGAGATCATCCCGCTCATCGACATCATGTTCTTCCTGCTGGCGGCGTTCATGCTGGTCAGCCTCAGCACCGTGCACATGAAGAGCGTGAAGGTGGACCTTCCCACCGCCACCGTGGCGACGCCGGTGACCACGAAAGATTTCACGAACGTCACCGTGGACAAGGCAGGGCTCGCGTATCTCGATGCCCAGCTGGTGGGGGACAACGAGCTGGTCTCGGCGCTGTCGGCGCTGCGAGCGGCCCAGCAGGAGCCCCGGGTCTTCATCAGCGGCGATAGGGACGCCCACCACGGCGCCGTGATCCGGGTGCTCGATCTGGTCCGCTCCACCGGCATCCAGCGCGTGGCCTTCGAGGTTCGTGAGCCCGCGGGGTCCAGGCCATGAACCGCTGGCTGACGCTGCTCAACCTGGCGGGGGTACTGGCCGTCGCGCTCCTGTGTGGGCTCCAATGGCGTGCCAACCACGCCGCGAACCTGGAGCTGAACGCGCTGGAGCGCAGCCGGCTGGAGCTCCTGGGCAAGCTGGAGGAGCAGGACCGGACGCTGCGCGGATGCACGGCGGATCTGGATGACTTCCGGGGGCAGGTCAGCAGCGCCCGGGACTCGCTGCGGCAGTCGGAGGCCCTATCGGCGGCCGCGGGACGCACCCTGGACCAGCTCACCCGAGAGCGCGATCAGCTGAAGCGCAGCGTCGCCGAGTGGGCCCAGGCGCTAACCGCGCGCGAGGAGCGGGCGCAAGCGTTGAACGCCCAGTTGCAGCAGCTGGCCCGGGAGCGGAACGAGGTCGTGACCCAATTCAACGACCTGGGGAGCAGATACAACCAGCTGAACGGCAGATACAAGCAGGTGATCGACACCCTGAACGAACGCACCCGGCTGCTCAACGAGCTCGCCGGCAGATTCGAACAAGCCCGGGCGGAGGTCCCGGCCCAGGCGGAGTGACCTGGCGCCCTTCATTCTCCCGGATCTCCACGACCACCCGCAGTGCCCCTTGCCTCTATTTTCTCAGCCATCGTCCAACGCGCCTCCGGCGATCATCCGCCTGGAGGCCCTGAACAAGTCGTATCAGAGCGGCGGCGTGGCACTACGGGTGCTGAAGGATCTGAGCCTGACCGTTCATGAGGGGGAGCTCGTGAGCATCATGGGCTCCTCCGGCTCCGGTAAGTCCACGCTGCTCAACATCCTGGGCATGCTCGATGACCACGACACGGGCAGCTACTATTTCGCTGATAACCTGATCCAGAACCTCGGGGAGCGGCGCGCGGCGCAATACCGCAATCGCTTCATCGGATTCGTCTTCCAGTCCTTCAATCTGCTCGCGTTCAAGAGCGCGCTGGAGAACGTGGCGTTACCCCTCTACTACCAGGGCGTCCCCCGCGGGGACCGTGGCCGGTTGGCGCTGGAGTACCTCGACAAGGTCGGCCTGGCCGATCGTGCCCACCACCTGCCCAGCCAGCTCTCCGGGGGTCAGAAGCAGCGCGTCGCCATCGCGCGCGCGCTGATCGCCAAACCGCGCCTTTTACTAGCAGACGAACCGACGGGGGCGCTGGATACGGTCACGTCCGTGCAGCTGATGGATCTGCTGAGGAGCATCAACCAGCAGGGCATTACCATGGTCATCGTCACGCACGAGCCAGACGTCGCAGCGCGCACCGATCGAGTGATCATGCTGCGCGACGGGCGCATCGAGCGCGGCGCCGCGTGAGCCTCGACGCCTGGCGAGAGGTGTACGAGGTGCTGCTCCGCAACAGGCGGCGCGCGGCGTTGACCGCCAGCAGCGTGGCCTGGGGCATCATCTTACTGGTGATCCTGCTCGCCGCCGGCAACGGGCTGCAGAGCGCCGCAGAGTGGTCATTTCGGGACGACGCCACCAACTCCGTCGTGCTGCGCCGCGGCAGGACCTCGCTGCCGCACGAAGGGCACGCGCCGGGTCGCCCGATCGACTTCGCGAACGCCGACCTGGAGGTGTTTCGCCGCGACCTGCCGGGCCTGGAGTATCTGTCGGGGCGCTTCTTCCGGCGGGGCTCCAGCGCCGTCAGCCGGGGCAACAACACCGCTGCGTTTGAAGTGCGCGGCTGCCACCCGGATCACCAATACCTGGAGCGCACCATCGTCACGGCAGGGCGCTTCATCAACGAGCTCGATGTGCGCGAGCGGCGCAAGGTGGCGGTGATCGGCAGCACCGTCCAGCGGGTACTGTTCGACGCCGACGATCCGCTGGGGCAGATGATCAACGTGCGCGGCGTGAGCTACCAGGTGGTGGGCGTCTTCGACGACGTGGGCGGAGAGGGTGAGCTGCGCATCATTTACCTACCCCTGTCCACGGCGCAGCTCCTCTACGATGGTGACGACAAGCTGCACGAGATCCTGTTCAGCTCGGGCGCCACGAGCGTCGCCGAGAGCGAGGCGCTGGTGCAAGCGGGCCGCGAGATCCTGGCCGAGCACCATCACTTTGACCCTGCCGACCGCCGCGCCGTGCAAGTCGGCAATAACCTGCTCAGATTTCGCAAGCTAATGGACGTCTTCGACTGGGTCCGCACCTTCGTCTGGATCGTGGGCGGGGGGACCTTGTTTGCCGGGATCGTCGGAGTCAGCAACATCATGATCATTTCGGTGCAAGAGCGCACGCTGGAGATCGGCATTCGCAAGGCACTAGGCGCCACGCCGGGTTCCATCATTTGGATGGTCCTTTTGGAGGCGCTCGTGCTCACGTCGCTGGCAGGCTATGTGGGGCTGGTCGGTGGCCTGGGCTCGGTCGAAGCGCTGAGGCGCCACCTCCCGGAGAACGAATACCTGCGCAATCCCAGCGTAGATGTCCGCGTGGCGCTGCTCGCCACGTCGCTATTGATCGTCGCGAGCGCGCTGGCGGGGCTGTTGCCGGCGCTGGCTGCCGCCAGAGTACGACCGGTGGTGGCCATGCAGAGCGGCACACCCTGAGGCCGCGAACGGACCATGTTCGATCTCGACACCTGGCATGAAGTGTTCTCGACCCTGCAGAAGAACGTCCTGCGCACCGCCATGACCGCCTGGGGAGTGTTCTGGGGAGCCTTCATGTTGGTGGTGATGCTCGGCATCGGGCGCGGGCTGGAGGGCGGCGTGACGCGCAATCTGGCGTCCGTGCAGGCCAACAACGTGTATGTCTGGGGCGGCAACACCTCCCGGCCTCATGCGGGCCTGGCGCTGACTCGGCGCATCCGCCTCAATCGGGACGACGTGCCTGCGCTGCGCGAGCTGCCGGGGGTGGAGGCCGTGGCGCCCAACGTCGAGCTGGGGGGCTGGCGCCTGGGCAGCACCGTGAGCTACGGGGACCAGGTCAGCAGCTTCGGGGTGCGGGGCGAGACCCCCGAATACCTGAAGGTGGCAGTGGATCGCCCGTACCTCGGTCGTTTCATCAACGAGACCGACATGGTCGAGCGGCGCAAGGTGGTGGTGATGGGTCAGGCCGTTCGTCACCTGCTCATCCCTGACTCCGTCGATCCCATCGGTGAATATTTGCGCATCCGCGGCGTCTACTTTCAGGTCGTGGGTGTCATGGCGTCCCTCCAGGGCGGTGACGACGCGGAGCGCACCGACAACACGGTATTCGTGCCCTTCTCGACCTTTCAGTCCACGTTCGACCCCCGCGATCGCGTGGCGGGGATCGGCGTGCGTGTACGCGAGGGGGCCGACGCGGAGCAGCTGGAGACGCTCTTGCGTCGCACCCTGGCGGCTCGCCACCGTGCCGATCCCGATGATCCGCAGGCCATCGGCTCCTTCAACTTGTCCAGGCAGCACGGCCGCGTGCGCGCGCTATTTCAGGGCCTCCAGGCGTTCGTCTGGTTCGTCTGCGTGTGCACTCTGCTGGCGGGCGCGCTGGGCGTGAGCAATATCATGCTGATCAGCGTCAAGGAACGCACCCGGGAGTTTGGCGTGCGCAAAGCGCTCGGCGCCACGCCCGCTTCGGTGATCGCGCTGGTGCTGCAAGAGGCCGGCCTACTCACGGCACTGGCTGGCTACCTGGGCGTAGTGGCCGGCGTGTTGGGCCTGGAGCTCCTGTCTCACTATGTGGCGAGCGGCGACGGGCCGTTGGCTGCCCCCCAGGTAAATCTAACCGCGGCTCTGGCCGCCACCCTGGTGCTGGTACTGGCCGGTTTACTTGCCGGGCTGGCACCCGCGCGACACGCAGCAAACATCAGGCCGGTCGTGGCCGTGAGGTCCGAATGATTCGTCGTATCCTGACCTGGCTCCTCTCCATCAGCATCGTGGGCGCCTTCGCTTGGACCCTGGTGTTCCTGCACCGCAAATCCAAGGAAGAACCGCTGGTCTTCACGACGGCGAGCCTGGAGCGGCGCAGCATCATCCGTCAAACGGTCGCAGCGGGCGCCATCGTTCCGCGCCGGGAGGTCAGCATCAAGCCGCGCGTCTCCGGCATCGTCCACAGCCTGGCGGTCGTCTCGGGCCAGTTCGTGCGGGCGGGCGACGCGATCGCAGAGATCAGGATTCTGCCCAACGTGGTCAACCTCAACGCGGCCGAAGCGCGCCTAGCATCTGCACAGATCAGCCTCAGGACTCGCAAGCGTGAGTATCAGCGCTTGCAGCTGCTCAAGCAGCAGCAGCTGGCGCTCGAGGCTGACTTTACCCGCGGCGAGCTGGACTATGAGCTGGCGGCGCAGGAGTTGGACGCCGCCGGCAACAACCTGCAGCTGATCATGGAGGGCGCGATCCGCGGCTCGGGCGAGGGCTCAAACGTCGTCAGATCCACGGTGGAGGGCATGGTCATCGACGTGCCGGTGAAGGTCGGTGGCTCGGTGATCGAGAGCAACAACTTCAATGAGGGAACGACCGTCGCGTTTGTCGCAGACATGCAGGACATGGTCTTCCAGGGCTTCGTCGACGAGAGCGAGGTGAGCAAGCTGGCAGAGGGGCTCACGGTCAGCATCGCCGTCGGCGCGCTCCGCGGTCAGCAGTTCGAGGGCAAGCTGGAGCACATCTCACCCAGGGGTACCAACCGCGAGGGTACGATTGAGTTCGAGGTACGCGCGGCGCTGACGATACCACCCGGCAGCTTCGTCCGTGCGAACTACAGCGCCAACGCCGCCATCATCTTGGATCAGCGAGACGGCGTGATGGCGATCAACGAGCGGCTCTTGATGTTCGAGGGCGGGCGTCCATACGTGGAGGTGCAGAGCGCTCCGCAACGCTACGAGCGGCGCCCGGTGAAGCTCGGGTTGAGCGACGGCATCACCGTGGAGGTCCTGGAAGGCCTGGGGATGGAGGATCGAATCAAGGTCCCGTCGGCAGTGCCCGCGCCGCCGACGGGGTGAGGGCCGACGCTCTCGAGGTCCCTGCCCGCTCGGACGACATCTGGCCGCGTCGTCCGGCGGGCGCGTCCGGCGGCTTCGGAGTGGCGTGTCGTTGCGGCGAGCGCCGCGAGCACGGCCTGGGACCGAGCGGCACCATGGCCCCGTTCTTGCTCTTGGTCTCTCCGTCTCTCTGTCCGAGGTGCAGACCGAGCATGGCGCTCAGTCGTGCAAATTCCCAACGCTCGACGAGCAACAGGATGCCATGAACCAGACGCGAGATTTCACGCCCTTCGTGCTGGCCATCTGCGTGGTCGCTGCCATCGGGGGGTTTTTGTTCGGCTTCGATAGCGGCGTGATCAACGGCACCGTCGAGGCGCTTTCGGCCTCCTTCGGCTCGAGCGCCGCGGGCACGGGCTTCTCCGTCGCCTCCGTGTTGCTCGGTTGCGCCGTCGGTGCATTGGTCGCCGGGCGCCTCGCGGACGCCTGGGGCCGCAAGCCCTGCATGTTGATCACGGCCATATTTTTTGCCGTATCGGCCTGGGGGAGCGGGAACGCCTCCGCCGTCACCGAGTTCGTGTTCTATCGCCTGGTCGGAGGCCTGGGGGTGGGCGCCGCGAGCGTGATCGCCCCGACCTACATCTCCGAGGTGGCTCCCGCGCGCATCCGGGGCAGCCTGGCCTCGCTGCAGCAGCTGGCGATCGTGGTGGGGCTGTTCGCGGCCTTTCTGTCGAACTACGCCATCGCGCAAACGGCGGGCGGTGCGGCCGAGGCGTTTTGGCTCGGCGTTCCGGCGTGGCGCTGGATGTTCTGGGTCGAGCTCGCGCCCGCCATCGCGTTCTTCCTCGGGGCGCTCCTGATCCCGGAGAGCCCGCGCTACCTGGTGCGCAAGGGGCGACATGACGACGCACGGCGAGTGTTCCAGCGCGTGCAACCGGGGGTGGACGCGGACGAGACGATTCAAGCCGTGCAGGCCAGCCTGGGCCGGAGCGCGAAGCCCCGTTTCAAGGACCTGCTGGGCGCCCGCGCGGGGCTGCATCCCATCGTCTGGATCGGCATCACCGTCAGCGCGCTCCAGCAGCTGGTCGGCATCAACATCGTCTTCTACTACGGTGCCACACTGTGGCAGGCCGCAGGCTTCGCGGAGAGCGAGGCGCTGCTCGTGAACGTCATCACGGGCCTCACCAACATCGTCTCCACCTTCGTCGCCATCGCCCTGGTCGATCGCCTGGGCCGGCGCCCCCTGCTGATCGCCGGGTCCATCGGCATGGCGGTCACCCTCGCCGGCCTATCAGTGATCTTCGGCACCGCGGACCTGAACGCCCAGGGCGAGCTGCAGCTCGCCGGAGCGTCCGGCACCATCGCGCTCGTGCTCGCCAACCTGTACGTGGTCTCCTTTGCGACCTCCTGGGGCCCGGTGGTGTGGGTGCTGCTGGGGGAGATGTTCCCTAACCGCATCCGGGGCACGGCGCTCGCGGTGGCCGCCTCGGCGCAGTGGATCGCCAACTTCGCCGTGACGCTCACGTTCCCGATCCTGGTCGCGAGCGTTGGGCTGATGGGCGCCTACGGCATGTACGCCACCTTCGCGGTGCTGTCGCTGGTCTTCGTGGTGCGCTACATCACGGAGACGAAGCAGCGAACGCTCGAAGAGATGAGCGTCGAGGAGCAAGGCGCCGTCTCCGAGCCGCGCTCCTGGCCCGACTCGGGCCCCGGCGCACCGAGCGCCCGCCCGACGGGCTGAGCGCGGGGGTGCCCGACGCCTCCGGGCCGCGCTCGTTTCCCGACTCGGCCTCGGCTCACCGAGCGCGTGGCAAACGGGGAGTGCTCCAGCTCGATGCCGGTCGCCGCGTGGGCTGCCATCCGAGGCGGACACACCATTGGCTGGCAAAGCGGCTGACTCCGTGGTATGGGAAGTGGTATGGCGACGACGAAAGTAACTATCACCCTGGATGAGCAGCAGCTCGCGGCGGTGCGCCAACTCGTGGCGTCCGGCCAGGCGTCGAGTGTATCCGGCTTCGTCAAACACGCGGTATCCGTGTCCCTCGCGGACGTGGCAGGGTGGGGAGCGATGTTGGGGTTGGCTCTTGAACAGACCGGCGGACCCCTCACATCGAAAGAGAGAACCTGGGCTGATCTCGTGTTGCGCGGTGGTCCGAAGCCCAGGCGTTCGGGTAGGGCGGCGTGAGCGGCGTGACCTTCGATGCGGGAGGGCTGATCGCGCTCGATCGAAACGATCGGCGCGTGCTCGCCTTGCTCGCGCGCGCCCGAGAAATCGGTGCCCGCATCACGCTGCCCGCAACCGCACTGGCGCAAGCCGTTCGGCACCCAGCCAAGCAAGCCCGGCTGTCTCGTCTCGCGCGGCAACCGACGACCCAGCTCGTGCCGCTCGATGGTCCCGACGCGACCCATGTGGGTCTGCTGCTCGCCGCGAGTCGAACCTCCGACCTCGTTGACGCCCACGTGGTCATCTGTGCACGTCGCAACGCCGAGCCGATCGTTACCAGTGATCCGAAGGACCTGGCGCGCCTCGATCGAAAGGCGCGCCTGATCGTGGTGTGAGCCTGGGCCAGCTGCGCAGAGCTCACGGGTCTGAACAAAGTCACTGCGCCTGCTCGGCAAGTCGCCGGGTGCTCGGCGCTCCGCTCACGTGCAATGTTACGGAGCACCTCGACCTGGAGGGCAGCCCGCGGCTGCAGCCTGCTTCTGTGCCATGGCACAATATCTGAACGGCCGCAGCTTGCGTGGCACAACCGGATTCAATGATTTCCAGGTGTTGAGACCTGCGGAATTTGGCTCGCAAGTTGCTGAGTCAGCCACCATGCCGTCCAACGCTCGCACGCTGCTCTCGAGTCGCTCACGACGCACCGTTCCACTCTGGTTCGGCGCCCTGCTCGCCGCATGCGGCGGTGAGGCTGCGCCGGAGGCAACGCTGACGCCGCTCGACGGCGAGCGAGCGCTGCTCGCCCCCTCCGCCGCCGGCTCCAGCCCCAGCAACGACGCCAACGACAGCGTCGGCACCACGCCCATCCCGGACGAGCTGACGACACCGGCCAACCCCGAACCGGTCACGCCGCTCGATTTCGATCCGGTCGCCGCGGCCTGTGAACACCAGCTGGACTGCTCCTGGTCCGCACGCGCCCCCCTGCCCACGAGCTCGCGCGGACACGCCGCCGCGACCAGCAACGGACTGATCTACGTCTTTGGCGGAGTGACCGCGGCCGAAGCGTCGAACGGCCCCGTGGGTCTTGCCGAACGCGAGGCGCTCGGCGTGACGCTGCCGAACCCACTTTACGGCCAGGTCCGTTCCTATGACCCGACCGCCGATCTCTGGAGCGCCCGCGCCTCGATGCCTGTCGGGCTGTATAGCGCCACCGCCCACGCCATCCAGGATGCCATCTACGTCGTCGGCGGCTATGGCGAGCAGGGCTTTACGGGCGCCCTGCAACGCTACTCGCCAGCCACGGACACCTGGGACTCGCTGTCACCTCGGCCGCTCCAGCGCTACACCTTCATGAGCGAAGCCATCGGCGACAAAGTGTATGTCGCAGGCGGCATGGGGCCCTACGAGAACCCCACGCCCGAACAAGCGAGCTCCTGGGAAGGCAAGACGCGCCTGGAGATCTACGAC
>WUUC01233939.1_pt1 | contig 18192 bp, 9 predicted proteins | sample 6278441 | NCBI WGS metagenome assembly WUUC01 (sample SAMN13675441, study PRJNA597444) | soil metagenome | isolation source: soil | place: USA: Washington | collected 2017-10 | reverse complement strand
CAAGCAGGCCCAATCCACAGAAATTTGATCCGCGTGATTCGTGTGATCCGTGAGAGATTTTCCGAATAGGTTCTCACGGATCACACGGATTTGATACGATTTTGAAATTTTGATACGATTTTGAAAGTGCGGCAATCGTGTTTTCACAGTACCCATACACCCAAATTGCAATCGTTTTCTGCGAAAAACCCCCCTTCACAACCGATTGAGTCGATTTTTAAGATCGTTGATACGTCCTTGAATGCCCTTCCTGCTGCGGGAAAATACTTTTGACTTTCTAATAACCCCGCTTGATGAATACAAAGAAGGTTTTTACGTGGTCGTTGGTCATTGCGCTTGGCGGCTTTTTATTTGGGTTGGACACAGCGGTTATTTCCGGGGCGGAGCAGAAGATCCAGGTCCTTTGGAGCCTTTCATCTGTCGAACATGGGCTGACGGTTTCGATCGCCCTTTTCGGAACGGTGATCGGTGCAATGCTCGGCGGTATCCCGAGCGACCGGATCGGCAGGAAGAAGACACTCTTCTGGATCGCCGTCATTTTCCTGGTGTCGGCTATAGGCTCTGCGCTTGCGATTGACTGGGCTACGTTCCTGTTGTTTCGTTTTATCGGCGGACTTGGTGTAGGATGTTCTTCGGTCACCGCGCCGATGTACATCAGTGAGCTGTCGCCCGCCTCGCATCGTGGACGACTGGTGGCGATGTTCCAGTTCAATGTGGTTCTTGGTATACTGATCGCTTACCTGTCGAACTACCTTTTGAAAGACTTCGGAGACAATGCATGGAGGTGGATGTTGGGGGTGCAGGCAATTCCATCGACGGTTTTCCTGGTGGCGATACTGTTTATACCTGAAAGTCCACGTTGGCTCGTAGTGAAGCGTGGATCTATCGAAGAAGCCAGCAAGATACTGACCGAGATAAATCCAAGTACGGCTGTACAAGAATTGCAGGCGATACTTTCGCACGGCACCTCCAACGGGCATGCGAAGAAGATGAGCCTGTTCAGTGAACGCTACCGGGTTCCGGTGATGCTGGCGGTGCTCATTGCTGTCTTCAACCAGGTATCGGGTATTAACGCGATCATCTACTATGCGCCAAGGATCTTCGAAATGACGGGACTCGGTACGGACTCGGCGTTGCTTTCGACAGCGGGGCTGGGCCTTGTGAATTTCATCTTCACGCTGATCGCCATGAATTTCATTGACCGGTATGGGCGCCGGAAGCTGATGCTGATCGGTTCGGTCGGTGTGATCATAACGCTGGCGTTGGTGGCGACCGCATTTTATACCCAAAGCTTCAGCGGTTTCCTGGTACCGATATACCTGTTCATATATATCGCCTTCTTCGCATTTTCTCAGGGCGCGGTGATCTGGGTATTCATCTCGGAGATCTTTCCCACCGAAGTACGGGCGAAGGGACAGGCTCTTGGAAGCTTTACACATTGGTTCATGGCGACAATCATCGCCTTCACATTCCCTGTCATAACGGAAAACCTCGGTGGAGGCAACTCATTCATGCTATTTGCAGTAATGATGGTCCTTCAGCTTGTATTCGTTGTGCGGATGATGCCGGAGACGAAAGGGAAGTCGCTTGAGCAAATGGATACGGCAGCGCCCGTTAGTCGCGAGAAAGTGGCAATGCAACAATAAAATACAATCACAATCACGAAATATAAATTTATGAAACCAGGATCTCTACAAATCAAAAGATCGCTTCTGGGATTCATCCTGACAATCGCAATGCTGATTTCGCACCAGGGTATTGCGCAGGACAGGACGATCACAGGAACCCTAAAAGATGAAAAAGGGGAAATCATTCCCGGCGCCAATGTCGTCGAGAAGGGTACCAGCAAAGGCACTGTTACCGACATGAATGGTAAATACACCGTGTCGGTTTCCGAGGGCGCGACTTTATTATTCTCATTTGTCGGTTACAAGACAACGGAAGTTGTTGTCGGAAACCAAACGGAGATCAGCGTAGAGCTCTCGCCCGACGTAACCTCTCTCGATGAGGTAGTCGTGACGGGTTACCAGACCCAACGCAAGTCCGATCTTACGGGCAGCGTGGCCGTGGTGAACATGGCACAGGCGAAAGACATCCCGTCGGGAAGCGCGCTGCAGAACATACAGGGGCGGGTACCGGGGTTGTACATCCAGACAGACGGATCGCCAAGTGGCGCCGCACGGGCTGTGAACATTCGCGGTATCAATACACTCGGTAACACCAATCCCTTGTACATCATCGATGGTGTTCCGACGACCGACGCCAACGTGTTCCAGTTCATGGATCCTAATTCGATCGAAACCATGCAGGTGCTGAAAGATGCGTCCGCAGCTTCGATCTATGGATCGCGTGCTTCGAACGGTGTGATCATCGTGACCACGAAGGCAGGCAAGGACAAGGTGAGCATCAGCGTCAACTCGAGCCTCACGTTCGCCAACTATACCCGCCGCATTCCTATGATGAACACAGATGAGATGGGAAGGACACTATGGCAGGCATCGGTGAACGACGGCACTCCGACCACAGCTCACAGCGCGCGTTATACTTTCGAAGAACACACAGATGGAAACGGGGTGCGTGTACTGGACCGGGTGATACCGACACCGTTCGTCAACAACGATCCCAACATTCCCTCGGGTGATACCGACTGGCAGGATGAGGTCTTCAAGACTTCGGTGGTATCGCAAAACAACATGACCCTTACGGCGGGCGGTCCCCGCAGCTCGACCCTTGTGAGCTTATCATACTTTACGAACAGCGGGCTGGTTCTCAACAACGACTATCAGCGTTACAACGCCCGCATCAACAACTCGGTAAATTTCTTCGATGGACGCCTGAAGATCGGCGAGAACCTGCAGATCATGAAGGCAAGAGAACATCCGATGGGTAACGACCAGGGGGCAGTGGCTGGGTGGAATGCCGATGGAACAGCTCGTGCGGGAGCTGTAGGCACAGCCACGCCGCTGGTCCTCGCGACAGTCATGCAACCGTTGCTGCCAGTCCGCAAACTCGACGGAACTTTCGCGGGCCCGATCGGTCCCGGTTTCTCCGACCGGATGAATCCGGTGTTTCTTGCAGACCTCGATAAGGACGACGTTAACAACGACATGCAGACTTTCGGTAACGTGTATGCCGACGTGAGTATCCTGGACAATCTTGTGTTCCGGACAAGCTTCGGTGTGGATTACACCAGCAATTACGACATCAACTACGAAAGAAAATACTCGCATGGTTTCATCAACCGTACGATCAACAACATGTCGGTTGCCCAGCGTCACAAGATCAACTGGACTTGGTCGAACACCATCAACTACTCGGTGGAGTTGAACAAGTCGAGGCTGGATCTACTGGGAGGTATGGAGGCCGTCAGGAACTACACTGAAGTATTCCAGGCACAGAAACAGGGATTTGCCATAGAGGATCCGGAGTATTTCCAGCTTGGCTCGGGTACCGGTATAGCGACCACAACGGGTTTCGCAACCGGCAACCAGCTGTTATCATATTTTGGCAAGGCGAACTATGTTTACAACGACAAGTATCTCGCATCGCTTACGGTTCGCTACGACGGCTCGTCCCGTTTCGGTGAGAACAACAGTTTCGGTTTGTTTCCCGCCTTGTCTTTGGGCTGGAACATCAGCAATGAGGATTTCTTGAAGAACAGCGTGCCCGCGATCTCCAACCTGAAGCTGCGGGCCAGCATGGGCCGCGTGGGCAACCAGGAGATAGGTGACTTCTCGAGGTTCCAGCAGTTTGCGACAAACTATGGTACCATTGCCGGAACGTCGACACGCGCGACCGGTTCGGCTTATGACATCAACGGCGCCAATACCGGAACCCTGCCTTCAGGCTACGTGGCAACACGCACCGCCAATCCCGACCTGAGGTGGGAGACTACGGATGAAGTGAACGTCGGGATTGACTTCGGATTTCTCAACCAGAAGTTCACTGGATCTTTCGATTACTTCAATCGCAACACAAAAGACATCCTGATCACACCCACGACAGTGGGAGCGATCGGCGAGGGCGCGATACAGACAGTGAACGGCGCCACGATGGCTAACCGGGGTTTCGAGCTCACATTCGGATATCATGAAACACGCGGGGACTTCACATGGGCGGTAGACGGGAACGTGTCACGGTTCATGGATGAGATCACGTTCCTCCCTTCGTCGGTGGTGAGATCGTATGCCGGTAATGTGGAGAAAACGATACTCGGTCATTCGAGGACTGCCGTGTTCGGTTATGTGGCCGACGGACTTTTCCAGAATGCCGAAGAAGTAACAGCTCATGCAACCCAGCCCGGTAAGGGTGTCGGCCGCATTCGTTACAAAGACCTCAATGGTGATAATGTGATCGACGCCCTCGATCAGGATTGGCTGGGCACGGAGCTTCCCGGCGCGATCTACGGGGTGAATGCACAGTTGGGTTGGAAGAGCTGGACGCTGGCGATCTTCATGCGGGGTGTAGCCAACATTAATGTGAACGACGCTAACAAGGGCTTCACCGACTTCCTCGGTACCAATGTAGGTGTTGCAAAAGGGACCCGGTTGCTCGAAGCATGGACACCACAGAATGCATCGGCAAATATTCCCGCCGTATCGAACGTGAATGCTAACACGGAGACCAGAGTCTCGACATACCTGAGGACGACCGGAGACTATTTCAAAGTACAAACCATACAGCTGAGCTACATGGTACCGGCTCCTGTCGCCGAACGGTTGAAGATGACTTCATTCCGCGTGTTCGGAATTGCCGACAACTCGATCCTCATTTTCAAGAAGAAAGGGGAGAACGCGTTTACCGGTGCTGATCCCGAAACGCCCGGAGCGATCTATCCACGCCCCGTGAGATTTACCATTGGAATCGACCTGAAATTTTAATTAACGGATCATGAAAAAATACAGACTATTTATAACCCTGACGATCACCTTGATGATGTCGGTGGTGATTTCCTGCAAGGATTTCCTCGACACCAAACCGTACGGTGTCGTTACTGCAGATGCGCTCGACACGCCGCAAAAGACGGAAGAGCTCGTGGTGGCTGCGTATGCCAGCCTGGGTAACTCTATGTGGAACAGTACATACACCAGCGATTGGGTATGGGGAAGTGTGAGATCCGACGATGCCTACAAGGGCGGGAGCGGTGTTGCCGACCAGGGAGACGTGCATAACCTTGAAGTGTATAACCTGGTGCAGTCAGCTATTCCCGGTTACCAACAGAACACGTGGATCGCCGTTTACGAAGCGATCTCCAGGGTCAACAATGTGCTCCGGCAACTGGATAAATTCAGCGATACTGAATATACTGTTTCGGGATTGACCGGCGCCCGCCAGGTACGGCAGGCAGAGATGCGTTTCCTTCGCGGCCACTTTATGTTCGTGCTGAAGAGGTTGTTCAAGTATCCTGTATGGATCGAACACACCGCCACACAGGAGGACATTAAGGTGATCGACAACCGCGAGCTGACCAGCGACGAGCTTTGGGATAAGATCGCTGCGGACTTCCAGTTTGCCTACGACAATCTTCCCCCTACCCAGACACAAAGAGGCCGCACAACGAAATTCGCGGCAGCCGCATATCTCGCCAAGGCAAGGCTCTATCAGGCTTACACCCAGGATGACAAGCACAATGTGACGGGCATCGACATGGAAAAGATGCAGGAGGTGGTAACGTTGACCGACGCGGTGATCAACTCCGGCCGGTATAGCCTGGTCGACAACTACGGCAAGAAGTGGACGTATTCCAATGAGAACAACAGTGAGTCGATCTTTGCCGTACAGTATTCATTCGATGATGGCACTGCCTGGGGCCGCGTTGACTTCGAGCACGGACTGAATTACAATATGGCGTCGGTGTATGGATGCTGTTCATTCCACCATGCCAGTCAGAACCTGGTGAACGCATTCAGGACCGACATGACCTCCGGGCTTCCTATGTTCGACACATTCAATAATGGGGAGATGAAGAACCCGGATGATTTCCAGGCTCCGAAGAATACGGTCGACCCAAGACTGGATCACACCGTCGGTATTCCTTCGCACCCCTTCAAGTATGACGTAAACTTTGTGGCCCAGACATCCTGGTCGAGAACGCCGGCAGTGTATGGAAACTTCCTGCCGATGAAAGAGATACAGCATACGAGCTGCAATTGCATACGCAAGGGCGGTGCGTTCTTCGGTACGGCGCAGAACTGGGACATCCTCCAGTACAACGACGTACTCCTCATGAAAGCCGAAGCCTTAATTGAGCTCGGTCAGCACGACGATGCAATGCCCCTCATCAACCAGATCCGTCAACGGGCTTCGAATTCCGTACAGTGGCTGACTTACCCCGCAGGCCATGCGAAAGCAGGCCAGGGGTTCTCGAGTTACAAGATCGAGCTGTATGATGGAATCAATCTCCCGTGGACACAGGTCAGCGCCCGGGACGCATTGCGTTGGGAACGCCGCCTCGAGTTCGCCATGGAAAGTCCGCGCTTCCATGACCTGGTACGCTGGGGAATTGCCGCCGAGACACTGAATGCCTACATCGCTATCGAAAAGGGACGCGGACATGCGTACCTCAATACAGCGGTGTTCACAAAGGGCCGCGACGAATACCTGCCCATACCGCAGGCGCAGATCAACCTCGTCGACGGATTGTATACTCAGAATCCCGGTTACTGAGAATGAAAGTTTGGTTTAGTTAATTGGTTTGCCGGAGGGCGGGGTGTGAGTACCCCGGCCTCCCTTTGTTATCAAAAAATATCTATGAAAAAAATATTCATCCTTACTCTTGTCCTGGCATCTGCGCTCAGTCTTTCGGCACAGCCGGACAAGGCACCTTACACGTCTCCTGTTCCAAAGTTCACCTATCCGACTACTTTGCAGGAGCAAGAGGAGGCGCTGAAAACAAATGCGCTCATGCAGCGGTTTGCAGCTTCGAGAAAAAAACTCGCGAGCGATCGTTATCGCCCCCTGTATCATTTCATCAGTCCCGAGAGCACGATGAACGACCCGAACGGTATTTGTTTCTGGCAGGGCAACTGGCATTTGTTTTACCAGGCATATCCTCCCGAAGACAGACGTCAGCATTGGGGACATGCGGTGAGCAAGGACCTGATCCACTGGAAGGATCTTCCGTATGCGATTTATCCAAGTCCCGAACGCGCCGTCTTCTCAGGCTCTACATTGGTGGAAGACAACCGCGTGATCGCGATGTATCATGGAACCATGGTCGGTAACATGGTGGCCACCTCCAGTGATCCATTGTTGCTCAATTGGGAGAAGACAACCAAAGACGGGGCAGCGATCCCGTTAGTGAGTCCTTCGGGGTTCCCCCTTCCTTACAGTGTGTTCGACCCATCAATCTGGAAGAAGGATGGTGATTACTTTGCGCTCTCAGCCGGTCGCGCTCCGAAAGGACCCGGCGGCAGACAGGTACCCATCGCTTATCTCTTCCGCTCGAAAGACCTAGCAAACTGGCAGTTCATGCATGAGTTCGTGGAGAACGACAGGTTTACACTCATCGGCGACGACTATGCATGCCCTTACTTCTGGCCAATTGGCGACAAACACATCATGCCGTTCTTCAGTCATATGAGCGGTGGGCAGTATTTGCTGGGAGACTACGATACGAAACGGGACAAGTTCGTGGCGACCGATGGGAAAAAGTTCAACTTCGGACCCGCTTCGCCTTCCGGCGTTCACGCACCCTCGGCAACGCCCGATGGCAAGGGCGGAGTGATCATCATCTTCAACATGAATCCCGGTAAGCCTACAGGCGAGTGGAACCAGATCATGACATTGCCAAGAAAGCTTACCCTCACCGGACCCAATGAAGTTTCACAGGAACCTGCGGGTGATGTCGAATCGCTGCGTTACGAAAAGCAGTCTGTGGCGGCGATGAAGCTCCCAGCCAACAAAGAGATGGTGATGAAGAACATCAAAGGAGATGCGATGGAGATCAGCATGGAGATCGATCCTAAAGATGCTACTTCACTTTCGATCGACGTGCTGCGTTCGCCCGGAAGGGAAGAATACACTCGGATCACCTTTATGGAAGGACGCGGAATGAGCCCGGGCCGGGACTACCGGTGGAACCAGGTGGCAAACGTACAGCGTCCTGTCGCGAACCCTAATGCCACAACGTCTACGCCGCCCACTCCTCCATTGAGGGAAAGCCTGATCACGCTCGAGACTTCGATGTCATCACTTCACCCCGACGTAAGGCCGAGAGGTCCTGAAACCGGGTCGTTTGTGATGAAACCCGATGAAACACTGAAACTCCGGATCTTTATCGATAAAAGTGTGGTGGAAGTTTTTGTGAACGGTAAGCAATGTGTTGCCGCCCGTGTTTATCCTAGCAGGGAAGATGCCGTGGGCGTCTCGATCCGTTCGCAGGGAAAAGAAAGCGAGCTGAAGTCGCTGGAAGCATGGCAGATGAAAAGTATTTATTGATCCTTAAAAAAAATAAAATGAAAGCGGAAAGAAAATTTCTCACGGAAAGCACAGAACGCAACGAAAGGCGTGATTTTAAAGGGCTGGTGCTTTGCTTGCTGCTGGTGCTTCTTGCAACCGTTGGCTATTCGCAAAAACAATCAGCTGCCTCCGATACTGTCAGGCAGATCAAGATCAAGAAGGGTGACAAGTATCTGAACCTTCCTGTAAAGGATTCGAACCCGTTGATGCGCGCAACGATACTATTGAATGGAAAACCGTTGGATAAGTTCACCATCAAGCTTTCCGACCAGCCAGACTATTGGACATTCTTTGATGTTACGCCTTACCAGGGAAAGACATTGACCTTCGAGCTTTCGAAGATGCCGGTAACAAATCCGCAATCTCAATCACAGGTACCGGTAGTACCCGTAGCCAACGGCGACCAAAGGGCACGGATACTCAGCATGATCGTAAGCGACGTGAAATATCCGGGCATCGAGACAGTATACAAGGAAAAAGACCGGCCGCTGGCCCATTTTACAGCAAGCCGGGGATGGCTTAACGACCCCAACGGGCTTATCTATTATAATGGACAGTATCACCTGTACTTTCAGCATAATCCTTACGGATGGGCGTGGGGCAATATGCACTGGGGTCATGCTGTGAGCAAGGATCTCGTAACATGGCAGCAGCTTCCCGAAGCATTGTATCCTTACCTCGGAGCAGGCGTGCAGCCCGGCCGGCAGGATGCAGCGTTCTCCGGTTCGGCAATAACCGATCCTCAGAACACGTCCGGTTTTAGTAAGAATGGGGTGAATCCACTGATCGCTTTTTACACCAGCACCGGGCGCGGCGAGTGTATCAAGCTCAGCTACGACAACGGCAACACTTTCGTGGAATATGAAGGCAATCCGATCCTGAAACACAACGGACGCGACCCGAAGGTGCTTTGGTATGCCCCCGGCAAACACTGGGTGATGGTAGTTTGGGAATCCGGCAAGGCTAAGAAACTGAGCAACGGACAAGATGTGAGTATACGCGAACACTCGATCTATACTTCCCCCGATCTCAAGAGTTGGACCTACACATCGGGCGTCCCTGGATTCTTCGAGTGCCCGGAATTATTCGAGCTGCCGGTCGAAGGTGAGAGCACTTCCAAGTGGGTGATGTACGATGCGCATGGAAGATATGTCGTGGGAACATTCGATGGAAAGACATTCAATGTCGAACAACCCTTCAAGGTCTTCGCGCACGGCGGCGGATACTTTTACGCATCGCAGACGTACAGTGACACACCCGACGGTAAACGCATACAAGTAGGCTGGGGGCGGAACATTACGCACCCCGGTATGCCCTTCAACCAGCCGATGTTGTTCCCCACCGAACTGAAGCTCAGAAAATCATTCGACGGACTTCGACTGACACCAACACCGGTACCAGCCATCTCGACGCTTCATGTGAACTCACAGGTTGTGGAGAACAAAGTCGTGGCGGAGGAGAAGGTGGTCGTTGAAACCAAAGCACGTGCAATTCATGTAATTGCAAACATCGAAAGGGGAGATGCCCCGATCTCGCTTAACGTGAACGGATATGAGCTGAAATTCGACAATGAATGGGTTTTCTCGACAGCTTCGAATGAAGAAGTGAAACCCGCTACTGCTCCGGCAGGACCGTTTCCTCCACCTTCGGCCAGTGTGCCCGTTACCTACGTTCCGTCCGGCGACAACCTGAAGCTGGAAGTGATACTCGACGGCAATACACTCGAGGCCTTCGTGAACGATGGAGAGCTCTATTACGTGACTGCATTCAACGGGCAACCGACAGGCAAAGTGGAGTTAAGCGTCGCAGGCACAGGAAGAGGCCGTGTAGCGCGGAAGTTCATTCTCAAGAAACTGGAAGTTCATGAGCTTTCCAGCATTTGGGAAAAACCTGCCGGCAACTAAGCATGCGCCGGCCACCCTGTACTCTGAATCTTGTACCCTGTGACTTACCATGAAGGTATTGGCTTTTGGCGAGATCCTCTGGGACCTAATCGACGGGCATCCATACCTTGGCGGTGCGCCTTTCAATTTCGCAGCTCACTTTGCCCGCTGTGGAAACCAGTCATTTCTGGTTTCCTGCGTGGGCAATGATAACCTCGGGTGGCGGGCATTGAGTGAGGCGGGCCGGCTGGGCGTGGATTGTTCTTTCGTTACCATGCATCCCAAAGTCCCGACCGGTACGGTCGACGTTTACCTCAACAAAGGCGAACCCGATTATTCAATCACGGAGAACGTCGCGTTTGATGAAATACGACCCGGCGACGATCTCTTTCTAAAAAAAAACACATTCGATATTCTTTACATGGGCACGTTGGCACAACGAAAGCCACAGTCGGCGAGCGCTCTCCGCAAGATCATAGAGACCCTCACGTTCCGGCATGTATTCTATGACGTGAACCTGAGAAAAGGCGGGTGGACGACCAAGACCCTTCACGAGTCGTTGAGCGCATGCACCATCCTCAAGCTCAATGTCGATGAAGTACCATTTGTCGGCATACGGATCTCCCGCGAAGAGCTCGGACCTGAAGCCTTCTGCCGGAAGATCACTAAGCTGTACGACAATATTTCACTCGTCGTGGTGACAGCCGGACCCGATGGATGTTATGTTTATGACCGCAGGGAATTTATACAAGCGCCCGGCTTTCCAGTGACTACCGTCGATTCGATCGGGGCTGGTGATGCCTTCAGCGCTGTGTTCTTGCATACTTACGCGAAAACCGCCGACCCGATGCAGTCAGCCACCGTTGCCAACCGGATCGGTGCATTCGTTACCTCCAGCCGCGGGGCCATACCTGACTACCCCGAAGAGATCGTTGCCGTACTAAGCTGAAACCGGAGCCTTCGCCAGCTGCGATTGTATCTTTTGCGAGATGACCAGGCTCATCACGGTGAATGAGGTGAACAGGTAGAACCCGAACTGCAGGCTGGATTTATTGGTGGTCAGGATGTCGATGTTATCCGAGAGCCCCTGCAACTGCCGGAGCTGGTCGGAGATGATCCCGCCAAATCCGATGTAGGCCATGAAGATCGCCACCACCATCACGTCGGCCATCGACCACTTGCCTGTTTTGAAGACCATGAAGTTCAGCACGGCCCGCGAGCGGCTCGAAGGGGAGTACACATATATTATAGAGCAAACGAGCTTCATCACCGGGAAGAGCACGCTAAAGACCAATACCAGCACGCCCACCAGCAGCACGTCGATCCTGCCATTGGTCAGCATCAGCCTCACAACCTCCAGGATACTCTTGCTTTTATAATACAGGACCTGGTCGGTGAACGCCACCGGCTCCCCGAGGAGGGTAAAGCTGATCGAAGAGATCCTCGCGTCGATCTCGATCATCGGAAGCAGCACTCCGAACATCAGAAGGGAGAAGCAGATCAGTATGAACAGCAAGTACTCCAGGTTGCTGATGTTCTTCAGGAACAGCGTCCATCCAAGGAAGAACATTACGGCGCCGATGAGGATATATTTCATCAGGTCTGTGTCCTTGCCGGCAACCTGCTCATCAAGCCCGGCGATCGCCGCCTGCCTGGAATCATAGTGGTACTTCGCAATGATCTCGTCGTGAAGGGTATAGTCGACTTCCGAAAATGTCTTCGAAGTATATTCGTCTACCTTCTGGATGATGAAGTTCTTCATCTTGTCGCGGTTCGCGGGATCGTTCAGGAAGTCTAGTACTTGCTCGGTCAGGGTGGGTATGTAATTGCGAACCTGTCCGAATACATCCAGCTGCTTGGCCACCATGCTCTCGAAAGCCCCTTTGACAGTCTCTGATTTTTGCTGGTGAAACGCCGCTTCGAAATCATTCACGGCCCGGTTCAGGAACCGAGTGATGTCGGCCCTCATCTCGTCGCGGTTGCCGCCGTCTACGTTCAGCTCCTCTACTTTCTTACGGATCAGGTTAGTCAAAATGCCTTTCCACTCATCGACGTTGAACATCCCGTACCTGACCTTCAGAAGCTCGATGAGATCTTCTTTCATCACCCTCCTTTGTGATTCCGACCGGTATATGATCGTCCCAACGACGACAGAGATGATCAAAAGAAGAAGGGCAGGGACAGATCGCATGAAAGGTTTTTAATTGTAAAAAATAGACGTGGCGAACGAGCATTTGTTACGGGCGGACTTCATTTGCTTGGTGGAACAAATTAATTGAAATAATAACAACTTAATTTTTTGGAAATCAATAAAGATTATAGCTAACTTATTTTTGTAAAGTCTATAGTCCGGGGTCCGGGCACACGCTTTAATCCTACCTAAACTTGTCGGTTCCATCGGCCGCAGTGTGACAATCATACCGCGTCATCAGGTATTATTTCAATAACTTGTCAACGTACTCAACTTAGAATCCACGTAATAAATCTCAACCCAATGCTTATGATTAGATGACTACTTCTTCTTAACTAGGAACTCTGTGCTGCTCTGCACGGACACCTATTTTCTCTGGCTACTCAAATTTAAAAAACCAATTAACTCAATTCTTTATGCAAGGAAAACTACCTCCATGGAGTTTGCTCAGGATGGCTTTGTGCTTTCTGGCGGCTCTTGGTTTCGCAACTCCCCAGGTGACGGGCGCCACGGTTACGGCTGCCTCGTATCGTGCCGGCTTTTTTCAGGCACTCCAGGTCTCAGGAACGATCATCGATGAAAAAGGCGATCCGCTTCCCGGGGCAAACGTACTCGTGAAAGGCACAGCGGTCGGTACTACCACCGATGCCGCCGGAACCTACACGCTGAACATATCCGAAGGCAACGCAGTCCTCGTGTTCTCCTTCATTGGATATACCAGCAAGGAAGTTGCGGTAAACAACCAGACTCGCATCGACATTTCACTTGATCCGGATATCATTTCTCTTTCTGAAGTTGTCGTAACCGGTTACGGCACGCAGTCAAAAAGAGACATCACCGGTTCGGTAGCTACGATCGACAGCAAGCTCCTGCTTCAAACGCCTTCTACCAACCTCGGCCAGGCTTTGCAGGGCAAGATCGCTGGTGTAACCGTAGGTAATGAAAACAGTCCTGGTGGCGGTGTCATGGTACGTATCCGTGGATTCGGTACTATCAACGACAACTCGCCTCTTTATGTGATTGACGGTGTTCCGACCAAAGGCGACCTCAACACACTCAACCTCAACGACGTGGAGTCGATGCAGATCCTGAAAGATGCTTCTGCCGCTTCCATCTACGGATCGCGTGCAGGTAACGGCGTGGTGATCGTTACCACCAAGAGGGGTAAGCCGGGGAAGTCTGTCATTACTTATGACTCGTATTTTGGAACACAACGCCCCGGAAAACTGCTCGACCTGCTCAATACGCAGCAGTATGCAGACCTGACCTGGGAAGCGCGTAAAAATGCCGGCGCTGTCGGTACGAACGGAAATCCTGTTCATGCCCAGTTCGGCAATGGCGCAACCCCGACCATTCCGGATTATATCTTCCCGGCTGGCGCTATGGAAGGAGATCCCCGCGTAGCCCGCAATCCCGATGGGACCTATGCCAACTATTCCAACAACATCGACGGTGCCGATTTCAACAAGACCAAGTGGATGATCACAAAAGCCAACAAGGAAGGTACGGATTGGCTCGACGAGATCTTTGATCCAGCTCCCATCCAAAACCACCAGATCGGCGCATCAGGCGGCAGCGAAGCAGGACGGTATGCCTTAACATTGAACTACTTCGATCAGAAGGGCACAATGATCTACACGAACTTCAAACGGTATTCGATTCGCGCGAACACAGAGTTTTCTGTAAGCAAACGCGTAAGGATAGGAGAGAACTTTCAATTGGCATACAGCGAACGGGTCAACCAGCCTAACGGTAACAGCCAGGAAAGCAACCCTACATCATTTGCCTTCCGTATCCAGCCTATCGTTCCCATCTACGACGTGTCAGGGACAACTTTCGGCGGTACACGCGGTACAGACCTCGACAACTCGCGCAACCCGGTTGCGGATCTGTGGAGGAACAAAGACAACCGTCAGAAGAATGTTCGTCTTTTCGGAAACGCATTTGCCGAGGTTGATATACTCGAGAACCTGACTGCCAAGAGCAGCATCGGTATCGACTATAACCTTTTTAACTTTCGTAACTACACCATTCGTGACATCGAATCGGCAGAGTCCCGCGGCTCAAACAGCCTTCAGACCAACAATGCCTTCGAATGGACATGGACGTGGTACAACACGCTAACCTACAATGTCGATCTGGGCACCGATCATCGCCTTAACATTATTGCTGGTGTGGAGTCGATCAAAAGCTATTTTGAAACCTTCGACGCAACCAGGACCAATTTTGCATCCGACGCGATCGACAACCGCTACTTAAGTGGTGGTACGGGCGTGCAAACCAACAACGGCTCGGGCGGCGACTGGGATCTTGCTTCCGAATTCGGAAAGGTCAACTATGCATTCAAAGACAAATACCTCCTGGAAGGAACGATCCGTCGCGACCGTTCGTCGCGTTTTTCTCAGGATTTCAGGGCGGCGATATTCCCGGCCTTTAGTGCAGGCTGGGTGTTCTCCGATGAAGCCTTTGCTTCGGGATGGAACACGTGGCTCTCGCGAGCCAAGCTTCGTATAGGATGGGGTCAAACAGGTAACCAGGAGATTGGTAACTACAACCCGCTCACGATCTATACACTCAATCCTGCAACCTCGTTTTACGATATCAATGGCACCAGGACTTCAGCTGTGCACGGTTACGAGATCACGCAGTTCGGCAATCCCAATGCTAAATGGGAAACAACAACATCGACAAACATCGGTATCGATGCCAACCTGATGAATGGAAAGGTTGATTTTAGTATCGACTGGTATACTCGTGAAACTTCAGATATGCTTTTCCCGGTACCGGCTCCTGCTACAGCAGGTGTGGCCACGGTGCCGTTCCAGAATATCGGTTCGATGAGGAACAGAGGTCTTGACGTCGGCGCTAATTACAACGGACAAGCGTTGGGCAGCGATCTTACCTTCAGCATCGGTGGTAACTTCAGCATGTATCGCAACGTCGTAACGGGAACCACAGGTGACGCTGCCACGCAATACTTCGGCCTTAACGACGAACGTATCCAGAACTTCGTGGTAACTCAGCAGGATCACCCGATCTCATCGTTCTTCGGTTATACTGTCGACGGTGTCTTCCAGACTCAGGAAGAAGCTTCCGCAGCCCCTGTTAACCAACTTGGTGTTAACCAGAACAGGCCCGGACGGTTCAACTTCGTGGATGTGAGCGGCGACGGTGTGATCAACACGCAAGACCTGTCAATCATCGGCAATCCGCATCCGGACTTTTCTTATGGTGTGAACGTTAACATAAACTATAAAAGCTTCGGCCTGGTACTCTTTGGCCAGGGGGTTTATGGTAACGAGATCTTTAACTACGTGAAGTACTGGACTGACTTCCCGACGTTTGCCGGTAACCGCAGCGTGCGTATGCTCGAAGATTCATGGAGACCCGGTAAAACCGATGCGGTTCTGCCCCAGCTCTCTTCAAGCGACCAGGTGAGTATTCTTCCGTCAACATATTATCTCGAAAGCGGATCTTATTTCCGGATGAAGAACATCCAGGTGACTTACACCCTGCCCAGAGCTCTCATTACACGCATGGGCCTCAATTCCTTCCGTGTATATGTTCAGTCTCAGAACCTCTTCACCATCACGAAGTATTCTGGAATGGATCCTGAGATCAACCTGCGGAACTTCACGGCCGGTAACGACCGCCAGCTCGGGGTCGACGGTGGCGCGTATCCTACTGCGAAACAATATGTCGTCGGCGTCAACCTAAGCTTCTAATTTCTTAATGATAGAATTATGAAAAATTTTAAACTTCTATTCACAGCAATAATCCTGAGCGTGATAACGTCCTGCTCGGATTCATTTCTTGATGTTAACCCTAAGGCGTCCCTGCTGGGTCCTGCTTTGGCGAATAAGCAAGGAGTCAACTCCTTACTGATAGGCGCGTACTCGTTGCTCGACGGATGGGCGACAAATGAAGGGGCTTACAGATCGTACCAGGTCGGAGCCGACAACTGGGTATACGGGAGCGTGGCTTCTGATGACGCGTATAAAGGCACCATCGCCGGTGATCAGCCGCCGATATCCCTGATCGAGCAGCACAATATATCATCTGACAATATCTATTTCCGCGGAAAGTGGAGAGGTATGTACGATGGCATCGCGCGCTGTAACGACGTGTTACAAATGCTGGCTAACGTCACCGATGTAACGCAAGCAGAGAAAGACCAGATCATCGCCGAAGCCAGGTTCCTTCGCGGTCACTATCACTTCGAGCTTAAGAAGATGTACAACATGGTTCCGTATATCGATGAAGTGACGTACGATCCCAACGACCTCGAAAGTACTAAGGTGAAAAATGATACGGATATTTGGCCGAAGATCATCGAGGACCTCCAGGCCGCCTATACTGTCCTGCCGGCAACGCAGACGGCAAAGGGAAGAGCGAGCAAATGGGCTGCTGCTGCTACGATGGCAAAGGCCTACCTATTTATGGGAGGCCCCGCTAACCTGGCCAGTGCGAAAACCCTGCTCGATGCCATTGTAGCGAGCAACCAGTTCAGGCTCGTCGACAATTATCATGATAACTTCAAGGCCGGCACCAACAACAACGCCGAGTCCATCTTTGAAGTGCAGTATTCTGTGAATGACGGTGCCCCGGGTGGTGAGAATGGCAATATTGGTTCTACCCTTAACTACCCTTATGGTGGTGGCGGTGTAACTACATGCTGCGGTTTCTTCCAGCCTTCGCAAAATCTCGTGAATGCATTCAAGACCGGTGCCGATGGCCTTCCGCTTCTTGACTCGTTTAACGACACAGATGTAACAAGTGACCAGGGTATCGAAGCCACGGCCGCGTTCACGCCTTACGCCGGTACTTTGGATCCCCGTCTCGACTGGACCGTTGGAAGGAGGGGCCTCCCTTTTCTCGACTGGGGTTTACACCCCGGCAAGACCTTCGTACGCGACCAGGCATACGGCGGCCCGTACTCGCCTAAAAAGCATGTCATGTATCGCTCGGATGTCGGTACTAACACGTTTGCAGGCAATCCTCGTCTGAATGCCAACAACTATCGCATGATCCGTTACTCGCACGTCATTCTGTGGCTTGCAGAGATCGCGGTAGCACAAGGCGATCTGGAAGCAGCAAGAGGATATGTTAACCAGATCCGGGCACGCGCTGCAAAGCCTGCAGGCTGGGTTAAGAAAACGGATGGAACGAACGCCGCAAACTACCTGATCAGCGAGTACTTAACTCCGTTTGCAGACGCTGCGACAGCTATGAAAGCTGTGATGTTCGAGCAACGCCTCGAGTTCGCGATGGAGGGCCATCGCCGTTTCGACCTCGTGCGCTGGGGCATCGCCGACCAGGTGTTGAATGCTTATTACCTGAAAGAAGGGGATAAGAGAAGCTACCTGAAGGGTGTGATTTTCGTAAAAGGAAAGCACGAATATTTCCCGATACCGTTGCAGGAGATCCTCAACAGTCAGGTTAACGGAGAGCGAACATTGACGCAAAATCCACAGTACCAATAGGTTTTTTAAGAAAGGGCTTTAAACAGCCCTTTCTTATTTCGATTTCTTCTACTAAATTTGAAGAAATCATTCAGACATGAGAAAAACATACCTGGGAGAGCTGGAAGAAGTGGTTTTGCTCACTGTGGCGCTTCTGTACAAGGAAGAGGCATATGGCGTGGCTATCACCGGGAAG
>WUUC01076507.1_pt1 | contig 18198 bp, 24 predicted proteins | sample 6278441 | NCBI WGS metagenome assembly WUUC01 (sample SAMN13675441, study PRJNA597444) | soil metagenome | isolation source: soil | place: USA: Washington | collected 2017-10 | reverse complement strand
GGTGAGCCGGTCGACGATGCGCCCGGCGAGCGCGGCCGCCCGCTTGTAGGCGGAGCGCTGCGCGGTCTGCGTCCTGATGGACGTGGGTGCGGTGATCGGGGAGGGCTGGGTAGCCTGGGACACGTGAGCCTCATTTCTCAGTGGTGAGGTGTCGTCTCGAGCGGGGTCGGCACGGACGGGCAGGTCCGTGCAGGCCCCGTTTGTTGTGCGGTCAGGTGCGGGCGAGTGCCGCGCTGCGACGCGGCAACGGCCGCAGATGCGCCAGCGGGTGCGCCTGAACATCCGCGGCCGATGCGGCGGGCGGCGCGAAGGGGCCCGAGGCCGGCTCGTGATGGTGCAGGGCGTTGATGCGATCGAGGTCCGAGTCCGAGAAGGTCACGACGCGGCCGAGCTTGGAGTGCGGCAACTTCTTGATGTGCCGGCGCAGCCAGGACTCCTCGACGCGGAGAATCGCTGCGGCCTCGGGGTAGGTGTGCCGCTTCATACCGAGACCGCCAGGCCCGGCGAGAGCGTCTTGCTTTCCTCGGCCTGGACAGCGCGGCCGGTTGGCGCCCACAGGATGAGCAAGTCGACACCGATCACGCGCGAGATGCTGTGAGCGACGGTTGCGGGCTGTGTCTTGGTCTGGCCGTTCAGCAGCGCGTCCACGGTGCCGTGGGGGATGCCGACGTGCGCCGCCAGCTCGCGCCCACTCAGGCTCCCGCCGGTCCCTGTGCGTTCCATCAGCTCACGCAGAAGACCGGGCTTGACCAGCCGGTATCGGGGTTCAGGAGCCATGGGCAAACCTCTTGGGCAGTGTGGCTAAAAATTTGGGCGGCCCCAGGATTACAGGAACTTGGGCAGTCTGTCCAGATTTTTGGGCAGCGAGGTCAGGTGGGAATCAGTCAAGGTCTCGCCATGTACTGGCGCGTAGTGGCTAAGAACCTGGACACTGTGGCCACGCAAGGTGTGCCTTACAGTGCCTTTGAACAGGATCAACGTCGCGTGCGTATCAGTCGCAACATGGGCACCTCAGGTGTCCCTCGCTGACCGGGAGACGAGGATGATGACGGCCGAGGAGTCGACGGGCAGGGCGGACCTGTCCGATCTCGTGCGTGTTCGCATCGAGGAACTCGGCATCAGCGTTCGGGCACTGGCCGACGCCGCGATCGATCCTGAGAATCCCGAGGGTGAGCCGCTGTGGAAGCGCGGCACGCTCGACAACCTGCTCAAGGGGAATGTGGTCAAGGCCCCGACGCTCCCTCAGTTGAGGGCGCTGGCCGCCGGCCTCCGCCTGCCGCTCGGAAGGGTGCAGGAAGCGGCCGGGGCGCAGTGGTTCGGAATCGACACGGTCTGGAGTGAGGACGCCGAGGTGCGCGCCCTCGTCCACGATTTCGCCGGGATGACTCCGGAGGATCAGGCCAGGGTCCGGGCCATCATTCGATCATGGCGGGAACTCGACCAGCGCTGACTGGAAACCGACCGGCGTCCACCGCGGCCCTGTCGCGAGCGCGAGAGGGCGGAACGAACCGCTCCATATCGGACTCAAAAACAGACCGCTCTGCCCTGTTTTTGCTCCACTGGCACCCTCGGGGTCCAGCGTTGGCCATGGCTCGACAGGCTGTCGCAGGGCTGTGACCAGCGACGCTGCCAAATAAGAAGATCTTCAGCTACCTAACGTCTCACTCTGGTCACAGGGTAAGCGGTATGGCATCGTCGGTGATCCGCCTGGGGGGCGTAACCGAATCAGTTCGTTCGCACATTCGAACAAACTGGCGAGTAGGCACGGCCATGCAAGGGGGCAGAAGTGGCAGACGACGACGCACCACTGGAGGAGCGCACCCAGCCAGACCTCGAGATCGACATTCAGTTCGTCGACTCGCTGCCGGGCGGCAGGGCGGTCATGCCGCTCGAACGGAAAGGCAAGTTCGTATGGCTAGCTGTGCGCGGCCATGTCTCACCCCAGGCGCGTGACGAGATGACGGCAGACCTCACCCACATCCTGCGCTCCGGGCTGTGGCAGCAGAACTGGCAGCCGCCACGGCCGGAACGCTGACCTACACCACCCGCGTCAGGTGAGAGACCGGTGCGGGCCCTGACATGACGCCTTCGATCGCGGCGATGATCTCCCCGTCGAGTTCGCGCACCAGGTGCCCGTACCGGTCCACTGTCGTCTGGATGCTCTCGTGGCCCAGCCGTGCCTGGATGGCTGGCAGCGGGATCCGCTTCCCGATCAGCCACGCCACGTGCGTGTGTCGCAGATCGTGCAGCCGGGGCCGTTTCGGCAGCCCCTTCTCCACCGCGGCCCTCACTGCCGGCACCCACTTGCGGTGGTAGAAGTTTGAGTGGCGCCAGTTCGTACCCGTGGCCGTGCGGAAGACCCACGCCTCCGGAGGCTGGCCCGCCACCAGCTGCCGCACGACAGCCACCTGGCTGGGCGTCAGCGCCACCAACCGCCTGCCCTTCTTCGTCTTCGGAGGCCCCAGGTAGAACGACTCCGGACTGCCCTTCGCGGCACGCTTCCACGCCCGCTGGACGTTGGCAGTCGGCACGTCCGACGTGAGCGTCAGATCCCGTACCTGGAGCGCCGTCGCCTCCCCCCACCGCATGCCCGTACCGACGAGCCAGTCCGACAACAGCCGGGCGTCCGGATCCTTGAACTCCTGCGCAATCCGGATGTACTCGTCGTGCTCAAGGAACGTCATCTCCTCCTTGATCTGGTCGTCCGCTCGAGGCAGCGAGGTGGCGGTACAGCAGTTCTTGGTGCGCAGCTGCGGGGTGGCATCGACCGCGGCCTGGACGACGCAGTACAGCAGGCCGTGCCGGTTCCTGATGGACTTCGGGTCGCCCTTCCGGCGGAGCCACTGCTCCGGGTCGTCGGGGTCCCGCTCCCCGGCCGCCATGTAGGCGACCCAGTCGTTGACGTCCTCCTGGATCAGGTTGCAGATGGTGGCCTGCTCCTTCGTACCGTGCACAGTGGTGTGCTCGATCTTCGACAGGTGCAGGCGGATGTCCCGCTCGTAGTCGTCCTTGGTCCGTTCGTCGACGCCGTTGAGGCGCCGCACGTAGCGGCTGGCGTAGTCGACGAGGGGCACATCCCCCGGGATGGCCGGCGCCTCGACGAATCCTGCCCCGGGCACCCAGCCGTGAGGCCACTTGTTGCCGTGCGCCTCGACCAACTTCTTGAACTGCTCGGCCTGGGCACGCGCTGCGTCAGCGTCCTCGCCGCCGAACTTCTCGTTCTCCCACTGGCCGTCCTGGCGCCACTTCACCTGGAAGGTGATGGCGCCACTCTTCTGCGGTCGTTCCACGATGCTCGCCATGCAGGGAATCTAGGCCGCAAAATCCGTGATCGGTTCCCGCCATGTTCCCATGGTGAGGAGAAACACCAAGGCCCGACCTGTTTTCGCAGGTCGGGCCTTGATCATTCAGGGTGAGTGACGGGACTTGAACCTGATCTGGAACCATAACGTGACCTGCAATGATGTCAACAACCAGGACAAATGAATGACATTCGATGTCGTTCAATGACGCCGAATGCCGCCCTGGGCGGGGTCATGTTCCCACGGGAACAGGGGTGGGGGCATCCCTGGAGCCCGGCGTGCGCTGAGTAGAAAAGGCTGTATCCGCGATCACCGAAAACGACAGCGCCCCCGCCGAAGCGGGGGCGCCGCGACCCTCTTCCCGCCGCCTGGGGGGCTGCGCGGGGAGGGCCGATATGCGAGGGGGGTGGGAAGTGATCCTTCCCGCCCCTCTCAAGATCACACAAATTAGGGTCGACCCTAATCACAACTGATCATGGCGTCGAGAGCGTGGACAAGTGCCACGTTCTACCCAGCCCGACGCCCGGGTCCTTGCCCGCCGCCGAGAGGTCGGGGAGCAGATCCGCCGCGTGCGCCTCGAGCACAACCTCAGTCAGCGCGAGGTGTGCGAGCAGACCGGGATTGATGTGGCCACGTACTCCCGCATCGAGCAGGGCCACGCCTCGCCCCTGCTCGACACCCTGATCCGGATCGCGCACGCGATTGGCGTGCCGCTCGAGGACCTCGTGCGCTGAGCGGCCGCCCCCGACGGGGTACGGAGGCGGCCGCGACCCACTGCCGGCGCCGTCTTACCTTCCGGCAGCGGGGGCTCGTTCAGACCACTCCACGCCCTTGACGGACGTGGGCGACGGCCTGCCGTTGTAGTAGTCGACGTGCTGGGGGCCGGTGTGCGGCGGCCGACTGCAGCGGCCGAGGCCCTCGGGGTGCTCCAGCCAGCAGTAGCCAGCCGCACGCCCGCCGCTCGTCTCCGCACGCAGCTTGCGCGCCAGCAGACTCATGTCTCTGTCGGTGGCCTGGGTCATCGCCACTCCTGCCGAACGAGGCGGTACAGGATCCGGCTGACGGTGCACTCTTCCGCGTTATCGGCGCACTGCTCACAGCTCCTGGCATGGTCGAGCAGTCCGGCGTACGCGCGCTTCGCCGCGTGCCTCTTGCAGGCCCGCGGGAACCAGCGCTCCCCGCTCCGGTCGATCTGCTCGCCGAGGCCTTCGGCAGACTCGCCCGTCAGCGGCTCGGGGCACCAGACACAGACGGCGCCACGCCGTTGGTCGGCGGTGAGGCCGGAGGGGTCAGGAAGGTCGAGGAGGGCCAGGACGTCGGCGCTCATGTCGGTGACGCTCATGAGACACCCGCCTTGCAGCCACAGGTGCGGACCGTCCATACCCGGCCGTTCCTGCGCTGGACTCGGCCAGCCGGGAGCAGTGCCTTCCCGACGGCGCCGCAGTGCCAGCAGGCGCGGCCGTGGAGACGAGCGATACTCACCGCCCCGGCGACCCGGATTGGCTTGGTGTCGGTGTCGCTCACGCCCTGCTCCTGTCTGTCGGATTGGTGCGGACAGACAGAGCATGGGCTACTGCAAGGGGCACAAGTGCTACAGCGTGTATCCCCCAGGGGGCTGGTCAGACGGCGCCGATCCACTCCGCGAAGCTGGTGAGGGTCTCGGCGTCGGAGCGCTTCAGCCGGCGCAGGGTGCCCGCGGTGTCCCGCGCCCACGGATGCTCTCGCGTGTGCTGCGGCGCAATGTGCCGGGCGACCTTCAGCGACTCGAAGGCATCGTCCGTGCGGCCCGCCCACAGCTGGGCCCGGGACAGCTCGATCCAGAACCCGGACTGCCGCTCGGCGGGGAGGTGGTCGGGCGGGGTCCACTCGTCGGCGACGTCGAGGGCCCGCTGGAGATGGTCGCGGCCCAGGCTGACGGCGACAGACACTTCGTGGGCGCGCACGGAGTCGGGGCCGAACGCCGTGCCGTCGTAGGCGTCCTCGGGAACGGTGTCGCCGAGTCGGCGGGCCTCGGTCAGATGCAGGGTGGCAGCGCCCGCATCCTCGGCGCGCGCGGCGATGACCGCGGCCCGCATGTGCAGGGCGCCCCGGGCGGCGGCGGCAGGGCCGACCGGTGAGGGCGCGGCGTCGATCGCCAGCTCCAGGGCGCGCAGCCCCTGCGCGTGCGCGCGGGCGGCGAAGAAGGTCTCGGTGCGTACGTAGGCGGCCGTCGCCGTGGTGAGGGGGTCGTCGCTCTGTACGGCGGCCCACCGCATCAGCTCCACCAGGCGGGCGGACAGGTCGTGGTGGCCACTCTTGTAGGCGACCGCGTCGACGGCCCTGGCCGTGGTGGCCACGAGCCGGGCCGCGCGCGGACGGTCACGGTCAGCGGCGTGGTGGAGTGCGGCGAGGGTCTCCCCGAGGAGGTGCGGGGCGCGGGCAGCGATGCGGGTGTACTGGGCGCCGAGCCGCAACCCCACCAGCGCGGCCACGTCGTCCGCCAGCTGGGGCAGGGGGCGCTCGGGTGGGTCCGCGGGGAGGTCGTAGGCGGCGATCGCCGCGGAGATGGCGGGCATCGCGTGGTGGACGCGGCTGTCGCTGCGGCCACTTCCGGCGGCGAGGCGGCTGGGATCGACGCCGAGAGCGTCGGCGATGGACTCCAGCGTGTCGTCCGACGGATTCCGTGCCCCGCGCTCGATGGCTTTGATCATTGTGAGGGAGACGTAGGCGGCGCGGGCGAGGTCGGCCTGCGTCATGCGGTGTGCGCGGCGGGTGGCGGCGATGCGGTGGCCTACTCCGCCGTGAGGAAGTGCGGGCATACTGGCTCCAGTTCGGTGCGTCCACTCCGAACCGTATCCATCCAGCCACGCTGTGGGTACGCGAATGGCCCCGTCCGGAACTGTCCGGCGGGGCCGTCCGCGTCTGCGCTACTGGCCGACGACGGCGGCGAGTTCGCTGAGGCTGCTGATCCGCCAGTCCGCCGCGGCGGCCACGGCCGGGTCGTCGGCCCACAGATGCCCCCACGGGCCGCGCCGCAGATGCGCAGTACGCAGGCCGGCGCGGGCGGCCGGGTGCAGGTCGTTCGCCGGGTGGTCGCCGACGTACACCGTCTCAGTCGGGCGGGCCTGCGCCACCTCGAGTACGCGCCGGAAGAACGCGCCACCCGGTTTGGCCACGCCCCACTCGCCGGACGTCACGATCAGATCCGCCGGCAGGTCCATGCCGCGCAGCAGCTCGCCGACGCGCGGCGTCTGGTTCCCGGCGATGACGACCCGGGCGCCGAGCCGGCGCAGCTCGGTCAGTGCTGGGCGGACGTCGTCGTAGAGGTCGGTCTCGTCCAGGTGCTCGCCGCGGCCGGCGGCCTCCCGCGCCCGGTACTCGGTGGCCACGTCCAGGCCGGGCCGCGCGAGTCTCAGGGCGTCGGCGTTGTCGCGTCCCTGAGCGACGACGGCGCCGACAAGGGCAGAGAGGGTGTGCCGGGGGACGTCTAGCCAGTCCGCCCAGGCTGCCCAGTAGCGGTCGTCACGGGTGATCGTCTCGCCGATATCGAAGACCACAGTGCGAATCATGGGCCCGACGATATCGGGCATGACAAAAGGCCCCCTCCCGCCCGGAGGCGAGAGGGGGCATGGTCACGGGTATTGACGGCGGGTGGGGTCGAGGGCGGCGGACAGCGGGCCGCCCCCGTTACCGGGCTCGGGATCGGGTGCTCCGTCGCGGCGGCATACGAGCGCGTCCGGATCGTCGGCCGGGGGCTGGAGACTGTAGCCGTCGGGGCAGGCCGGGCCGGGTGCCCCGGGTTCGCCGCGAGGCCCCTGCTCCCCGCGTTCTCCCTGTGGGCCTGGCGGTCCGGTCACGGTGTCGCCCGGCGGTCCTTGCGGTCCCACAGGTCCTGGCACGGTGGAGTCGTTGCCGTCCCGGCCGGGCGCTCCGGATGCGCCGGGTGGCGGGGTGATGGTGGGCGCCGGCCTGCCAGGTTCTCCCTGCGGCCCGCGGGGCCCCGGGATCGGCACCGGCACCTCGGCGCGGGCGGGCAGGTCATCGACCGCGTCGGACGGATCCGGCGCGACGGGAGTCTCACCCTCACTCCTCACCTGCGTCCTCAGCTCACGTACGTCTGTGGCGAGCGTTGTCACGGCCTGGCCGCGCCGGTCGGCCTCTGCCGCCAGCTGGTCGGCGCGGCTGGTCTCGGCGTCGATACGCCCCCAGACGATGACGACCGCACCGGACAGGGCGACCAGCCAGCACAGCAGCGCCAGCGGGCGCCAGCGGCGGGCGAGGGCCCGCTCTGTCCGGGTCACGATTGTCCTCCGGGTGGGATGAGTGCGCGGAGCCGGGCAATCTCCGCCTGGTCTGCGGCCCTGAGCGCCGACTGCTCGGCGAGCCTGGCGTTCAGTTCGGTGCGTTCCGCCTTGAGAGCGTCACGCTCCTCCTGCAGATCGTTGGTGAGCGAGCTGTATCCGGTGACGGCGTTCTCGCCGCGCTTCCCCAGGTACGCCACCACGCCGCCGACGACCGCGCCTACGCCCACGAGCAGGCTGCCGAGGGTGGTGGCGTCCAAGGTGTGGCTCCCTACAGATCGCGCGTGGTGGTGCTGGTGGCCGGCCGGTTGGGTACCGCCCACGTGATGCCGAGCGCGGTGAGGACGGCGAGCACGAGCGTGACGCCCTCCCCGGTGGTGACGACGCCGTCCTGGACGGCGGTGACGGCTGCCGTCGCGCCGGCGGCCGTGCCGGACACGATGGCCTTGGCGACGCTGCTGATCTTCATGACGATCCGTTCTGCGAGTCGCGATTGGGGAAGAGGCGCCGGTCAGGCGAACAACCGCCGCCAGGTCTCGGGGCCGGGGTAACCGTCGGCGTCTGAGCCGCTCCACTTCTGCGCCTGCTGGAACGCCTCGACGGCACGACGGTCGGACTCCGTCCAACGGGGCCCGGGACCGACCGTGTAGAACCGGCCGTAGCCCTTCTTCACCAGCTGCTGGCCGAGCCGCGTGACGTGCGCGTTGATCTGGCCCAGGGCGAAGTACTTCCGGCCGGGGAACGCGGGCACCGTCGCCTTGGGCGGGGTCGTCGGTTTCGGCGGGGTGGGCAGGCTGAGGGCGGCCCGCGCGAGCGCCATCAGCTCGTCGAAGTCGAGGCTGCCGGGGTCGCCGTGGTCGTTCTCCGGCACGTGCATGTGCCCGCACACGCCCTTGAAGGATGACCACTGCGTGCCGGTCATGCGCTGGCCGGCACCGTTGGCGTACGAGGACGGGTAGGCCGGCCACCGGGCCGGTCCCGACAGCGGAACGCCGTGCTCGCTGTGCAGCCACGCCAGGAACTCGGCCACGTCCCGCAGCGCCCAGTCGGGAGCCTCGGGCCAGTAGATGTGCAGGACCCCCGCCTTGGTCCACTTGGCGTGGGTGGCCGGGTCGCAGGTACCGATCAGCTCCGCCTGGACCACGTTCAGGGTGTTGGTCTCAACGCCCCCGTACCGGTTGGCCAGCGCCCGCGCCGAGGAGTCGATGCGGAAGTGCTGGAACCACTCCAGCTTCTTCAACTGGAAGTTCGGCCGGGCGGTGAGGTTCGGGGCGGATGCACCCTTCCTGCCCCGGCTGTCGGAGTAGGTCGGCACGGTGGTGCCCTCGGTGGTGTGCAGGCACGCGACGTTGACCTCTATCGCCGTGGACTCGAAGGTGTCCTCGTACCAGTAGGACTGGCTCGCCCCGGGGTAGTACTGCGGGCCTGTTCTGGTCGTCATCACACACGCTCCGGCCAGGTCCATACCGCGGGCGTGCCCTCGATGCCGTCGAGGTTGTCGCGGTAGACGACCGACGTGCGCCAGGTGATGGACTCGCTGTCGTGCAGGACGCGGACGTTGACCGTGGTCTCGGACCACACGCGCGTGATGACGGCCGGGGCGACGGTGGCGCCGTTGTTGGTGGCCGGGTCCATGGGGACGTGAACGATCCGTCCAACGGACGGAAGCTGCGGTGACACGGGCCCTCCCAGAGGCATGAGAAAACCCCGGCCAGTTCGGCTCGGGGCGTCAGGGGGAAACGAGGTTCAGCGGCAGGAGTAGGAGACCGGCGGGACCCAGACACCTCCGTCCCCTGGCGCGCCCGTCGTAGGTGCGTAGGAGAGCGGGGACAGCAGCGTCCCGGCATTCATTTCATTGCGCGTGCCGAGCCAGATATCGACGATCTGCCACGGCCGGCCCTCAAGGACTGCAACCGTCCTTGGCTGGCCTCCGCACGAATTCGGGGAGAAGATCCTCCGTCCCCAGTCGGGCGCCCCCCAGCCGACGTTCCCCTGGGTCGACCAGCCCGAGTACAGCGTCGGAGAGAGCGCATACCCGGTGGGCGTGCCGGAGCAATAGCCACACCCTTGGTCGCTGAATGTGAGGACATAGGTGCTGGTCGCGGCGTCCCACCATCCGCCAGGTCCTTCGACCGGCCCGTCCATCGCGGCCACCTTGACCACGCCCACTCCGGTGTTGCCGCCGGTCCCCGACCAGTTGAGTTCCTGGATATTGAGCTGCGCCGCCGCCGGCATCGTGCACACAAGCGCCGGTCGACCGGCCGGAGGTTCGATGAACCCGAAGTCGCCATTGCCGCTACAGACGTCCAGTACGGGCTTGTTGTACGAGCCGTGCGGGGCCCCGGCGGTAGGGCCGCACGGTCCGGCCGGTCCGTTGCATCCCATCGCGTTGTAGGCGTGTGCGGCACCGTCCGAGTACTGGCGAGGCGCGTTGAACCACAGGATGAACACGCCGTCGTTGCCGCCCCAGCCGGTCCGCTGAATCATTCGCGGGTTGAAGCACCCCTGGCCGCTGCCGCCGCAGGTCTCCTGCCACGAGCGTTTCGACCACGGGTCCTGGGAGTTCGGGCTGAACAGGAGCGTCGGCGCGGTCCACGGGCCTTGCAGTTCGGTGGCGGTGGACACCCCGAGCCCGCACCATGGCGTGCCCGGCACGTACCACTGGTACCCGCAGCCGTACATCGACCCGTACATGTAGTAGGTGCCGTCGATCTCCCTGATCGTGGCGTCGTGCAGGTCGACGCCACTGATCAGGACCGGGGCGGCCGTGGTGAGGGGCGCGGGACCGGACACGGCCGGAGCATTGCCCGCGCCGAGCAGTGCGGCGGCGGTGAGGACGAGAGCGGCCAGGAGGACGCGGACACGGCACACGCTGCTGGCCTCCTTTCAGGTAGGCGAGCGTTGCGGGTTCCGACGCGTACGGCTGGTGCTGGCTACTTACACGAGGCCCCAGGCGTCGATGTTCCGGTAGTCGAACGTCGCGGTGCTGGCGGAGTTGACCCGGTGTTTCATCGTGATCGTCAGCGTCTCTCCGGCGACGAGTCCGGTCAGCCGTTTCGTGAGCTGCAGCGACACGTTGTCCGTGCCCTTCACGATGATCGCGGCGCCGTCGTTCTCCGTGTACACGGTGCCCGACGTCGACCCGACCCCCCGCCAGGACGTGATCGTGTTGAGGGTGGTGGAGTTGCGTTGCGTCGACCGGACGGCGACCATCACCGTCCCTGACGGCGGGACGGTGATCGCCAGACTGAAGGCGCCACCGCTGGCGTCTGTGTAGGCGGTTGAGGTGGTTGTCCGTGAAGCGGTGTCCTCGGCCTCGCCGTTGGCAATGGTGATGAGGTCGTTCACGTCCTCGGCCATCGTCTGCCAGTGTTCCCAGGTGCGGGTGTGGTCCGTGCTCTCCGGGTAGGTGATGCCCTTGGCGGTCTGCTGGCTCATCATCGTCTCCAGTTGATCGTCAGGGTCCAGGCCGCGGACCAGGAGCCGCGGCCTGCGAGTCGGATGTAGGGGGCGTCGGCGCTGATGCTGATGGCGAGTCCGCCGCGGGTCCCGTCGACCATGGCCTGCGCCCACGCCGTAGGGATCGCGAACGCGTTGCTGGTGGCGTTCACCGCGAGCGAGGGGCCGCTGGTGGTCTCGTTGAGTGTCGGCGCGCCGACGGGCCGGGTCGACTGGGACACCAGCCGCAGCGTGGCCGTGCGGGCTGCGAAGTCTCCGGAGGACAGGCGCCGTACCTGAATGCTGGCGCTGGTCACCGTGGCACCGGCCAGGCTGCCGGGGGTGCTGCCGTAGAAGGCACAGCCCGTCATCCGGCCGTACGACGATCCGGCGTAACGGCCCTGGTAGGTGTCGAAGCTGTTGACGGATCCGCCGTCGGAGCGCCAACTCCCGTCGCGGTAGGTCGAGGTGGCGACCGGCGCGCACACCAGGCGACCCGTCCGAACGACGGGCTTGGGGTCGGGCGAGGAGTCGCCGCCGTCCGGACCGCTGCCGGCGGCCGGAGGCGTCGGCGGGGAGGACGGTGCCGCCGGGACTTTCGCGATCGCCCAGTAGGTGGCCCCGCGCCGGATCAGGAGGAGTTGGTCGTTGGCGGCCACGGTCAGGCCGGTCACGACCCGGGCGGTGACCTCGATCCCGCCGATCCGTGCGATGCAGGCGCCGCTGGCGGATGCGGTGAGCGCCACCCCTTGCAGTGCGCCGAGCCCGGCCGTGGTGACGCGGGTGTCTGCGAAGTCGGCCATCAGATCACCCTCACGGTCAGCGTCATCGCGCCAGGCGAGTACGGCAGCGACAGCGTCTCGATGACGCACGGCTGCGCGGTGAGACCGGCCCCGGTCACCGACACCACGACGCCGGTCATGAGCCCGGGGTGCGGCACCAGCGTCACCGTCAGCCTCCGGGCTGCCGTGCGCCGAAGCCGCTGCAGCGTAGTCGCGGCCGCGGTACGGCATTCGGTGATGGTGCGCAGCAGCGGCGACTGCATGCGGTAGGGGACGGGCAGCGGGTTGAAATTTCCGCCGTAGCGCAGGGGGCTGCCGGCCTGCTGGTCGTAGGCGACGCCCTGGATCTGGTTGCCTGCCGAGTCCTCGCCTTGCGCGACGACAGCGGTGTACGCGCCGTCGCGACTGGCCGTTCCTTTCCAGCGGACCACGGTGCCGCCGACGCCGTCCGTCAGATCCAGTACCGGTGTCCCGCCGTCGACCAGTGGTGCCACGCGCAGGTAGCCATCCTCGGTGACGGTGGCATCGGCAGGCCACGCGTCCAGCAGCTCGGTGAGGGCGCCGAGACGTTCGGTATCCCACTGCATGCCCAGCGGTACCGCGCGGTCGGTGAGGCTGCTTTCGATGACCACGGTGAGGGCCGGTTCGACGAGAGCCCGGGTGATGCTGGCGAACGTGTCGGTGCTGGCCGGCTGGAAGGGGGCGACGAAGTCGGCCTCGGCGATGAGGGAGAGAAGCCCGGACGCGGTGACGGTGACGGTGTCGCCGTCGGTGTCGGTGTCGGTGATCAGGAACCACCCCCGATTGATCCACTCTGTGTGGGTGGCGACGCTGACGCCGTAGTCGATGCGGAGTATCTGCCCGTAGGCGGCGAGCGGGTGGTCGGTCTCGATCGGCTCCCATCTGACGCCACGGTCGGTGCGCGGCACGGTGAAGGTGATCCGCTCCGGTACTGCCAGGGACCGGTCGCGGGTCTCGGTGCCGTCGGCGACGGGAATCTCGTCGGCGATGAGCCGGCCGCCGAACCAGGACTCGGCCCTGACCTGCATAGTGAACGAGCGCTGCACTACGGCGAGCGCCTCGTCGGACATGTCGAGCACAGCTCACGCCCCAAAATCGAACGTCGCGATGTCGAGCAGGGTGCCCGGATTGAAGTCGTCCGCCAGGTCCTGCAGTGAGGTGTAGTTGTCGGCGATGTCCTGGAGGGCAAAACCCGCGGCCTCGAGGACGTCGGCCCACGCCTCGGTCTCGTAGGTCTCCAGCGACCAGTAGCGGAACTCGTTGTACCAGGTGCGGTCCTCGGTGTCGGAGACGACCGCCAAATGGTTGTCGACGCCAGCGGTCGTGACCTGCTTGCGGATGAGGAGGACGCCCTCGGTGGCCGCGTCCAGCACGGCCTGCAGCGCGTCGCCATCCTCGTCGGTGAGGGTGCGCATCGTAACCGTGGCCTGAGCACCGGAGCGCGGCCGGCTCACGGCGACGATGCGGCCGCCCACGTTGAAGACAGTCGCGTCCCGGTCGCGTTTCTTGGCGGGCCAGGACTGGATGACGACGGCCGCGCCGATCCCGCGGATCGCGTCAGAGATGACGTCCGAGGTGACCGTCGAGGTGATGGCGCTGGAGTAGACGTCCCAGCGCAGGCCGTTCACGTCGGTGAGGACTGCCAGGTAGTCGAGGGCGACTCCGAGCGGCTGCTCGGCATCGATGCGCAGCAGCGCGTCCAAGCCGGAGACACTGACGTCGGTGGACGCCCGCACGGGGGTGAGTGTGGTGCCGACCTGCCGGTACAGACTGACGGAGGCGATGTTGTCGGCCAGCAGGCCGGTCGCGGTGAGCAGGTTACGGGGAGGGAACACCGACTGCGCTACGGCTTCCATGTCGGCGGCGGCTTCGCGGATCCGCAGCACACCGGCCGCGCCGGTGGAGGCGGCGGACAGTGTGGCTGCCATGGTCGGCGCCTGCGTGCCCGACCCTGAGGACACCGAGCAGGTGGCGGCGACGAGCCGCGCGTCATGCCCGTCGGTGACCGCGTCGTCGGCGCGTTCGGTGACTGCGCCAAAGGTGATGCCGGTCGCGGCGAGGGTCTCGGCGCTGAACGTGGCTGTGGACAGGGGGATGCTGTAGCCGATGACGGCGAAGTCGCCGACGGCCCAGGTGAGGACGGTCCCGGAGACGGCGGAGAAGCCGGTGCCGCTGGAGGTGTCCTCGGCGAATCCGAACGCCCACCGCCAGCCTGTGCCCGCGCTGCGGGCCAGGATGCTGATGCGTCCGGCGATCAGCGAGCCTGTCGACCCGGACGGGATGTGTGTACTAGGGGCGGCGTCCGAGCCGAGCAGTTCGCGTGTGAAGAACGTGACGCGACGTGGCCCGGTCGCAGCGCCGAACACTCCACCGCCACCGGAGAACGAGCCTGCGTAGGTCCACCCTGAGGGCGTGGTGGGTACCGATTCGTCGGTGTGCGCTGAGACGACCTGGAGGACCGCGAGGCAGCCGGCGGTCGCACCCGCCGGGTAGGCGGGCGTGACCGTGTCGGCGTGCGTGGACAGCGCGCCGACACCGATGTAGGAGATGGACACTCAGCGCCTCCCTACCTTCGCGCGGTTCGCCTGACGCTGCTCGGATTCGCGGATCATCGGCTGGACGGTTCCACGCACCACTCCCAGGAGCTGGCCGGAGTCGAGGTACAGGTTTCCGGTCAGCTCGAAGCCCTCCGGCGTGGCCTGGCTGCTGGCGACCGCTGCCGGCGCGGCGGGCATGCCGGCCTTGGGCGCGCCGCGGCCGACGGGCAGCCGTCCCTCGTTCACGGCATCCATGAAGTTCCGCCCGTACTTGGCGACGGACGCGGCCTTGACCATGTACTCGCCGTCGGAGCCCCACAGCAGGATGGAGTCCGACGTCGGTGTGCCCGGCCCGCTCAGGAGTCCGCCGCCCGGGAAGCCGGGGATAGGACCTCCCTGCGCGCGCTTGACGACCGGGCCGCCCTGCGCCAGCAGGCCGGCCTGCGCCAGCCGTTTGTCCATGTTCGCCGCAACGTGGATCGCGAGGGTCCGGCCGTGCATGCCGTCGACCGCTGCCTGAGCCGCCGCAACCTTCCGCTTCAGATCCTCGATCTCGCCCCGGATCTTCGCTGTCTTCGACGACGGCGCCGCCGCCAGTCGCCTCTTCGCGTCGGCCAGCTTCGCCTTCAAGTCCTCCAAGTTGCCCTTCAACTGGGCTGTCTTGTCCGGCGTCTTGAGGATCTGCGCGGCCAGCGCTGCGGCCTCCTGCCTGGTGAGGCCCATCTGCATCGCGTTCTTGATGAGCTGCTGGCGGCCGCGCTCATAGATCCCGTTGACCTCCTGCCACGTGCTGCCCGACTCCCGGGTGGCCGCGGCCGCCGAATCGGTTTTCGCAGCAAGGTCGTTGAGGGCCTGCGCCGCCGTGCGTTGCTTCTCGGTGTTGAGGACAAGCTGGCCGCCCTGCATGTCGAGGACGCCAGCGTTCTCCTGCGCGGCTTTCGTCGCCGCATCGATCGCGGCTTCGAAACCGATCATCCCCGACAGACCCTGACGGTTGACGTCGTTCAGCGCCTGGATACTCTGCCGCAACCCGTCGGCAGAGGCCTTCTGCGCATCGAGCTGTGCCTGCACCTCCTGCGCCTGCACGCCGAACAGCCCCATGCTTTCGGCGGCCAGCCTGTTTTCCAGGGCCTGTCCCGCCACTGCTTCGCGGTACTCGCCGAACAGTCCGTTGATCGTCTCGGTGGAGTGGCCGGCTTCCATCATCGCGGCGGAGATGGTGCTGAAACCCTGCGCGGCCTCGCTGCCGTGGCCGCTCTGTACGAGGCTCGCCATGCTCTTGTCGAGGCTGTCGAAGTCGCCCTGGAGGCTCTTGAGGCTCTCGCCTCCCTTGCTGATGTCGTTGATCTTCCCGGAGATCCAGTCGGCTGCGTCGTCCAGGACGGGAATACGGAAACCGAACGCGGTCTCGCTTGCCTTCTCCGTCTCGGTGTTGAGCTGCTTGACCTTCGTGACCAGCCCGTCCATGTCGCCGAACGTCTTCTTCAGCTCGCCGGTGAACTTGCCGGAGTCGGCGAGCCTGCGCACGCTCGTGGCCAGCTTGTCGACGTCGGGCGCAGCGTCCCGGCCGGCGTCCGAGAGGGCGCTGAGCGTGATGAGCAGCAGCCCCAGGCCCGTGCCCGCCATGGCCAGCTTGGCGCCACGGGACAGGGCACCGATCGCCGCGGTCGTACGGCCGATCCCCGCGGGCGCCGCCGCCGCTGCGACGCGCATGGCAGTGACCTGGGTGCCGAGCGCGAGGAGCGCGGCGCGGGCCGCGTCCGCGCCGACCGCGGCCAGGCGCACGGCCTTGATGGCAATCGCCAGTTGCAGCATCGTCGCGATCGCCCCGGGCGGCACCGCCGAGACGACACCGGACAGCACGTTGATGACCTCGAGCATGCCCGCTCCGACGCCGGAGCCGGCCTCCAGCACGTTCAGCAGCGCGTCGCCGATGTTCTCCAGCGTGTCGAAGATCGCTGGGCCGCTGGCCTTCGCGTAGTCGAGGAACTTCTGAAACTCGGAGTCGCTGTACTCGCCGGCGTCGAGCTTGGCCAGAAAAATATTCAGCTCGTCGACAGCGTGGTCCAGCGTCCTGTCGGAGAAGTCGGTGACCTTGCCGGTCAGCCGGTCGAAACCGGGTGTGCTGATGGCCCCGCCGACCATGGTGATGAGCCGGTCGAACTGTGCCGAGGATCCCTTGACGAGCCCCGTCGTGTGGGGCAGCAGGGCGTTGGTGACGGCCACGCCCTTGTTGAAGGGGCCCATGACGTCGCCGGACAGCTCGTCGGACCACTCCTTGAAGTCGTCTTTCAGCAGGCCGACCGCGACCGCGGCCTTGCGGGTCTCGGGCGGCAGCTTGGCGAGCGCCTGCTGGTAGGCGACTTGCGCCTTGACGGCTTCCTCGGACGTTGCACCCGAGAGGCGCACGGCCTCCTGCCATTTGTCCTGCGCGGCGGTGGCCTCGCCGATGGCGGCGATCTGCGGACCCAGTGCGAGGCCGTAGGCGGCCGCGGACAGTGCGACCGCGCCGAACTGGGCGGCGAGCGTGCCGGCCGCCCCCGCCAGGCCGGCCGCCGCGGGGATCGCCGCCGGGGCAAGGCTGATCAGGTTCGCCTTCAGCTTCTCGCCGAGCTTGTCGGACGCCTCGGACAGCGAGTTGAACGAGGTGCGGGTGCCGCCCGCTGTCCGGTCCAGGCGGCGGGCCGCAGCGTCCGTCGACAGCAGGTTGCCCTGAAGGTCGCGCAGTCTCCCGTCGCTGTCCGCCGTGATGCCGGCCATCTGCAACCGGAGCCGGTCGGACGCGGACGCGGTCTGATTCAGGACACGGGACAGTTCATCGCGGCCGGTGAGGGTGAAGGTAAGACGCTCAGCCACCGGATTGCTCCCTCCTGGTCAGCGTGTAGCAGCGTGCCGGTCGATCCATGCGACCAGGCGCAGGAAGCGGTCGACGGACAGTCGGTCGATCTCGGAGGGCTGCATGTGCAGGTAGTGCATGAACAGCGGCTCGTACTCGCTGATCAGCGCGCGGAGTCCTGGCGGCCGCGAACCAAGTGGCCTTTTCCCAGGTCGCCGAGTGCCTTGTCGACGTCGGCCCTGTCGTGGGCAAGCTTGCGAAGGTGCGGCAGCAGCGCGTCGATCGCGGAGTCCTCGTTCTTGGCGAGGGCCTCGGCCATGACGTTGGCCAGGACCTCGTCGATCTCGACGCGCTCGATGCGCACGGTGAGTCGTCGCCGCCACCCGGGCACGTCGACGTCGGCGAAGGCCAGGTCGCTCTTCTCGCGGCGGCGGACCGCCCACAGCACGGCCCGCATGGCGGTTGGGTCCTGCCCGCGCAGCCGGTCCTCGATCGCCCGCCACGGCAAACCGTCCATGGCGTCCTCGATGGCGGCCGCCTCGATCGCCGACAGCTCGTCGGTCGAGTACCTCTCCTCGGTACCGTCGTCCTGCCGATACGTGATGATCATGTGTCGTCTCTCCTCACTGAAGGTCACGACGGACATCGCCGAGGACCCGCTCCACTTCGGCCCGCATGCGTGGCGTGCCGTCCGCAACCGTCTTGGACCACCAGCCGGCCGGCCGCGCCCACTGATTCGCCCAGCGTCTTTTGTTGCCGAACACGGGATGGCGAAGGCGCCCTTCATCGATGCGGGCTGCCACTCCGGCCGTGATGTCTGCCGGCAGGTGGGAGTGGTCCAGCCACACCCTCGCGCCGGGGCTGGCACCCGAGCGGACGCTGATCCGCACCGCGCCCGCCAGCGTGGCGCGCAGCGGCCTGGTGGTAGGCGATGGCCCGCCTCTGCCTTTGCGGCCCGAGCCGGGCAGTTGCACGGTGCGAATCGTGCGCTGCAGGTCCTTC
>WUUC01161539.1_pt1 | contig 18200 bp, 17 predicted proteins | sample 6278441 | NCBI WGS metagenome assembly WUUC01 (sample SAMN13675441, study PRJNA597444) | soil metagenome | isolation source: soil | place: USA: Washington | collected 2017-10 | reverse complement strand
TGACAAGCACCAAGAATAAAGGAGTCAGGTATTTTAATCCTCTACGTTTCACAATAAATTTATCTTCCATAAAGTCCGAGGTTACCCTAAAGTGGCGCCTTATCCACTTAAGCAATCTATTTTCTTCCAAGGGAAGCTGCCCTTTCTTTTCCACCATGAGCCGCGCGCCCGTATAACCGACAATCGCTCCCAGAATATAAGTCACCCAGTCAAATTGATTGAGAAGAGAGACTCCGCCTAAAATGAGTCCCAATCGTAGAATAAAAGCTCCGAGCACTCCCATATAAAGCACTTTATGCTGCAGCAACTTAGGGACCTTAAAAAAAGAAAAAATCAGCAAGAAGACAAATAAGTTGTCGATGCTCAGGGATTTCTCTACTAGATAAGAGGTGAAAAACTCGATTCCCTTCTCCGGACCTTCCTGCAAATAGACATAACCATTGAATAACAACGCTAGCACGACTCCTGTAATGCTAGAGATGAACGCAGCTTTCTGCTTCATCTCTTTCTTGCGATAGAGGAGCAAGTCGACTGCCAAGAGAATGAGAACCAAGATATGAAAACCAATCCATCGAATCATATCTTTTCACATATAACAACTTGAAACATTTTTGAGCAGGGTAAGCATCCAGCCAGACAGGCTTTCCTAACACAAAAAACATCTCTGACAAATAAAATTTTATCTTGTAATTAAATAAGTTTTAATACTAAAATTTTTTTCGAAAAACGACTAATCTCGTCGAAGAGCGTCGAAAAAAGTTTCTTAAACATCCTTGCAAAGCAAGGAGATTTTTAAAAAAACCAATAGGAGGCCTTTATGTCTACGTCAATAAATGCAACAGAAAGCTCAACAGGTAGTCCAGCAGCAGCAGCAGCAACAAACCTATCTTTACCACCAAAACCAGCTGCATCACTAGGTCTCGGCTCAGGAAATAGCTCTTTAAGTTCATCCGGAGATGCTATAACTGCTAAAACAACATGGACGGCACGTGGGACTTCATTTTTATCCAATCTTGCTAGAATACCTACCTCGTTCGTTTGGGGCAAGATTACAGGATTTGTATCTTGGGTTCTCGATAAAATTTATGGTCCAGGAAGAATCCCTGCTCAAACAATTGAACTTGAAGTTAAAGGTTGGATCTGGGGATCTTCTATTCAAAAAGTCAGCTTAGATACGGCTTTTGAGAAAAAACTAATTACTCCTGCACAAGCTCTAGAAAAAGGATATTGTAATAAAGAATATCTTACATCAAGAGGATGGAATATCATTGAATTTGATTATAAAGGTTGGACAGGAACTTCGCATATGAAGATAAAACTTCGATCAGCCCTCAAACAAGGTTATATCACAATTGAAGAGGCAATCGACCAAAAATTCATTACAAAAGCCCAAGCTATTGAGGGTGGATTTTTAAAAGCCGACAAACCAGTGAAAACAAATAAATAATTTTTTAGCTGCTTTTAATAAACCCGGCATCTAGAACAGATGCCGGGGTTTTTTATCGCTTCTTACCTCTTTATAAGTTAGAATAATTCCCCATGTTAGTTTTAGGAATCGAGACCACCTGCGATGAAACCGCTTGCGCTGTTGTCAAGAACGGTAAAGAAATACTTTCCAATGTCATTGCGACCCAGACAGACCTCCACTCCATCTATGGCGGGGTTTATCCTGAGCTGGCCTGCCGCCGTCATTTTGACCTTATCATCCCCTTGATCGACCAGGCTCTCAAAGAAGCAAATGTTTCTCCTGCTGAAATCGATTTAATCAGTGTCGCCTATGGCCCCGGCTTAATCGGCGCTTTACTCCTCGGCGTCCATGCCGCCAAGTCGCTAGCCCTTGCCTGGAATAAACCTTTTGTTGGCGTGAATCACGTTGAAGCACATCTATATGCCGCTTGGATGGGATGTGAAAATCCAGAATTTCCAGCTCTCGGCGTTGTCATTTCCGGCGGACATACCTTCCTGGTTAAAATGGAAGCATTAGGCCATTACGAAATGATCGGACAAACCGTCGATGATGCGATCGGAGAAGCCTTCGATAAAGTTGGTGTCCTACTCGATCTTCCCTATCCCGGCGGCCCGGAAATTGAAAAACTTGCCCGTCAAGGAGATCCAAAACGGTTCCCGTTTAAAGCTGGAACTGTCAAAGGCCGGCCTTGGGATTTCTCCTTCAGCGGCCTTAAGACCAATGTTCTCTATACGGTGAAAGGCCAGAATTGCGACAAGAAAGCTCCCAGCCAGATTACCGAGCACGACAAACCTCATATTGCTGCCTCTTTTCAAGAAGCTGCTTTAAAAGATATCACTATCAAAACTCTAGCAGCGGCCGAGCGGTTCGATTGCAAAATGATTTTTTTAGGCGGAGGCGTAACCCATAACCAGAGGCTCAGAGAGCTCTTTCAAAATTCAAAAGTCCCTGTTCATTGGCCCTTGCCCAGACTTTCTTTAGACAACGCCGCAATGATCGCCGGCCTAGGATACCACATTTTTATACAAAAAAATTATCAAGGGGATTCCTATGAGTTAGAACCGAAGCCCCGAATCCCATTGTCTAAATGAGAAAAATCGTATAAAATAGTTTCATTTCAACTAAATTATTATTATTATTGAGGTTATAGCTATGGCAAAATCTGGACGTGAGATTATCAAATTGAAAAGCACAGAAAGTCCTGAAGTTTATTGGACAAAAAGAAACAAGAAAACTAAGACAGAACGTCTGGAGCTCAAGAAATACGACAAGCGTCTGAAAAGACACGTCGTATTCAAAGAAGCGAAGTAACGTGTTTGAGCTTTCGATTCTCCGGAAGTATTTAATACCCCGGAAAAAGCAGCTGTCCATGACGCTGATCGCTTTAATGTCGGTCGGCGTCATTTCTTTAGTGGTCTGGCTGATTGTCCTTTTTCTTTCTGTCACAGAAGGAATTGAAAAGACGTGGCTCCAAAAGCTCACTTCTTTAAATGCTCCGCTCCGTCTGACACCTACCCAAAATTACTACTCTTCCTATTACTATTTAGCTGACTCGATCAGCAGCAACTCTCACTATACTGCAAGAAGCCTCCATGACAAGCTCTCAGGCCCCTCCGATCCACATAATAATGAGACCGATGAAGCTGTTCCTTCTTACTGGCCCCATCCTGAGAAAAATCCCGACGGCTCTTTGCGCGACCCTGTTAAAATTGCCGCTTCTATTCTCTCCGATCTGAAAAAAGACCAAGCAGATCTAGCTTTCCAAGATTTCGAGATGAGCGGCGGAATGCTCAAACTTCAACTCATCCGCCCTGCACCCGGCGGCGGTGAGACTCATTCTTTCTTGACCCAAGCCTCCTATTTAGCTTCCTTTGCCGATCAAAGCCCTTATATGAAGCAGTTAATCTCTCCTCCCTCCGTTAAGGACATCAACCATCTTTTTTTCCTCTGCCATTACGCTCCAGAGGCCAAGACACAAGAACTCGGCTTTAATCCTTCTTCTTTTCAGAAAAAAGCCGGCGACCTCCTTTCACAAGTTAATATTAAAACTCTGAAGACCACAGGCATCTGGCGTGTTCCTTTAATGGTTCTTCCTGAGAATATCCCTATCCCTGCCGGCGCTAAGCTTAAAGGAAAAGAAGTTAGCAGATTTGTCCTGACAGGTTCTGAAGGATTAGAAAAAGGAATCCTCAAGCGAGTCGGCTCTCAACTCTTTTGGAATAATCAAGAAATCTTTTCCTCTTTGCCGATTTACACCGGGCAAGAAATGGCCTTCCAAGCACAGCTCATTAGAAGCTCTCTGGATACTGCCAAAAGACTCGAAGATCTCCGCTTCCAGGTCGAAGGCTCTTTAAAAGACATTCCTCTCAAGGGTGAAATTGCTTGGAATGGCGTGGAAATCGCAACTGCGGATGTCCAAACGAACTTTGCAAAGCAGCCTCAAACAGCGCCTTTCTGGGTCCACAGTGTTGGTGAAAAGCTTATCCTTCCGACGTTCTCTTCTAAAGAACGGGGCATCATGCTATCAAAACAATTTCATGATAACGGTATCCGTATCGGCGATAGAGGCTATCTTGCCTATCCTGCAGCCACCGCAGGCGCTTTGCAAGAACAGCGTCTCTCGGTCTTTGTCGCAGGATTCTATGACCCGGGTGTTTTAGCTATCGGCAACAAGTGCATCTTAGCCCCTGCTAATGTCGTCCACTTAATTAACTCCACTAGCCAAGTCGAACACTTTGACAAAACCTCTTCTGCCGGATTTGCTGTTTGGATGAAAGATATCAAACAGGCGCCCGATTTAGCTAAAAAATTACAAAACCGTCTGAAAGAAGCTCAGATTGATCAATATTGGAAAGTCACAACTTATAAAGAGTATGATTTTGCTAGAGACCTCCTACAGCAATTCCAAAGCGACAGGTATTTATTTACGCTGATCGGCCTTGTGATCTTGCTGGTTGCCTGCTCCAACATCATTTCTTTCCTTGTCATCCTCGTGAATGATAAAAAGCAAGAGATTGGTATTTTGCAGGCTCTCGGAGCCTCTCGTAAAAGCATTGCTCTTATCTTCGGAGGCCTCGGAGCAACCTTAGGAGTTTTAAGCAGCTTTGTCGGTATCGGCACCGCACTACTCACGCTAAAAAATCTTGATAAGCTCGTCCAATTCTTAAGCTTCTTACAAGGACATGATGCCTTCAATGTCGTTTTCTTTGGTTCCTCGCTTCCCCATGAACTGAGTTTCCAAGCTCTCTTATTTGTCTTGGTGATTACGCCGATTCTTTCTTTGATTGCAGGACTGATCCCCGCTTGGAAAGCTTGCCGTTTAAGCCCCTCTGCAATCTTGAGGTCCGAATGATTCTTGCAGCCAAAAACATCTCCAAGAGCTTTAAAAACCCCACCGAAGTCACCATCTTGAAAAATATCACTCTAGAAGTCAAAGCTGGAGAGACGGTCGCTATTATGGGAAAATCGGGCGAAGGCAAAACTACGCTGCTCCACATTTTAGGAACATTAGAGCCTCCTACACAAGGCTCTTTAGAAATCTGCGGACTTCCTGCAACTGCGGCTAATTGGAATCATCTCCGGAACCAGAAAATCGGTTTCATCTTCCAAGCCTATAACCTTTTAGAAGATTACACCGTACTGGATAACATTCTGATGCCAGCCAAAATTGCCCATCAAGATACCCGGCCGGATTCTCCAGCTCATCAACGAGCGTTAGAATTGCTCGAAGAAGTAGGCTTGAGCCACCGGGCTGATTTTCCCGCGAAGCTGCTCTCCGGCGGAGAAAAGCAACGCGCGGCAATTGCCCGCGCTTTCTTAAATGATCCTGCTCTCATTCTCGCAGATGAACCCTCTGGCAATCTCGATCATGCCCATTCAACGATCATTTATAATCTCCTTTTAGGAGCTGCTCAAAAACGAGGCAAGGCCCTCATTGTTGTTACGCATGACAGAGAACTTGCTGCATTGTGCCAAAAAACATATTCTCTCATGGATGGAGTGCTCTCATGAACTTACTTGTCATCGGAACTGGATATGTCGGTCTTGTTACCGGCGTTTGTTTGGCAGATATGGGCCATCAAGTCATTTGCCTTGATATTGATGCCGACAAGATCGCTGCTTTGCAACAAGGAATAATTCCGATTTATGAGCCGGGTCTTGAAGAGATGGTCAAACGGAATATCTTTGCTGGAAGGCTCAAATTCACAACCGACTACAAGTCGGGCGTTCAAAACTCTAAAGTTTGTTTCATAGCAGTACCAACGCCTTCTAAAGAAGACGGATCTTGCGATCTTTCTTACGTTCTCGCAGCAGCCCGCTCAATTGCAGAATCGATGAATGACTCCATCGTGATCGTGACTAAATCGACAGTTCCGGTGGGAACAGCTCAGAAAATCCGTCAAATCGTAGAACAATATACTTCAATTTCCTTTGATGTTGTTGCCAACCCTGAATTTTTAAAAGAAGGTGCTGCCGTTTCCGACTGTATGAAACCTGATAGGATTATTCTAGGGGTCGAATCTTCCCATGCTGCTCAGGTCATGAAAGAGATCTACACTGCATTTACTATCAACCATGACCGCATCTTAATCATGGACACCGCCTCAGCGGAGATGACAAAGTACGTCGCCAACGCAATGCTCGCGACAAGAATCTCCTTTATGAATGAAATGGCCGGGCTCTGTGAAAAACTTGGCGCTAATATCCAGCATGTCCGTGTGGGTATCGGCTCCGATCAACGCATCGGCTACCACTTCCTCTACGCAGGAGCCGGTTACGGCGGATCATGCTTCCCCAAAGACATCCGTGCTCTACAAGCAATGGCACGCCAGGCTAGTTTTGAAGCTCCTCTTTTACAAGCCATCGATACGATCAATGAACGGCAGAAAAAGGTCCTCGCTCAGAAAATGAAGAGCTACTTTGGCTCCGTAATTGACAAAACCATTGCAATCTGGGGACTTGCGTTTAAGCCTGACACTGATGATCTCCGTGAAGCGCCTGCTTTTAAATTGATCGAAGAGCTTTTAAGCCATGGAGCCTTTGTGAGACTTTTTGATCCCGTGGCTATGTCTAAAGCTCAAGAACTTCTTGATCACCCCTCTATTACCTGGTGCCGCGATGAATACCACGCAGCCGAAGGGTCGCATGGGATTGCTCTTGTCACTGAATGGAAGCAGTTCCGATTCGTCGATCTAGACATGATCTCGCAGTCCATGCAAGGAAAAGCTTTCTTTGACGGCCGCAATCAATACAAAAAAGATGAAATGAAAGCCAAAGGCTTCCATTACTTTGGAATTGGCATTCCGCACGATTAATTAGCTTTATTGCAATTAATTACAAAGAAAGCTATATTATTAATTTTTATGGCAAGCACAAAAAGAATTTTTGACATTTTGTTCAGCTTTGGTGCACTGATTTTCTTTCTCCCTATTGCAGTGATCACTGCTCTGCTCATTAAAATAACCTCATCCGGTCCTATCTTCTATAGCTCTAAACGCGTAGGAAAAGATGGTCAGCCTATCTATTGCTGGAAGTTCCGTACGATGTACCAGGATGCTGATAAGAAATTACTCGAGCTTTTAACAGAAAACCCCAAGCTCAAACAAGAATGGGACATCTACTTTAAACTTAAAGATGATCCCCGGATTAGCGGCATCGGGAAAATTCTACGCAAAACCTCTCTTGATGAACTCCCCCAATTTTTTAATGTCCTCAAAGGAGATCTCTCCGTCGTGGGTCCTAGGCCTGTGACAGAAGAAGAAATCCAAAAGTACTTCGGTCAAAAAGCCCTAAAGATCCTTTCCGTCCGTCCCGGCCTCACTGGCATATGGCAAACCTCAGGACGAAGTTTGCTGACTTTTGAAGAGCGGATCCAGCTTGAGGAGAGCTATATCGACCGTCAGTCATTAACTCTAGACTTAAGAATCATTTTCAAAACTATTCCAGCCATGTTCTTCACCAAGGGAGCCTTTTAAATGTCCACGATTGCAATAACAGCTGCTCACTTCGCTTCATTGCCAGCCCGCTTTTTAGTAGGAAGATGGAGTAATATCCCTACATCTACCCTCCTTGCTTTCAATGCCCTTGATATTGGCCTGAATACCTTAATTAGAGGCATCTCAACCTATGTCATTAAAAGTAGAAATTTAAATTTTTCTAAATCTCAGATGGGCGCATTTAATTTGTCTGTTCGACTATTAACATTCTTGACAGCGATGTATGTAACTTCTAGGCTGACACATCCTATGCCTGTCGGCTATGCAGCATTAACAAATCTTGTTGCTATCTTCTCAATTCATGCAAGCTTATCTATAGGCGGCTGGATCAGCCCAAAAAAATGAATATTCTTGTTGTTGGTGGAGCAGGATATATCGGCAGCCATGTCTGCAAAGCCCTCAAAGAAGCCGGCTTTATGCCTGTTGTCTATGATAACTTATCAAATGGGCATGCCTGGGCTGTCAAATGGGGTTCCCTTGTAGAGGGTGATCTGGCCGATTCTAAAGCGCTTGATGAGGCATTTATCCAGTATCGACCTGTAGGCGTCATCCATTTAGCTTCCTACATTAATGTGAGAGAATCGATGAACAATCCCGACAAGTATTACCAAAATAATGTCGAGGGTACCCGTCATCTTTTAGAAGCCATGGTTCATCATAAGATCGATCAGATCGTCTTTTCCAGCACCGCTGCAGTCTATGGTCATCCCCAGCAAGTGCCGATTACAGAGGAACATCCTTGCGAGCCGATCAATGTCTATGGAATGACTAAATGGCTCGCTGAAAAGATGCTAACCGATTTTTTTGAGGCACATCAGTTGAGATCGGTCTCCCTCCGGTACTTCAATGCAGCCGGCGCTGATGAATCAGCTGAAATCGGCGAGGCCCATACCCCTGAGACACATCTGATTCCTGTCGCTATTTTGGCAGCGCTCGGCAAAAACTCTCTCAAAGTCTTTGGCACAGACCATCCAACCCCTGATGGCACACCAATTAGAGACTTTGTCCATGTCTCAGATCTTGCTGAAGCCCATGTTCTGGCCCTCCAATGGCTTCTGAAGGGTGGGACTAAGATCTCCTTGAACCTTGGCAGCGGCAAGGGGTACTCCGTGCAAGAAGTGATTGCTGCTATCGAACAAAATTTCGGTCCTGTTCCTCATGAAATAATCGCACGCAATCCTTATGATCCTCCTGTTTTAGTCGCTGATATTTCACTCGCAAAAAAAACCCTCAACTGGACCCCGCGCAAGAGCGACCTTGCCACGATCATCTCTTCTGCCATAGAATGGCACCAATGAGAAATATCCCTTTATACTTTTCGTTTAGCTTAGCTCTCTTAGCAGCTATTTTTGGCAGTGTCTTTTTTCCTTATCTTCACCTAAGCTTTTTTGCACCATTCTTAGCTTTGACTTACCATGCAGCGACTCTTTCCAAATCCCTTTGGCTCTCTCTGATCTGCGGCGTAATCTTAGATTTAATTTCTTCTGAATTTAAATTCGGGCTTTATACTCTAACATTTGTTCTTTCAACGTTAGTCCTCTATGCTCAAAAGAGACATTTCTTTGAAGACAAGCCTCTAGCATTTTCTATCTTCACTACAATTATCGCTGCTATTTTGACTCTCTTACAATTTGTTTTGGTCCATCTTTTTGATCGCGGAATCTCATTCACTACCTTGACAGTCTTAACAGATGTGATCTTCATGTCGGCCGTTGATGGCCTTTATGCTTTTTTATGGTTTACATGTCCGATAAGATTGTATATTTATATCAAAAAAGTCGGATGGAAAAATCTCTTCCGCAAACCGCGCTATGAAGAAGAATAATTCTGAATTCCTTACCGTCGCTATTGAAGCTGCTTTGCAAGCAGGCGATCTCCTTCGTAAAGGCTTTGGCACGTCTTTTGAGATTACTTCCAAACCCGGCCGGCATAATTTAGTCACCCACTATGATAAAGAGGCAGAATCTTGCATTTTTTCCTGTTTGATTAAAAGATTTCCAAACCATGGATTCATCGGAGAGGAGCAAGGCCAAACCAAACAAGGCGATGTCGTCTGGATCGTCGATCCCCTGGATGGTACAGTTAATTTTGCCCATAGGATCCCCCTTTTTGCTGTGAGTATTGCCGCCGTTGCTGAAAATGAAGTGATCGCTGCTTGTGTCTATCAGCCGATGACACAAGAACTCTTCTGGGCAGAAAAAGGCAAAGGCTCTTTTCTTAATAGTACCCCTCTTTGTGTCACAACCAATAATTCCCTTGATGAGGCCATGTTAGCAACGGGCTTTCCCTATAATGTTCATGAAGATCCTCTCCATTGCGTTGAGACTTTTGCTAAAATGACCAAGAAAGGTGTCCCGATTCGACGCTTTGGCTCAGCAGCGATCGATCTTTCGTATGTTGCTGCAGGACGCTTTGATGCTTACTGGGAGGTTTCGCTGCAGCCTTGGGACTTTGCAGGAGGCAAACTCCTCGTCGAAGAAGCAGGAGGCAAAATCACCCAGTATGATGGCACGCCCTGCGACCCCTTTAAGGCCACTACGATCCTAGCCTCCAATGGCCTTCTTCATTCTGCGATGCAAAAGGAGATCCGATGATCCTTCTAGATGGGAAAAAAGTTGCGGATCAAATTCTGAAAGATCTCAAAAAAACCATCGACACTTTTACACGTCCGCCAGGACTAGCCTTTGTGATCTTGGGTGACGATCCTGCCTCTCAGACCTATGTCCGCATGAAAAAGAAAAAATGCATGGATGTCGGCATTGTTTCCAAAGATAAAAAATTTCCCGCTGACACGACCGAAAAAGAGCTCGTTTCTTACATCGAGAAACTCAACGGCGATTCGACCATCGATGGGATATTAATCCAGCAGCCTCTGCCTCCCCATCTCCGTGCCTCCACACTGATGGAAGCCGTTAATCCAAATAAAGATGTCGATGGATTCCATCCTGTCAACATGGGCCGTTTGCTTCTGGGAGAGACCAATGGATTTATCCCTTGTACTCCTGAGGGGATCCACCGGCTTTTACAAGCCTACAAAATCTCCTTAAACGGCAAACACGTTGTGATCCTCGGACGGAGCAATATCGTCGGTAAGCCGCTAGCAGCTTTGCTCGTTCAGAAAAATCCCACAGCAAATGCCACCGTCACGATCGCACACACTGGAACAAAGCATTTAAAAGAGCTGACGCATTCGGCAGATATCTTGATTGCAGCAATCGGAAGCCCTCATTTTGTGAAAGCCCCGATGGTCAAAAAAGGTGCAGTCGTGATCGACGTCGGCATCAACCGCAACGGCAGCAAGATCGTCGGCGATGTCGACTTTGACCGTGTTGCGCCGCTCTGCTCTCATATTACACCGGTTCCTGGAGGCATCGGTCCGATGACAATTGCCATGCTCCTCTTCAATACAGCGCTTAGCGTAGAACGAAGATCCTAAAGTTTTTCTTGAAGCATCAATCTAATTCTTCTAAAGTGCAAAATTATGGTGCATTCAAAGTTAGGCTATCAGGCATTTATTGCTATCCTCTTGGGGATAGTTGCAGGACTTTTCTTCGGGCCGCTCTGCAATTTCTTAAGACCTATCGGAGACCTCTTTGTATTCACCTTGCAAATTGTAGTGATTCCTTACATCCCCGCTCTATTGATGCATGGCTTGGGTTCTCTTTCGCCAGAACTTGCGAAAAAACTCTTCAAAAAGGGGTGGTTTGTTCTTCTCTTACTATGGTTTATAGTCCTTGTTGTCTGTTATATCATGAAGGTCTTGATTCCCACCCCTCTTCCAAGTCCGGGTGCTGACTTTTCCTTGGAAGCATTTGCCACATTGCCAGGCGAACACACCCTGTCGGCATCGGGTGATAAAATGTACCATATTTTTTATAACGGCGTACCAATCATCGCTCTGTTCAGCTTGATCTTTGGGTTTGCTATTATGCACCTGAAGCAAAAAGATCCTCTCCTTAGTCTCTTAGAAAGGGTCAATAGTTCGCTTGAAAGAATCATTAAGTGGATAACGATTGTCTCTCCTATTGGGATCTTTGCCCATGTCGCTTATGTTACAGGCACCGTTAACTTTGATGACCTAGCTAAATTACAGCTCTATGTAGTGATCATTATCGCCACAACCCTTTTCCTTAGCATCTGGGTTCTTCCAATGATTGTCTCTTGTCTGACCTCTATTCCTTACAAAGAACTCTACCGAGAATACAAAATCGTCGGCTTCCTTCCCTTTGCAACTGCAATTCCTACGATTGCTCTTCCATATATTAACAACGCGATGAGGCGACTAGCTGATCGAAAAGATCTAGATCTTGGAACTTTTAAGGCTACGTCACAAACGATTGTTCCTATTGGTTTTGGTTTTGCGCAGATTGGAAACTTTCTCCCTCTGATCTTTCTATTCTTTCTATCATTTTTTTATCGCCACCCCCTTTCGGGCTATGAGGTTATAGCCCTTCCTTTTCTGGTAACATTTTTTTCAATCGGTATTCCTCAGTTTACCTTTATCGCCCTTCCCTTCCTCCTTTCTGTGTTGTCACTGCCTGCTCAAGGCTTTAATCTCTATGCGGAAATTTCCGCGATTACCTTAAACTTCCAAGTTTTGCTCAGTACTGTCTCAATGCTTTCTTTCATGTATCTAGTCGTGCTCCGGTATTATGGATTACTTGAAATTCAATGGCGACGACTGATGTTTCATGTTAGCATGATGACAATCGCTCTCTTTGCTTTTGTCTTGATCGGAAAACAATTTGTCCATTCAACGGATAATTTCCACGATCTCTATTACAGCCTTAAAATGGAAAAGGCCATTGACTCCCCTCCCCCTGTAACAATCTACACAGACTGGGTTCCTCCTCCCCCCAGCACCATCAATTCTACTCTGGCAAAAATTTTAGATCGCGGCGTGATTAGAGTGGGTTATTACCCTTATGATATTCCTTTCTGCTATCTCAACAAAAAAGGAGAAGTTGTCGGCTATGATGTCGCCTATGCTTATCAGCTTGCCAAAGACCTCGATGTTAAGCTCGCACTGGTCCCTATTAACTATGATAATTTGGAAGAGGCAGTCAGTAGTGGATACTGCGACATTGTAATGTCATCCATTGTCATGGATGAACACAGGATTATTACTATGGAATTCAGCAACTCTTACATCGAACAATCCAATACGCTAATTCTCCCCATCACCGAAGTAAAAAAATACCGCACCATTGCTCAACTCGAGAAGGCTCCTAACTTTAGGATAGGAGCTCAAGGAGCTTACCAAGAAGTTGTTGCCACGCATTTTCCCAATCAAACTCTTGTCGTTGGAGATGCTCATGAAATTGCTGAGAACAAATTTGATGCTTATATGTGGGGAGATCTGCAGGCTTATATCTGGTGCCTTGCCAATCCCACCTACACAGCCATTACTTATCAGGGACAAATGGGAAAAAAATACTTTGCATATCCCATGAGAAAAAACGCTGAGCAGCTCGTTCATTTCGTTAACGAATGGCTCGTGCTAAAACAAGAACAGGGATTTGCCTATCGGCAAAGGCAATACTGGTTCCTGGGCAAAGAGTACAAGCCTGAAGCCAAACGGTGGAGTATCCTTCGAGATGTATTTCATTGGGTTAATTAGTATACCAACAATGATCTTCAAAAAATCTTCAACTTGTTTCTTAACAGATAGCCGTTTATCATAAAGATTCATGAAAAAAAGTCACCCTAACTACGAAACTTTCAAACAAATAATACTAGAATACATCCGAGGTAAAAAATACCTACCTCTCAGTGAAAAAGATCTCCTTAAAAAACTCAGTATACCGCCCAAATTTCTTGCCCTCTGCCGCATGATTTTGGACGACCTAGCCAAAGAAGGCGTTCTCGAGCTTGTTCAGAAAAAATATGTAATGCGAGGGCCTCCCCGCGAGCTTATGACCGGAACCATCCGCGTCCATATTAAAGGCTTTGGATTTGTCGTGCCTGATCATCCGGCACAGTATCCCCAAGATATTTTCATTCCCAAACATCTGACCGAAAGCGCGGTCGACGGAGACCGCGTTGAAGTCGAAGTCAATGGAACCTCAACTTCAGAAAAAGGCCCTGAGGGGAAAGTCATTGCTGTTCTCGAACGAGGACGCACTCACATTGGAGCGACGATTCATCATCTTGGCCCTGGCGTAAAGCCAAAGGCCTATGCCTATTCTCCGCTTCTAGGAAATTCTAAATTTATTGCTGTAACTTCTAAAACTAAAACCAAGATTGGCGATCGCGTTATTATCAATGTCCGCAACTGGGGCAACGAAAAAGAAGGACCTGAAGGAGAAATCTCTCACTTCTTAGGACACATTTCTGATCCCTCTTGTGATATCCAATGCGCCATCGAAGAATTCGATTTGCGGAGCGTTTTTCCTCCTGAAGTTCTCGAGCAAACGGCCGAGCTAGGGCGAGAAGTCCCTAAGGCTGAACTTAAAAATCGGGAAGACCTTACAATCCTGACCACTATGACCATCGATCCTGAAACCGCCAAAGACTTCGATGACGCGCTTTCCCTCTCTAAAGATAAAAAAGGCTACCACTTAGGCGTGCACATTGCGGATGTGGCCCACTATGTATCCGAGGGAAGCCCTCTCGACCTCGAAGCCATCCAGCGTGGAAATTCAACCTATTTTCCCGGTTACTGCCTCCCCATGCTGCCGCATGAACTCTCCGATCACCTGTGCAGCCTCCAGCCCAATGTCATCCGCCTGACCGTCTCTGTGCTTGCTGACTTCGATAATAATGGCACAATGATCGGCTACCGGATTGTCCGCAGCTTCATTAAAAGTGCAAAGCGATTCAGCTACGAAGAAGCTAAACAAGCCCTCGATGGCGAACTTCAAAGTCCCCATCTCGATACTCTTAAACTCATGGTCGAGCTGTGCCATCTTCTGAAAAATAAACGTCACGAACGAGGAAGCATCGACTTTGCTCTTCCCGAGCTCGTGATCATCGTTGATGAGAAAGGGCAGCCCCATAAAACTAAAAGAGTTGAATACGACATCACTCACCAGTTGGTAGAAGAGTTCATGCTCAAGGCCAATGAAACCGTTGCCAAGCATCTTTCTGATAAAGGCAAATCTGTTGTCTTCCGCGTCCATGAAGCTCCCGATACAGAAGATTTTGATGATTTTTACGCCATGGCCCGCTCGATGGGATTTACCCTTCCCAGCTCTCCTACCCAACGGGATATCCAAGCCCTCTTTGAAAAAGCCCAAAAAACTCCCTTTGCCCAGCAATTAGCTGTTGGATTCATCCGCAGCATGAATCTCGCCCTCTACTCCCCTAAAAACATCGGCCACTATGGCCTTGCTCTGGAATATTATTGCCACTTCACCAGCCCGATCCGCCGCTATACCGATCTCGTGATCCAACGGCTGCTATTCGACCAAGAAGGAAAAGATCTCGATATCGAAAAAATCGCCGAGATCTGCTCTGAACAAGAAAGGATCTCCTTCCGTGCCGAAAGCAGTGTAAAAACCCTCAAGAAGCTCCGTCTGATGGATCATTGGATGAAAGAAGAGCCCAACGAAATCTACGATGCAATCATCACTCGCATCAAGCCTTTTGGCCTTTTCTTCGAAATCAGTCATCTTATGCTCGAAGGATTTCTTCATATCTCCGAACTGGAGAACGATTACTTTGTCTTCAATGAGCCTCAGAATGCTCTCGTTGGACGTACCTCAGGTAAAATTTATAGTACAGGTGATCCCATCAAGGTTCGTCCTACTGCCATTGATCTTGTCCTTCTAGAATCACGCTGGGAACTCGCTGTTCCTAAAAAAAAGCGCCGCCGCTCTAAGTAGCTGGATTTCTCACTGGTAATGTGAGCTTAATTCCTATCTCTTCCCAAACTTTTTGTCTGAAGACCTCTTGCAATGAAAGCTTGTCGGCCAAGTCACTAAACAAACTCACAGATCCCTCACTTAAATTTGCCGACCATTGAAATTCAGGATGAGTTCCATCTAGAAAAGCACATCCTCTTCCTACCTTGCAAAAAACTGCAGCTGCTTTTCCAAGGCTGCAATAAGCGCTCATGATCTCCACCTCGCTGGAGTCTTCCTCTACCTCAAACAGACATCCACCCTGGTAATAAAGAGAGCCGATTTCGGATGACCCTCTGATTTTAAAACAAACTTCAGCCGCCCGCGCGGTCTTTAAAGAAAGATAATCATCACTGTCAACAAGAGGCCCTCGTGCTCTCCCAGGAAAAAATGCAAGCGACCTGGTTTTTTTAATCAACTGATCGCTTAATTGAAAGCAGCTTTCGGCAGAGGCAAAATAAGCCCCTGCGCAAAAACCAATATATCTGCCTCCTCCCACTACATACCGGTGGATCTTGTCTATGCCCTCAGCCTGTAGCTGCTCATCCCAAAAGCGGCAGCTCCCTCCTCCCATTACCAAGACAGCCGTTCTATCCTCCCAATCCTCAGTTCTCAGGTAATGACTATCGACTTTAAATACCGACACCGACGGATCTAAAAGCAACTTTAGCTGTCTTACGAGAGCATCAGCGCTGGGCAGGCAAACGCCTTTATCAGCATAAATCAAAGCCTGCATACTCATTTTTGAGGGCAACCTCTATAAAAACGAATGGCGAGTGACCCTATCATAATTTTGAGAGCAGCCCCACTTAAAAAAGGAACTACACCCAAAAAGAAAGCTTTAGAAACTCCCATATAAAATGAGAGCCAAGCCATTCCTAAGCCAAAGATCACCAGCTGCCCTGCAACCAATACTCCTACAATATAAAAAATCTGAGCTTGCGGTTTTCTTTCGATCATTTTGCCAATTACAAAAGCAGCAATTAAAAAAGAGATCAGAAACCCGGCTTGGGGTCCTAGTATCCATAAAGGATTCGAAACACCTCCTGCAAAGACGGGTAAAAAAAGACATCCCTGGATTAAGTAGGCAATCACACTATAGACCGCACGGCGGCTTCCTAAGATCCCTCCCAGTAAAAAAATAGCTAGTGTCTGCAATGTCACCGGCACGGGCGTCACTATAAGGGGAATCGAAAACTGCGACATAATCGCCAGGAAACAACTCCCTGCACAGGCGATCATCAATTCTACAAAAATCCTTGGCTTAGACTGTCTAGCAGCTAAAACATCATTTTGGGCCATATTTGCTCCTTTTTTACCTTAAACCCATGATTTTATGACCATTTTTCATCTTTTTGCAATCTTTGATTTTTCTAAAATATCATATTTCAAACTACAAAGTAGTTGATAAGATTTGAGAAATAGTTTAAAAATAGGATTCATAGAGTAAACACAAAAAACCTCAAAAAGAGGTTGTACAGATGTAAGGAAGTTTAATTTTTATGCTAGAAGTTCTCTGCGGTAATAAAAATGTCCAAAAAATTTTGCTTTTCCTCTTTGTCAATGGCAAATGTTATGGTACTCAGCTCCATCATCTTCTCAAGAGCTCTCTGACGCCCATCCAAAAAGCGCTGCTGCGCTTAGAGAAAGGAGGCATTATTCTCAGTAATTATGAAGGAAAAACCCGTTTGTATCAGTTCAATCCCGCTTACCCTCTCCTAACTGAACTTGAACAGCTCCTGAAGAAAGCCTACACACTTCTATCCCCCGCTGAAAAAAAACTCTATTCTTTCATTGAAAGAGAAAAATATAGCACACGTGCAGGCCCTGAAAAAAATGACCAAGTGCTGCATAAATTTTGGAAAAGGCTCTCTCGTGTGAAACAGCTCACCTTCCATGCCAAGACAAAATCCCGCGATGGAGGCGGCTGGAATGGAAAAGGCAAGGGAGAAGTCACGATTATCAAAGAAGGAGAAAATGTCTTAATCTTTAATGAAAAAGGAAGCTGGCTAGGAGAAGATGGCAAAGAGATTAGTTTTAGTAATATCTTTCGATGGACTCTAGACCCTCATGCCGGCATGGTCTCTTTAGAACATTTGCGCCAAGGCATTGATAACCCTGTGTTTCTTTTCCATCTGCAGCCTTCAGGACTTCATTCTCTATCTTCTATAGACTCTCATTTATGCGCTGGAGATACCTACTTGGGACAAATCCTCTGTGCGCAAAATTGCTTACGGCTGAAATGGCGTGTGATCGGTCCTAAAAAGAATGAAGAGTTGCACTACTATTATTCCTAAACTCAGTTAATGACCAAAGCGCTACAGCAAAATACGATAAACGGCCAGGTATAAAGCCCAAGTTCGTAACAGGAATTCCAAACACTGGAAAACCGCGGCAAATATGCAGCCATATCTGACGGAGAGAGAGAGACAGCGCCTCCCATAAACACGCTGAAAAGCGCTAGGGCATAATAGGCAGATGCAAGAACACTTATCATATTGAACAACAGAAGACACCCGTTTAAACTAATATTCTCCAGCGGGCACGCTAGCCCCGCCCTAAAGGGCAGAGTTTGCGCGTGTCTATCGGATCAAAAAGAGAAAAACACACCCACCTGCTATCATATACAGATCCTTTCTCTCTACTTGAAATGATTATTTTATCTATCAATGCATGGGACCTAACATTACTCGCTGCAAAGAACTCTCGCCTACGACTGCCCCCAGCAATTTCCCTTGCATCTTCCTCTAGAATTAGAGTACAAAGGAGAGGTGAAAAAATACTTTCTTACTGGCCTTATTATTTTGCTTCCGATTGCAATCACGATTGCAGTCGTCAGCTCCCTTATTAATTTTTTTACAGGTCCGTTTGTTAAAGCTGTCAGCTCTGCTC
>WUUC01167596.1_pt1 | contig 18204 bp, 16 predicted proteins | sample 6278441 | NCBI WGS metagenome assembly WUUC01 (sample SAMN13675441, study PRJNA597444) | soil metagenome | isolation source: soil | place: USA: Washington | collected 2017-10 | reverse complement strand
CGGAGGGGCCCTTCCACCTGATCGGCTGGTCCTACGGCGGCACGGTCGTGCAGGCCGTCGCGGAGGCGCTGGACCGGCGTGGGCACGAGATCGCCCTGGTGGCCATCCTGGACTCCCGGCCGGGTGGGCATGGCTCCACGGAGATAGCCGGCAAGACGCTGCCGGACTACCGGGCGGATATCGAGGAATTCTTCGGCCGGTACATAGGTACCGGCAACCAGGGGCAATTCTTGGACGCCATGGCGAAAGTAATGACCAACAATACGACCCTCATGATCGATTTCGAGTCGCCGGTCTACCGCGGCGATGTTCTGTACTTCCATGCGACGCATCAGCGCGAATCGTTCGCGCACCTGTGGCGCCCTTACGTCCTCGGTTACCTCGAGGTGTACGACGTGCACTCCACGCACAACGAAATGCACATGCCTGCGCCCGTGGCCGAAATTTTCGAGGTCCTCAACCGCACACTGGCACAGTGACGACATCTATTTCTGATTGGGGTTGGTCGGGGTGACGGAACCTGGCATGTCCACGGAATACCGAGGCCAGGCCGCGCTGCTGTGCGTGCCGTTCGCGGGAGCGGGTCCTTCGTTCTTCCATCCGTGGCGGGAGCTGGCCGGTGACCGGTGGAATGTGCTTTCGGTCGCGCTGCCAGGCAGGGAGAAGCGGCTCCTGGAGACGCCGTACCGGAATGTCGTCGAAGCGGCCAAGAACTCGGTCGACGACATTGTCGCGGAACTCGGCGCGGGGGCGCGGACCGTGTTGTTCGGGCACAGCCTGGGCGCGGTGCTCGCGTACGAGCTGGTGCACCTGCTGAGTACACGCGGTGTACACGTCGAGCGGTTGATCGTCAGTGGATCGCCGGGGCCGTGGACACAGCGCGAGAGGCGGGCGACGGGGCTCCCGGACGAGGAGTTCCTCGCCCGGGTCGAGGAGTTCGCGGGGTTCAGGCACGAGGCTCTGGACCATCCCGAGATGCGTGAACTGATCCTCCCTGTGCTCCAGGCCGACTGCGAGATGCACGAGAACTACGTCCCGAGCACCGACGAGCCGGTGTCGGTGCCGATCTGCTCGCTGCGAGGTGACTCCGACGGCCTGGTCACCGCGGAGGAGGCGCAGCAGTGGCGGGACGCGACCACGTCGAGTGAATTCAGCTATGTGGAATTCCCGGGCGATCACATGTATCTGGTCGATCGCGCCCGGCAGGTCCTCGATGTGATCGAGGCGGAATCCGCCCGCGGTCGCTAGCGGGGTGGTGGGCAGTCACCTGCGGGGCAGGCCCTCGGGGAGACTCGTGGCCCTGGCCGGCTCGGCCGGGGCCACTCGCATGTATCAGCGCATCCGTGTGGGCCGGGCATTCGTGTCCCGTCGACGGGACACGAATGCCCGGCCCACACGGATGCGCTTTTCAGGAAACTCGACGAGAACGGAAGCCATTCCGCCGTCAAACACGCCTCTGTCCCGCCGGCGAGACAGCCCTGCGGTGGGCGGCAAGAGCTTGATCTCGCTTCCCCGACCGTCACGGATGGCGGTATACCGGATCTCGACCAGGCATATCCTCGATGCTCCCGAAGGTCAGCCGATATCCTGCACGAAAGGCAATCGTGATCACGCATATCGTTCTTTTCAAGCTCAAGGACGGCATTGAGCGCTCTGCTCCGTCCGTGGTCGAGGCCGAGAAGTTCGCCAGGGCGGTCGGCAGCCACGTTCCGGAACTCGCAGAATGGCGGGTGGGTTGGAACACGGTTGACCGGGACATTTCCTACGACTTCGCCGTGATCGGGGTGCTGGCAGATCTCGCCGCGCTGGAGAAGTACCAGGCGAACGCGTACCACCAGGAGTCCGTGCAGAAGTGGCGAGCGATATCCGACTGGGTCGTCGTCGACCTGAAAGACATGTGAAGGAGGACTGAGTGTTCACGCAATACGACCCAGAATCTGCGGCGCTCACGGACGAGCTGCGCGGACTGTTCGACGAGTTCGGCACGGGAAAGTGGACGGCCGACGAGCTGGAAACCCACCAGACCGGCAAGCTGCGCGAGGTACTTGCGTATGTCCGCGCCAACTCCCCGTTCTACCGCGCCAAACTGGCCGGGCTCACGGACGAGACGCTGTCCGGACTGCAGCTTCGCGATATCCGGAACCTTCCCTTCACCACCAAAGCGGATTTGCAGCAGGCGCAGTTCGACATGCTCTCGCTGCCCGTGTCCGACGCCTGGACCGTCTACGAGACCACCGGCACCACCGGAAAGCCCACCCCGTGCCCCCGCACCAATGGGGACACCATCCACAACAACACCGTACTCACCGCCTATTACCGGGACATCTTCGCGTCGCACGGGGACCGCCAGGTCGTCGGCATCTCCGGCCCCACGGAACTGCACGCCACCGGGGACACGTTCGGGGACGTGTGCCGCAACCTGGGGCACACGGTGGCCAAGATGTGGCCGCACTCGCCGGTGGTCGGATTCGACCGCGCCCTGGAGGTCATGCGGCTGCTGCCGGTGACCGGGCTGTTCTGCACCCCGGGCATGGCCCTGCGGCTGGCCCAGAAAGCGGTCGAGGCGGGGCTGGACCCCCAGCGAGACTTCTCCCTCGACCTGCTCATGCTCACCGGCGAGCTGATGTCGCCCAGCCTCCGGGACAACATCGGCGCGCTCTGGGGGGCCGAGGCGCACAACTGCCTCTACGCGTCACAGGAGGCATCCGTCCTCGCGGCAGCCACCGCCGACGGTACGCTCCGCATCGCACCGCTGATCAACTACTACGAGGTGATCGACCCCGGCACCGCCGAGCCCGCGGCGCCCGGCCCCGACGGGGTGCGCTGCGGCGAACTCGTCGTCACGAACCTCTACACCGGCGCGAAGCCCCTCATCCGCTACCGCACCGGGGACCTGGTGCGGATGACGGAGGCCGGGCCCGGCGCCGCCGTACCGGCGCCGGCGCTGGAGCCCGTCGGACGTGTCCGCGACCGGCTCCGGCTCAACGGGCACCTCGTCAACGGCTACGACCTGGAGAACCTGCTGCTGCGTCGCTTCCGCGGCTACCTCGACTACCAGATCACCGTGGCCCGCGACGACGCGGGCAGGGACCTGCTGACCCTGACCCTGAACGCCGACCCGGACCGGCACCGGGGGGACGGCATCGAACGGGCCGTCGCGGACTGCCGCGAGGAGCTGGACACCGCGCTGAGCGTGGCCTTCGGTGACCCCGGCCCCATCACCAGCACCGGAGCCATGGTGAGCTGGAAGGCCGCGCGCGTGGTGGACCTCCGCGACCCGCGCGCCGAGACCTCGGTCGAGTCCCGCTCGGCCGAGCGGATCGCGGAGGCGAGGACATGACGGCCGGCCCGTCCCTCGCCGGCCCGCCCGCCGTCGGCGCCTCCCCTCCGCAGCGACCGTCGCAGCTCGGGCTCGGGGCATGGGCGTACGACCGCGGCGAGTTCGTCCCGGCGCACGCTCCTCGGCTGCCGCTCTCCACACAGGGCCTGCACTACGGGACCGCGGTGTTCGAGGGAATCCGCGCCTACCGCTCGCACGGCGGGCTCCACCTGTTCCGGGCGCACGAACACTACGCGCGCATGCTGCGCGCATGCCGAATGCTGCGCATCACGGGAATTCCACCGACGGTCCGGGAACTCATCGACATCACTGTCGAGTTGCTGCGGATGAACGCGCACGACGCAGACGTCTACGTGCGTCCACTGGCGCACAAGCTCTCCCTGCTGCCGGACACGCCGCCCGGGGTCTCGCTGGCCGGGGTGTCCGACGCGCTGTCCCTCACCACATTCGGGTATCCCACGGCAGGTGACGTCCAGGAGGTGCGCTGCGCCCTCAGCGCGTGGCGGCGCCCGCCTCGCGACGCGCTTCCCGTTCAGGCGAAGATCTCCGGTAGCTATGTGACCAGCGCCCTCGCCTGCGACGAGGCGCGCGCGGCCGGATACGACGACGCCATCCTCCTGGACCGGTCGGGCAACGTCGCCGAGGCGAGCACCGCGAACGTGTTCGCGGTGCGGGACGGCGTCCTCGTCACCCCGCCGGACACGGGCGACCTGCTGCCCGGCATCACCAGGGACACCGTGATCACCCTGTGCCAGGAGGCCGGGATGACGGTCCTGGAACGCCCCCTCAGCCCGGTGGACCTCTACACCGCCGACGAGGTATTCCTCACCTCGACCGGCAAGGAAGTGGCCTCCGTGGTCGCGCTCTCCGGCCGAGACATCGGAAACGGCACCGCAGGACCGGTCACAGCCCGCGTGGCCGCGCTGTACCGCACGGCCACGCGGGCTCAGGACCAAGCCGGGGACGGGGGCCATCCGGAGTGGCTCACCACCGTTCCGCCGTCTGAGCACCTCGGTTCGCGGCCGGCCCCTGTTCCGTCGGCGCCCCGGAGTTTCTCCCCCCCCAACCCAACACCCACGCTCAGCGAAGGGAAAAGCGGATGACGCTGCTCAACTTCATCTCTCTCCTGCGCCCCGGCTCCGATCAGCCTTCGGCTGTCGGCACGCTCGGCCCGCCCGGCACGAGCAGCGAAGTGGCGTCGGAGCGGTACGCCGTCCAGATGTCCGGGCCCGAGGGGCCGCCCGTCGACGTCCGGCTGTTCGACACCTACGAGAAGTCGGTGGAGGCGCTCCACGCCCATGAGGTGACCCATGTCGTCGTGGCCAACGCCTACCGGGGAATCAACCAGTTCTACATGGACCCGGCCGTTGAGCTGGCCGGGGTGTTCGTGATGGATACCCCGCTGTACGGCCTCGCCGTACGCCGCGGAGCCGGACCGGTGCCGGATTCCCCGACCATCGCGAGCCACCCCGCGCCCGAGCCGATCATCGCGCAGCTCCTGCCGCAACGGCACGCGACGCACAAGGTGATCCACCAGGACTCCACCAGCGCCGCCGCCCAGGCCGCCGTGGACGGAACCGCCGATCTCGCGCTGACCACCGTGCCGGCCGCGCAGCTGCACGGCCTGGAGTTCATCTCGAGGACCCGGCCCATATGCATGGTCTGGTCGGTGTTCAGCAGGGCGGGAACCAGGCCGCCCTGGTCTCCGGTGCGCACGCACGAGAAGGAGACGAGCCCGTGCTGCTGCTGAACGGAGACCACGTACGAGAGGCCCTGCCCGTGGCCGAGGCGCACCGGGTGGTGGCCGAGGTGATGCGCCGCTACAGCGCGGGCGATGTCGTCCAGCCGGTGCGCACCGTGCTCGGATCCGGCCGGGACGCCTCGCTGTTCGCTGCCATGCCGTGCCATGTCGCCGGCGAGTCCGACGCGGGATACGGCCTGAAGGCGGTGCTGCACGCGCCCGGCAACAGTGCTCGTGGCCTGCCGACGCACGTGGGCATGGTGGTGGTGTTCGACCCCGAGACCGCACAGCCCTTGGCCCTGATGGACGGTGCAGCCGTGACCGCGCTGCGCACGGCCGCGGCCTCCGCCGTGGCGACCGAGGCCCTGGCTGCCCCTGAGGCCGGCGACCTGGCCCTGATCGGTGCCGGCACCCAGGCGCGCAGCCATCTGCTCGCGCTGCGGGACATTCGGCCGCTGCGCAGGGTGCGGCTGTGGAACCGGGGCCGTGCGCGGGCCGAGGCGTTCGTGGCGTGGGCGCGTGCGGAGGCCGGCGTCGACGTCGAGCCGGCGCCCACACCCGCAGACGCGCTGCGCGGTGCCGACCTGGTGTGCACGACGGTCGACACGGTCGAACCCGTGGTCCGGGCAGCCGACTTGGCGGACGGCGTGCACGTCAACGCCGTCGGCTCCTCCGTCCCGGGCAAGCGCGAGCTCGACGCGGGTGCGGTGGCCTCCTGCTCGGTCTTCGTGGACAGCAGAGAGGGAGCCCTGCGCGAGTCTTCCGAGATCGCGGCGCCCGTCGAGGAGGGGCTGGTGTCCGCCGACCGGCCGCTGACCGAGATCGGCGAGGTGCTGCTGGGCAAGCACCCCGGCCGTTCCGGCCCCGCCGAGCGCACGCTCTACAAGTCGCTGGGCATGGCCGCGCAGGACGTCGCCTCCGGATTCGCCATCGTCCGTGCCGCACGACGCCTCGGCATCGGCACCGAGGCCGACTTCACCTGCTGACACACCGGGAGAGGACACCGTATGACGGCACTACTGATCGGCAATGTCGGAGTCATCGGCGACGCGCAGCGCATGGCGGAGTACCGCGCGAAGGTGCTGCACACGCTGCGGCTCTACGGCGGAGGGTTCGTGATCCGCGGTGGGGAGTCCGAGGCGCTGGAGGGCGACTGGCAGCCCGAGCACCTGTCGGTGATGGGGTTCCCTACGGCCGAGCACGCCCGCCGGTGGTACGCCTCGCCCGAGTACAGCGCCATTCTCCCGCTCCGTGACGGCACGCACATGGACCTGATCCTGGTCGAGGGTGAGGGCGAATGACGCCGCCGTCCCACCGCTGGCGTTCCTTCGCGCAGGTTGACGTGTTCACCGAGGTCCCCTACCTCGGCAATCCCGTCGCCGTCGTCCTCGACGGCGCCGGGATGACCGACCGGGACATGGCCCGGCTCGCACAGTGGACCAACCTGTCCGAGACGACGTTCGTCGTCCCGCCTGCCTCCGACGAGGCCGACTACGGGCTGCGGATCTTCACGCCGGGCGGCGAGATCCCATTCGCGGGTCACCCCACGCTGGGCTCCGCGCACGCCTGGCTGGAGGCCGGAGGCACTCCGAAGAAGCCCGGAGAACTGACGCAGGAGTGCGGCCTCGGGCTCGTGCAGGTGCGGCTCGCAAGCGACGGGCTGGGCTTCCGCGCCCCCGCCCTGCGCCGCAGCGGCCCTCTGGACGACGCACACCTGGACCGCATCGCCCGCGGGCTGCGCATCGCCCGCACGCGGATCGTCGGCCACCAGTGGGTCGACAACGGGCCAGGCTGGGCCGCCGTACAGCTTGCCTCGGCCGAGGAGGTGCTGGCCCTGGAGCCGGACGAGCAGCACATGCGCGAGCTGACACTCGGCGTGATCGGTGCCCACCCCGAGGGCTCGCCCGTGCAGTTCGAGGTCCGCGCCTTCGCGCTGCCCCAAGGCGTGCGCGAAGACCCCGTCACCGGAAGCCTCACCGCGGGGCTCGCCCAGTGGCTCATCGGCCAGGGGATGGCCCCGCGCGGCTTCCGGGTCGGCCAGGGCACGCGCCTGGGACGGCAGGGCGTGCTCACGGTGGAGGCAGAGGGGCAGGACATATGGGTCGGCGGCGCGAGCGTGACCTGCGTACGCGGCACCCTTCAGGCGTGAGACCGGCGGTGCGAGCACACTTCCAGGCCCGGCACCCCGCAGAACCCCACGCCCACCCCTCGCGGCTCACCTCGTCCAACCCTCCCCCCGGGGCCGTATGACCGACACCACCCTCGATGCCATCCCGCATCCGGGCGTTGGAGAACCGGACCCTCTGGAGCTTCCTCCTGCCCTTTGCCCGCTGGCGGAGGAGGCGCCAGTCCGGCCAGAGTGTTCCTTCCGCTGACTCCGAGCGGCCAGCCCGACCGGCGAGCGCTGCCGTCGGAGCACGCGAACCACCGCGGTCAGCCGAAAGCCGCGCAACTCTCATGAGGGAAAGCCGTGTGCTCTCTTCGGCGAGTTGCTCGGTCTGGGGTGGGCCGGTATCGACGACGACTTCTTCGTGCTCGGCGGGCACTCGCTCCTGGCCACCCGGCTCAACGCCCGCTTCCGCAAACAGTTCGGCACCGACGTGCCTCTCAGAACGGTCAACCAGTACCCCACGGTGGGCGAGTTGGCCGCGCTGGTGCTCGTCGACGGCGTTGCGACGACCCCGTCGGCCCGCTCGCCGTCGTGCTGCCGGTGAACAGCGATCCTGGTACGGGCAAGCCGCCGCTGTGGTTCTTCCACGGAGGAGGCGGCCTCGGCTGGACGTACTTCAGCTTCGTCCTGCACGTGCAGGACCACCCGTCCTGCGCCCTGCAGGTCCGCGGCTCCGACGGTGTGGACACGCCGGCGGGGTCGGTGGAGCTGGTCCCACGGCGGCCCGGGTTCACGGAGATGCACGCCGGCACGACGCTGCCGGAGTACCGGGCCGAACTCGAGGAACACTTCGGCCAGTACATAGGCACCGACAACCGGCAAGACTTCCCGGACATCAGGGCGAAGGTCCTGGCCGACAACACGCACGGAACCTGGGGAGCGGGCCGCGCTGCTGTGCGTGCCGTTCGCGGGAGCGAGTCCTTCGTTCTTCCACCCGTGGCGGGAGCTGGCCGGCGACCGGTGGCGCGTGGTCCCGGTCGAACTGCCCGGCAGGGAGCGGCGGATCCTGGAGATGCCGTACCGCAATGTCGTCGAAGCGGCCAAGAACGCGGTCGACGACATTGTCGCGGACCTCGGCGCGGGGGCGCGGACGGTGCTGTTCGGGCACAGCCTGGGTGCGGTGCTCGCGTACGAGCTGGTGCACCTGCTGGGCATGCGTGACGTGCACGTCGAGCGGCTGGTCGTCAGCGGTTCGCCGGGGCCGTGGACACAGCGCGAGAGGCGCAGCGGCGGCGGGACGCGGCCACGTCGAGTGGGTTCAGCCAGGTGAAGTTCCCGGGCGCCCCCATGTACCCGGTCGATCACGTCCGGGAGGTCCTCGATGAGGCGAGGTGGAATTCGCCTGTGGTCCCCAGCGCGGTGGCGGGCGGTCACCTGTCGGTTGTGCACTGTTCTGACCAGGGACGATGTGCGGGGAACACCCGAATCTGAGGTCATGTCAGCAGTCATGTCAGAGGGGTGACAGGTGCGTGACAGGCCCGCCCGCGACTGTGGAGGCATGAGAAGTTCAGCGATTGCAGTTTCAGGGCTGCGGAAGGCATACGGGGACAAGACCGTGCTCGACGGCATCGGCTTCGATGTCGCCGCAGGATCGGTCTTCTCCCTGCTCGGCCCGAACGGGGCGGGCAAGACGACGACGGTGAATGTCCTGGCGACGTTGCTGAAGGCCGATGCCGGGACGGTGTACGTCGCCGGGCACGACGTGGCGACGGCGACCAAGCAGGTGCGCGCCGCCATAGGCGTGACCGGTCAGTTCGCCGCAGTGGACGACCTGCTCTCGGGCCGGGAGAACCTGCAGATGATGGCGGCCCTGAAGCGCGTGCGCTCCGGCGATCAGGTGGTCATGCGGCTGCTCGAGCGGTTCGACCTGGTGGAGTCGGCGGACAAGATGGCGGCGACCTACTCCGGCGGTATGCGCCGGAAGCTGGACCTGGCGATGACGCTGGTCGGCAACCCGCAGATCATCTTCCTGGACGAGCCGACGACGGGTCTCGACCCGCGCAGCAGGCGCACGATGTGGGAGATCGTCCGCGAGTTGGTTGCCGACGGCACCACCATCTTCCTCACCACCCAGTATCTGGAGGAGGCCGACCAGCTCGCCGACCAGATCGCGGTGCTGAGCGACGGCAAGCTCGTCGCGGAGGGGAGCGCCGAGGAGCTGAAGCGGCTCATCCCCGGCGGGCACGTGCGGCTACGCTTCACCGACCCGGCCACATACCGCTCCGCCGCCGCCGCGCTGCGCGACGTCACCACGGACGACGAGGCGCTGTCGGTGCAGATCCCCAGCGACGGCACCCAGCGCGAGCTGCGCTCCATCCTCGACTGGCTGGACTCGACCGGCATCGAGGCGGACGAGCTGACCGTGCACACCCCCGACCTCGACGACGTCTTCATCGCCTTGACCGAGCGCACGAGCAAGGAGGCGATCTCACAGTGAGCGCTGTCTCGATGGCACTGGCCGACTCGGCGATCATGTTGCGCCGCAACTTGAAGCACACCACACGGAACCCCGTCACGGTGTTCAACGCGATCCTGTTCCCGATCGTGATGATGCTCATGTTCGTCAAGGTGTTCGGTGGCGGGTTCGATGTCGGCGTCGACTACATCGACTACGCGACGCCGGGTCTGCTCGTGATGACCATCAGCTACGGCCTTGGGGCCACCGCGACGGCCGTGAACGACGACATGACCAAGGGCATCATCAACCGGTTCAAGACCATGGACGTCTCCCGCGGAGCCATGCTGACCGGACATGTCGTCATCACCACGGTGCGCTGTCTGGTGGCCTGCGCGGTCATCATCGGGGTGGCCTTCGCGATGGGGTTCGACCCGAACGCGAGCGCCGTCGACTGGCTCGGCGCGCTCGGTCTCATAGCTCTGGTCAGCTTCGCGGCCAGCTGGCTCACCGTCGCCATGGGCCTGGCCGCGAAGACCGCGGCGGGGGCGGGCATGGCCGCCGTGCCGCTGATCATGCTGCCGTTCCTGAGCAGCGCGTTCGTGCCCGCGGACACGATGGGGGCCGGTGTGCGGCAGTTCGTGGAGTACCAGCCCTTCACCCCGATCATCGAGACGCTGCGCGGGCTGCTGATGGGCGGCGCGTCGAGCGGCGACACGATCGCGGCCATCGCCTGGTGCGTCGGGCTCGCCGTCGTCGGGTACGTGTGGGCGGTCTCCACGTTCAAGAAGCGAGCGTGACCTCGACCAACTGAGACCAGCTCGTCCGCGTCCCCTCCCGCGCCGCCTCGACGAACCCCCCGTCGCCGAGGCGGCGCCGCGCTGTTCGCTCGATCCGGGCCACGTCCGTGTGGGAGCGGTCCGCCAGCCCGCGCACGCTGGTGCTCGCCGCGAGCAGCCGCGCGGCCTGCTCGGGCTCGTCGCGGCGCAGTGCCAGGTCCGCGACCCCGATGAGTGCCCGCGCGATCAGCGGCGCGTGTCCCGCCTCGGACGCCGCCGCGCAGGCCGCCGCGTGGTACGCCCGCGCCTCGCCGAGGTCGTCGGCGAGGTAGCCGAGCAGGTCGTGGGTCACCGCGCGGATGTTCGCCTGCTCCGCTTCGTCGCCCAGCAGGGCCGTCGCGGCGCCGAGTTGCCTGCGCGCCTCCTCGGGGCGGCCGCCCCACCGGGCGAGTTCCGCCTTCGACAGGGCCAGCACGGCCAGCGCGCCCGGCCAGGCGACCCGCTCCGCGTACCGCTGCGCCTCGGCGATGGCGGCCGCGCTGGCGTCCTCGTCGCCGAGGAGCCAGTACAACTGCGCCTGCCGCGACCGCATCTGGATGATGTCCTCGGTGGCACCCACCTCGGTGACGACCGCGATCGCCTGCTCGTAGTGCTCGCACGCGGCGGCGAACTCGCCGCGCACGGCGATCCGGTCCGCCAGCTCGATCAGGGCGAACGAGATCCCGAACCGCTCGCCGAGCGCCCGGAACTCCGCGAGCGCCCGCTCCAGGTGCGCGTCCGCGTCCCGCCCACCCTGGCCGAGCATGACCCGCATCTTGCCCAGGTGCAGCCGGGCCAGCGCACGCGCCCAGGGGTCCTCGTCGTCGAGCAGCGGTTCGAACGCGGGCAGGAACGCGGCAGGCCCCTGCAGCATGCGTCTCAGCGGGGCGATGAACCTCATCAGCGGGTGGCTGCGCCGGCTGTGCCGACTGAACCGGTACGCCTTGTGGATCCACTCCGCGACCTGGTGTTCGTCCCCCGGCCCGGAGCTCAGGAAATGCACGACCAGCGCGTACATCGTGGCCCGGACCTCGTCGGCCACCTCGCCGGGCATCCTGGTGGCCGCTGTGATCAGCTCCAGGCCCTCGGCCCTGTGCCCGCCCAGCCACCAGTACCAGCCCGCGCCCGCCGCGAGCCGCATCGCCGCCTGCGCCTCGCCCGCCGCGAGCGCTCCGCGCATCGCCGCACCGATGTTGTCGTGCTCGGCCTCCAGCGTGGCCAGCCACTTCAGTTGCTCGGCGCGGCGCAGATGCGGCTCCGCAGTCTCGGCGAGTTCGGTGAAGTGGGCGAGGTGCGCGTGGCGTGCCGGCTCCGCTTCGCCCGCCTCCGCGAGCCGCTGCCCGGCGTACTCCTTGATCGTGCCGATCATGCGGTAGCGCGGGGCGCTGTCGCCCTCGGCGCGCAGCAGCGACTTCTCGGTCAGTGAGGTGAGCAGCTCAAGGACCTGCCCCTGCTCAACCGCGTCGCCGGCGCAGACCCGTTCGGCGGCCTCCAGACTCGCCCCGCCGGAGAACACCGAGAGCCGGCGCAGGACGAACCGCTCGGCGTCGGTGAGCAGCTCCCAGCTCCAGTCGACCAGCGCGCGCAGCGTCTTGTGCCGCGGCAGCGCGGTGCGGCTTCCGCTGGTCAGCAGGCGGAACCGGTCGTCGAGCCGGTGGGCGAGCTGGTCGATGGACATGGTGCGCAACCGGGCAGCGGCCAGTTCGATCGCCAGCGGCATCCCGTCAAGGGTCCGGCAGACGCGCACCATCGTGGCCAGCGTGCGGGCGTCGGACGCGAGATCCCGGCGCACCGCCCCGGCCCGGTCCCGCAGCAACAGCACGGCGGGTGCGGATTCGATCTCGCCCGGACCCGCGTCCCGCTCCGGCAGGGCCAGCGGCTCGGCCTGCCACAGCGCCTCCCCGGTGATGCCGAGCGGTTCCCGGCTCGTCGCCAGGATCCGCAGCCGCCGGCACTCCCCGAGCACCCGGTGGGCGAACACCGCCGCGGACTCGACCACGTGCTCGCAGTTGTCCAGGATCAGCAGCGCCTCCCGCTCGCGGATCGCGGCGATGAGCCGGTCCGCCAGCTCCACGTTCGGGGCCCCGCCGAGCAGGGCGTCCCGCAGGCCGAGCCCGGCGAGCGTCGCCTGCGCCACGTCGGCCACGTCGCCGTCCGCGCCGACGGCGGCCAGCTCCACCAGCCAGGCCCCGTCCGGCAGGTCGCCGAGCAGCGCCCGCGCGGTCTCCGTGGCCAGCCTGGTCTTGCCCGCCCCACCCGGCCCGATCACGGTGGTGAGCCGGTGCTCGGCGATGAGTTCGCGGACCGCGGCGACATCGGCACCTTTGCCGATGAAGCTGGTCAGCTCGGCACGCAGGTTGGTCCTGCGGCTCTGCTCACGCGTCCCCAGCTCACCCCGCAGCAGTGCGACGTGCAACGCGGCCAGCTCCGGCGAGGGGTCGGCGCCCAGCGCGTCAGCCAGGGTCTCCTTCGCGCGCTGGTACACAAGGAGTGCCTCGCTGTCTCGACCGGCCGTGACAAGGGCGCGCATCAGCGCGGCGACGAGCCGTTCCCGCAGCGGGTGCGCGGCCACCTGGTCGGTCAGTTCCGTGACCAGCTCCGCACCCCGCCCGAGGGTGACCTCCGCGTCGAACCGCTCCTCCATGGCGGTCAGGCGCAACCCGTCGAGCCGGACGACCGCGGCGTCAAACGCGGCGCTGTCCTGCAGGCCGATGTCCTGCATGGCCGCACCGCGCCACAGCTCAAGGGCCTCGCGCAGCAGCCGCGCCCGCTGTGCGGCGTCCTCGGTGCGGGCCTGGCCTGCGACGACGAGGCGCTCGAACCGCACGGCGTCGACGGCGTCGGGTTCGACCGTCAACCGGTAGCCGTCCGTATGCCCCTCGACCGCCCCGTACGGCAGTGCCTTCCGCAGCCGGGACACCAAGCGCTGCAGGGCATTCGTTGCGTGGGCGGGCGAGCGCTCCCCCCAGATCCAGTCGACGAGTGACGCCTTCGGGACCCCCTGGCCCGGTTGGAGCGCGAGGGCGATCAGCAGTCCGCGCAGCCGCGCGCCCGGCACATCAACCAAGCCGCCGTCGTCCGCGCGCACTTCGAATGGGCCCAGTATCGCGATCTGCACCCGCTGAGTTTGCCATGGGTGTTCGGCAGGCAACCAATTGCTGCCGCACCGCGGGACATTGCCCTGGCCATGGCGCCTGCGCAGGCACGCTGACCGGACCAGGCAGGCCGCCCGGTGCGGGTCGGGGACACACACGAGCCAATCTCCGGCCGCATTCGCTCGGGCTCGGACGGGACACGGCTGCTTTCCCACCTCAAGACCGATGACGCCGCCGCCGAACCGACCGCCGGACAGCAACACAGCGCCTGCGGGTGGTGCCAGCATGCAGACTCGCTGGTCCGCTATCAACCCCGCCCGGCCGGCGAGCGCCGACACCACCGGCACGGCATGGGCGGAAGGGGATCTCGAGACACTCGTCTGGCCGTCCCATGGATCTGTCTCGCCGGCGGGACAACGCAAAGGCCCAGTGGCCGTGATGGTGGTGACGGTCCGGGGACGGGGCCGGTCATGGCCGGGGGTACTCCCGGTCGGCGGAGGAAGGAAAACGGGCAATGGAATCGTCGCCGCAGGTCCACCAGCGAACTGGACAGGACAAGGCAGCAGAACGACAAGTCGCGCCTCCGAGCGCGCCGGTGTCACTCGTGCGGGAGATATCGGAGATGTGGGGGGAATACCTCAACGGTCGCGAGGTCGGGGCGGACGACGACTTCTTCGCGCTCGGCGGCAATTCGCTGATCGGAATCAAGATCATCGACCGGGCGGCCCAGGACTACGGCGTCGAGCTGTCCGTGCGCGACTTCTACCTGGCGCAGACCCCGGCCCGGGTCGCCGAGCTGATCGAGAAGGGGAGGGCCAGGACGTGAGGTTGACGCCGGGTCCCGCACGCGACATCGACCTCGATCGCGTCGACCTGTTCGACCTGGACCTCTACACCTCGGGCGATCCGCACCCGATCTGGGACGTGATGCGGGCGAAGGCGCCCCTGCACCGCCAAGTCCTCCCCGACGGCCGGGAGTTCTGGTCGGTGACCCGCTACGAGGACGTCTGCCGCGTGCTCGGCGACCACCGGGAGTTCACCTCGGAGCGCGGCACGGTGCCCACCCACCTCGGGACGGACGACGTCGCGGCGGGCGTGCTGCTGACGTCCACCGACCCGCCGCGGCACACCGAGGTCCGCCGGCCGATCGGCGCCGAGCTCACCGCGCGGGCGGTGAAGTCCTGGGAGGACAGCATCCGGCGGTCGATCGTGCGCTTCCTCGAACCGGCGCTCGACGGCGGCACCTTCGACCTGGCCGAGCAGGCGCTGCTCCTCCCGGCGATCGTCACGGGCCCGCTCCTTGGGATCCCGGAGAAGGACTGGGAAGAACTCGTCCAGCTGACCGCGATGGTGACGGCCCCCGCGGACCCGCACTTCCAGATGGGCAGCGAAGCCGCGACCCTGGCCATCTCCCACCACGAGCTCGTCACCTACGTCACCGAGTGGGTCAAACGGCGGCGGGCGGCCGGAGGCGGGGACGACAGCCTGCTCCACCACCTCATGAGCGTCCGCCCGGGAGGCGCGCCGCTGACCGACGAGGAGATCGCCCTCGATGGCTACAGCATCCTTCTGGGCGCCAACGTGACGACGCCGCACACGATCTCGGGCACGGTGCACGCGCTCATCGAGCGGCCCGAGCAGTTCGAGAAGGCGCAAGGAGACCCGTCGCTGATCCCGAACCTGGTCGAGGAAGGGCTGCGCTGGACATCGGCCGCTTGTAACTTCATGCGGTACGCGGTGAGCGACATCCAGGTCGGCGGGGGCACGATCCCGGCCCGTGGGGCGGTCGTCGCGTGGATCGGGTCGGCCAACCGGGACGATTCCCAGTTCACCGATCCGCACGTCTTCGACATCACGCGGGACAACGCGAAACGCCAGGTCGCGTTCGGGTTCGGGCCGCACTTCTGCGTCGGGGCACCGCTGGCCCGGCTGACCCTGCGCGTCTTCTTCGAGGAACTGCTCCAGCGGTTCGGATCGATCGAGCTCGACGGCGAACCGCAGCATCTGCGGTCGTACTTCATCGCCGGGATGACCCACCTCCCCATCGTCGCCACGAAACGAAAGACGCCATGACATCCGGCTCCATAACCGCCACGTCGCCGTGGTTCGTCCGTCCGCAGTCCACCGACCACCCCGCCCGGCTCTTCTGCTTCCCCTACTCCGGGTCCGGGGCTTCGGCCTTCAGCGCCTGGCCGGCCACGATCGACGACGTCGAGGTCTGCCCGGTGCAGTTCCCCGGCCGCGAGAACCGGCTTGCCCACCCCCATTACGGCACCTACGAGAACCTCGCCGCCGGCCTGGTCGAACCCCTGGTGCCGCGGCTCGACCGGCCGTTCGCGTTCTTCGGGCACTGCGCGGGCGCGCTGCCCGCCTTCGAGACCGTGGTCAGGCTCGCCGAACTGGGCCTGCCAGGGCCGGAGTGCCTCTTCGTGTCGGGCCAGCCGGCACCGCACGACGCCGAGCGCGACCGGATGCTCACCATGACCGAGTCCGCGCTGCGCGCCGAACTGGAGTCGGTCATCCGCGGCCGGGGGATCGAGCCCCGGCCGGACATGATCGAGCTGGGCATGGTCGTACTGCTCCGTGATCTCGCCGCCGCGCGTGCCTACCGGCGGGCGGAGCCGGTCACGGTGCGCTGCCCCATCGTCGTGCTGCACTGGCGGGACGACCCCGATGTGAGGCTCGAGGAGCTCGAGGGGTGGCGTCCGTACTCGGACTCGGTCGACATCCGGGTTCTCGACGGCGGCCACCACGACTTCATGAACGCGCCGGACGACCTGCTGAAGCGGTTGACCTCCTGGCGGTGACAGCAGTGGGCGGCTTTCGGGCACCGACACGTTCACCCAACCCGTCCCGCAAACGCTCGGTCGCAACCCCTTCTCCCTCCTGAGCCGGAGGCGTCCGATGCCCCGGAAACGGCGGCGGAAGCGAACCGGGAAGGCCGCAGGGACCACGACTTTCACGAATTGATCGACCGCGGATACGCGTAGCCACGCCTGTTCTTCTAAGTAACCGTTGGGGGAGGTCCTGGTGCAGGACGTCGACAAGTTCCGGTCCTACTCGCGACGCACCGTCGGCGATGCGCAGACGCTGCGCGAGCGGGCGCACGAGCCGGAGGAGTCCGCTCGCGAGCCCATCGCCGTCGTGGGCATGTCATGCCGTCTGCCCAAGGCCGACAACCCCTCGGCCTTCTGGGCACTGCTGCGCGACGGCGGAAACGGCATCACCGACGTGCCGGCCGACCGCTGGGACGCGCACCGGCTGCTCGCCTCCGACGTCACGGCCCCCGGCAAGGTCACCACCACGCGCGGCGGCTTCCTGAACGACATCGCCGGTTTTGACGCCGACTTCTTCGGAATCGCCCCCAATGAAGCCGCGATGATGGATCCCCAGCAGCGTCTGATGCTGGAACTCGGCTGGGAGGCGCTGGAGGACGCCGGCATCGTCCCCGCACACCTCGCGGGGACACGCACAGGTGTCTTCGTGGGCGCCATCTGGGACGACTACGCGATCCGGCTCTACAAGCACGGCACCCAGCGCATCGACCGCCACTCCGTCACCGGGCTCCACCGCAGCATCATCGCCAACCGCCTCTCCTACACGCTCGGTCTGGGCGGCCCCAGCCTCGCGGTCGACGCGGCCCAGTCCTCGTCGCTGGTGTCGGTGCACCTGGCCGCGGAGAGCCTGCGCGCCGGAGAGTGCACCCTCGCGCTCGCGGGCGGAGTCAACCTCGCGATCGTCCCCGAGAGCACCATCGGCTCGGCCAAGTTCGGCGGCCTGTCCCCGGACGGGCTGTGCAAGACCTTCGACGCCCGGGCCAACGGCTATGTCCGCGGCGAAGGCGGCGTCTACCTGGCCCTCAAGACCCTGTCCCGGGCAGTGGCGGACGGCGACCGGATCTACTGCGTCATCGAGGGCAGCGCCGTCAACAACGACGGCGCCACACCCGGCCTCACGGTACCCAGCGCTCGCGCCCAGGAAGAGGTCATCCGCCGCGCGCACGCGCGCGCCGGAACCCGCCCCGAGGACGTGCAGTACGTCGAGCTCCACGGCACCGGCACGCGCGTGGGCGACCCCATCGAGGCGGCCGCCCTCGGCGCCGCACTCGGCACCGGGCGCCCCGCCGGCGCCCCGCTGCGCGTGGGGTCCGCGAAGACCAACGTCGGCCACCTGGAGGGCGCCGCGGGCGTCGTCGGCCTGCTCAAGACGGTCCTCAGCATCTGGCACCGCGAGCTGCCGCCCAGCCTCAACTTCGAGACGCCCAACCCCGACATCGCCTTCGACGAACTGCGGCTGCGCGTCCAGCAGGACCTCACCCCCTGGCCCCGGCCCGACCGTCCCCTGATCGCCGGCACCAGCTCCTTCGGCATGGGCGGCACCAACTGCCACGTCGTGCTGCGCGAGTGGACGGCGGACGACAGCGCGGCCGTGCAGGACGGACCGGCCGTCGTGACGGACGGGACGTTGCCGTGGCTGGTGTCGGCGAAGTCGCAGGCGGCGCTGGCGGAGCAGGCGCGGCGGCTCCTTGACCACCTGGACCGGCACCCTGGGGCGGTGCCTGCTGAGGTCGGTCACGCGCTGGCGGCGAGCCGGTCGGTGTTCGAGCATCGGGCGGTGGTGATCGGTCGTGAACTGGCCGACTTCC